>Ga0335074_10015761_pt1 | contig 10631 bp, 8 predicted proteins | sample Lox_Sample_23_FD_206715 | JGI IMG/M metagenome (GOLD analysis project Ga0335074, IMG submission 206715) | Soil microbial communities from Loxahatchee National Wildlife Refuge, Florida, United States - Lox_Sample_2.3 | ecosystem: Environmental > Terrestrial > Soil > Wetlands | place: USA: Florida...
GGCGTCTTCCGGCGAACCCGCAGCCAGGAAGAATCTCTCAAAATGCCCCTCCATCTCCAGATGCTTGGCCGCTGAGAGGTCATCCGCGCTAAAGGTAAGCCTGTACCAGTCGTCCATCGGTCCTTCTTTTGTAACACGTGCCGAATGACTGCGGGGGCTGCCAGGTGCCAGAGTTCCAAAAATGAACTGCCGCCCGAGAATCCCATCCGCGAACCGCCGGCGGGCTGGCGCGATACTGGCCGGCATGCCCTTCCCAGGAGGGCATTGGACCTGTTGTATTGTTGCTCTATGGACAAAAGACTTGCCAAGCGGCACAAGCGCCAGGTTGCCAGAGCCAGGGCGCACTCCAAGACATCGGAACCTGACGTGAGAACGCACGAGCAGATCCAAGCAGCTCGCGAAGCCAGCCGGCCGAATGCCGGCCGCGGCCGATTTGCCAAATTCGCCCAGGCGGTCCGTTCGAAGATCTCAGGTTCGAAGGATAGCGCGGAAAAGCCAGACAAATAGCACAACCGGAATAGGAACTCATGCCAAGCTTCCGTGTGCCCCTCCCGCCGCGGGTTAGTCCGGCCCCGGATCGGTCGGGTAGATCGACTTAAACGTCGCGCACGAACCAGGCGTGGATGCACCGGGTTTGGCCGCCCACGCGTTCCGCCAGCCGGCGCGTGTCGCCGTTCTCCTCGGGCATTTCGAAGCGCACGCGCTGTGCCCCGCGTGCCCTTCCGCGCTCCAGAGCGGCGGCGAGCAGCAGCAGGTTGGCCCATCCAAACCCGCCGCGGTATTTCTGGGCCACCACTCCGCATCCGGCTGGCGTATTTTCCTGAATGCCCGAGGGGATCAACGAACTGACGGTAAAGGAAGTCACGCCGCCGGGCAGGTTCGTTCACCAACCCACTGTAAAAAATGTCAGCGGTATGGGCCGCGCCGGGGACGCCCAACATAGCGCTGCCCACCAACGCGTAACGCGCCTAGAGGCGATCGGGGCCAACGCCACCGGAGCCGTACTGCGATACCATCGTCGAATGCTCCGATCCCTCACTCTTCTCGGTGCCCTGGGCGCCCTGGCCTTCGCCCAGGAACCCATCGCGCCGCATTCCGCCATCGAACCGCCGGCCGCCGCGGCCGCGGCATCCCTCGCCGCCAGCACCAAAGCGTCGCCGCCCGACCTGCTCACCACCGGCGAGAAGAGCAACTGGAACCTCACCGCTCCCTACGCCGAGTGCGTCGAGATCGCCCACCGCCTGGAAAAGGCGTCGAAACAGGTCAAGGTGCTGAATATCGGTACCACGCCCGAAGGGCGGACGATGATCGCGCTGGTGGTCTCCAAGGACCATGCCTTCACTCCGGAGGCCGCGGCGCGGACCGGCAAGGTGATCTTTCTGATTCAGAGCGGCATCCACGCCGGCGAAATCGAAGGCAAGGACACCGTCCTGATGCTGGTGCGCGATATGACGGTCACCAAAACCCATGCCGCGTGGCTCGACAAGGCCATCTTTGTCATCATTCCCGTGTTCAACGTCGACGGGCATGAATCCATCAGTCCCTATAACCGGCCGTCGCAGAACGGCCCGCGCGACACCGGCACGCGCAACACCGCCCAGCACTTCAACCTCAATCGCGACTACATGAAGGCCGACACGCCCGAAATGCGCGCCTGGCTCCACATCTTCACCGCCTGGAACCCCGATTTCCACATCGACAACCACGTCACCGACGGCTCGGACATGCAGTACGACGTGACCTGGGACATGGCGCGCAATCAGGATATCGCCGAGCCGGCGCGCACCTGGGTGAACCAGAAATTCATTCCCGAGCTCGATAAGCGTATGGCCGCCGATGGCCACCTGGTGGCCCCCTACGGCAGTCTGCAAGGCCAAGGCAACCATCGCGAATTCTTCATGGAGGTCTTTTCGCCGCGCTATTCGCATCTTTACTCCGCGGTGCAGAATCGCCCCTCACTGCTGGTGGAAACCCATAGCCTGAAGGCCGCGCGCACCCGCGCCTGGGCCAACTACGACATCATGAAGAACGCCTTCGATACCATCCTGGCCGACCCGGAAGCGCTCCGCAAAGCCGTCCGCGATGCCGATGCGCAGATGGCCGCTTTGGCCGGAGACCGGTCGGCGCCGCCGGTCTACCTGGCGGGCACGGTGAGCCGCACGAAGAGCCGCCCGCTGCTATACCACGCGCTCAAACGCCAGGATGTGGCGAGCATCATTACCGGCACCACGGCGCCCCAATACGTGGCCGAGAAGGACGATATCGAGACCGTGATCCACGACCAGATCGATACCACGATCGAGGCGCAGATGCCCCTCGGCTACCTGATTCCGCCCGCGTGGAAGGACGTGGCGGACCTGCTGGCGCTCCACGGCGTCACCATGGAGCGCACCGCGAAGCCGATCACCCAGGAATTCGAGACATATCGCTTCGGCAGCCTCACCACCGCCAACGGGGGCGATGGCATCGGGCGCATGATGTTCAGCTTCGATCCGCCGCCGCGGCTGGTGAAAGAGAAAATCACCATCCCGCAAGGCGCCTACTGGGTGCCGATGAAGCAGCGGCGGGCGCGGCTGATTCTGGCGGCGCTTGAGCCGGAGGCGCCCGACTCCTTCGTGCGCTATGGCTACATGTACGCAGCCATCGCTTCCGCCGGCGGACGCGGTGGCGGCGGGCGCAGGGGTGCGGGCGGCGGCGGTGGACGCGGTGGGCCGCCCACCGCAAACGCCGGGCGCGGTCCGGGGCCGGCGGGCGGCATGCCCGCCGAATATCTCTCCGAGCCGATCGCGCGCAAGACCATGGCCGACAATCCGGATCTCGCCAAGGAGTTTCTGGCGCAGGTGGAGTCCGACCCGGCGTTCGCCGCCGACCGCACGGCGCGCCTCCGCTGGTGGTACCAGCATTCGAAGTACGAGCCGTCGGACAACGGGCGGTATCCCATCGTGCGCGTCTGGGAGAAAAACTGGTAAGGCCTCAGTGATGCGGCGCGCCGCTCCGCCGCCTGAGACGCCGGCGGTCAGGTCGGTCAAGCCGCCGCGGCTTGAGCTTCCATCCGATCGATCACCACCGACACACGAGCGAGCAGGTGGGCCTTCTGCGCCATCCGGCACCTGAGATCGGCAATCCTGCTGCGGAGTTGCCCGGCGTCCGTGGTATGCCCGAACTGCGCGAAATCCAGACGCTGCTGCTGGACGGCACTGGCCGCGATGCCGTTGGAAATCCGGTTGAGGAGTCTGTTCTGAAGGTTCCGTGCGCTCATGAAACCCATTATGCGAGGGCGAGCCAAAAGAGAAAAGTCCCAGTCCTGCTACCGCGGTAAGGACCAGCGGAAGATCGGTGCGGAGCGGTGCTTGTGGGGGAGGTGCAATCCTCCAAATGGGGGTAGCGGATGACAACCGGTAGCGGATTCCGGCCTGTTTTGCCTGCCTGCCCGGGTCTCTTTGCCGAACGGAACTGAGCTCGTTTCTCCCGCCCGGCGTTCGCCGGCCATCAGCGCACCGCCCCTCCCCCGTTCCGGCGAAGGCGCCGATCGCGCCAGCGGACGCGACCCGCGGCGTGCGGCGGTCTTCCGACTCGCCATTCGCCCCAGGCGAGCGCGGCAGGCCCTCCCGCGTCTTCCGGCCTGCTGAGATAGCACCCTGGACGTGCCACGCCGCCGACCGGGACAGCGGGCATAACAGAGCCCGGTTCGCGGGTCGAGGATTCAACAAGCTGGCGAGTCGTGTAACCGCGAACGCGGCCGTCTCCCGCGGCGGCGGTCTGAAGACCCGCAAAACGGGACCGACGCAACCGTAAGATTTCCGGCGATGGCAGACGGCGTGACCCGGAAGAGTTTGTCACCACCAACATTCCGGCCCGACTAGATCGTCTGCCGTGGAGCAAGTGGCACCTCCTTGCCATCGATCCAGCGTGCTACTCAGGTTGTCAGCAAAGCTCTTTGCAAAATGAAGTTCGCTAAGCCAACTCTTCGTCCACTATGCCTGTTTTGGATTGGACGACGATCCGGCTTGAGCACTTCGACGGATCGGGCGTTAGACGGCCAAGTGACCGGAGCACGGCATAGGGATTTGGGCAGACCCTTTCTCCGAGTGGCCGACTATTCACCCGATGGCCATCGGCGGCCACGCTCCAGAGCACGGCGGTTCGCGCCATCGCCTTGTTACCGCTCGGCGCAAACCGCCAACCGTTAGGATGGCTTACTGGACACCATCAACGATGACGTGCAATTGCCCCTGAGCCGGATCTGGTAGGTTCGATGCGTGGATGCTGTAGTCGATGGTGAAAGACCTGATACATTGACTAGACTCGAAGATCGCGTAGAACGGCTCAAGTGGCTGTACGAATCCATGCTTCAGCATTACAATCGACACTTCCACGTCGTAGCTTCTTGTCCGTCGTATCAATGGCTTGCCGACATTACTGGGCCCCGGGATATCTGGAAAATTGATGGGAGGCGAGCGCGCAAGGATATCGGGGATTTGAAATCCCGACGCCAGTGTTTCGGCGAGCGTTCTCGGCCTATCGGGGGGATCAGGCGTCCGGGGTTTCTTGGGCTTATTGCTCTCGGAGACTAAGGCAAAGCCGTCAGGGAAGTGCAGGAAAACGTCGAGATCTTGGGCTGGGCAGGTCCCCTCATTCACTGCCGATATGTCCAGACGCAGGGTTGTGGCTCGAAGCTCATCGAAGCGGTTCAATTTGGCGACATACTCCGCGTGCGCGGCGTAAAACAGTTCGAGTTGGTCGTTGTACTTCCTAACATCTTCGGCCGGAATTCGATGTAAGGACTCTAGGGACTGGGCCGATGCTCGTGGTAGCGCAGCCCTAGACGCCTCTACCTTCGGGTATTCGGTCCGAAGGTCAACATCGGTGAGCACTTCCGATTTTGGCCGGGCGAAAGCCGATCGCTGTACCCGCAAATGTGGCTCATTGGAATTGAAGAGCAGTTTCAGTTTAGGCAAGCGATCGCGTAGTCGCCTCACCTCGGACTCAAGTTCGCTTCGCTTCTTTTCCTCGGGGAGAAGGTCGTCAGGTAAGCGCAGGCCCGGGGGCAGTTGATCAACGTAAATCCCGTGCGATTTCGCTTTAAGTTTCAATCCCAAGTCCGCCGTAACCAACCGGGCCGCGCCTGATCCTGCCTCGATGTTGTACTCAAGAATACTCGCGACGAGGTGATCGTCTGCGACGTCGCGCGAAAGATTGAATCCAGCGAAATCAACCAGCGGATCTTGGACCCGGAACTGGAGTTCGACAGATTTCCGAATGACTACCGGCATGGGTCGCTCGGACCATTCGTTTAATGCCCTAAGGGCTGCGGCGGCTCGTTCGCGCGTCTTCGAGGATGTAGGAAAGTCCTTGTGTCGATTTAATTCGCGAATAACGACGGGAGCAACTATTAGGCGTACGTCCGCGGAGCCGAGCAGCGCCGGCCAGTCAATCTGGTCGAGTTTCGGGAAGTGCAAAAATGTGTTCGTATCGAGGAATGTGCTGAGTTGCGGCATAGCTCCCATGATAATAGCGCGGCCCAGGCGCCCAAACGGGAGGATACAGCCCCGGCGAGGGCGGCGATCAGGCGGCTCAGGGGCGTCCTCCGGAGTCCCGGACGCCGCCAGATTGGTCCGCGAAACTTGGGCACCATCGGCCTCTGAGGCTGGCTTTGGTGCCGTCCGAGTCGTTGACGGCGGTTCGGCAGGACGCTTGGTTCGCGCAGCTCCGGTCGGATCACGCGCCACTCGGAGGAAGGTAGACTCCGGATTCGCACAGCCAACTGGCTGGCGGCACGAGCAGGCGGTCAGGCAATTCAACTTGACCGGTTGTCGCCATCTCACCGAAGTGACTGTGCCGGGCGGACGCACCACTCGGAAGCACCCCCAGCGATTCGGGTTTATAGGTGGTGGCCAAGCGTTCCTCTTTCCGATAACTCCAAGAAAACGGGGATATCGGTAAGCGTCTGGGCGGCAGACCGCGGTAGCAGACCCAGAAATCTGGCGCGGCGTAGTGGATCACAGTACGGTCGACCGGCCTGCTTGGTGGTCCTTGAGCGCTCGCTCGGCGAGCGAACGGAGCTTGCCGTTGTCTGCGTCCGCCTCGATCTGCTGGTCCCAAGCGGCGGCGTCAAAACGCCCGAACCAGTCGCGAAAGGCCTTTAATTCCTCCGCGCTGAGGTTCTGAACCTCATCCTCCACTCGCTCAACTCGGCTCATCACAATTACCTCTTCCAGCTTACCGCGGAAGCCGCAAGGGCCATACATCGCAGTTCTGGACAAAACACGGGGATATCGGCTTCTTGGAGCCGAAGAACTGCCGAAGAACCACCCAGGCTCTAACACGGCAGCTCCCGTCGGAAAGTTCGATCACACGCACTTCATCGGTGCTCCAGACGGGGGAAGGGAACTCGGCTATGGAAGAAACTATTGATTGCCTCTCAATAAATGTCTGCGACATGATGTACGCCATTTCGCGATTGTCGCGATGAACGGGTTGTTTGGAGCTGCTGGTAATACGCTGGATCGCCTGCTGCGGGCCACCCCGGCGAGCCATCCTGTCGAGTGACACCAACGTCCCGAGAATCACTCCGGCGAAGATCACCACCGCGAGCCACCATGGTGAGTCGAAACTCAACCTACGGATTCGCTCGATTACAGCTTAACGCCGGGTGCAAATAGCGCAAAGCTGCGCCGGTAAGGCCGTGGCTTCCAAGCCCTCGGCTTGCTGCACGACGACATCCGCCGCCACGCAATCCGCAAGAACGCCTGCCGAATCGGGCCGCGCCATGATCCGGAGCAACGTGGCGCACCCTCCTGCCCCCGCCTCCTGGTTTTCTCCGCGCTTCCTCCGCGCCCTCCGCGTCTCCGCGGTGAACACGCGCCCACCCCGCCCACCCCGCCCCGCCCACCCCGCCCGCCCTCACCCGCTACAATCGAAGCATATGACCCATTGGATGCGGCGCGCCCTGGCTCTCTCGCTCCTCCTGTGCGCAAGTCTCCCCGCCGAGGTCCGCTCCCTCACCATCATCCACACCAACGACCTCCACGCGCGCCTCACTCCCCTCGAAGATCACCACGGCGGCTTCGCCTACGTCGCCGCGGTCATCCGCCGTGAGCGCGCCCACTGCACCGATTGCCTGGTGCTCTTCGCCGGCGACCTCGTCCAGGGATCGCCCGTCTCCACCATCTTCCATGGCCTGCCGGTATACCAAATCGCCAACCTCTTCGGCTTCGATGCCGCCACCCTCGGCAACCACGAGTTCGATTACGGCTGGCCCCAGGCGCGCACGTTCATGCAGATCGCCGACTTCCCCACCGTCACCGCCAACCTGGTCAATTCCCGCGGCCAGCTCTTCACCCGCGCGCCGTACGTCATCCTCAAAGCCAACGGCCTGCGGGTCGCCGTGATCGGCGCCATGACCGGCACCCTGCCCTCCCTCACCACCCCCAAACTGCTCGGAGACTGGCACACCACCCCCCTCATCGAAACCGTGCGCCAGTGGGCCCGTGAGCTGAAGAGCCGCTCGGACCTGATCGTCCTGCTGGCCCACATCACCGACGGCGAAGAGCTGGAGGTACTGAAGAACGTTCCCGAAATTCCCGTGCTCGTCACCGGCCACATCCACCGCGGCATCGAGCAGCCCCTCGTGGTCGATGGCCGCATCATGGTGCGTGCCAAGGCCTACGGCGAGGAAGTCGGCCGCCTCGACCTCAAGGTCGATACCGAAAAGAAAGCCCCCATCGAATGGAAGTGGACGCGCATCACCGTCGATCCCGCCACCATCCAACCCGCCCCCGATGTAGCGGCCCAGGTCCAACACTGGGAGAGCGAAGTCACCGCGCGCGTGGACCGGCCGCTGGCCTTCTCCAAACGCGCCTTCACCAAGGTCGAGACCAAGCACCTCATTGAGCAGGCCCTGCGCGACGAAACCGGCGCCGATTTTTCCTGGATGAACCTGGGCGGCGTCCGCGACCTCGTCCCCCAGGGCCAATTACTGGAACGCAACATCTGGAACATCATGCCTTTCGATAACACCGTGGTGGTGGGTACCTTCAAAGGCAAGGATCTGCCGAAAGTCGTGGTCGGCGATCACCAGATCGATCCCAACCGCGAATACACCCTGGCCGTCAGCGACTACACCGCCGCCAACCAGGGGACCCGCGAGAACCTGCAAACCACCGGCCTCCAGTTCCCCCACGAAGTAGGCCTGATGCGCGACCTGCTGATCGACTGGTTCCGCAAAAAGAAGATTATCGAATAGCCGCGCCCACCTCGCGCGCGCCGGCTCCCGCCAGGTCGCCGCGTGATTCAGTTCGCCCTCCTGCTGAACGAACGCGCGCGGCTCAACCTCGAATCCGAGCCGCGACGCACCCGCTCAAAACCACGTGTGCCGCCCGCACAGTGCAGCCGGTCGCCCGCCGTCTCCGGGCGCAACGCAAAGCATATTGCCGGAGGAGAACAAACCCCGCGCGATGTGCGATGATCCTGTTCATGAAGATCATTCGCCTGTTGGGGGCCCTGTTGGCCTGCTGCGCCCTCCTGGCCCAGCTTCAGGCTCAGGTTCAGCCGCCCAAGAAGAAACTGCTCGCTATCGGCGAGGTCAAGGGCTTCGAGCACGATTCCGTCTCCCACGCCTTGGCCACGCTGGAAAAGCTCGGCCGGCAGACCGGACTCTGGGATACTTATATCCGTACCGACCCCGAGTTAATCACCAAGGCTAAGTTGGCCAACAATGCCAGGAATCTGGATTACTTCGACGCAGTGTTCTTTTATACCCTCGGCGACCTGGGCCTGACCGATCAGCAGAAAAAGGACCTGCTCTCGTTCGTGCGCGACGATGGCAAGGCATTCCTGGGCGCCCACAGCGCCACCGACACTTACTATAGCTGGCCCGAGTACGGCGACCTCGTCGGCGCCTACTTCAACGAACATCCCTGGGGCCAGGTTCATTGCAAAATCCGCGTCGAAGACCGCAATTTCCCCGCCACCGCCCACTTCCCGGCCGAGTTTCCTTTCTACGACGAAATCTACCAGTTCCGGGACCCCTACTCGCGCGATAAGGTGCGGGTGCTGATGAGTGTGGACCCTTCTTCGCTGGATCTCACCAATCCGCGCGTCCACCGCACGGATAAGGATTTCGCCGTGACCTGGGTGAAGAATTACGGCAAAGGCCGGGTCTTCTATTCCTCGCTGGGCCACCGCGATGAGGTCTGGGACCTGCCGGACATTCAAAAAATGTGGATCGAAGCGGTCAAGTGGGGCTTGGGGATGACCCAGGGCGACGCCACTCCGCGCCCCGTAACGAAGTAGACCACGCCGCGCTCAGGTGGTCCAAAGGTTGGGATCCACGGAGCGCTGGCCCTTCCCGGCCGCTGCCCCGAATTTCCGTCGCCAGGCGGAATTCCAAAGATCCGCGCCGAGCCATGATCGGCCTTAGCCAAGCCCATCGGGATTCTGATCGTCGCCTCACCGGCGCTGTTTCGTCCCAAAAAGCCAGAGATGCTGCCCTGCGGAACAGTCAGGTCCAGGCCGCCGAGCGGCAAATTCCCTCTTTCTTTCCTCCCGGTAGCTTCTCCCGCTCTCAACTGCGCGAGTTCGTCCTCCATGAGCCGTCGAATCTTGTCCTCAGTCAATCCCGCCGCGGCTAGCCTGGCCCCAGCCGCGACCGTGGAGCGCGGACCCCGCGGTCGCAATCCTGGCGAGCCGCCAGCCCCATACGTCTCCGGCTGGCCGAAAGTCAAATGCTTGCGGCATGCCGGCAAAGTGTAGTGATAACTCTTCCACCACCTGGTGCCGCACCCGGCAGCCTGTAACTTCGTACGAGTTCGCCGCCTGATTATCGCCGTCCCGAACGAAATCGCACCAAGTAATACCCACTTAATGGCAACCTACTGAGAGTTTGTTAACTCTAACCCGCTTTCACTATTCCGGACAGTCGGAAAAGTTGTATTCTGGATTAACATGTCGGCCATTGTTCTTGTGCTCTGCCCCGGCTTGCTCGCCTACTGGCTTGCCAGAGCGCTGCTCCTCGTACATGGCTCCCCCGAGGAAATCGACGAAACTCTCGAAAATGATCTGTGGTTGGGCCGGCGGCTCTTGAGGGATCTTCGCATGATCTTCATCCCCCCGGAAATGGTCGGCTAGCGTCGCCCTTTTTCCGTTCCCAGACTTCCCTCACCTCGATCTTCTTTCTTTCCCTTCACTTCCCGTTTCTCTCCGCCGCCCGCTCCCTGTCGCCGTGCTATGCCTCGAATCAGGAGGACATTTTCATTTTGCCGGATTCCCCCAAATCACTCTCGGAAAAGCAGCTTGCCGCCAATCGCCGCAATGCTCAGCGCTCCACCGGTCCTCGTACCGCCGAAGGCAAGGCTCGTGCCGCGCTCAACGCCCGCAAACACGGCTTCCGCGCCGAAGCCTTCACCGTCATCCGCGTCGAAGACCTCCAAGCCGTCGCCGAACTCACCGCCGCTGCCATGGCCTGCTACCGGCCCGTCAACACCCAGGAGCGCCACGCCGTCGAGCGCATCGCCCTCGCCCAGCACTCCATCGATCGCCTCTGGCGCCTGGAAGCCGCTCTCTTCACCAGCCTCCTCGACCAGGCCGTCTCCCTCGACCGCGACGCCCGCCCCGGCCCCTGCTCCGACTTG
>Ga0335074_10015764_pt1 | contig 10629 bp, 9 predicted proteins | sample Lox_Sample_23_FD_206715 | JGI IMG/M metagenome (GOLD analysis project Ga0335074, IMG submission 206715) | Soil microbial communities from Loxahatchee National Wildlife Refuge, Florida, United States - Lox_Sample_2.3 | ecosystem: Environmental > Terrestrial > Soil > Wetlands | place: USA: Florida...
CTTACTGTGCTTTTCACGCGCATAAACGTGACGCACTCTGATCCTCGTCCCCCCGCCATCTGAGCACCAGCTGCTTGCGCAGGCCGAGGGCCTCAAGTATGTGCTCTGGAACGTACTTTGTTCCATAGTTATCCCGAACCCATGAACGAATCGCATCTCCCTGTTCTGTGCCGGCCGTAACATGCGAAGCACAGCTGTTCTCGGGAATGCCCACGCTGCGAAGAAACCTCTCCCAGGCGCTCGACCCCGGCATCGTGTTGCTTCTGGCATCGAATGAAATACTGAGATTCAACATTGATAACCTCCTTTGCAGAGAATTCGCTATCCCGTTTCGAACCGGATAGCCCCGTCTTAAAGCTCGTGCCCTTCGAACCCAGAAAGTGCTCGTCCCACATAGCAGTCGCTCAGCAGATGGCTGTTCGCTTTCAGAGGCAGGAATAGCGGTTCTGCCTTCGACATCGATTCGCTCGTGTCGATCAGCGCAACTTTTGCATCGTGATTGATAGCCCCGGTGGTATCAGGCAAAGAGCCATAAATGGCCTGGCTCTGGCAGGGCCGCAAATCCAGTCCCGTTAAGCCGGCCAGAATGAGAATGCAGGAAATGTGATACCTGCTGCCTGAAAGGGGATGTGCGTTTTGTGCAGGATTGAGCCTCGCCGCTTCAACTTCATAACTAAAAGCATGGGTGCTCTCATACTGTAGCTCGAGTGATGATTCCGCTTCATCTAACAGAACGCTGAACTCGCCGCCACCCTTGCCCGGATCTTCGGAATAAGCGTCAGCAAACTTCGTTAGGCGCGTGAGACCGCTGAAGGTTGACTTCTCAGCCAACGCAAAGACGTACCACGTGACGGTCAGGATCCCGCAGAGAGACTCCAGCAGGAATGCGCGCCACTGACAGGGCTTGGTCCGCGATTGTGTGAAGCCGCCCGAGTTCCTTGATGGAATTAGCATGACGTCCTTCACCTGCCCGCTCATCAGTTCGGTTTCTTGATTTGCAAGTCGGCCAACCGATGAGAGACTCGCCGCTTTCGCCCGGTGACACCAGATCTTTTCGACTCTCGACCTGTTCTTATATGCACGCCGCTTGCCACGACACTTCCCGTGGCGAGTGAAGTGCATCAGACCTTTGATTCAAAGACTTCGAAATGACCTGTGTCTCGGCGCGCGGCAGAAAATTGACGTTTGACGTCAGAATATCGACACAATTTCCCGGCTTTCGGCTTTCCGAACGTCGTCGTCCGCGAGCACCATCTTTTGTCGCTGCTTGTTTGCAATGTCAGGATCACTTTGAGTCCAAGGATTCATCCATTAAGATCCGCTCCAACTTTGCCTGGATGGAAGCAGGAATCTGCGGCCGGCGATCAGGAAACATATCGCGCGTCTTCTCCTGACGGGCCAGCAATGCGCGCCGGCCGCTTTTCCAGCCATTCGAGTTTCATAAAATCGGCTGCGATGGAGCGATGACACCCGAGGTGCTCCGGCAGGTGAATTGCACGATGCGATAGACGAGACCCTGGTGCCGGCGATTGCAGCCTGGGCGAAATCAATGATGTCCATCCGGAGATTGGAGTCTTGTCGCTGGTGGTTGATTCCTCAGCAGATTCCCGGTGGCGAATTCAAGGTTGACAGCTTCTATAAATAATTCTGATCGCGCTGAGACACTCGATAGCCGGGCCTGTGCCAGCTGCTTCTCCGCAGTAACAACGTCGACGAGATTTTTGACTCCATATTTGTATGCATCGAGCGATGCCGAGTAAGAGGCGTTCGCGGCCTCGAGAAGCGCCACAGCCGCATCGTGCTTTCGCAATGCCGTCCGGAATCCTATGTACGCAGTCCAGACCTCGCGCGTCGTCTGATCATCCTCTGCCGTAAGTTCATCTTCCGCTTCCCGGCGTTTCGATTCGGCGATCAACAGATCGTTTTTCCGTACACCTCCGTCAAAAATGCGCCAATGGATGCCGAGTGCGACAGACCAGGTTGGCTCGCTGGCAGAACCGAGCTGGCCGTAATCCGCCGTGGGCCAGAGGGAGGTCTGCGCAACCCATCCCGAGAGCGCGACCTGCGGTTTGTACTCTGCCCTCGCTGCGCGAATGCGATCTTCGGCGGAGCGGATTCGCAGAGTTTGCGCCATGAGTTCGGGACGATTTTCCATCGCACGATCGATCAGCGCCTCGATCGACATTGAAAGTTTTTCCGGCAAGGGCGCGCTCCTCTGGTTGTCGATCACGATGTCGGGAGATGGATCAGCCCCCACCGCTTCAGTTAGTGCCACGCGCGCAATCATTTGGTCCCCATCCGCCGATTCTTCGTCGAACGCAGCCTGAGCCGTCTCGGCACGGGCGTTGAGGACATCGGGAAGAGTTGCAAGTCCGTTGCTCAGTCTGTTCTCAGCCGCGTCCTGCGTGGTTTGTGCGGTTCGCAACGTGTCCTTGGCGGCCTGCAATCTTTCCTGTGCGGTCACCAGTTGGTAATAGGCGCTGGCGACGCGAAACGCCAGCGCTTGATTCACCTGAATAACGTCTGCACCCGCGGCGAGCTCCTCGGCCTTCGCTGATTCCACGCTGGCTTTGCGTTTACCAAAGTCAAACATAAGATATTGGAGCGTGACTTCAGGCCGGACGACGGGCACCTCGACCATGACGTAGCCGCGCGGCGCCAGCGGTTTCGGGAATGGATTGATCAATCTCTCGTCACCGAAAACAGCTAGACCATCCAGCTCAGGATAATAGGCGCTTTTTGCCAAGCCGAGTTCGCGTGCTTTCTGTTTTGCGCGCTCCCAAATCGTGCGCGTGCTGGGATTGTGATCCTCGGCGACGTCGATCAGCTCCGCCAGGCTGTAGGGGTGCGCTGGATCGAGAATAGCTTTTCCCTCGTGAGGAGTTTCGCGCGCCGCGCAGTCCGCGACCGCTGCCGGGGAAGATACGTTGCCGGCGCATTGCCCCAGAGCCGGCGCCGCAGAGAAGCCGAGAAGCAGCGACAGGAATAAAGCACCCAATGATGGCTTCTGCTTGATCAATCGAAACTTCTTCCCGCTCATTCCGGGCAATACGTCGGCAACTGCCAACCACGCCCCGCCCGCATGAGCGCCGTCGCAAGAGTTGCCTTTGTCTCGCCCGGTTTCTGCAACTCCTCGGATGCATTGCCGCTTGACCCTGAACCAAACGACTTCGTCACCGCCTTCACAAATCCGCCTAACTCGCTGCCATGTGCATCTTCTCCGCTTAGCCGGACTCGAAAACGATTCTTTTGCGTTCACGAGTTTCCTGTCGCCGAAGTTCGCATCATAACGACCGGTCATTCTGAGCGGAGTGTGCCGCGTTGTTTTGGGGCAAACGAAGTCGAAGGACCTGCATTTCGGGGCTTCGACTTATGCAACGAACCTCCGAAACACCACACTAGCGATTAACGCAGAAGTGCGCTGCCGAGTCTATTGGACCAACGTATCGATCTATCGTCCAAATGACGGTGAACAGCTGCTTCACGGGCTGCACGTGCCAGATGTGTCTTACGCGAGTTCACTCGGCGCCGCTCGTCTCTTCGCCAACCGCAATCGCGAATTTCAACCGTCGCTCCCGGCCATCAAAATGTGTAGAGCGTGTTTCAAAACTCAGTTTTGTAACAGAGGCACGGCTTTAGCCGGGCCGCAAGGTGCAGGAAAATGCGGGGCTTTGGCCCCTGAAGGATGACAAGTGGGAATCTACACAACCATTTTTGAAACACGCTGTAGGTTCTAACCCGACCCATTGATGCGAAAGTATTGATCGATACCTTCGTCCAATAGATTCGGCCGTCAGCTCTGTGGCTCAATCGGGACGTAAGAGGCGCGGTCTGCAGCGATCCCACGATCGTCGAGGTAAGCATGGGATGAAGTGGCTTCGTTGGCCTTCGCCATTGAAAGCGAAATGATCGCGGGTCGGGATCGATCGTGAGAAAGCTGGTCTTCTCCATTCGCGCCGGCCGGGTGCCGGGCGCCATTAGTGGCAATGTTCGGCAGGGTATGAGGTGTGCTTCACATGAGTAGGGAATCGAGAAAGCGCGACCGACGCGGAATAACCTCACTTCGCCCGCACGCCGGTCTATCCCTGGCCGCGCCGCTGCTGTTGGTTGGTTGCTCTCGCGCTCCGGAATACAGCATATTCGGCTCTTTCTTTCCCGTGTGGATCTTCTGCTCGGTGAGCGGCCTTCTGTTGGCGATGGGCGCACGCGCCGTGATCACTCGTACCGCCATCGCCGAACACGTGGCTGCACCTGTACTTTTCTATCTCGGCACGGCCACCTTCCTTGCCTGTATGTTGTGGCTTCTCTTCTACAGCTAGGGAATGCGATGCCGACCGAACACAGTGGCCAACCCGCGCAAGACGATCGCATCGCAAGACTTCAGCGTTACGGTCGCTTCCTCACCACAGCCATGGTTCTGCTCGCGATGGTCGCCTTGATCATCGTCTACTTGGTCACAACTCAGGACCCCCAGACCGATGACGCCGAAGTGTTTGCCAACTACATCGGAATCGCCCCCGTTGTCGAGGGGCCGATACTGCACCTGAACGTCGCCGACAATCAGCGTGTTAAACAGGGCGAGCTGCTTTTCGAAATCGATGATCGGCCGTACAAGTATGCCCTTGACCGCGCAGTGTCGGACCAGGCCGCCCTCGAAGGCCAGATTGTCGACGAGCAGCGGCGTATCCAGGCGGAGGTGCACGCCGTGAGCGCCTCCGGGGCGGCAACCCGTAGTGCCGACGCCAACGTCGACCGGGCGCAAGCCTCGATCCGCGAAGCGGAGGCCGATGTCGCCCACTCTGAGGCTGCGCTGGATCGCGCCAAGGCTGAGTGGGCATACGCCGAAGACAACCTGCATCGCGTCGAGCCTCTGCTTGTCAAGCAGTACGTTACCGTCGACCAGGTCGACCAGGCGCGTACGATTGACCGAACCAGCGCGGAGTCTGTGCACGAAGCCGAATCGCAACTGGATCTCAATCGAGCCCACCTCAACTCGATGCTGGCCGCGCTGGTAGAGGCGAAGGCATCGGCAGAGCAGAGCACGGCACAGCTGCAACAATCGCAGTCCAGCGTACTTACCCTCGAGCCACTCGTGGCCCAACGGCAGGGACGGGCAGCCGCAATCGCAAACGCCGAATATAACTACAACCAATGCCGCGTCTACGCTCCATTCGATGCGCGTGTAACGAACCTTGTCATTTCTCAGGGTGCCTATGCTCACGTAGGACAGGAGATTTTCACCCTCATCGACACGCGCGTCTGGTGGGTGCTTGCGAATTTCCGTGAGACGCAGCTCAGGCATATCCAACCGGGTGCGACCGCGGACGTGTACCTTATGTCTGACCCGGGAGTGCGGTTTACCGGCATTGTGGAGAGCACAGGTTACGGCGTTACACCCGATCCTTCTCTCCTGGGCCGATTCACGCCCGGCCTGCCTGACGTGCAACGCACGCTGAGCTGGGTGCATTTGGCCAGCCGCTACCCCGTCCGCATCCGGATCCAGTCGCCGCCCCCTGATGGCTTTCGTCTCGCGGAATCTGCAGTTGTAGTAATCCGCAATCACAAACGGAAGCATTGATATGGCGACACGTGGCATTCTGTTCCGCGACCGGCCGGCGCGTCAGATCGTTTCCTGGCCGTGGTTCCGCGAATTCATCCGGTGGGAAATTGCTCCGTACCCGGGACGCGCAAATACGGTCGTCCGCATGACGGTCACAGCTACGCTGGTCATGATCATCGTCATGACCTTCCGCATTCCCAACGCGTTCCTGGCCGCTCTCTATTCAATTCTCCTGGCTCGTGAAAATCTCACCGCTACCTGGCGTGGGGGGCGAATCGTCGCACTTGGATTCGTCGGCGCGAGCCTCTACACCCTGCTCGGAATGATTTTGTTCCGTGGTTACCCCATTACTCACTTCTTCTGGGTAATCGGAAGCCTGTATCTGATCTTCTTCGTCATCCGCACGGCAGCTAACTATGCTGCCGCAGCAGCTTTCGTCATTCCGATCGGCATTACCCTGCCGTTATGGGACCGCTCCTTGCCGAGCCAGGTGCAAGTGGAGGGTACTCTCTGGCCTGTCTTGATCATCGCCTTAGGTGCTGGCGTCACAGTGGGAATCGAAGCGCTGTACCGCATTTTCGATCGCTCCGATCCGCTCATCGCATTCGTTGACGATCTGTTGCTCGCAGTGCAGCAGGTAGCGGAAAGTATTGCCGCTCACCATGCCCCACTGGAGTCGATCCGCGACAGGGTTCTTCAGTACCGGATGATCGGTACAGGCCGCCTCAGAATGACGTTGCAGCGCCAGGGTCTCGACCCGGCCCAGCGGGCACGGCGCAGCGCCCTGATTTCGTTGGCGGGCCGGCTCAATAGTCTTGCCGCAAATCTCGAGCCCACCCCCATCCAGCCCGACGACGACACGATCCGCCTCCGCGCACTTTCTGAGAGGCTCAGAGCAATCCGAGCGCAGCTCCGCGCAGGGGGTCTTTCCGCATTCTCTCCTCTGATCGAGGGGCCGCCGTCTTCCAGCTTCCCCATGCTTCAGGAAATGGAGCGAACCGTCGCACTCATCACCGAAATTTCTCAGCACGATGAGATGGTCGATAGTTCGCAGAACGCGCCAGGACGGAGCTGGCTGCGTGCTGTGTTTCTGCCGGATGCATTCCAGAACCCGGATTATCAACACTTCGCCTTTGCCGGATGCCTGGCTGCCAGCGTTTGTTACGTACTCTACAACGCGCTCGACTGGCCCGGCATCGGCCAGACCTGCGTGATTACGTGCATCGTTACTGCCCTGACCACTATTGGCAATTCGCTTCAGGCGCAGTTTCTCCGCCTTGCCGGGTGTGTTGCCGGGGGGCTGGTCATGGGGATTTCGGCGCAGGTTCTCATTCTGCCCGGTATCGACACTGTCTTCGGGTTTGCTCTACTCTTTGCGGCGGGGACCGCGTTCGCCGCGTGGTTCGCCACTTCCAGTCCGCGGCTTTCCTTCTTCGGCGTGCAGATGGCGCTCTCCTTTTACTTTGTCAACCTGCAAGATTCCCACATCCAGACCGACCTCACGATTGTGCGCGACAAGGTAGCCGGCGTGTTATTGGGTATTCTCGTCATGGGCTTTATCTTCGACCGTTTCGGGCCCCGGAGCGACGCGGAGCAGTTGCAGAAACTGCTGGTGCGGAACGTACGGATGCTGGCGCAGCTCGCAGTTTGTCAGGTGGCGGGCGACCGAGCCATCGGCGTTTCGCAAATCGGCCGTCTCCGCAGTCAGATCAATGATAATTTCGCGAGTCTGGAATCGCAGACAGACGCCGCGCGGTTTGAGTTTGAGTTTCGCCGCCGGCGCGAGCAGGACCTCGGCGAGTGTGAGCGGATTCAGAGAGCTCAACCCGGGTTGCGCTCGATCTACCTACTGGAGCTCAGCCTCCTCTCCCATCGCGGGCGGCGCGGCATCGACTCCGAATTGACGCAGCGTCAAACTCAGGCGCTGGACCATTTTCTAAACGAATATGGCGATGAACTCATGCGCATTGCCGCGTGGATCGTACACGAAGAGGACACTCCTGCGCGCATCAACGATGATTCTATCCGGCTATTACAGCAAGACCTCGAAGACCATAGCTCCCGTAACTCGCTGGCGATCGCTGACATCTGTCAGAACCTGGTGTCTTCTCTCCTCATGTTGCGGAGCGAGTGCTAGCTTTTATTCTTACCAGGACCGACTTCTGCTTCATCGTGTGCTGTTTGATGTGCAGAAACCCCGGCATGGCCACTCCCTGATCAGCCTTGGCTGCTCTGCCGGAGTTTTTCCAGATACTCGCTAATTTGATAACGCATGACGAGCCGGCGTCCATGCAACCTTCAGCTTCCCGCAAGTTTTCGTCCACAACACGCGAGAACGGCCCCGCAGCGGGGCCGTTCTCCCTGGCTGGCCTCCTTGATTAGCTCGCTTTCTTGTGTGTGAGGTCGAGGACCCCCTCGTCCTTCGGCGTCACTTCGCTCAGTTTGCCCGTTGACAAATCAAAAACAAATCCACGAATGACTACGTTTGAAGGAATCCACGGGTGCGACCTGAGTTTCAGCACCTGCTTTTGTGTCTGCCTATTTACGTCGGAATAGCAGTGGAATTTGTCGGGAGCCACCACCCACACACCGCATTGAGTGTGAAGATGGTTCTCGAACTCTTCTTCCGAAAACATTTCCATTCCGCAGCCAGTGTGCCCCACGACCATGACCTCTCGCACGCCCAGAACGTGAATTGAGAACATGAGGGACCGCACAACATCTTCCGTTGCTGCCGTTCCGACGTTTCGAATCACGTCCGCGTCGGCCGGCTTAATCTCCAGCCATTCAAGCAGTTGGTTCAGGCGAGGGTCCATACACGTGAGGATTGCAACCTTCGGCGCCGGCTTGTTCGCCAGCGAAGGATCATGGTGCGCTGCATTCTTGCGGTTTGACGCAATCGCGCGTTCGATCAAGCTCATTTGCATTCTCCTGAATCGCGTTACCGGTTTGAAATTCGCCTTCCGGCAACGCGTGGTTTAATGTTGTTCATGCGGATCGAACCCCTCGTGCGGGCTCCGCAGCCGATTGTCGAAGCTCCAGAGGCGATAACACCTCGGGATCACTCATCTCGTTTCCGGGGAATTGGATCACTCTTCCGCTTCCGAGGCGCTCTAGGTGCGCGCATCATCAGCTCGGGTTCGACCACCATTCCTCCCAGCCGATCACGCCACCTTCCCCGCTACACTCATGCTCTGATTGAGCCGGAGGAGCAAAATTGCGGCAATTGGACGAAGGTATCGATCAATACCTTCGTCTGATGGAATTCCAGCGGCGTTGTGACTTACCATCTGTTATTGGTGCTAAGTCGCTTGGTCGCGTCGTCAGAATCCATATGATGGTCTCTTTTCACGAGTTAGATCAAAATCAAAGGCAAGCTACAACTGGAGCGACATATGCAGGAGGAACAAATATGCGAAGTGCTGAGCGCGCATTGGCGCGCGTCGGCGGCCGGCGATGCAAACGCAGAACACGAAATTTACGATGAAGATGCCATCTGCGATTATCCCCAGTCAGGCGAACGAATCTTCGGGCGAAGTAATTTGCAGGCCCTGCGGAGTCATCACCCCGGCAGGCCGTCAGGTTTTAACGTCAAACGGATTCTCGGAAAAGGTGATCTGTGGATCACGGAATACACAATCGTCTACCAGGGCCGGCCAGCATACACAGTGAGCATCATGGAATTCCGCAACGGTAAGGTCGTGCACGAAACGCAGTATTTCGCCGATCCTTTCGAGGCGCCCTCCTGGCGAGCCCAATGGGTTCAGCGAACGACTTGACGCCGCATTGTGCTGTTCAGCCACGTATTGCATGAAGTGCAACCAATTGAGCCAGGGTTACGCGAAGATACATCTCAAGGCGCTTGAGAAAGGCCCGTGCTTCGATCTTTCAGACACTGTCGTCGGTGCATCGCTCCGTTTGCTGAGCGCGCTCATGAGCGTTCATGCAGGCTTTACACGCGCACCGCGCACTTGGCAGGAGCCGCAACACGATGAAAAAGGTTGCCGATGAAATCCCCGCCTACACATATGGAACAGCAGCCGTCGCCCCTTCAACGGTTTCGGCCAATGAGCTGGAGAAGTTGAAAGTCGCAGTGGGGTTTACCTCGGAGGACGAGCGATTCCTCCGCATGGCAGGAGTAGTGCTCGCCCATCAGACAAGGCGGATTGTTGAGCACTGGCGAAGCGGGATCATCGCCAATATTCCCCATCTCGCACGGCACTCGCGTACCCCCGAGGGACAGCCGATTCCACAGTATCTTGCGCGTAGCAATCTTCGCTTTGAGCAATGGATCCTTGATACATGCCTTCGTCCCTACGATCAGGATTGGCTCAACTATCAGCAGGAGATCGCCTTGAGACACACGAGTCTCAGGAAGAACCAGGTTGACGGAGTCCGGTCGACGGCACATGTCCCCTTCCGTGACATCGTCGCATTCGTTGCCGTGCTGAACGACACGATCAAGCCGTATCTCGCGAGCAAAGGAAATACGGCGGACGAGATAGAAGGAATGCATCGTGCTTGGTGTAGGTCGCTCCAGTTGCAGATTGCGTTATGGGCTCGGCCCTACCTTGATCTCGCCAAGACGTCTAGCGAATGGTAGGTCTTCTGCTTTGCGCAACATGGCAGTGACTGGCGGAATAGTGCAATCACTGGGGCGCTGATGAGCATAGAAGCTGTTTCATAACCTGGTTTTGAAATGGCACGACTTCAGTCGTGCCGTAACGGAAGCAGGAAAATCGCGGGCTTTAGCCCCCGAAAGAGTGACCTCGGAAAAGCAGAAGACGGTTATGAAACAGCTTCTGGCATTTTACAACCACCTTCACTTATTGATCGCAGGGCGCCGCGGCTTCGAGCAACTCTCTCTACGCGTCTATCAACATGCCGATAGTGAATGCGCGGTTCGCCTCACAATCTGATTGCTTGGCTCTGGAACTCCGAGGCTCACGGGTCCGGGCAATGTGTGACCCGGCAACTCCACCGAGCCCCTCGCTTAGAACTCTTTGCGGATCAGCTCCTATCTCTCGATCCAGCCGCGGGTATCTTGGCTGCCTTGTTCCACCCGTGAA
>Ga0335074_10015766_pt1 | contig 10628 bp, 7 predicted proteins | sample Lox_Sample_23_FD_206715 | JGI IMG/M metagenome (GOLD analysis project Ga0335074, IMG submission 206715) | Soil microbial communities from Loxahatchee National Wildlife Refuge, Florida, United States - Lox_Sample_2.3 | ecosystem: Environmental > Terrestrial > Soil > Wetlands | place: USA: Florida...
GTGCCGGGCAAGATTCAGATGGGCAGCGGCTGGTGGTTCCAGGACCAGAAGGAGGCCATGCAGTGGCAGATGAACGCGCTCTCCAACTGCGGGCTGATTTCGCGCTTCGTGGGGATGCTGACCGATTCGCGGTCGTTTATGAGTTATCCGCGGCACGAGTACTTCCGGCGGGTGCTGTGCGACCTGTTCGGAAGAGACATGGAGGCGGGCGAACTGCCCAACGACTTCTCGCTGGTGGGGCCGGTGGTGAAGAGCATCTGCTACCAGAATGCCAAGCAGTTTCTGGGGCTGGCGGTGGAATAGCTACTTCACATACCACAGCAGAATGGAGCGGCCGATGCGAGCGTCGGGTGCGGGCGCATGGTCGGCCCACTGGGGGTAGCCGAAGACTTTCCAGATAGTGACGCTCACCGCGTTCCAGCCAGGCGAGGGATGGCCGGTAACGCCTGGATCGAGCGGGGGCAGCGGGTGGCCGGCCCAGAGATAAGTGCGGTTGAAGGGAGAGAAGGTCAGATGCGTGACGCCGCGGCTCCCGAGGAAATCGCCCAGGCGTTTCATGTCCTGCCCCCAATCCAGGTCGGAATCCGCCAGGAAGCGCTCGGGGTGATGGCCGGCGATTTCGTTGGTATAGGCCAGGTAGTCGGGATGCTGCGTGGCGCCGGATACCACCTGCCAGGTGAGCAGGGCGGCGATGGCCGCGCGGGCCGGAGTGCCGTGGGCCGTGGCGGCGAAACAGCCGGCAGCCACTGCCAGGCCCGAGTACACCGGTAGGATGTAGCGGACGCCCAGGTCGATGTGGCCGGTCATGGCGACGGCCAGCACGGCGGCGGCGAAGGCCAGGGGCAGGAAAGCGGAGCGCCGGCGGGTCCACAGCGCGGCGGCTGCCAGCAGCAGGAGCGCCAGCGGAGTCTTGAGGGCCAGCACCACCGGGAAGTAATACCAGAAGCCGTGGGAGCTGCGGCGGCCCAGGAGGTAAGAGGGATGGCCGGTCTGGTTGTGCACGTACACCGAGTGAATGCCGGAAAAGAACCGCGGCGCGGGCAGCCGCAGGTGCAGGAACTCGACGCGGGCGAAAGAGAAGCCGTACACCGCCCAGATGGTGAGCGCGGCGGCGGCGGCAGCCAGTGCGATGCCTTTCCAATGCCTGCGGGTGACGGCGCCGCGGCGGCAGGCCCACAGCGCCAGGCAACCGGCCGGCACATAGAGGAGCGCCGAGAACTTGGACACGCAGGCCAGCCCCACGAGTGCGCCGAACGCGAGGCCACGGCGGCGATCGGGCTGCTCCGCCCACCAGAGCGCGGCCAGCGCCGCGGCGGGAGTCATCACGCCCAGTGAGATATCGGTGGTGGCCAGGCCGGCGTGCGCCAGAATCGGCGGGATGGTGCTGTAGACCAGTACGGCCACCACAGCCGCGGCTGGGCCGCCGATCCGCCGGGCCCACAGGTACACCACCAGGCAGCCGATCCAGAAGAACGGCAGGCTGCCCAGGCGGGCCAGCGCCAGGATGCGGTCGTAGTGCGCATCCTGGCCCAGAATGCGGTAGCCCTCGAAATACGAATCCGGCCCGCGATGGAAGCGCTCGCCCGCCAGATACGGCCCGATGGCGGCGAATAAGCGGCCCAGCGGCGGATGGGTATCTTCGTAGAGGTACTTACCGGTGGAAAGATACTCCATGCCGGCGGCCAGCGTGTCCGGCTCGTCAATGGTATGGTTGAAAACGGTGTAAGTGGAGACGATGCGCGCGGAGGCGAGGGCCACCAGAAGCAGCGCGCCGAGGGGCGCCCACTTGCGGCCGAGGGCGTCCGGCAGTGGCATCTAGCGGAGCGACGCCGTGGGGGTGCCCTGCTCCAGGGGGTTCGGCAGGTGGCGCTCGGCGTAGTATCCCGGGTGCACGCGCTCCACAATTTGCGCCACCGGCCGTTCGAGCACGCGGAAATACGGCTGCGGATTCAATCCGATCCAGAAGGCCCACACCACCAGCGGGGCAAACACGGCGATTTCGCGCCAGGAAAGGTCCGGCAGCAGCCGGTTCTTCTCCTTCACCTCGCCCAGCATGGTGCGCTGGAACAGCCACAGCAGATAGGCCGCGCCCAGCGCGATTCCCACGGCGGCCCAGAAGGCCCAGTTGAACGAGACCTGGTAAGCGCCGCCCAGGATGGTGATTTCGCCGATGAATCCGTTCAAAGGCGGCATCCCCATGCTGCTGAGCATGGCAAGGCCGAAGACCAGGGTGAAGATGGGCATGACTTTCATGAGGCCGCCGTACTCGGCGATCTCGCGGGTGTGGCGCCGCTCGTAGACCACCCCCACGACCAGGAAGAGCATGCCGGTGGAGATACCGTGGTTGATCTGCTGGATGATGGACCCCGAGATGCCGGCCGGGTTGAGCGCAAAAATGCCCAGTGTGCAGAAGCCCAGGTGGCTCACCGAAGAGTAGGCCACCAGCTTCTTCCAATCCTTCTGCATCATGGAAGCCAGCGCGCCGTAGACAATGCCGATCATGGAGAGAATCGCCATGGCCCAGATGATGGTGGGGTTCTTGGCGGAATCGGGCAGCAGCGGCAGGGAGAAGCGCAGGAAGCCGTAGGTGCCCATTTTCAGCAGCACGCTGGCCAGCACCACGGAACCGGCGGTGGGCGCTTCGGTATGCGCGTCGGGCAGCCAGGTGTGGAAGGGGAACATGGGCACCTTCACGGCAAAGCCTACGAAGAAAGCCCAGAAGACCCACCATTGCATGGTAGGGGAGAGCGAGGTGCGCATCAGCTCGGTGATATCGAAACTGTAAGTCTGGAACTGAGTGTAGTGCTGGAAGTACAAAGTAAGAATGCCGAGCAGCATCAGCACCGAGCCGATCAAGGTATAAATCATGAACTTGATGGAGGCGTAGATGCGCCGCTGGCCGCCCCAGATGGCGATGATGAAGTACATGGGCACCAGCACGGTTTCCCAGAAGACGAAGAAGAGCAGGAAATCGAGCGACATGAACACGCCCAACATGCCGGTCTGCAGCAGCAGGAAGAAGGCGTAATACTCCTTGAGGCGGTCTTGGATGGCGTTCCAGCTCGAAAGGATGGCGAGGAAGCCGATCACGGTGGTGAGCATGACCAGCAGCAGGCCTAAGCCATCGATGCCGATGTGGTAACTGGCGCCGAGGGTGGGGATCCACGGGGCCATTTCGACAAACTGAAAATCCTTGCCGGGATTGAATTGGAAGACCAGGGGCAAGGAAACCAGGAAACCCACCAGGGCGATCGCATTGGCGCAGAGCTTGATGGCGCGCGTGTTGGACGACGGAATCAGCAGCAGCACCAGCATGCCGGCGAGCGGCGTAAACAGGACGATCGACAGGATGTGGTCCATAGGGGGCTTCGGATTAGCCCCTCATGATATCACCACTGCGGGGCGGGCGCTGTGCGGGTGTAGGGGAATCTTTAGAGGCAGGCGGGCGAGGCGTTGCAGGGCGGGAGGGCATACTAGAATGGGTTAGTGAGACAGATCCGGCGGTGGTGTGCAATCGCTTTGGGGGTGCTGGCCGCGCTGTATTTCGTGGACTTCCTCTCGGTGCGCTACGGCATCCCTGGCCACCGGCCGACTTTTGGGAGCGTCCAGGTGCAGACCATGTATGCGGTCCGGCAGAAGAACAACCGCATCGAATACTCGCTAGGCGACATCGTGACTCAAACCTGCGTACGGTCTCTTTTCCCGCAGATGGGCTACGTTCCGTGTTGGTACCTGGCGGGGCACAAGACCCGGCAGATTAACATTGGCTGGATTGGACGCGGAGTGGGTGGGGCGGCCTGCGCGACCGCCCCCGAGTGCGGGCGGCGCTATTGGACCGCCAGGGAAACGCCGGTGGTGGGGCTGTTTACACCGTTGACTGACGCGGTAACGGCGTAAGTGCCGGCGGCGAGCCCGGCGGGCACGGTCACATTGAACTGATACAGGCCGGCGGAAGATGGCGTCAATCCTGCGAATACCACGGTCGCATTCTGGCCGCCGATCTGAATAGTCGCAGTATTTGCCAGCGTGACTGTGCCGCTGACCACCTTGCCATTGACGATGGATGGATTGGTCGTCCCGAAGCCGGTGCCGTACAGGACGATGGTTTCCCCGGGGGCCGCGGGAGTGTACGCTGTGCCCAGGGTAGTGGGACCGATGTACGCACCGCTAAGATGGGTAGCCGCCACATTCCCTCCGCTGAACGCAAAGAACGCCGGCGCCACGCTCGCGGTGGTGACGCTTGCTGTAGAACTGGTCAGCTTGTTATTGGTGACCACGATCTGGACAGGACTGGCCACGGGCATATCGGACGGTGTCAGGATATTAATCTGTTTCGGGCTGATGAACGACGGGTAGGCGTCCTCGCCGTTGATGGTGACCGTGACGCCGTCCAGCACGGTCGGCAGGCTGGATCCGGAAAAGTCGCCCGCCTCCCACGACCGCGCGGTGGCCGCCAGGCTGGAGCCGGTGATGGTAATCCAGGTGTTAGGGGCGATGCCGGGGCCGAAACTGGCGCCGTTGACGATGTTGCTGGCAGTCACCGTGGGGCTGGTCTCGATGCTGCCGAACAGGCCGTGCGTTTCGCCGGCCGTCCCGGCCGTAAAGAAGAGGGTATTGGGGTCGCCGCCGCTGCCGCCATTACCGAACTGGAGGGCCCACAAGCCCGAAATCTGGATGGGGTTGCTGTTCTGATCCGTCAACTGACCTACCAGGGCGCCTGTAGTGGGGTTGTAAGCGTTAATCTTGCCATCGCCGAAGTTGCCCACCAGCAGGTCGCCCGAGTACTGGCCGAAGTTCAGGTTCGTTACGGTCCCGGTTGCCGTGGTGGGGAACGACATGGCCAGCGCCAGGCCCCAGGGAGCGTTCAGGTTGCCGCCGGCGATGAGGCTCTGCAGCAGGTTGCCGTTGGTATCGTACACATCCACGTAACCGTTGCCTGCGCCTGCCACGGCGAGTTTCTTAGTGGGGTCCTGCTGGGCGTAGGTGACGTAGAGCTTGCCTTCCACGGCCGTGGTGCCGCCGAGGTACTGGATGTTGAACGGCGCGTACCCGGCGGGAATCTTGGGATCGGTGAAAGCGCCGGTGGCCAGCGTGACGGGCTTAAAGTTCACATCGTAGACCTCGATGGCCCCGCTGGTGAAGTTGGGGGCGTAGAGCCGCGGCGCGGCTCCCGCAGAAGCCGAACTGGAAGGCGTGTAGAGTGCCAGTCCGTCGTAACTGGCGCCGGAGCCGGAGTTATCGATGGCCATCTGCGCCTGGGTGGCGCTCACGCTGGAGGCCCAGCCGGAGATGGTGCCGCCGAGCGTAGCGAAGAGGAAACTGGCGTGCGCCGGAGTGGTGGTTCCGACCTCGAAGGCTGTAGTGGTGGCATTCGATACAATTCCGGTACAGGTCTTATTGCCGCCCGAAGTGGCCGGCGGTATGGCTGCTTTGGTCGAGCTGATGGATAAAGTGGTGGCGCTGAACGTGTAGACCGTGGAGAGGCCCGTGCCTCCGTCGCAAACCCAGAACGGACTGCTGGCGGTAATGGAGATTCCCCAAGGGTTGACCAGGTTAGGATCGGTCAGGTCGGCCACGCCGGCCTGGTCGGCGATCAGGTTGTAGACCAGGTAGCCGCCTTGCGCACTCAACGAAGCGGGCGCCAGAAACAGCATCGACAGAAGAAGCACACCAACATTGTGTCGCATCGAAATATTCCCTCCTCAGACCTTTCGGAAACGACTATAGCGCGCGCCAGCGAGTTGCTGGTGTAAAATCCAGTGCCGATTGCCCAGATGGTTTCCGACGGCACTGTGCCGCTGCACACTATAATGTGGATATGTTCTTCCGCAGAGAGCGGCCTCAAAACCCGACATTTGCTCAACGCATGGACCGCCTGCGCCAGGCCGGCTTTACGGTTACCCCGCTGGCGGGCGGAGTGATGCGCGTGGCGCGCGGCGAATGCGCGGCCGATCTGAAAGAATCCAACGGCTCGGTGGAGGGAGTGGGCCGCGCCGGAATTCAGATCGGCAACGAAATCGGCGCCCTGGTGGATGGCGGCTTTCAGAAGTTCTTCCGGGCGCCCTCCGGCGCCAAACGTCCGGCGCTGGCCGAACAGTTGAAGGCCCTGCATGCCTTCGAGGAAGATCTGCGGGAGGCGCTCGGGCAGGAGAGCTACTACAACGAGTCGCTAGGCACGGTGTCTACGTTCTACCTTTACGACCGCGTGCAGAACCGCGATTGCGGCGTGCCCAAACGCGTCTGGGAGTAAAGCTTCGGAGCGCCCGGCCGGCTTAGAACTGCTGCGGCAGCAAGCGTTGCTTCACTGGCAGATTGGCGGGTGGTCTACTGCTTCACCGGCGGGGTGGCCTGCGGCGCAGTCGGGCTGGCGGCGGCCGGCGCCGGCTGTTTGCGAACCTGATCGAAATACCGCTCCACGTAAGTCTGCAAGCCTACGGGAACCTCATCGCGATTGATTTCGGCGCCGCCCTGGGTGTGCTGCGCGCCGCGCTGCGCGTAAGGGGTACGCAGTTGCTGGCTGGTGGACTGCACTTCCACGGTCGCCTCGCCTGTGATGGTGGCGGAGCGTTTGCCGAGAATCTCGCTGATTTTCCCCATGGCGGCGAGCTGCTCGGCCTGTTTGATGGTCTTGTCGCCATCCTGGCTGCCGATGCCACTGCCGGGCTGTTTGCTAGCCTGCTGAGAATCGCTCTTGCCGCTGCCCTTGCTCTGCGGGTCCTGCGATTCCTGCGCCTGGTCGCCGGATTGCCCGTCCTGCGAGTCGCCCTGCTGCCCGCCGTTCTTCTGGCCGTCTTTGGAGGCTTGCTGCTTGCCATCCTGCTGTCCCTTGGAAGGCTGCTTGCCGTTCTGATTCTGGGCAGCCTGCTGCGACCCGTTGCCCTGCTGCGGCTTCACGCGGGAGAACAGATTCTGCACCGCATCTTTCATCTTGCTCAACAAGCCGGAATTGTCGCCTGAGCCGTTGGAGTCCTGCTTGCTGTTGGAATCCTGCTTGCGCTCGCCCTTGCCCTGCTGGCCGTTGGAGGCCTGATCGCTGCTCGACCGGTCGTCGCCGGCCTGGTCTTTGTCCTCGCCTTCGGCCTTGTCGGCGTCGTCGCCGGGTTGCGATTTACCGTCGTCGGAAGCCTTCTTCTGGTCTTTGCCGTTCTGTTGCTGGCCGTTGGCTTCAGGAGTATTTTCGGGATCTTCGGCCGGCTGGTCGGCGGGCGGGGTATCCTGCGGATCAGGCGGGGCCACGCTGTCGTCCTGCGGATCGGAACGCTGCGGCGGAAGCGGGCGGCGGGTATTGCGGGCCATTTCGGGGTGGGTCTCGAAGCCGAAACTCTGCTCCAGGATGGCGGCCAGCGGCGGTTTCAGGTCCAGGTGGCGGGTGAGCCCGTAGCGCAGGGCGAACAGGCTGGAGGCCACCAGAACCAACGCCGCCAGGGGATACACGGCGCGCGGCACGGTATAGGGCACGGCGCGGCGCACGTCCGCGGACTCGGCCAGACGGTTGGCCCGCTCCAACTGGAGGGCACAAACCTCGGCGGAGACGTGCTTGCTGGAGTTTTCGTGGAAGAAAAGCGCGGTCGACAGGGTGTCCGCAAAATCCAGGCGGCGATCCACCACCTGGGCCACCGCATAAGGCGTGGGCATACGGCGTCGCACCAGGTACACACCTGTGGCCAAGGCGGCCAGCGGGATAATGGCGGCCCACCGCCAGTCCAGAATCTGAGTGCCCAGCAGCAGGAGCAGGATGACAGCCACCAGCGCAGCACTGGTAGCGGCCGCTCCTTGTGAGAGCAGCTCGTTGCGAAACCAACGGCTCCTAGCCTTGCGGATCAGAGTGAGCACGATCCTCCCTCGTATGCCTTCGCACCCTCCCGGATCAGCCGACCGGGAATTAGTCTTAATACTATCATTAATGAACAAAGCTGCGGCCCTCTCAACCGAACGCCACCCTCGGGTGTAGAGCAAGTCACCGACCGAACAGGGCTGTGGGCGTAAAATGGAGTATGGATTGGGCCAGTTTTCTGAAGAATTTGGCCAGTTTACAAAGGACACTGCTTGAACCCACCGATTCATCAACCCCTTAAAATTTTGATCGTAGACGATGAGGCCAGCCAGCGCAGTGGCCTGGCAGCCATGATGTCGGCTTGGGGCATGGCCTCCGAAACCGCCGGCGATGGACAGGAAGCCCTCGCTAAGCTGGCGGACTTCCCCGCGGACGTAATTCTGACAGATTTGAACATGCCCGGCCTGGACGGCTTTGGGTTTCTGAAGCGCTTGCGGGATTTGGGCGATATGCCGCCCACGATTGTGTTGACGGCCTACGGCAACCTGGAGACAGCCGTGAAAACGGTGCACGAGCTGGGCGCTTACTGGTTTCTCGAAAAGCCCATCCAGCCGACCAGCCTGGAAGTGCTGATCCGCCGCGCCGGCACGCATGCCGGCCTGCGGGCCGAGAAGCGCAATCTGGAGCGCCAGCTCAGCTACAAGGGGTCACTCGGCGAACTGGTGGGCACTTCGGTGAAAATGCAGGAGATTTTCGCGCTTCTGCAACAGGCTGGCCCCAGCAAGGCGTGCGTTCTGATCACCGGCGAGAGCGGTACCGGGAAAGAAATGGTGGCGCGCACGTTGCACGCCCTCAGCCCGCGGCGGCAGGGGCCGTTTATCGCCATCAACTGCGCGGCGCTGCCGGAAACGCTGATCGAGAGTGAGCTGTTCGGCCACGAAAAGGGATCGTTCACGGGCGCTTCCGAACGGCGCGCGGGGTGCTTTGAAGTCTCCCAGCACGGCACCCTGCTGTTGGACGAAATCGGCGAGATGCCCATGCAGACGCAGGCCAAGCTGCTGCGCATTCTGGAGGATTCCAAGGTGCGGCGCCTGGGCGGCCGTTCCGAATTCGAAGTGGATGTGCGGGTGGTGGCGGCCACCAACAAAGTGCCCGAAGAGGCCGTGCGCGGGGGACATTTGCGGGAGGATCTTTATTACCGGCTGAACGTTTTCCACGTCCACTTGCCGCCGCTGCGCGAACGGCTGGAGGATATTCAGCCGATTGCGGCGGCGCTGATCGGGGATCTCAACCGGAAGCACGATTGCCGCATTTCGGAGGTTTCCGGCGAGGTGCTGGAGGCCTTGGAGCGGCACAACTGGCCGGGCAACGTCCGCGAGCTGCGCAACGTGCTGGAGCGGGCGGTGATTCTGGCCGGCGAAGGCACCATCGAGATCAAGCATCTGCCCGCGTTTCTGCAAGGGCGGCCGGCCACCGTGGCGGCGGCCGCGGCCGCCTCGGCGGGAGCCGGGCCCGACAATCCGCCGGCACCTCCGCCTGACGATGGCGCGACCGTGAAGTTCCAGATCGGCACCACCGTGGAGGAGGCCGAAAAGGCCTTGATCCTGCGCACCCTGGAGCACACCGGCCACAACAAGACACGCGCCGCCGGAATTCTGGGAATCAGCCTGAAGACCCTGCACAACAAGCTGAAGGAGTACGGCGGGTCGTAGCGCAAGCGGGCGAAGCTGGGGCCGGCCGTGCGGGTAGCTTGGCCGCGAGGTGCTGTATGTGCCCTGGCTGCCGCGCACGCAAATTCCCTTGAGGCAAAGCGGAATGCCGGGCCAGCGAGCGGCCGCAAGCGGCTGGATGCGCGGCGCGGGCAGGGCTTCCCCTGTTATGCTGGCACTTTGGTGTTCTGGTACTGGTTCTTCGTCGCTCCGGCGATTCTACTGGCGCTTCTTTCGCTGCGGGGCGAGCGCAAACGCGCCGCCTACGTGGAGCGGCGCCTCGCAGAAAAACCTGCGGAGCTGCCTCCCGCCAGCGTGATTGTGCCACTCAAAGGTCCGGACGAAGGTCTGCGCGAGAACCTGGCCGCGCTGGCGGCGCTCGATTATCCCGACTACGAGCTGATCGTGTGCGCCCACAGCGCCGCCGATATCCCGCCGGTGATGCTGCCGGCCCATGTAAAGGTGGTGTTGGTGGAGGGCGACGATCCGGAGACCGGCGAGAAGGTACAGAACCTGACCGCGGCTGTGCGGGCCGTCCGGAAGCACAGCCGCATCCTGGCGTTTGCCGATTCCGATGGCCGCCCCACGCCGCGCTGGCTGCGGGCGCTGGCGGCGCCGCTGGCGGAAGAGGGCGTGGGCGCCTCCACCGGGTTCCGCTGGTTTACGCCGGTGCCGCCGACTTTTTGGAGCCTCCTGCGCGGCGTGTGGGATGCGGTGTCCACCGGGGTGCTGGGTCCCGGCGACAGTCCGTTCGCCTGGGGCGGCGGCATGGCCATCCGCAAGGATCTGTTCTACGATGCCCGCGTGCCCGAGTATTGGAAGGGCGCCGTGAGCGACGACGGCGAGCTGGCGCGGGCGGTTCACGACGCCGGTCTGCGGATTGCCTATGCCCCCGGCGCGCTGACGCCCTGCTTCGATGGCGCCACACCGGGCGGCTTCTTCTCCTGGGCGCGCCGCCAGTTGACAATTATCCGCATCTATCGGCCGGGGCTGTGGTGGCAGGCTTTGGCGGCGCACATCTTTTATTGCGGAGGGATGGCGGCCTCGGTGATTGCTTCGGTGCGCGGCAGCCGCCTGGCTGAGTTGGCCCTCATCGCGCAGATTTCCCCCGGCATGCTGAAGGGCCTCAACCGCGCCGTGCTGGC
>Ga0335074_10015767_pt1 | contig 10628 bp, 7 predicted proteins | sample Lox_Sample_23_FD_206715 | JGI IMG/M metagenome (GOLD analysis project Ga0335074, IMG submission 206715) | Soil microbial communities from Loxahatchee National Wildlife Refuge, Florida, United States - Lox_Sample_2.3 | ecosystem: Environmental > Terrestrial > Soil > Wetlands | place: USA: Florida...
GCCGACCAGATAGCGGCCGTCGCGGTGAAGCGACGTCATCAGGTTGAAGCCGGAGGCGTTGGTGAAGCCGGTCTTGATGCCGTCCACGCCCGGGACCGAGCCGAGCAGATGGTTATGACCACGGATCGTCTGGCCGCGGAAGACAAAGGCCGTCGTGGAAAAGAACCGGTAATAGCGCGGGAAGCGGTCCTGGATATCACGGCCGAGCAGCGCCTGGTCGCGCGCCGTTGTGATCTGCTCGTCGTCGGGCAGGCCGGACGCATTGACGTAGGTGGTGCGGCTCATGCCGAGCTCGCGCGCCTTCTGCGTCATCAGCCGGGCGAAGGCTTCCTCGCTGCCGGCAAGGTTCTCGGCGATGACCACAGCGGCGTCGTTGGCCGAGCGGGTAACGATGCCCTTGATCGCGTCCTCGACCGAAATGGTCTGGCCGGGCTTGAGTCCGAGCTTGGTGGGCGCCTGGGCCGCGGCATGGGCCGACACCGTCAACGGCGTATCGAGCCTGAGCGTGCCGGCGTCGAGCCGCTCAAACAAAAGGTACAGCGTCATGACCTTGGTGAGCGAGGCCGGGTGGCGCGGCGCGTCCGGATTGGACTCCTCGAGAACCGCCCCGGTGTTGCCGTCGACGACGATCGAGGCGGTGGGCGGCGCATAACCTCCGCCGCTGGCCTGACTATGATGGATGTGCGTGGAGTGGCGGGCGAGGTGAACATGCACGCGCCGATGATGGCGCGCGTCCGCCGCATTGGTGCTGATCGTCAGTGCCGCCGCGATCGCTGCAACGACGAAGATGCCGCTGCGAAGCCCGTACCGGGCCCCCTTATCCGCCCATCCCATCAGCCACCCGTCCCTGAACGCGCACTGAGGACCCCTTCGGGGCACCCATTTTTCTCCTACGGGATGGCGGCTCTCTTGCGGATGCGTAAACCGAACAGCGCCGGCCTAGCACGCCACGAGAGAGGCATTGCCCCCCGATTCGAGGCCGGTCGTCACCTCGACGACACGGTCAAGCACGCTAGGCGAACGCTGTTGCGAAAGGGTTAAGTCGCCCCGCCCAGCAATTGTGCACGCGCCCGACACCATTGCGCTTTTTGTGCACTGCACTATAATCATCTTAACGCCGGAAAAGGCCTTTTCAAGGCAGAGGCCCTCACGGATTAACCCCTATCAAGCGTCAGCACGATCCGCTGGAAAGGCTTGCTATGAACGAGGACATGCAGAAGTTTGGCAAGGATGGGATGGACATGGCGATGAACTGTCTGGGCGCATGGACCAAAGGGGCCCAGGCGATCGCCGTTGAAGTTGTGGATTACTCGAAGAAATCGGCCGAATCCTCCGCGGCTGCCTGGGAAAAGCTGGTGGGCGCCAAGAGCATGGAAAAGGCGATGGAGGTGCAGTCCGAATACCTGAGGTCCTCCTACGAGAGCTTTGTGGCGGAGGCGACCAAGCTCGGCGAACTCTATGTCGATCTCGCCAAGGAAGCCTATAAGCCGTTCGAAGGCGCCCTCGCCAAGGCTGGCGTGATGAAGTAGGGCACCGGCGAAAGCAGGAAGCCTGACAATGCGACGCGGATAAACTCATATCCGCGGCTTGATGTTCAAATCTGCACACCCAAATTCGCGCAGCTCAGACCTTGGCCAGCGCCTCGATCGCTGCCGCAATGCGGGACAGGCTCTGCTCGATGCGCGCTACACGGAAGGCGATGTGTTCGAGCGCGTAAGCCGATCGCTTGTCGGCTGCCGGCATATTGTGAGCGTCGTAATCGGGGATGAACTCCTGCTCCAAGTCGCGCAGGAGCTTTGCGCGCCGTGCCGGGTCGATCATCGGGGCCTCCTCGAGCAGTCGCCTCCTCATTAACTTGCGCAACCAATAGCCGAGTCGCCGGTTACTACCAATGCGGCTGCGCGGCTGGCACGTCGCGCCGGGCGAAAAATCCCTCTCACCTCGGATCGAGCGCCACAATTGCGGCGTTGCCTCTATGGCACCTTCGTTGCCGGTGAAGGCGCAGAGGCAGCGTAGCGCAAGGAGGCTTCGGGGCGGGCTGGCCCGCGGCAGATGCAGATAGTTCGATCTGGCACGAACCGTGCTCTGACATTATGATAACCTGTCGGCGGCGCGGGGGGCTTGATACCATCCGGCGGCCGAGACGTGCATGACCAGCAGGCTTTAGACGATAGACGCAAAAATGCCGCCCAAGGACGATACCGCGCAATTTCCGCTCCGCATGGCCGATGACGACCGCAAGCGCAAGGGCGATCACAGCGGACCGGGGACCGCGGTCATCACCAAGACGCGGCCGCAGACCAAGCGGCCGAACCTTTACCGGGTTCTGCTGTTGAATGATGACTACACGCCGATGGAGTTTGTGGTTCACGTGCTCGAGCGCTTCTTCAACAAGGATCACGAGGCGGCACAGCGCATCATGATGCACGTGCACCAGCATGGCATCGGCGAATGCGGGGTTTTTACTTACGAAGTGGCCGAGACCAAAGTGACGCAGGTTATGGACTTTGCCCGCAAACACCAGCATCCTTTGCAATGCATAATGGAGAAGAAGTGATTCCTGGGGAGGAATGTCCGGCACAAATGAAGAGACCCTGAAATGCCAACGTTTTCACGCAGCCTCGAACAATCGCTCCACCGGGCCCTCGCGCTCGCCAACGAGCGGCATCACGAATATGCCACGCTCGAGCACCTCTTGCTGGCGCTGATCGAAGATCAGGACGCCGCCGCAGTGATGCGGGCGTGCAATGTCGATCTCGAAAAGCTGCGCCGCAGTCTGGTTGCCTACCTCGAATCCGAACTCGATAATTTGGTGACCGATGGCGCCGAGGATTCCAAGCCGACCGCCGGCTTCCAGCGCGTCATTCAGCGCGCCGTCATTCACGTGCAGTCGTCCGGCCGCGAGGAAGTGACCGGCGCCAACGTGCTGGTCGCGATCTTTGCCGAGCGCGAAAGCCACGCCGCGTATTTCCTGCAGGAGCAGGATATGACGCGTTACGATGCGGTCAATTACATCAGCCACGGCATCGCCAAGCGGCCGGGCATGTCGGAGTCGAGGCCGGTGCGCGGGTCGGATGAAGAGAACGAGGGCAAATCGGGCGACGAGCAGAAGAAGAAAGTCGATGCGCTCGACGCCTACTGCGTCAACCTCAACAAGAAGGCCCGCGAGGGCAAGATCGATCCGCTGATCGGCCGCGAGGCCGAGATCAGCCGCACCATCCAGGTGCTGTGCCGGCGGCAGAAGAACAACCCGCTGTTCGTCGGCGAGGCCGGTGTCGGCAAGACCGCGATCGCCGAGGGACTGGCGCGCCGCATCGTGCACGGCGAAGTGCCGGACGTGCTGCGCAACGCCACGGTGTTTGCCCTCGACATGGGCACGCTCCTGGCCGGCACCCGTTACCGCGGCGATTTCGAGGAGCGGCTCAAGCAGGTCATCAAGGAACTGGAAGGCTATCCGGGCGCCATCCTGTTCATCGACGAGATCCACACCGTGATCGGCGCCGGCGCCACGTCGGGCGGTGCCATGGATGCCTCGAATCTGCTCAAGCCGGCCCTGGCCTCCGGAACGGTGCGCTGCATCGGCTCGACCACCTACAAGGAATACCGGCAGTACTTCGAGAAGGACCGCGCGCTGGTGCGGCGCTTCCAGAAGATCGACGTCAACGAGCCGACGATCCCGGATGCCATCGAAATTCTCAAGGGCCTCAAGCCCTATTTCGAGGACTACCACAAGCTCCGCTACACCAACGAGGCCATCAAGGCCGCGGTGGAACTGTCGTCGCGCTACATCCACGACCGCAAGCTGCCCGACAAGGCGATCGACGTGATCGACGAGTCCGGCGCGGCGCAGATGCTGCTGCCGGAGAGTAAGCGCAAGCGCACCATCGGCATCAAGGAGATCGAGACAACGATCGCCACGATGGCGCGGATTCCGCCGAAGGCGGTGTCGAAGGACGATGCCGAGGTGCTGCAGCACCTGGAAGACACGCTCAAGCGCGTGGTCTACGGCCAGGACAAGGCGATCGAAGCGCTGTCTGCCTCGATCAAGCTCGCACGCGCCGGCTTGCGCGAGCCGGAGAAGCCGATCGGCTGCTACCTGTTCTCCGGCCCGACCGGCGTCGGCAAGACCGAAGTGGCGCGCCAGCTCGCCGCTACGCTCGGCGTCGAGATCATCCGCTTCGACATGTCGGAGTATATGGAGCGCCACACCGTGTCGCGGCTCATTGGCGCGCCGCCCGGCTATGTCGGCTTCGACCAGGGCGGGCTCCTTACCGACGGCGTCGACCAGCATCCGCACTGCGTGCTGCTGCTCGACGAAATCGAGAAGGCGCACCCGGATCTGTTCAACGTGCTGCTGCAGATCATGGATCACGGCAAGCTCACCGACCACAACGGCAAGCAGGTCGACTTCCGTAACGTCATCCTGATCATGACCACCAATGCGGGCGCCGCCGACATGGCGCGCGCCGCCTTCGGCTTTACCCGCAGCAAGCGCGAAGGCGACGACATGGAGGCGATCAACCGCATGTTCGCGCCGGAATTCCGCAACCGGCTCGACGCGATCATCACCTTTGCGCATCTGTCGCGCGAGGTCATCGCCATGGTGGTCGAGAAGTTCGTGCTGCAGCTCGAGGCCCAGCTCGACGACCGCAACGTCACCATCGAGCTTTCCGACGAGGCCACCAACTGGCTGATCGCCAACGGCTACGACGAGCTGATGGGCGCCCGGCCGATGGCGCGGGTGATCCAGGAGCACATCAAGAAGCCGCTGGCCGACGAGGTGCTCTTCGGGCGGCTCAAATCCGGCGGCCATGTCCGCGTCGCGGTGATCACCGACGAGAACGGCAACGCCAAGCTCGGCTTCGAATATCCCGAAGGTCCGGTGACGCCGCGGGCGGAAAAGCTGCCCGAGCCGCGCCGCGCCAAGAAACGCCGCGCCTCGCCGCGGCGGAAGCCGCCGGGCTCCGGCGGCGGTGACGGTCCGCCGCCCGGCCGCGGCTCGGTACCGAAGGTGCCGCTGGTCAAGGTGTAGGCCATTCACGCAGCCCCTCGGCGTGTTGCCGGATGGAGCGAGTCGCGGCGGATGAAAGCGAAAGCCGCCGCGGCGCCGATCATTTCGCCGATGCCGCCGACGATGAACGCAGGCGGCAAGCCGGCGATGATTTGACTCGCATCCGGGCTGCCGCCGGCGAACACGGCGAAAATTGCGCCGAGGATTGCTACGCCGAGGGTCGCCCCGATCATGCGCGCGGTATTGACGAGCCCCGAAGCCGTTCCGGACCGCGCTGTGGCTGCGTTGGCGACCGCGACGCCATTGACCGGCGCGGTATTGAGGCCGAGGCCGCAGCCGATCACCAGCAGCGCCGCTTCGACCAGCGTCAGGCTGTCATTGAACGGAATGAGCGCCAGCATGAACAGGCCTGTGCCCATCATTGCCATGCCGAGCGTCATCGGCAGCCGAGGGCCGTAGCCGTTGGCGATCTTGCCGGAAAGCTGCGACACGATGAGGAACGTCACCGACATCGGCAGTAGTTCGATGCCGGCGCGCAGCGCGCCGTCGCCGCGCGCCGCCTGGAGATAAAGCGGCGTCAGGAACAGCATCGCGTACATGCCGAACGTCATGGCTGCGGCGATGCCGAGGCTCGCCGAGAACACGCGATTGCGAAACATCGCCAGCGGCACCAGGGCGTAGTCTCCGCCACGCTGCCGCAGCACAAACAGCGTCGCCGCGGCAAAGGAAATCGCAAAAGCCGCGATGCTGGCGATCGATCCCCAACCCCAGCGCGGCCCTTCGATGACCGCGAGAGACACCGCGCCGAGCGCAGCGACGGCAAGCGCTTGGCCCGGCAGGTCCAATGTGCCGCCCTTCGGGTCCTTGGATTCGGCGACCGAAGTGAAAGTCAGGGCCAAGGTCACAATGCACAGCGGGATGATCAGCATAAAGATGCTGCGCCATCCGACCGATTCAACCAACACCCCGCCAAGAGTCGGGCCGATGATGAAAGCAAGCCCATTGCAGCTCGCCCACAGCCCGAGCGCTTGCGCGCGCCGTCGCGCATCCGGATAGGCGACGTTGAGGATGGCGAGCGATGTCGGTATTTCCAGCGCCGCGCCGAGCCCGGCGATGGCGCGGCCGGCAACCAGCACGGCGGCGTTCGGCGCCAGCCCGCAGACCAGAGAGCCGAGCGTGAACAGCGCGATGCCGAGCGCGAAGATCCGTCGCCGGCCATAGATATCGGCGAGCGTGCCTGCGGTGAGCAGCAGGCTCGCATAGACGAGGTTGTAGGCGTCGACCACCCATTGCAACGCGGTCACGCCGGCCGTCAGGCTCATGCCGATCTGTTTGACGGCAAGATTGACGACCGACGTGTCGATCTGCGCGATCAGCACGCCGAGCGACATGGTCAATAGAATGACGGTGGTGCCGTGCGCGAGCCGCGCGCGTGGCTTTGTGGCGATCAGTGTCATGAGGGACTCCGTTGCTCTTCGGTCGTGCCATCAACCTGGGAGCAAGCGGGCCACGCTCAAGGCAGTTCGCTACGGTCGCGGCCGTAGTATTGGGCCTAGCCGCGCCGCTTCATCGCGCTACATTTGGTGCAGCGTCGAAATGCCGATGGAAAGGACAATGGCGCCATGGCCGAGGATGTTCGCATTGCGGAAATAGCCGCGCTGGTCGGCGATCCGGCGCGCGCCAATATTCTCGGGGCGCTGATGGGAGGTCGCGCGCTCACGGCGGGCGAACTCGTCGACGTGACCGGCGTCTCGCCACAGACCACAAGCGGCCATCTCGGCAAGCTCGCGGACGGCCGATTGATCGCGTGCGTCAAGCAGGGCCGCCATCGTTACTACCGGATCGCGACGCCGCGGGTTGCCGAGATGCTGGAATCGATCATGGCGGTGGTCGCGGATGCGCCGCCGCGTCATCGGCCGCCATCGAAACTCGATGAAGCGATGCGCGTTGCGCGGACCTGCTACGACCACTTCGCCGGCAGGCTCGGCGTCGGTCTGACCGATGCGCTGTGTGCGCACGGCCATGTCGCGCTGACCGAGGAGGGCGGCGAACTGAGCGAAAGCGGGATCGCGTTCTTCGAAAAATTCGGCGTCGACCTCGACGCCGCCCGCAGCCGCCGCCGCATTTTCTGCCGCCCGTGCCTGGACTGGACCGAGCGGCGGCCGCATCTTGGCGGTAGCGTCGGCGCGGTGCTGGCGCAGCGCTGCTTCGACCTCGGCTGGCTTGGGCGCGTGTCCAACAGCCGCGCGCTGACGATCACCAAGGCCGGCCGCCGCGGACTGAACGAGACGTTCGGAGTCTCGCTGTAACCGTCGGTGCGGCCATTGCATTTATTTGATGGCGCCTCGCTGCCGCAGCTCGTGCGCGTACCAGGTGGCGAGGATCGGCAACGCCACGGCGCTGGCGACGAACAGCGGCGCCGCGCCGGTTCGGTCGATCACCAGCGAGCCGATGAAGACGCCGACCGTCTGGCCGATGAAGATCGCCGAGGAAAAGATGGCGACCGCGGTGCCGCGCGCCTGCGGCGTCATCTGCGTGGCGTTGGTCTGCATGGTGTTGTGCAGCATGTAGAAGCCGAGCCCGATCGCAATCGTCCCGGTCGGCGCCATCCACCACGCCGGCGCCAAAGCCAGAATGAGATAGCCGGCGGCGAGCACGAAACCGCCGGCGGTCGCGAGCCGCACCGGCCCGAGCCGGAACACGAACAACCTGACCAGGCCGGCGTAGATCAGCCCGCCGATGCCGAAGCAGCCGACGCTCAATCCGATCAGCGTGAAGCTCAAGCCGAAGCGCGTCCGCAGATAGGCGCCGATATAGGCGAAGGCGCCCCACACCAGCACGTTCTCGATAAACGCGGCAATGATGACGATGCGGGCAAACGGCGTCGAGAGCACCGCCGCGTAATCGGCGACGAAGCCGCGGGTCGTCTCACCGGGGTGGCCCGGTTTGCGGGTCGCCGGATTGGCGAACAGTTCGAAGAGCAGTCCGGCGGTGGCGAGCGCGAAGACCCCGGAAAGGACGAAAAAGACATTGCGCCAGCCGAGGAGGTCGCCGAGCACGCCGCCCAGGGCTTGGCCCGAGAGCTGGCCGAGGATTTGTCCGGTGAGGTAGCGGCCCAAAATCGGCTGCCGCCGCTCATAGGGAATGACGTCGCCGACATAAGCCATTGAGATCGGGATTACCCAGCCGCCGGCGAGTCCGGTGGCGAATCGCACCAGCATGAGCTGACGCAGCGACACCGCCATCCCGCACAGTGCGACCAGCACGGCACCGATCGCGCACATCAGCGCCACGGTGCGGTATTTGCCGAGCTTGTCGCCGATCGGGCCGATCACCAGTTGGACCGAGCCGTGGGCGACGGCGTAGGAGGTCACCACCATGGCGGCGGCGCCGACCGTGGTATGGAAATCGGCGGCGATCTGCGGCAGCAGCGAATCGGTGACGCGCACCTGCGCCTGTGCGGCAAAGCCGGCGACCGCGAGCAGCATGATCGAGCGGGTCGGCGTGCGGCTGCGCGTCGGTGACGAAGTCTGTAATGGTTGCGGCTGGCAATCGTTCACTGGATCGTTCGCTTGGCGGGTCGCTTGGACTTGGAGTTGCGGCGGCTTGCCGGCGTTGACACATCTGGCGGGGCGGGCTTTTTACCCCGCGTTGCGGCAAAAGCGAACCGAGATGATCGAGAACAGGTATCAGCCCGCAGCGGTCGAGGGCCGCATCTACCAGGCGTGGGAAGACGCCGGCGCCTTCCGTGCCGGCCGGCCGGAGCGTGCGGCGGCGCGGCCTTATTGCATCGTCATCCCGCCGCCGAACGTCACCGGCTCGCTGCACATGGGCCACGCGCTCAACAATACGCTCCAGGATATTCTCTGCCGTTTCGAGCGCATGCGCGGCCGCGACGTGCTGTGGCAGGTCGGCACCGACCATGCCGGCATCGCCACCCAGGCCGTGGTCGAGCGGCAATTGATGGAGCGCCAGGAATCGAGCCGCGCGCTCGGCCGCGACGAATTCATCAAGCGCGTGTGGGAATGGAAGGCGCAATCCGGCGGCACCATCATTTCGCAGCTCAAGCGGCTTGGCGCGTCCTGCGACTGGTCGCGCGAGCGCTTCACCATGGACGAAGGACTGTCGCGCGCCGTTCTGAAAGTCTTCGTCAGGCTTTATCGCGAAGGCCTCATCTACAGGGACAAGCGGCTGGTCAATTGGGACCCGAAGCTGAAGACCGCGATCTCCGACCTCGAAGTGCAGCAGGTCGAGACCCGGGGCCAGCTCTGGTACATCAAGTATCCGATCGAAGGCTCGGACGAATTCATCGTCGTGGCGACGACCCGGCCGGAGACCATGCTGGGCGACGTCGCGGTCGCGGTGCATCCGCACAACGAGCGGCTCAAGCACCTGATCGGCAAGACGGCCGTGCTGCCGCTCGTCGGCCGCCTCATTCCGATTATCGGCGACGACTACGCCGATCCGGAAAAAGGCTCCGGCGCGGTGAAGATCACGCCCGGGCATGACTTCAACGATTTCGAAGTCGGCAAGCGTCACGGCCTGCCGATCATCAACGTGCTCGATGAAGACGGCCACATCATCGCGGGGCCGGAGTCGGAAGGCGATGACGAAAGCATGCCGGTGTTCGAGCAGATTCCGCGAACCCTGCGCGGGCTCGATCGCTTTGCCGCCCGCAAAGCAATCGTCGAAATGCTCGAAGGGCAGGGCCTGATCGAGAAAATCGAGCCGACCACGCATGTGGTGCCGCACGGCGACCGCTCCGGCGCGGTGCTCGAACCGTTCCTCACCGATCAATGGTACGTCGACGCCAAGACCTTGGCGCAGCCGGCGATCGAGGCGGTGCGCGAGCACAAGACCGTCTTTGTGCCGGCGCAGTGGGAGGCGACGTTCTTCAATTGGATGGAGAACATCCAGCCGTGGTGCATTTCGCGGCAGATCTGGTGGGGCCACCAGATTCCGGCCTGGTATGGCCCGGACGGCAAGGTCTTTGTCGCCGAGACCGAGGACGACGCGGTCGCCGATGCGCTCGCCCACTATACCGACATCGAGGAGATCACCGCCGAAGAAGGCCACGATATCGCCGCCGATCCGGAGCGGCGCTGGCGTTTCGCCAACGAGTACCTGCATCGCGACGAGGACGTGCTCGATACCTGGTTCTCCTCGGCGCTGTGGCCGTTCTCGACGCTCGGTTGGCCGGAGCATACGCCGGAACTGGCGCGCTACTACCCGACCAGCGTGCTGGTCACCGGCTTCGACATCATCTTCTTCTGGGTGGCGCGGATGATGATGATGGGGCTTTACTGCACCGGCAAGGTGCCGTTCCCGGTCGTCTACATCCATGCGCTGGTGCGCGACGCCAGCGGCGCCAAAATGTCGAAGTCGAAGGGCAACGTCATCGACCCTTTGCACCTGATCGACGAATACGGCGCCGACGCGCTGCGCTTCACGCTCGCCGCCATGGCGGCGCAGGGCCGCGACATCAAGCTGTCGGAGCAGCGCGTCGAGGGCTATCGCAATTTCGCGACCAAGCTGTGGAATGCGGCGCGCTTCGCCGAGATCAACGACTGCGCGCACGACCCGGACTTCAGCGCGCACAATGCCAAGGAAACGCTCA
>Ga0335074_10015768_pt1 | contig 10628 bp, 5 predicted proteins | sample Lox_Sample_23_FD_206715 | JGI IMG/M metagenome (GOLD analysis project Ga0335074, IMG submission 206715) | Soil microbial communities from Loxahatchee National Wildlife Refuge, Florida, United States - Lox_Sample_2.3 | ecosystem: Environmental > Terrestrial > Soil > Wetlands | place: USA: Florida...
GACGTCGGCCTGACCCTGCCCATTAACGCAGATGGCATTGGCGCCTGGGGCATCTATCTTCGTCTGCCTGACGCTTAGCCGCCCGTCGCCGGCGATCACGATCGCGGATGAGCGCACGCGGTTAATCTCCGAGTCGTCGATCGCGTTTCCGCCAGGTGAGGCCACCACGATCCCGGCGCCGTGCTCGTTTCCGATTGAGCAGCCGCGGACCGCGATGCTTCCCTCGCCCTGTGCCAGGATCGCCGCCCACGCCGAGCCCGTCACCCGGCAGCCGTCCAGCGCCGCCTCACCTCGCCGCACGTCGATCACTGGCGCGTTCTTCGCGGTGCCGGTCACGGTGAGGCCGGATAGCTGCACCGCCTCGCCGGCCACAACGATCGCAGTCCCCTCCGGGGCGTGCAGTTTGACCGTGCCCGCGCCAGCTGCCGCGGCTATCGTCACGACCTTCGTGACCACGAGGCGCTCTGCGTACGTGCCAGGAGCGACCGAGATGAGCGCGCCGTCCACGGCCTGCTCAAGCGCCGCGGCAATCGTCGGGTGCGCGCCACGCTCATGCGCGTCCGCAGAGACGAGCAACACCTGCCGGCTCACGCGTGCGCTCCAGTCGCCGCTGCACTGCTGCCAACACTGGCGCTCGAATCGGCGACGAGCAACCCGGGCGGACTGCCGAAGCGCCTGGCGTAGTACCCCGTCAACCGCTGGCCAGTGCCGTCGCCCAGCCAGGCGGCACCCGCCTTCTCCAGCCCGGCCACCGCCACGTCGTCGAACGACGCGATCACGTCCACTTGCTCGTCCTCGCCGAATTCGCCGGGTGCGAGTTCGCGCAGCAGCACCTCGCGCCGCTGCCCGTCACGCACCCGTAGCACACGGAATCTCGTGCCAGGCAAGAAGATCACCTGGCCAGGACCGCCCGGCGCAAGCAGATCGGCGCGCCGGGCGCTGACCGACCAGACCAGGAAGTCCACGCTGCCGGGGAGGAGCGCATCCCCAGTCAGCGCCGGGAAGAATGCCCACTCGGTGACCACAGTCCGCGCCCCGTACCACTGCCATTCCGCCTCACCGAGCGCGACGCGGAGCCTCGCCGGCCCGCGATAGGACGGCAGGTGCCGCAGCCCCTCCGCAGCGCATCGGCCAAACGGCACGTGCGGGCCCACCTGGCCGGTCCGCGCCGCCTCGTCGATCCCCTGGCCGCGACCTGACAGGTACAGCCGCGCCGCGACGAGATCCGTGAGAACGTTCACCGCCAGCTCTCTGGAGACACGCAGGCCGGGGGTCTGCGCCAGCACGCGCGTCACCGCGGCCGACGCCGCGTCGAACTCCCCGGCCAGCGAGCGGTGCAGCCACTGCCGCTCCTGTGCGAGACCGCGAGCGGGCGCGGCCAGGGCCACCGACGGCCCAGGGACTGGCTGCACACGGACGGCGCTGTCGGTTTCGGCATACCCGTCAACCCCGCTGTCCCGAACTATCTCATCCAGCTGCCCGTCGTCAAGCACCGTCGTGTCGGCGGAGGGCGGGAGCAGCGGGCTGACGTCGGCAGGGTCGGCCGACAGGGCGAGTTCGGTCGCAGCTGGACCCGTCGTCTCCGCTGGTGCTGATTCCAGCGTGATAGAGGGCAGGGAGAAGGCGGGCGGTTCGGGAGTCAGGGGGGACCGTTGGGGATCATGGGCGGTGGCGGGCACCCCCGGCTTGGCGTGGACCTCCGGTACCTGCGGCGTGTCGACGAGCCTGCCGTCGGAGTCGAGCACGCGGACCGTCACGGCGGCGTGTCGCCCAGGGCCCGCCACCGGGAGGCCCGCCATCATGGTCACCGGCTCGCCCAGCAGGTCGGCGAGCTCCTGCGCCGACGGAGCCACCCGCCCGAAGGGCACGAACCGGACCTGGCCGCGCGCCCGCTCCGGAACCGTCGCCCAGAAGGCCGCGATGTCCGCCGCTGGGATCGCCTCGGCTCCCGGGTGCCCGAGCAAGACGTAGATTTTCTCATCGGCCCAGGCGAGGTTGCCGGCAAGCCACCGGCCCACTTGCCGCAGGCTGGCGTCGCCGCGTGGCTCGTGCAGCCACACACCGCAAGGCAGCGGCTGGGAGATCGTCGCGGCGCTCAGTTCGGCGGACTCATCAAGGGCTGCGAGCGTGGCCCATCGCGGCATAGGGAGGCGGCATGTTACTCGGTCACCCGGACCATGTTCACCCGGTTCCAGCAGCATCCAACCCGGCCCGGCGGACGGCGGCACGAACAGTCCGCCGCGGGATGCGGTCATCACCATGCCTCGATGCGCAAGGACCGTCCGGCCGAGCGCGTCCGCGATCAGTCGCCCGGTGCCCGTCGTCGCGACCATGCCGCGGCTCGACGGGATCAGGCACGGCGTGCGCGGATCTGCAGCGAGGACAGGGAGCACATCATGCACGAGAGCGCCCAGTTGGCCATCCAGGTCGGTGGCCAGGTCGACGATGACGCGAACGTACTCGTCGTCGGCCGCTAGGTTGGCGGCCAGCGCTCGCACCGCCTCAGAAGGGGCGCCGTGCCCGATGACCAGGGCGCCGCTGGCGGCATTGCATTCCAATGCTGGCTGCCCGGGCCTGGTCAGCTCGCTGGCCATGTCACCGCCTCCCGCGCCGCGGTTTGCGACAGGGCGGGACCGGTTGGGATGAGGTCAAGGACCTGGGCGGGCAAGGTCGCGGCGGTGACGCTGCCGTAGCCAAGCGCGCTGGCGGCCTGGCCGTTGGCGATCGGGTACTTCTCCCCGCTGTCGGTGATTAGGTACTCCTGCTGCGGACCCCCGTCACCGGTTCCCCCCACCGTACCCTGGCCGATGGTCGCGCTGGTGACATTGGTTGCACGCGACTGCGGCGCGACGACGAGCAGGCCGCCCCATGCCGGCACGACGGCGCCCGAACCGTTAACGAGCTGCGCCTGACTAATCAGAGCAGGGCTCTCGGTGACCAGCGTCGCCGAACTTGTTCCCTGGCCCTGCTTGGGGGTGCCATGCAGGACGCACATCGCCTGCGGGCCGGCCTCGTAGACCGCACCGCCGATCATGTCGGGTACGGCGGTGAGCAGCGACCGGTCCGCGGATGCGGGCGCGGCCGCGACATCCGAGGGGCTCAGCTCGACCGGCTGGGGAACGCCGGGGGCCGCAGCTCGCAGCGCGAACTCCGTCCGTGAGACCGGGGCCAGGCCGTCCTTGAGCAACTCGTAATACTGCTGAACACCGGCGGCCGAGGTGATGAAGAGGTCGCCAATAGCGCGGCGCACGTCGGCGATCACCGGGCCTTCCCTGCCCGCGCCAGGGACCGGAGCCGCGGCGAGTTCGGGGCCGGTTGGCAGCGCGTCGAGCCAGGCCGCAGGCACCGGGGTGGGAGTCGCGTCCCCAAAACCCAGCACGACGAGGACCGCTTTGGAGCGCACGGGAAACTTGACGTTGTCCCATACCACGTAGTCGTCGGCGTGCCTGGCCACGAACAGGCGATCGTCGGGTGGCACCGTGGCCGCGGTAGCCGGCGCCAAATCGACCACCGTGGCGCCCGGGTTCACCGGGTCGAGGCACAGCGCCCACCTGGGCGGGAGCAAGGCGGTTGGGGCCGGCAGCGAGTCCGGCGCGCCCGGGATACCCACGGCCGGGCCGTCAGGAACCTGGGCCAGGCTAGCGGCCGAAACCGTCTGGGGGCTGGGGACGGTGCCGTCGCCAGTGCCGGCGGCCAGCAGCGCTGAAGCGTAGTTGGCGACCGGATGAAGTTCCCCGTCCAGGTAGACGAACCGGGATCCGGTACCCAGCTCAAGGACAATCGCGCCTTCCTGCCGCCACGTGGTGGACGTCGCCGGAGAGATAAGGCCGTAGATCGCGAAAGCGCCGCACGCTGCCAAGGCGACGGTCGTCCCAAGCATCAGGCCAGCGCCCGTCCGCCGGAAGGGCGATCGGCCAGTGCCGGGATCGCCCGTGATCAGCGCGCTAACTAGGCGCCTCCTGGAGAACTGGTAGGCCTGGATCAGGTCACGACGACTCTGCATAGCCCCGCCCTCAGCCCAGCGAACGGAAGAACGTGAACGCGTGCGCCAGCTGCAGCAGCACTGGCACCATCGCGAGTGAGACCAGCGTGTCGCCGATATCGGCGGCGTGACCCCAGACCGGCAGGAGTCTGCGGCCGGGCAGTTGGCAGACCGCCACGAGCAACACCACTGCCGCCGCGGGCAGCGCGACTACCAGGATGACCCGCAGCTCGGGACTCGCGTGGACGGCGATGGACACCAGCGTCGCCGCGACCCCCAGCGCCCCCGCCAGGGTCAGCGAGGTGCGCTGCCACACACCGGCGAGAATCCGGGCACGCAGCAGGAGGGCCACGCCCAGCAGCGCGGACAGCACCCATCCGGGCCAGGACGGGTGCATGTCAAGCTGTGCAAACGCCGCTATGCAGACGACCGCCGAGCCAGCGGTCAGTCCGTTGAGGTAGCTGACAGCCAGGTCGGTACGGGCAATCAGCCGGGCAGCCGGTTCGGGGTCTATGTCGAGCTGCAGTTCCTCCGCGTTGGATGGCGGATAGGGGGCACGCAGCCGAACCGCCCGGAGGACGATGCGCGCGCCGAGCGTGCCCGCCATGAAGACAAGCACCGCGAGCAGGCCGACCGCGCTCGCCGCATCCCAGTGCGCCGACGTTGCCAGCCAGCCACCGATGATGGCGGCGACGGCTACCGTGAGCACCCCCGTGTACGGGGCAACCGGCGCGTGCCTCGAGATGAGCAGCATCGCCGCCGACACCGCGGCTGCGCACACTCCGGCCAGCAGCACGTGCGACGAAGTCAGTGACAGCCCCAGCCGGGAGCCACCAGGATCGATAGACCGCGCCGTCAGTCCCTCGGCCGCGGCGAAGACGACCGCAGCGAACCCGGTCAGCAGCCCCATAGCCGTCTCGCCGAGGAGCCTCGTCGACACCACACTGCCGACGGCCGCCGTCAGCGCGACGACGCCGAAGTACACGGCCGGGCCGGGCCGCCCCGGGACCGTGAGCGCGCCCAGCAGGAAGCCCGCGAGCGCGACGCCGGCTACGCCGAGCAGCAGCCGCCTCGTGAACTCGGGTCGCCAGCTGTCCGTACGGGCGACCACGGTCCCTGCTACACCGACGGCCACGTCGTCGAACACGAGCGTGGGGAAGGCGTCGTGGGCGGGCCGCAGGTAAAGCATCTCGCCATCCCGCAGCTGGAGCGTCTCTGGGGTCTGGTCGGGATCCACCGGCTCATCGCCGATGCGCTGCAGTACCCAGTGCGCGGTGTCCGGACTCTGCCCCCATGCCGCGTCGCCGGACGCGGCATCAACCGCGAGATGGCGGAGCAGCATCGGCAGCAGTTCGCCGACCGGCACGGTCGACGGCACCGTGAGGTCGGCACGGCGAGCCGGGCCGACGATTGTCAGGCGGCAGGCTTCCTGACCGCGTACTTTCGCGGCCCGGAAGTCAGCACCACGGGTTTCCTCACCGGGGGCGGCTGATGTGGCGGGCATATGGGAGGGCGTTCCATTCACTTGGGGGGCGCGAAGCCCGTCTGGATAAGCTTGATCTCACGGCGGGTAACGAACTGTGCACGTCCGGGCGGCAGCAACCGCGGCCTCGCCTCCCCGAGGAACTTGCCCTCTTCCTTGGGGTAGGACAGGAGGAGCGCGGGGCTGCCGAGTTCCCACAGGCGGCGCAGGAGAGGGTCCATCATCGCGCGGGCAGCGCCAGACGAGCTGCGAGCAATGACTAGCCGCAGCCCGATGTGCGCGCTGTTGCCCAGCAGTCTGGTCAGCACTGCTAGCGGCCCGCCCGTGCTGCCGCCAGACGTGAAAAGGTCATAGTCGTCGATCAGCAGGAACAGCTGCGGGCCCGACCACCAGTCTCGCCGTTCCAGCCGTTCCGGCGTGATGTCCGCGCCCGGCAGCCGTGATGCCAGCGAGTTGACGACCTGGGTGCCCAGCTGGCCGAGCGCGTCGGGGTCGACGGCGTAGCCGGAGCGATACTCCGGCGGGACCGCCTGGAGCAGGCCGCGCTCGGGGTCGGCGAGAATGATGCGAGCTTCTCCAGGCTGGTAACGGGCGGTGATCGCGTTCGCGACCAACCGGAGCATGTTGGTCTTCCCGGTCTCACCGTCCCCGAATACCATGAAGTGCGGGCTGCGGGCGAAGTCATGCCATACAGGCTCGAGCCGCTGCTCGTCCCAGCCGAGGCACATCCGCATATCGCCGTCTGGTATTGGGAGCCTGGCGGCCGGGAGCTTCGCGGGAAGCATCCGGACATCGGGCGCCCGGGTGCCGCGCCAGAACATGTCGATCTCCGCGACGGCGTTCTTCGTCGCGGCGGTGAGGTCACTAGCATCCGCCGAGCCATCGAGCCGGGGCAACGCGGTCAGGAAGTGCTGGCCGGATTTCGTCATGCCACGGCCGGGCACGTTGGGGACACTCGTGGCCTTCCTGTTGCCCGCGTCGGACTCCATCGGGTCGCCGAGCCTGAGTTCCAGCCTGGTACCCATCAGGTCCTTAACCCGAGAGCGGAAGTCTGACCAGCGCACCGCCGCGCCGACCACATGCACGCCGAACGACAGGCCACGAGACAACAGGTCGCTGATCCTGGCTTCCTGCGCCTCGAAGTCCTGCCGCAGTGTGCCCCAGCCGTCGATCACGAGGAACACGTCGCCGTACGGGTCGCTGATCTCGCCGATATTGCGCTTCGCCCGGTATGCGGCCATGGACTCGAGGCCGAGTTCCGCGAACCGACGCTCCCGAATTTCAAGCAGCTGAGACAGTTCCTCGACCGTGCGGACGACGCGGTCCCTGTCCATCCGGGTAGCCACGCTGCCCACGTGCGGAAGCCCAGCGATCGACGCGAGCCCGCCCCCGAAGTCCAGGCAGTAAAACTGCACCTCACGCGGCGTGTGAGTCAACGCCAGCGACAGGATGAGCGTACGCAGCAGCGTCGACTTCCCGGTCTGCGGCGCGCCCGCCATGCCCACGTGCCCGTTTGCTCCCGACAGATCCACGAGGAGCAGGTCACGGGACTGCTCGAACGGCTTATCCACCACACCGACCGGAGCCTGGAGCGTCCTGGACACGCGGAATCCCGACGCTCTCATGCCGCGGGCGGCGTCGGGCACAATGCCCGGCATCAGGAGGTCAAGGCTCGGCGGCGCGCCAAGCGGCGGCAGCCAGACCTGGTGGGCCGGCGGCCCGGCGGCCTCCAGGCGGCTGAGCAGTACCTCGAGCAGACTCTCGTCCTCGTCCTCATCCCTGTCGCCCGTGCCCATTCCGGGCCCCCGGTGATCGCCGATGTGCATCGTCGGGGTGACCGGGTATGCAGCGGACCTGCCGAGCCTCGGGTCCAGCTCCGGATCCGGCCCCCGTCGTGCGTGCTGCGCCGGGCGTTCCCCCAGCGCGGTGAGCACGGTTTGCCGGAGTGTAAACGGAACCACATCCGCGACCGCCTCGGACACCTCGGACGCGGCGTCGCCCGGCGACTCCGGACATGGTCCGGACACGTAAGCGGCCTTGAAGCGGACCAGGTTGGACGTGTCGATCTTCAGGTATCCGTTGCCCGGCTGGGACGGAAGCTCATAGGCACTGCCCACGCCGATGACGCCTCGCGACTCCATCGACGAAAACGTGCGCAGTGCGATCCGGTAAGACAGGTGGCCTTCGACACGGTGGATGCGAGACTCGTCAATCCGCTGGGACGCGAGCAGCAGGTGCATACCAAGGCTGCGGCCTACCCGGCCGATCGTGACGAACAGTTCCACGAACTCGGGCTTGCTCGCCAGCAGTTCGGAGAACTCGTCCACGACGACAAACAGCACGGGGAACGGCGCCAGGTTAGCACCGCCTGCCCGGGCCTTCTCGTAGTCGAACAGCGATGCGTATCCGCTTTGCCGCAGCAGTTCCTGCCGCCGGATCACCTCGCCGTTCAGCGCGTCCTGCATCCGGTCGACGAGCTGCAGCTCGCCCGCCAGGTTGGTGATAACGGCGGATGTGTGCGGCAGCCGGTCCATGTTCATGAACGTCGCGCCGCCCTTGAAGTCCACCAGGATGAAGTTGAGCACCTCGGAGGAGTGCGTGGCCGCGAGCCCGATCACAAGCGTACGCAGCAGCTCGCTCTTGCCCGAGCCCGTCGCCCCGATCAGCAGGCCGTGCGGGCCCATGCCGCCCTGTGCTGCTTCCTTCAGGTCGAGCTCGACGACCTCACCATCCTCGGTGACCCCGATCGGCACCTGCATCCGGGCGGCCTGTACGGCACGGGGCCGCCATTTCGCCGACACGTCGAACGTACGCGGATTGCGGATGCCGAGCAGGGCGGTCAGCCCGAAGTCAGAGTCCAGTGGCTTGTCGGACAGGTCGAGGGCACCGCCGGTGCGCATCGGTGAGATGAGCCGGGCCAGGTTAGCCGCGCCGACGCCGCTGAGGGAGTCCGCCTCGGCACTCGCGGCGCCGTCGCCAGCCGGGTACTCAACCGTGTCGCCTGTCACCGTGAGCCGCAGCACCCGCGGCCCGCCGGCCATCGCCCCTGTCAGGTCAAGCAGGACGGTGTTGCGGATGCCCTCGCCAACCAGCCGCGCACTGGACGGTACTGGCGTGCCGTGCGCGATCACGACGACCATCGGCTCGGCGACGCCTGGTACCGCGTTCGGCTCATGGGCGGGACGTTCGTCGAACTCTGGTCCGAGCAGGCCCAGCAGTTCATCGTGGTCGCCGGCTACCAGGCGCAGGGGCCCGGCGGCGTCGGCCAGGTCCGGGTGGGCGTTATGCGGCAGCCACTTCACCCAGTCCCACTGGTGAAGCAGGCGCGAGTCAGTGAGCACCGCTATGCGCAGTTCGTCCGGGGAGTGGAACGCAGCGAGCTGGCCGAGCATCGACCGTACGAGCCCGAGCGCAGTGTCCGCATCCCCCGCGAACTCGATGCTGGTGAAGTTTCGCATCGCCACGGTGACCGGCATGTGCGGCACGGTCTGATACGCACGGATGAACCGACGGAGCGAGATCGCCGACAGTGGCTCGAGGTCCTCAACCGGCTTGGTCGCGGGCGGGATGAACTCAAGGGCCGCGCGCCGCTCGCCCAGGCCGATGCGCACCCTGCCAAAGTCCTCATGCCCGGGACGCCGCTCCCAGATTCGCGGGCCTGCGGCCACCGACCATAGGTCACCGGGCGCCGGGTTATCCCACAGGACCGCGGCGCGTTGTTCCCCAGCGGCGGTGAGCGCGCGCTTCCGCTGCTGGGTGAGGTACCGCAGGTAGTCTCGGCGCTCTGCGCGCGTCTTGCGCGTACGCTCCATCCCAGACCGGCCGAGCTGGCTCGCGCCCATCCCGATCATGGACGTGCCCATCATGCCGGACAAGAGATATGTCTCCGGTGAGCCCTTGGACACGGTGAACAGCAGACTCATCGCGCCCGCGCCGAGGATCATCGGCAGGAACCCAATCGCGGAACTGGTGTCACCGCCCCCTGAATCCGACAAGATCGGCGGTTCCGCCAGTTCCACCTGGCCTGATGGCAGCTCAGGCCCGGCCGCGCGCGGACCGCGCCGTATGATCACCGCTCCCATTGCGTTATAGCACCCCGTTGCGTAGAGCGTAGGCCACAGCGTGCGCCCGGTTGCGGAGGTTCATCCGGGTCAGCAGGCCGTGAATGATGCTTTTGACTGTCCGTTCGGAGTAGTTGAGCCGGCCAGCGATCTCCGTGGTGTCCAGGCCATCCGCCACGAGCCGCAGGACATCGACCTCACGGGACTGGAACCCGAAAGTGGTCAGCCCGTTGGGGGCGAGCACGTGCTCCTGGATCGCGCGCAGGCGTGCGGACAGCCATCCGACAGCTTCCGGGGGCATGTCGCCGAGGCCTGCATGAGCCTCCATGATTGCCTGGACGATGCGGCCGAAGTTCGCGTCCTTGCGCGGCAGGACCGTCACCACTCCCGATGTGACCGCGCGGAGCAGTTGCGGCTCCCTAATACCATCGCCGACAAGCACGAACCGCAGTCTGCGATCGGAGCACTGCTCGGCGACGCAGCGGATCTGGGCCAGGGTGTCCTCCGTCACCTCGGCGGCCATGACGAGCGCGACATCAGCGCGGGTCGCCTCGTTTTCGGGCACAGGTCTGACCTCGCGGCGCGAGCGCAAGTAGGCGACGGTCCCCTCGCTTGTGAGGGGGTCTGTCGCCAGCACAGCCACTATTATCGGTGGCACCGGAACAGCAACGGACAGCAAACTCACGGACCCATAATACGTGACCGGCGACACCAGACTTCGTACATTGAAACATAATCCTTTCACCAACTCGATGGTGGTGCGAACCCGGCTTCCTAGCGGCGCGAACGCTGTTCGCAAGCTCCAACACTCACTAATTTATTCGAGTAAAGATTCGAAAATCTCTTTTGGATAGGAAGTCTAATTTTCATTGATCAAACGTTAATCCATAACACCTAATATTTATGCTGGGTCACGAATATGCTGGGGTCACGAATATGCTGGGGTCACGAATATGATGAACTTTAGGATAGTAGTTGTGGCCCGTTGTCCTGGTCTTGATTGGGGCGGAGTGTGCACTGCTTTGTCTATTAGGGAGTCGTGCCGGTCGGGACAATTCTGCGGCCTACCGACTGCTAGGCCCTGGGCTCGCAGGGCGTGGCG
>Ga0335074_10015769_pt1 | contig 10628 bp, 12 predicted proteins | sample Lox_Sample_23_FD_206715 | JGI IMG/M metagenome (GOLD analysis project Ga0335074, IMG submission 206715) | Soil microbial communities from Loxahatchee National Wildlife Refuge, Florida, United States - Lox_Sample_2.3 | ecosystem: Environmental > Terrestrial > Soil > Wetlands | place: USA...
TGTGGTGGAAGTCAAGCGACCCGGGCCGGGCAAAGCCCGTCACGGACCCCAGCCAGTCCTTGCCCGCCTCGCCGGGCCGCCCGTCACGGTACCGGCTGCCAAGCCGGACCGGATACGGCTCGACGTCCGTCGTGCCGGCGAACTGCTCCGACCCAGGCAGCCACCGACCATAGTTCGGCATGTCCGCCAGCAGGTCGAACAGCATCTCCGGCTCAGCGCCGACCTTAGCCGTGTAGAACCTGTGCCATTGCGACTTCGACATCAGCAGCCTTCCAGAACGTCGCGGCCAAGCCCCCTGTTAAGGATGTGACCAGAGTACGGCTCTGTTGCCCACTCGCCCTCTCGGTATCAACGATGCTCGCCCCAAAAGCCCGCGACGCCAGAACCTGCGGCGCCGACCTAGTACCGCCAACCGCCGCCGCGAGCGTGAACCAACTAATTCCGTCACACCGACCCCAGGATCGTCGCCTACACCAATTCGTAGGGCGTGGATGCCACTCCCATGTATATGGGGAGACATAAATGGGACATTCAAGCCTTATAAATGGCGCCGGCTCCGGTTTCCGCGAAAACGGATGATGACCATGGTGCGGTGGATTCGAAGGTTACCGGGCAGCGTTTGCGTGACCCTTGTCCTGCCGTTCCCAGTCGGCCTTCTGTAGCGCATACTCGACGGTTTCCACCTCGTCGCCGCCGATCGCGTCGGGCAGCGGCCCATGGAAGATCCGCACCAAAGTCAGGCCGGCCTTCTCCATTACGCGCCGGGAGGCCTCGTTAGCGGCCATCGCCTCCGCGGTCACGCACTGGACGCCGAACTCGGTAAATCCCTTGCGGATCAGTGCACGCGATCCTTCGGTGGCGTATCCCTTGCCCCATGCTGACTTGCGGAGCCGGTAACCAAGCTCAGCCTGGTCCAGGGCGGCCCCGGGCCCCGGCCGGAAGTGGAACCACCCCAGGAACTCCCCGCTGGACCTCTCGATCGCGGCCCAGAACCCATACCCCGGATAACGCTGGTAGTAGCCGAGGAACGCCGGCAGCACCTCGTTCTCGATCTCCTCGCTGGACGTCGGCATGCCTCCGTTGACAAAGCGCATGACATCGGGATCAGCATCCAGCACAGCCAGGTTGTCGACATCGTCCATGGTGAACCGGCGCAATATCAGCCTGTCGGTCTCCAGGAACACCTGCACAGCTGAGTCCATCGCCCCAGCCTAGGCTGGTACTCTCGCCAATACCTTGACATCAAGATATTTGTGAGGGGCCTGGATGATCCATCACGTGCTGCTGGCCTGTCCGCCGGGTAGCGAGGAGGCGTCGCGCGACTTCTACTGCCGGGTGCTTGGCCTGCGGGAACTGGCCAAGCCGCCCGCGCTCCAGGGCCGCGGCGGCTGCTGGTTCTGCGGTCACGGCATCGAGTTGCACCTTGGCGTGGAGCGCGACTTCCGCCCGGCCCGCAAAGCGCACCCGGGCCTGCTGGTCTACGACCTGGACGCCTGGGCTAACCGGCTCAGGGCGGCGGGCGCTCCCGTCCTGTTCGACGACGGCTTCCCGGGGATGCGCCGCTTCTATACCGAGGACCCGCACGGCAACAGGCTCGAATTCCTCGAACCCATCGACAAGGCCCGGTCGGCTAATTGACGCCAAGCACCTCGAAGGCAGGATGCTTGGGCGCGATGGCGCGGATCTGGTCGTCGTCGGAGTCCGGCCCTGTGCCCTCGAAGAAGATCCCGACCTCCGCCTTCCACCGCCTGAGATAGGCGCGCAGGACGGGTACTTTCTCCTCGTCGGTTAGCTCCCTGCCGCGGAAGCTCTCGGCCCGCCTGCCGAGCCGCAGCTCACCGGTTCCGGCGGCCCGCAGATTGCGCACCCACTGGGTCTCGCCGCGCGGCGCGACGAGGTAACGTCGGCCGTCGAAGGTCAGCAGGTTCACCGGCGTCGTCCGCCATTCACCGCTCGTTCGGCCCTTCACCGCGAGGACCCGGGAGCCCAGCACGCTCACGCCCAGCCCGGTGAGCACCGCCACCACCTGGTTGAAGATGTTCCGAGTGAACCAGCCGGGCGCACGATAGTGATCGGACACGCCATCCAGCCTAGCCAGCACAACCTCCAGGCCTCTAGGGCGGATCCGCGGCGATTACCTGGCCGTCGGCTATTCGACGCCGTTCAGCGGCGGGCTATACCGCGCCAGACATGCTTGAACGGCTCACCGGTCTCGCGATGCGGGATCGGGACCGAGGCCAGGTGGACCTCTCGCCATTCCCCGAGGAGCTCGCGCAGGTAGACCTCCGAGAAGAAGTGCATGGTCTGGCCCGACTCCTCTAGCACGTAATTCGGTTCAAGTTCGCGTGCGCGCAGATTGCTGGCGCGCAGCGGCCGGTCCTCCAGTGCGTTGACGTGGAAGACGAACAGCCCATCCGCCCGGACCAGCCGCCCTACCTCCGCGAATACCGCCCGGGTAACACCGTCAGGGAACATGTGCATGGCGACGTTGGACATGACCGCGTCGAAATCGCCATCGGGAAACGGAAGCGGTTGGGTCATGTCGCCCACCAGGAATCTGATCGCCGAGCCGAACCTGGCCTGGGCCTGCGCGATGGCCTCGCCGGATAGGTCAATCGCGGTGACCGAGTAACCCTCACCAGCCAGCCGCGCCGCGTCGTTGCCTGTCCCGCATCCCAGCTCGAGAACGGTTCGTACGCCCGCTTCCCGCAGCGGGATCAGGAACGGCCCGGTCCACAGGCCTCCCCAGTCCAGGTCGTCGCCAGACTCCCGCCGCTGCCGGAAGAACTGATCCCAGAACTCAGCACCCGCAAAGGCCACACCGCCAAGGCTATGCCGCACACCCCACCCGACCGCGCAGCATGATGCCCGTAACGATCTCGGAACGGGGCGGGCCTAAGGTTGGCTCATCGCGGGCGGTCGGAGGAGAGGCGGCATTCCGTGAGCACGATCTCGCGTGCACGGGCCGCACCCGTTGCGGCGGTCGCGCTCGGCCTGGTTATCCTCGGGCTCGGCGCGGCCTCCGTGGTGCTCGATAGGCTCACGCACCAGACCGGTACCGGCGGACCGGTGGCCGACGCGTTCATCACGGGGGTCGGCGTGGTGCCAGTGACCGCGGTAGGGACGTTGCTCGCCGTCCGGCGACCGCGCAATCCGATCGGGTGGATGCTGCTCGTCATCGTCATCGTGGAGGGCAGCCCGGCCAGCCAGTACCTTGTCCTGGACTACCGGATGCATCACGGGAGGCTGCCCCTGGGCTGGGCGGCGGTGGTGCTCGAGGAATGCTGGCCGATGTTCCTGGTCCTCATCACGCTGCTGCTGTGGCTGTTCCCTGACGGGACGCTGGCGGAGGGCCGGTGGCACCGGACGGCCAGAGTCGCCGCGGTCGGCTGGCTGCTGGCCGGCCTGGCCGCTTCCAGCCGGGGCGTGCTGGTCGCCGCCAGCGGCGATGCCCGCATCCAGGCGGGCGGCGACCTGGCTAACCCGGTGCCCGGAGCATTCCGTGTCCTCGACGTGGTTGTGATCGTGGGGACCCTGGCCAGCTGGGTGGCCTGGCTGGCCATCCAGACACCGGCCTACCGGCATGCCAGCGGCGAGCGCCGCCAGCAGCTCAAGTGGCTCTATGGCGGCGCGGCCATCTTCGTGTTCGCGTACATCGGCGTGTTCATTGCCACGCTCGCCGTCAGAGCAGTTCCGGGCTGGAGTAACCAGTCGGTGGTCGACGCGCTGACAGTCCTCGCCACGGCGGCCCTGCCCGTCTGCATGGCGGTGGCGGTCCTGAAGTACCGGCTCTACGAACTCGACCGCATCATCAGCCGGGTCATCTCCTACGCGCTGATCACGGCCCTACTTGGAGGCGTCTTCGCGGGCCTCGTCCTACTGACCACCCGGGTGCTACCTGCCAAGGGCCAGCTGCCAGTGGCCGTGGCCACCCTTGTCATCGCGGCACTGTTCAACCCGCTGCGGCGCCGGGTGCAGCATGCCGTCGACCGCCGGTTCAACCGCACGCGCTACGACGGCGAGGCGATCGTTGCCGCGTTTACGGCGCGGCTACGCAGGACCATCGACCTGGACACGATCCGAGACGATCTAATCGGCGGCGTCAATGAGGCGTTCCAGCCCGCCCACGTGTCCCTATGGCTTCCCGGCACCACCCCGCACACCCTAGTCCCAGCTCCTACACCAAGGTCGGCCACGAACGGATTCGAAGTGCCATCGGGCAGGCTCTAGCTCGTCAGCCAGCTCTTCTTCCTGGCGCCGTGTGCCATAAGCCCCGATCGGTCCCTGTTCCGGTGGGGTGCGTGTGCCACGAGCCCTGTCCATCGGTGTGCGTGTGGCGCAAGCCCCGGACGCGCGGCGGGCAGTCCGGTACGGAGAGGGTGGGTGAGGCGGACGGGACAGGTGTTACAGGCTCACCACGGCCTCGATGGCCAGTCGGCGGTCTGGCCTGGCGCGGTCAGCGCCGCGGTTCGCCCGCGGTACGTTCAGGCGCAGGCCGGGCTGCCGTGCCGTCCGCCTGCCTAGTCCCAGAGCGGGACGTGAGCCGCTGTCTTTATCGCCGTAGTGCGCTCGCGGCTGGGGTGCCCGGGCGGGCCGGTGCCCTCTGGCAGGTCCAGGCGGCATTCCAGCCACAGCGCCAGCCAGTCGCAGATGGTCTGGTCGTACTCGCGGAGCATGTGGTCGTTCCCGTCCCAGGACCACATTGGCCCGGCCGGGTCGCGGCAGTCGGCCAGGGACCAGATGGCACAGCCCCAGTTGAAGATCCCGATGTGCCATGGCTGCCACGGGTCAGCCGGGTCGGCCCGGGATGCCTGGTGCAGCTCGGCCAGATCGTTCCAGCCGCCGTGTGGTATGCCGCCGCGGACGCCCAGGATGCCGGCGCGCGGGCCGAATCCGCCGTTTCCCGCGGCCAGGTACAACCTGCGCAGCAACCGAGGCAGCGGGTAACCGATGACGTTCTCGGCCTCCGCGACCGCCTCAGGAGTAGCCAGCGGCAGCGGCGGAAGAGGGACGAGCAGGCCGCCCTGGCAAGCGGCGGCGTAGTCAGCGGAGCCGCGTTCTACCCTCCAGCTGGGCGGCCGGTGCGCGCGGTACTCGCGCGCTGAGGCGCGGTCGGGCGTACCGTCCGGCCGCCTGCGCGGCGGCTCGGGAAGCGGCCCGATCTGGATGTAGCGAGTGTCCTGGTACTCACCAGCGCAGATGAGCTGACATACGCTGTCGAACACCTCATCTTCGGTCACCCGCCTATCATCCGGTATCAGCGAGCCGGCGGACCCGTTCCGGCCGTCAGATCGGACACGTGGCTTCGACTGCGACCCGGCGCCCCAGGTTCACCGTGAGACCGGGGTTTCGTCACACTCTTACGTGGTGAATCCGGGGTTTCATCACCGTTGCCAGCGGCCGGGCTCAGAGGTGCAGCGTGGCTTCGATGGTCAGCCGGCGGACAGGGCGGGCGTGCGCAGGGTTGGTGTGGTCCGTTCTGAGTCACGCGATCGAAAAAGATCGTGGAAATTACGAGCTACGTGGAAGAAATGGTGGACCGGGATCCACCGGAATTTCCACGTAACCCGGATCTTCCAAGATCTTTTAGAAATCGTGTTCATTAACTGTCCCGCCCGTATCATCCGGCGCCACGCACCAGGAAACCCGGTCGGCCTGACCCGGACGCGGGCCATCAGAGCGGACCATGCCGTCAATCGCCATCCGACGCGCAGGATGGCTGTGCGCAGCGCACAACCTCCCGCGGGAAGCATCGCACCCCATGACCGGCGGTACCTCGTAGCGTGCCCGCAGTGCCACCGGCCGCGCGGATCCGGCGCTATCCGTCCAGGACGGCGGCCGAAAGTACCTGTGCCTCGCTGCGCAGCCGGGCGGCCCGGTCGGCATGCCCGGCCTGGTCATATGCGTGAGCGGCAGACCGGCGCTCGCTGATTTCCGCGCGGACGATCTCGTCTATCTGCGCCCGGCTCAGGCGTCGGCGCGGCGCCTCGGCCGCGCCGAGCCCGGCAGCGCTGCCTGCAAAATGCGGGCTGGCGGTAGTGGCCTGGGGAGCCGCCACAGGGGTGGCCTCGGCATTCGCGATTGCGCTCAGCGCCGAACGCAACGCCGAAACGGCGATCATGTCGCGGCTCTTCAAGGCTTCCCGGAGCGCCCTGCCGAGCCGCGAGCGCAGGTCGTCATCCGGACCAGGCTGATCCATCCCGGCTGTTAGTCTCGGCCGCGCAGTAGCGAGACCCGGAACGGGCGGAGTTCCCCGCGAGCGTAGCCGCCGCTGATGCACGGGTCATCCTCCATGACCTGCCGCGCGGCTTGTTCGTCGGGCGCCTCGAAGACGCAAAGGCCAGTGTTGACCGTGCCCAGGGTCGGACCGGCGATGATGAGCCGGCCGTCGGCAAGCATCTGCTGCAGCCGCTGGAAGTGCTCGGCCCAGACCGCCTGCTCCTCAGGCGTGATCGTGGCGGCGAAGTTCTCACGCGGAGCGTGGATGAAGTAGATCCATTCCGTCACGCGCCGAGTCTGCCCGCCCGCGCCGGCCCCGTCAACGGCAAGGCACCGAGGCGAACCAGCTACGCCTTGTCGACCGAGCGCGCGCTCATCTCGTCGGCGTCGATACCGAAGGAGATGATGCGCGTCGGGCGGATGCGCACCACGGTGTCCTCGAAGCGCTCTCCGAATGCCTTGCCACCTGAAGGGATTACGGTCGCGGTCCCGCGCACCTCGATCATGCGCGGCTGCCAGGGCGGGAGCACGTCGTCGATCACGATGCTCGCCCGGCCGGTTCGCTGCACGTCGCGGGTTTTCTTGGTCTCGCTCATCCGCAGCCCGCCGACGTCGATGGCGTCGTGCTCGGCGTTGTATCGAAACGACGTCGGCACCACGTGCGGCTGCCCGTCCGCGCCGACCGTGGCGATCCGGCCCAAGCGCTGCCCCGCTAGGTACTCGATCTCCTTGTCAGTGAACACGCTCATGCCCAGCTAACCTACCGGGCGCGCCGTGAACCAGGAATGGTCGTCGGTGAGGTAGCGGTCGAAACCGAACCCTGCCGAGGCCAGATCCGTAACCAGTTCCTCCTCGCCGATCTCGTAGCTTCCCCACGAGTGCGTCCAGACCCGGTCGCCGACCTGGTACTCCACCTCCATGAACATCCGGGGCGGCTCCCTGCGGGCCGACCGGATGATCCGGGTGATCCCGCCGGGATCCTCCCGCACCCTGGGTGCCTGCTCCGCGGTCTCGAACCAGCCGGGCGGGTTCTGCTGGAACACCGCCACCCCGTCGCCGTCCAGGTGCGCGCGGCAGGTAGCAAGGAAAGCCCTCCGCAGCACCGGATCGACGTTGATCATCGTGCTGGCCAGCAGGACCGCGCCGAACCTGCGGCCCACGCGCGCCGTCTGGATCGTGGACTGGAAGGTCGGCAGGTCCGGGATGCGGGCCAGCATCTCGGCCGATTCGTCCACGCCGAGCACCGCGTGCCCGAGCGCGGCGAGCGGCCGCAGGATCCGGCCCGTACCGCAGCCGAGCTCGAGGATCGACGCCCCGTCGGGCACGGCCGCGTGGACGATCTCCGGCTCTCCGAAGGTCGGCAGCAGGGCATAGAAGTCGACCGCGCACCCGTCCTCGGTGATGACCCCGGGGCCGGTGCCTTGCTGGCGTTCATCCATCAGTGACTCTCCCAGAAAAGAGAAGATCGACGATAGACGAACGCCGCCGCGCCAGCTCACGCTTCCCGGCGCCGGCCAAGGCCCGGCCCGCCAAAGGGCCGTAACTCCTTAACCGCGCCCTCCCCGGTCCGCATGATGTACTTCTGGAACACGAAGAACACGATCGCGACGGGGACCGTCATCGCCATCGCGGCGGCGAGCTCGAGCGGGTACTGCGTGGCCGCGCCAAGCTGCCCGCTGACCAGTCGTCCGACCCCGGTGGTCAGCGTGTCGAGGGACGGAGACTCGTGCGCGACCAGGATCGTGGAGAAGTTGTTCCACGATCCCTGGAAGGACAGGATCATCAGCGTCAGCAGGGCGGGCCTGGCCATCGGCAGCACGACTGACCAGTAGGTCCGGAAGATGCCCGCGCCGTCGATCTTCGCCGCCTCCTCGATACTGGGGTGAATGGTGAGGAAGAACTGCCGCATGATGAACACGCCCGCGGCATCGGTCAGCAGCGGGAAGACGAGGCCCGGGTAGGTGTTGAAGAGGTTGAGTTCCTTGAGGACGAGGAACGTCGGGATCAGCAGCACCACGCCGGGCACCGCCATGACCGCGATGACCGCGGAGAAGACCGCGCCGCGGCCGCGGAACCGCAGCCGGGCCAGGGCGTAGCCGGCCATCGAGTCGAACAGCAGCCGGCCCGCGGTGACGAACACCGCGACGACCACCGAGTTGGCCAGCCAGCGCAGGAAGTCCTGCTGGCCAAGCTCGCTGAACGCGGACAGCACCCAGTGCTGGGGGATCGGGTTGAGCGGGTGGGCGGACGCGTCGGCGTTGGTCTTGAACGCGGTTCCGACGCCGAGCAGGAACGGGAAGATGTACACCACCGCGCACAGGCCCAGCACCAGGTAGATGGCCGCCTGCCGCCACCGCCGGCGCGCCCGCACCCCGAGCCGCCGCGGCCGCCAGGCCGGGCCGCCGCGACCGCCGGGACGGGCCGCCGCGGCCTCGCCGGCCCCGAGCGTCGCCGCGCCGCTGCGCCCCGCGGTCACGTCGCGCTACCCTTCGCCCGCATGGCCAGCCGCTGCAGGATCGTGAGCACCACAATGATCCCGAACAGTATGAACGCGATCGCCGCGCCCTGCCCCCACTGCTGGTTGCCGAACGACTCCTGGTATGCCAGGAACGCTGGGGTCAGCGTGGTCCCGGCCGGGTTGCCCTGGCTCATCAGGTAGATCTGGTCGAAGACCTGCCAGGTGCCGATCAGCCCGAGCGTCAGCACCAGGAACAGCGCGGGCCGCAGCATCGGCAGCGTGACCCTGCGGAACCGCTGCCACGGCCCCGCGCCATCGACGATCGCCGCCTCCTCCAGGTCAGTGGGGATGGCGTAGATGGCGGGCAGGAAGATCAGCATGAAAGTGCCCGACGTGGTCCAGATCGCCAGCGCGATGATCGCGATCATGGCCACGCTCGGCCCGGCCAGCCACTGCCACCAGGGCAGGCCGAGGAAGCCGTGGTTAGCCAGCGCCGCGGGGGCCTGCGTCACGCCAAGCCCGGAATACAGCAGCTGCAGCACCCCTGACGGGTCGTCGAACCAGTTCGGCCCGTGTACCCCGAGGAACCCGATAAGAGCGTTGACCACCCCGGTGGTGCCGAAGATGTACAGGAAGATGATCGAGACCGCCACCGAGCTGGTGATCGAGGGGAAATAGTAGGCGGTGCGGAAGAACCCGCGTCCGGTCAGCCGCTTCCTGCTGACGAAAAGCGCGAGCCCGAGCGCGAGCGCCGTCTGCAGCGGGACGACGAGGATCACGTAGTACACGTTGTTCCGCAGGCTCTCGCCGAGTTGCTGCTGCGGCAGCCCGGGCTGGGTCAGCAGCGCCTGGTAGTTGCGCAGGCCGACCGAATGCACCCCGCTGGAGAACGGGCTGCCGATCCCGGTCCAGTCACTCAGGCTCACCCAGGCCGCCATCACGATCGGCGCGACGAGGAACACGACCAGCAGCACGAGGACCGGCGCGGAGAACAGCCACCCGGCGGCGGCCTCCCGCCGCCGGGCCGAGAACCGCGCCGTGAGCCGGGACGCAGCCAGAACCGTCATTTGTCGGAGGTCACGACGGCCTGCAGGTTCGTCTGCGCGGTCTTCAGGATCGTGGCCGGGTCACCGCTGGCCAGCTGTGCCAGCGCGGAGTCGAAGGCGGCCAGCGCCTGCGTCGCGCCCGCGATCGCGATGTCCGGGTGTGCGTACGGCAGTTCCTGCACGAACGTGGCGTACTGCGGCCAGGTCTGCTCGTACTGCGTCTGTGCGGACTGGAGCGACGGGATCACGCCGAACGCCTTGGAGAACGTCATCTCCTGCTGCGAGCTGGTCAGGAACTTGACGAACTCGATGGCGCCGCCGAGGTTCTTGGAGTCCTTCGGGATTCCCCAGCAGTTGGTGAAGGACAGCGTCGCGTGGGTGCCGGACGGGCCCGCGGGCAGCGGGTAGACCTTGAACTTGACGTTCGGGTAGTCGGTCTGCAGCTCGCCGTTCTCCCAGTTGCCGATGATGTCCATCGCGGCCTTGTTCTCACCGAACGCCTGGCCGCTGAACCCCGCGTTGAGCTGCGTGGGGAACTTCATGATCCCCTGGGACAGCATGCCCTTCAGGAACGTCAGCGCCTGCACGTTCTGCGTGCTGTCGAGCTGCACCTGCGTGCCGGACGGGTTCAGCACCGTGCCGCCGTTCTGGTAGAAGAACTCGTCGATACCGGAGTGGGTCTGGTCGATGGTCAAGCCGACCCGCCCTCCGGTGGTCAGCTTCTTCGCGTCGGCCTGCAGCTGGCTCCAGTTGGCCGGCGGAGCGCCCAGCCCGGCCTGCTGCCAGTCGGCGGTGTTGATGTACAGCGCGAGCGTGGAGGCGTCCTTGGGCGCGCAGGTGAACGTGCCGTTGTAGGTGAAGGCCTGCCGCAGCACCGGGGCGAAGCCGGACGGGTCGGGCAGGCT
>Ga0335074_10015770_pt1 | contig 10628 bp, 10 predicted proteins | sample Lox_Sample_23_FD_206715 | JGI IMG/M metagenome (GOLD analysis project Ga0335074, IMG submission 206715) | Soil microbial communities from Loxahatchee National Wildlife Refuge, Florida, United States - Lox_Sample_2.3 | ecosystem: Environmental > Terrestrial > Soil > Wetlands | place: USA...
CTCTTAGAGTATAATATCGTAGCCTCCTTTCCAGGGCACTTGACTTTTCACAAGTTCGGTCAATTTGCACAAGTTATGCACTTAAAGCGGAAGAAAATATTTACAAATACGGCTAGTTATCTCTTCATGCTAATAAAGAGACTGCTATAACTTATCATGTTTCCTTTTCAAGTTGAGATCCTCTCTGAAACTGGCTAGTCAAATTCTTCGAACGGGATAGACGTGGGATAGGACTCACATTGTTACTCAAACTCTACTTCTCAATATTTAGAAGAAAGTAGTAACGCTTCATTTTAAAGATAGTTATCAACAGTATATCCACATGTACCACTGCCGTGTATTCTTGCTTTTGGTCCTGGTTTTGCACCTTTCCAACGCATTGGCGCTGTGTCCTCTTGAAGCTCGATCTACGTTTCAAATGTTCCGCGATTCATAAACCCTCTGACAACCCCCTTCACTAAGATCTGGCCTTCTTCATAATCCCCAGTAATTCTCGTTCTGATTCGCCTAGTGATACTTTCTTAAGGTGTTCTCGGGAATTTCCTGTTTCGAACAAGCATGGGGCTGGTATGCCTGTCTCATCTCTGCGTCAACCTCACCTATTCGGCGTGCTCTTTTCGTTGGCCGTCGCTTTTGACACACGGCTCCACGAAATCTTCTGCAACGGTGAGACGGAGTCGCCACGAGTACAGTTGATATGGAGAAGCCGTTATGGAGGGCCGGTAAGCCAGAAGCCGAATTGTACACGCGCCGTATAACTCTCTTTTTCTTCCGTTCGTGCCATACATTGACTCGCTCCTGCTGCTACTTGTAGAACAGAAGATTTCCTTTTTCACCCTTATTAACAGATTAATCGGGCTGGGTTTTCGACATGAGCTTCACTTTTGCACCTATCTTCACTCCTAGTGCCCCAGCTGCCGGGATTACAGCTTCATCAGCGCCAACGGTAGTGGCTGCAACGATGCCGGCCGTGGTGATATTCCCAAGTGGTAACCCGCAAGCAGCCACAGTACCAACGGGAACAACTGCAGGAATAAATCCATACATCTTTACACCGTCATTCTCAGTCGCTGTTGGAGGCTCTGTTGCCTTCCTGCTTCTTGGTGCCATCCTCTCAATTCAACTCATACGCAGCCGGTCGTGGTACTTCAATCTGGCACCACAAGCCGCATTCGTGGAAACTGCTGGTATGATCGCACGAACTCATTCTACGTTACACCTCAGCAACGTGACAGCATTTGCTATCCAGCTGTTCGGCACTATGATCGTCCCTGGTTCTATCACCGCGATCGCCACCATCTTCACATTTACACGACTGATGTGGTGGGTTACTCCTAACGACAAGCGAAATATGCAGCAAATTGGATTGCCGGTTAAGTGGGTGTCAGCGATATGGGCCGGCATGAGCATTGGCTGTGACATTGCCAAGGGCCTCGGGATGAATGTGCACACCATCTCTTTTGCCTCAAAGATTCAATTGATTGGGATGGTGGTGCAGGTTTTCGTTTTCGCCGGGTTCGCAATTTTTGCCTCACGATTCATGATTCGAGCCCAGAGATGGGCGGTCAATGGTAACGCGGAGTCCAAAAGCTGGGAGAAACTTGGCTGGACAATTGTAGCTGCTATGACCGTGCTCACGGTACGCTGAAGCCACCTTCCGTCAAATACTCTCACTAAACTACTCTTTAGGGTCGTGCCATCTTCCAAGTGGTCGAATTCGACGGCCAGCCGAAGATACCCAGTACATCAGCTGCCGCTGCGGCAACGGCAGCGATGACTCCCATGTTGTCCTTCGTCGCCACTCACGAATGGCCATTTTGGTTTGGTGATGTGCTACCAATCCTCACCGCTCTGTCTCTCTTCGCTTGGAACAATCCGGGGCACTATTTGCCGCGAGAATACACAAAGCTGGTCTTCAAGATTAAGGACATCGAGCGCATCCAGAGTATGAGCAATTGGCAGGCCACTATCTCTAACCCGATCCAAATTGAAGATGAAGAGGATCTTAAGGGTCGAGATAGGTTCATTGTCCAGCAAGTTGCCGTACAACGCAGGAGAGATGTCCTACCAGGGACAGCGTACGGCGGAGAATGATTCAAGGTACCAGCGGGACGATGTATGAGCGGCATGAGGTTAACTTGTCGGCTGCTACAAGCGTGGAATGCTTTCATGAAACGGCGTCAGTGGGAGACGAATATATCACAGTAAAGAATAGGACTGATACAGGCCATGGCGTTGCACAACGTCATGCCAGTCGTTAACTTTGGTTTTCATTTCGCAAGTCGTGTACGTATATCGAGCCCAAGAAAAGGAGCGAAACGAACTCCTCGAACAAAACGCCGCGCTGCGTCCCAATGCATTATCAATCAGCCGCTCCGCAACAAATAGTTTCGCGTTACGATCCCACCCAGAAAGCCAGCATCTCATCTCTCCCTGCCGAGCAACGGCGTCTCGGCGTCATCCTCGCCCACCCTGTCCTCACGGCCGTGCCCATCGCCTGGCTCGCGGTCCTCGTCGCTCTGCTCGCCTGACTCAGCCTCCAGCTGCTCGCCGCGAATGCCAAAGCTCAGCACCCAGCCCACAAACGCGATGCCGCCAAACACGCCAAACGGCATGGCCTCGCCCTTAGGCCTGATGCGGGTGGCCAGCGAGAACAAGCCGCCGGAGACGAAGGGGCCGGCAGCGCGGCCAGCGGCAGAGAGGGTCTGGGCGAGGCCGTTGAGCGAGCCGAGCACGTGGTGGTCGGGGGCGGAGTTGGTGATGAGCAGCAGCGCGGAGGTGAGGCCGCCGACGGCGGCGACCGTCTTGAGCACGAGCGTGACGCCCAGCTCCGCCCACAGCCACACCTTGCCATTGCCGAGGCCGGTCGCGTTGCGATACCCTGCGAACGGCACCAGCGCGAACGCGATCGCGAAGAGCGCCTGCGATGCCCGGTACGTCGCTTTGTTGCCGATGCGGTCCCGCAGCGGCCCGTACACCCCGATCTGGAAGAGGATCGTTATCACGCCCGCGAACGAAAGCGATAGGCCGACTTCGGTCGTTGAGAGGTTGCGTCCTGTCGGTTCTGAGCTTTCGGCGAAGATCGGATATAGTGAGTTGTAAGCGACGTTGGAGAGCTGGAAAATGAAGTAAGTGAGCAGGATGAGGATTGTGTCGCGTGTCCAGAGGTCCTTGCGGCGAACGAAATCGGTCGACGTTTCAGGAATGAGTGTAGGCATCGAGTTGGTGGACTCGGCATCGGAATCGTCGTCTTTCGAACCAACTATACGTCTAAGGTAGGTTGGGCGGCGACTAAAGCCTGCGAACTGCCACAGCCAGACGAATAGGCTGCTAATGCGCTCCTTGAGAGGAGGCAGATCCCTTGCTTCCTCAAGTGACTCTTCCAGGAATAGCGTAGTTATGACCAGATCGACAGTCAACACAGCTGCTGAGAACAGGTTCGGAAAGACATATGGGAACGGATTCGGTCTTCCTGTAAAGGGATTGTCTTCAAAAATGAGAAGACCGCCGACAGCAGGTCCAGTGATAGCGCCGATGCCGTAGACAACAGGTAAATAAGTGAAAGCTCTTGACTGATTTGATCGATCCGTGATTTCTCCTAGGCAGGTCGAAATAATGCCTTGATTTCCGTTCATCAGACCCATGAGACTCTGTACGAGTATGGCTTGCCACAACGTCCGGCAAAAGCCAAAGGCGATGAAACAAGCAGCAGTCAGGACGGTGCCAATGACAACGACTGGTTTTCTTCCTATTTTATCTGATAACCATCCCCAGAAGAAATTCGTGGTGAATTGAGCGAGTGCGAAGCAGGATGCGATCAAACCGACGTACAACCCTACCTGTCCGTCGCTGACCTCGGGAAAACCCAAAGCCATTTTTGGGAGATATGCGCTTATAGAGTTCAATGCTGTTTGTTCTGAAATGGCAATGACAGCCAGAACAGCCAGTTGCTTTTTAGGGAGAGGAGTCTCATGGTTGTGCAGCTCAAGATGGGAGCCATCGTTGCTGTTGGAAGACTCACCAGGATCCGGCGAAGAAAAAGGCGGTCTTCCGCGAGAGGTCGGAGGAGTAGTAGGAAATGTTTGGTAATGAAGGGTGGACGACTTCCTTCGTGGCTCGATTGGGGGCTTCTTGGAGCTTCTTCTCATGATGAGAGCTAATAGGCGGCAGCTTCGGAGATGTTCTACAGACGCTGATCAGTTGGTTTGCGCTTTATCCATTGTTACTCAATGCATCTCACTCACAACATGAACACGCAAATAGAGGCACCAATTCTCCTCTGCAACGCACAAAGTCCTTGCCGGGGTGGGGATTAGCTGGAGAGAAGAATTGCGCGAGTTTGAGAGAGGCAGAAGCATAAAATTCGCTCCAATCCCACCTTCACGCACGTTCCTCTAAAACGTCATCATAGATTATTCATGAGTCTGGAGCTAGTAGTCTAGCCCTCTACTCACCGTGATTTCCGCATTTTATTCTCCGTATTGCAATTGACTACCTGCTGATTTGCTGATTTTTGATCATCTCGCTTTGTAAGCTCTACTTGATTTAGTTATTTGTCTCTGTATAAGGTCTTGTAAGAGCGCGGTTCGTGGTAGATTGTGGTGAGGAGTATTCGAGACCTCGATCAACCGGACATCAAGTGAAATTGCGAGTTTTGTTATTATTTTTTCCTGATTTAATAGATTACGATATGCTAATGTGATGAGTTGAGTCACGCCAGCACGCTGTTGCGCTTCGTATTGCTGGCCAAGGTAGCTATGTACAGGAGAGACGTCAAGATATCACTACCCGTCAAACGACAGGAGAGGCAGTTGGCGTCTGGAATCTCTTATCACAATTCCAACGGACATATCCAACTTCAAGCACACATTCACGCAAGTAAGCCTCCATATCATCATCCTTGTCGTTCAGGAGGCCAACCTATCTTCGTCTTCGCTCGGCGCATCGGTGAATCCGTTGATCGCGTGAGAGCTGTCGATCAATGGTCTCAGTTTTCTGATCTTGCATTTGTTTCCCCAACCAAACCTCTTCACCGTCCACTCGATGTACTCCAGAACCCTATTATCGATCGTACATCCAATACCCCAAGGGTTGCGGTATGGGAAGACCGCCATCTCGATATCCTGAAGGTTGCCATTGCATTCACCGCGGTTGGAGAAGCCAAGTCGTTGGTGGACCGTTTTTATGGCATCAATAAGGATGCGGCATCTCTCTGCAGAATATGCTGCCTTCTTCTCAGCGGTCCAGAGTCGCGCTGTAGCCGCGTCAACTCCCGCAGATACCAATGGGAAGCCTTGTTGGTATGAAAGGAATGGCGTGCGCGCAACGACGACGTAAACATGCTGTATGAGCGCTAAGTGCTCTTTGGGAAGCTCTTTAAGTTCTATTCCGTGCTGAACAACAGATCGAAGCTCTAACAAAGCTTGACTCGTCGGGAGACCAGCATTTCTCTGTAGGCCTATGGAATTCGACCGAGCCCGACTACTTTGCCGTTCGATACGGGAGGGATACTCTTCTCCATTGAATGGATCACGAAAGTATGAAATGGAGATGCGTGGTTCCTGACTGTCGATATAGACGTTGAAGACATTTGAGCCAAAGAAAATTTTAAGAGCTTCGCGTCGAATCTGCTGATTGACAGCCAGCAGTGACATGCTGCCAGGTATCCAGACATATGTGTAAAACGGTCCAAACCCGCGTCCTTGGACTTTTTGTGATAATGTCGTTTGGTCGCGACAAGTCTTTGATCGTTTGCTGCGCGGGAGTACTAAGCTGTATATCTGAAATCGGATCTCCACTGGTAATCGGAGTAAAGGTGATGAAGTCTCCATGTTTGGTCTTCCTCTTGCCCACGATATCAAGGTCGATATATTAAAGCACTCGTCAAGGTTCTACCTTTCGCAATTTCGTGGTTTGATGTAGAAGAGAGATGAAGGTACAATTCCTGTTGCCTAGCTTACTTCGGCATTGAAGCCAAGCCCGGAAATGAAGGCAAACCTCGTGAGAATATCACTGCTAATCCCGCCGCCAAGGTCACATTCATACAGTCAGCTTATGCTAAGAATACTGTAAGAGAGCATATTGGGCAGATATTGGTCCAATTAAGGTATGAATAAGCTCTAAACTGCTGCCTATCATCAGGATCCAGATAAAAACTCCACGCTATGCAAACTTGGATGATACTTAGGGGGTGCTCGTGAGTTCTGAATGGTTGTATGGATGCTCAATCATCCCCTTTGATACCGCAAAAGTCTGTCCTCAAAAACAAATCAATGTATGCCCAGGTCTGCCAATATACACTCGCATTCTGCCAATCGAATGAGCCGTCATCCTTTCGTGGAACCTGGCTACCGATGATATCGCTTCCTCCGCCGACGAGGAGGCCCACAAGCGGCAAATGACTGAAAGCTCGCTGCCAAGTAGACTGCGCTGGTAGAAGCGCTTTGTCAGAAGACTCCAAGCCTTTGACGCCTGGAATGCGTACGCCTTTCTTCGGAGAGCTCGTGGGAGTTTTTGGTGGTGGAGGAGACGTCGGTACTAATGGAGAACGCACCCGACGATTGATCAGCGTTTGAGGAGGTTGAACAGTTGTAGATGAAGAAAAAGACTCCTCATGGCCCTCGCGCACGGCAGCAGTTGCGGAAGACGCCGTATCCGATGCCGCGGAGTTAATATTGAGAGTCTTCGATGTATCCTGAGACGGTGAGGCCGTGACGCTGGCAATAGCGGCCTCTGTAGCTGGGATGGCAACATCTGTCGACGGACCAGTTCCCCGGTAAGGCTCAGCATACACGATATGGCCCTGAATTACATGCGGAGAGTAGTGACACGCTCGCTCTGCCGCGTCAGCAGAATCGAAAGTAACTTTGATCCAATGCTCTCCGCCGTGGTATCGATTTTTCTTGCGCAGCGCCTCCTTCGAGATGGTTGCCGGACTATGTGTTCGACCCAGACTTAGCGAGAGATTGTACTTGGCATTCGGAGGATGGCGATCGTAGTCTTCGTAAATTATGCCTTGCGAAACTCTTTCGTAGTGATCGATGGCAGCATATTGGTACGCTGGAGGGAAGCCATACAAGATGACCTCTGTGGGCTGACCGATGGGTGTCACTTGAGTTGTTTGGCCTTCTGTTTCATTTGCAGTTGTAGTCAAAGCACCTGCAGTCCTTTTGTCCTTGGGATCTTCTCCTTCTTTGACGCGACTGAAAATGTCGTCTATGACTTTCCAGTTTTCTGCAGCATCTATGTCCTGCTTTGTTCGTACTGCCGGTGTAGTACTTGTTCTACTGCGAGATGTTCGTCGTCGGTTGGATCGGCCGAATGGTCCTCTCTCTTCTGGTAGTCGTCTTTGCGCTCGATCCGGGCTGTCGCATTCGAAGTTAGCAACTTAATTCACTGTTTTCTCATGATACGCATAGAACCTGATGCAAATGAAAGTGGGACATGGTGAGAACGGAGCCTTTTTGGGCATCTTGACATACAGTTGATGGTTGTTGTCGGGGGAGAAGAACTTACTCTGCGTATTCATAAGCCCAAGGTAGCCGCTGACCGTTGGCATCAACAGCTCTTTCTGATTCCGGGACAGCATGCACTTGCATGCCACCTCGTAGCGACCGCGCATTCATTGTGTTGCGATTGCTAGCTCTAAGTTTGTAACTGAGAGTGAAAGTCGCGTCGCGAGAGCATGCTCATGGAGAAAGTTCGGGTAATCTTGGAACCTCAAACTTTCTGCTATCAGCGTACGCGAACAACCGACTAGTCGTGACATCACGAAAACAACTTTGCTAGGACTGAATTTGCTGCGCTTTTAAGCATTCAATATTAATTAATCGTATGTGGCCCGTCTCAGACGGTTCAATCGATTCTGCGTGTACAAACGAATCGACGATCCAACGCTATGGTCTCATTAGGAGTTGGACTACGCTCTCAACCTTCAGCATCCTAAGATCACTGTAGTGCTGGCCAGTACCCAAAAACAGAACTGGAATGCCCGTAGCATGCACCATACTGACTATAGTGCCAACCATATCACCAACGGTATCGCATTTGCTAATGATGAAGCCGTCGAGGCTTCTTCCGGGCCCGAAGGCGGCATCGAAGTTCCTGGCTTGCTGAACGCTGTCAGTGCCAACAAGAGCCTCGCCAACCATGAGGATCTTGTCTGGCTGAGCCAGATTTGCAAACTTCTCCAGTGAAGACATTAAGCGCTGATCATTGTGACGGCGACCGGCGGTGTCAATCAGCACGACGTCAAAACCGTTTGAAGCTGCGTACGAGACGGCATCTCTCGCAATTACGGCGGCGTCTTTGCCGTATCCCTTCTCGTAGAGGTCTACCGATCCGGCTTGTTGCCGCTCAGTGAGTTCTTTCAGGTTTCGAACGTGAACTCGAAGTTGCTCAACTGCGCCGGAACGAAAAGTGTCACCCGCCACAATGAGAATCTTGTAGTGGTTTTGCAGCAGGAAGTAGCAAATTTTAGACAGGTTGGTGCTTTTGCCAACACCATTGACGCCGACGATGGACATAACATATGGCCGCTTTTTGTGAACGGCTTGAATTTCGCGGAGAAGGTCCAACGGTGATGTCGGAGTAAGGATCTTGCGAAGTGCCTTCTCCATCGACTGCCGGATTGTAGTCTCGATGCTTGTGAAATTGCTAGTCTTCGTGCCAACCAAATCTTGCTCGACGCTTTGACAGAGGCGAACCGCGGCTTCTCGTGCAACGTTCTTCTTCAACAGGTGGTCTTCCATGCCCTTCAACGGCTTGTCGAGGTCTTCGTTCGTAAGCGTCTTTCCGCCAACAACGTTCCTGAAGAGGCCTCCAATTGCACCTAGACTGGAGCCCACAATTCCTGAAGCGGCTCCTGAATTAGACTGCTTCACACCTTCGGAATCCAGAATTGCGTCGATTTCTTCACCGATATCCTTCAGCATGAATTCACCGGTTGCGGTTCTCCGGCCCCAGGATTCAGATTCAACGGCCTCGATCTTGCCTCCTGAGATACCATTCTCTGCCGGCTGAGATGAGTAGTCCAAATTGACGTCGTTATCATCATCCGCCATGCCATCGGCGTCCCACTTTCTCATCTTCTTCGCGCCTTTCCCTGAGCCTTTCCCTTTGCGAGCAGGCGACTCGTCTCCTGACGAAGCGGGAGCAGATGATGATGCCGCCGCCGCAGCCTTGCGAGATCGTCGAGAGCCGCGTCCACCAGGGCCATACTTCGCAGTGAGCAATTGAGCGTTGACGGCAGGCGACGTCGGTCTCGAGGTATCGGGACTCGCTGCTGGCGTGTCATCCGTGTCCTCTGCATACAGTGCTTTCGGTGGAGCTTTCTCTAGTGTTGGGATGGCCGGAGGTGGCTCATCAACGTGCGCATGTCCGCCTTCATCCAACGTGGCCTTGTCGGCGGTACTCCGTGATGGCGCGGTCGGCTCACCATCTGTGCTTCCTTGCAGCTTCTCTAGCTCCTGCACCTGGCGGTCAAAGTATGGATCGAACTTGCACTCGAAAATGCATGACTGCGGTTTCTTCAGCTGTTCGCGATACAACGAAGTGAACAGCGTCTTGACGTTGTCGAGAAGTTTGTCGATCCATGAGATATGGAGGAGGGACTGGTAAACGGCCTGGTTCTGTCAGTCTTGCTCTAGAGGAACAAAAAGCTCGCACATACCACGAAGATCAGACCTAGATCCTTAGATGTAGTCCATTTCAGCGTATACCCGTCCTTTTTGTAAGTTGGCTTCTGGACGGCGCTTTCGCTCGCTTTAGAGCCGCCTGCCTTCTCTTCGATGAAGACATCTTTGATCAGATTATTAATTAGGCCGGCACCAATGGGAGCATATGATTTGGACCATAATACGACGCCCGAGGTCGTAACGATCTCGAAGGCGTCCAACATGATTGCGGGTTGGAGGTGGTTGTCGTTGCGATTCGTCGATGCCTGACGAAATATAGAGTCGCAGCTCGCCGCCAATATATTTTTGAGGCAACGCCTTTCCATCACAGCTCTACCTGTTCTTTCCAACGCACCTTGATTTCCTTTACTTATCGCTTCACGAACAATGCAGCGGCCGACTTACTCTAATATCCCGCCGGCCAACTCACCGCCGCTGCATCATCCGGTGCCACAACACGTCTCTACAGTCCCTCAGCTCCGTTCACCTCCACCTCCGCAACCTCAATCACAACCGCAGCAGCAGAACTATGGCTATCCTCAGCAAGGCGGCCAAGCGGGAGGCGCGGGTGGGTACACGCACCCGGCATTTGGAGGCTTCATCAACGACAGCACGGCGCAAATGGGACTCCAAGTGGGCAAGAGCGCGATGATGGCCGGGCAGGAGTACATGGAGCAGAACGTGAGTGTCGCAAGCGATTCGCAGCTTCTATCTAACGTGCGAGAGCAGTTCAACCGCTACGTCAACGTGTCGGCACTGAAGCACTACTTCAACGTGTCGAACGGCTACGTGATCAACAAGCTGTACCTGGTGCTGTTCCCGTGGCGGCACCGGCCGTGGTCGCGCAAGCAGCAGCTGTCGCACAACGGCCAGGAGGGCTACTTCCTGCCGCCGCGCGAGGACATCAACAGCCCGGACATGTACATCCCGCTGATGGCATTCGTGACGTACATC
>Ga0335074_10015771_pt1 | contig 10627 bp, 8 predicted proteins | sample Lox_Sample_23_FD_206715 | JGI IMG/M metagenome (GOLD analysis project Ga0335074, IMG submission 206715) | Soil microbial communities from Loxahatchee National Wildlife Refuge, Florida, United States - Lox_Sample_2.3 | ecosystem: Environmental > Terrestrial > Soil > Wetlands | place: USA: Florida...
GGAAAACGCTGGCGCCACAAATGGGATCGGCCGGCGACCCGAGCGGCAAGATACATCCATTTGCCGTCGGGAGACCAGGCGGCCGCCGAGCAGAGGGCGCCGGCAGGCCCGACCTGCCTCCCCGGCGACCCTCCGGAGAACGGCACCACACGGCAGGGGATCCAGTGATCGATCATCTCCACCATCAGCACCCATTTGCCGTCGGGAGACAGGTAGGAGTAGTGCGCCATGCCGCGATCGTGGGCTGGTAAATAAACTTCGCGGAGATCGGAGCCATCGGCTTTAGAGGTGACGACGCCCATATGGACCCCTTTCCCCTGGACTTGCGAGAACAGCAAACGGCCATTGTCCAGCCATGTGAGCCCGGCTGCGTTTTGCAGGAAGAGTTGGGGATCGCCTCCCAGTGGGGAGACCGTGTAGGTCTGAAATGGATTGGGGCCTATGCGGAGTACGCTGTAGGCAATGCGAGCGCCATCCGGAGAAAACGCAATACCGTATTTTCCGCCCGAAGCGTGGGTAACCTGGACCGGCTCTCCGTCGGGAAGCAGTTTGACCCACACCTGGTCCGGGGTGAGGAAGGAAATGGGGCTGCGAAAGAAGGCAAGCATGCGGCCGTCGGGGGAAAGGACCGGGCCGGTGGCGGAGTCGGTGAAGCTGGTCAGCGGAGTGAAGGAACCGGGATCGGGGATCGGGGGCCGGTTGGCAGCCCGGTTGGAGCGAAGGGTGAGCCAGAGGCCAAGTCCGAGGATCAAGGCGACGCCAGGGATAGCGACGAAGGCTGCGCGGAAGGGAGAGCGCGCGGGCGGAGCCGCCAGGCGCTCGGCGATGGAGGATAACTCGCCAGCGACTGCGGCAGCCGATGGAGGGCGGCGCGCAGGATCCTTTTCGAGCAGCTTGGAAACCAAAGTGTCCAGAGCGGGCGGTACGCCGGAGCGTTCGTGCGAGGGCGCGGGCAGCGTGGCTTGAGCGCCGCTCGAAAGCATCTGTCCGAGCGATACGCCGGGAAACGGGAGGCGGCCCACGGACATTTCGAACAGCACCAGACCCAGTGCGAAAAGATCGCTGGCGGCGGTTGGCTCCCGCCTCTCCAGCTGCTCGGGCGCCATGTAGGCGGGCGTGCCCATGACGGCGGCGGTCTCGGTGATGCCAGTGGTGGTGGCGAGCATCTTCGCCAGACCGAAATCCAAGACCTTGACGCCATGGCGCGTCAGCATGATATTGGGCGGCTTCAGGTCGCGATGCACCATTCCGAGCAAGTGCGCTTCAGCCAGAGCGCCGGCGATCTGCGCGCCGTAGCGCGCGGCCGTCACGGGAGCGAGCGGACCTTTCTTGATTTCCGCGGCCAACGTGGAGCCTTCGATGAATTCCATGACCAGGTAATTGGGGCCGACGTCGTGGAGCGTGCAGATGTGGGGATGATTCAGGGAAGAAATGGCGCGGGCTTCCAGTTGGGAGCGTTCGTCAAACATGCTCCTGGAAATCTTGATGGCGACAGACCGGCCCAGCCGCGTATCAGTGGCGCGATACACAGTGCCCATGCCGCCCTGTCCGATTTCGTGTTCAATCCGATAGGGCCCGAGTTGTTCGCCAACGCTGACCAATGTCTCCGTCTGGAGCGCGTCGTGTTTCAAAAGGCTCTCGCGACCCTGCCAAGCTGGACGATTGAGGAACGCGCCGTCATCCTGGGGGGCTTCCCCTTTCTGCCCGACGCCCTCTTGCGCCAGGATTGCAGCGACCGTAGCACGCAGCTCGGGGTCGGCGCGTTCCAACAGCGCGGTCCGCTCGGAAGGAGGCAGGGCCCGCGCCGCCTGATACAGCTCCTCCAATTGTCCCCAGCGTTCGGGGGTCATGGAGGACAGCTTAGCAGGTAAGGCTTAGCGACGCGGGCGAGGGAAATTAGTGCTGCCTACGCTGTGGCAGCCCCGCCTTCAGCGCTACCGACGGGCCTTTTATGCCAGCGATCGGTGAAGGCTTTGGTATCGGTTGCGATGGTGACGCGCGATGCGCCGGGTTCAGGGTGTCGTGGTGTCAACCGTGATTCGCTGACCCTTCACCTGGCCAGTCAGTTGGTCTGTCTGTTTTCCAGTGGGATCAAAGACAATTTCGACAAAGGTGCCGCTAAAGGCTGTGCCGCCGGGGGACACAGTAACCATTTCGATCACGATGATTTTGCCGATCAAGGCGCCTGTGGTGGGGTTGTAATTCAGGGCAAAATGGTTGACCTGGTAGGTGAAGTCCCCGGTCTTCTGCCATACACCCAGGCAAAAATTCTGCTGCGCCGGAGAACGCGTGCCGGCATTCAGAATTTCGGTCTCGTCGCTGTGAAACTGGTTGTATCCCCAGAGAAGTTCGGTCCCGTCTGCAATGGATGGATTGTGGGTGGTGTTACCCATGGAGATAAACTGAAAATTCCACATTCCAACCAGCGACGGGCTCCTCCCACTCGCCAGGTTGCTCAATTCGAGACTTGCAGACGGAACTAACTCCGCGGCGTCTTGGGAATCCGGCGTGAGTCGCAGACTGGCGGATGGGGCCGGCTGATCCGTCAGAGCACACGCGCTTGCGGCAGGGACCAACAGCATCCCAACAACCGCTGCGCTCAAAGTCGTCGTAATTGCTCGATGCATCACTTTCATGATGGTTCCTCTTTCTGTGGGGAAAATGTTTTTCCCGGAACTCCATGCGAGAAACGAGTGTGAAAACCGTAACGCAGGCGCGATATTTTTCACGTTATTCTGAAATCACAGTGGGGGCAGACGGTCAAGTCGCGGACACGACGCAGCTTCTCCTCGCATGGGCCGCCGGCGATGCCCGCGCGCTGGATGCGCTCGCGCCGCGCATTTACCAGGAACTTCACCGCCTGGCCGTAGATTTCATGAAGCGGGAGCGCGAAGAGCCCATCTTGCAGGCGACGGCGCTGGTGAATGAGGTTTACCTGAAACTGATCGACGTTCAGAAGGTGGCTTTGGAAAGCAAGGCGCATTTCTTTGCGATCTGCGCACAGATGATGCGCCGCATTCTAGTGGACGCTGCCCGTAAACGAGCTGCGTCCCGGCACGGTGGCGGAGTGGGACGGATTCACCTGGACGATGTGGCTCATTTGAAGCTGAGCCGGGATAACGACAGGGAGCTGATCGCGCTAAACGACGCCCTGGACGAACTGGCGCGCGGCGATCCCCGAAAGGCGAGAATTGTGGAACTGCGATATTTCGGCGGTTTGAACGTGCAAGATACAGCCGCGGTGCTCAAGGTATCGGCTGAGACCGTTACGCGAGACTGGCGTCTGGCGCGGGGTTGGTTGCGAGTGCAAGTTAGGGGCGCGGACGATTCCGGCGCCGCGGGCTCGTCGCGGGGCTCCAACCGGTGATAGGCGACCGTGCCTGCCTAGTTCGGGCGAAGCTATTCTGCATCAAATGGTTACGGCGATATCGATGGATCGATCCCCTTCGCCTCTTGCTGGGAAATGATACTTGTGGGAGCACGCTTACATCCAGCGGTGAACACTGAACACTCTCGTCCGTATCGTCGGAGACTCGGAGAAAGCTGGGTGTTTTACGGGATCGGGACCGACAAATCGGCCAGTGCCCAGGAATCAAGGCGAGCGAACATGAAAGAGTTTCGGCAGCGTTTACGCCGCGCGGAACCACACCGCCTACAACCAGTCCAGCGTTTCAGCCGGGTGCCCGGCGCCCACCACGCGCACGAACACGTCTTCGAGCGTTTCCGCGCCGGTTCTCAGCTCAGCCATGGTTCCGCATTTCACGAGCTTGCCTTCGTGGATGATGGCCACGCGGTCGCACAGCCGCTCCACCACTTCCAGAACGTGCGAGGTCAGGAACATGGTGGCGCCGCGCCGCACTTGATCGAGCAGGATGTCCTTCATCAGGCGCGCGCCCACCGCGTCGACGCCTTCGAAAGGCTCGTCGAGCAGAAACAGCTCCGGCCGGTGGATCAAGGCGGCGGCCATGGCCACGCGCTTTCGCATGCCCTTGGAATAATCCCCGATCAGCTTGCCGGGTTCGCCGTCGAGCTCGAACAGGGCTAGCAGCTCCCTGGCGCGTTCGCGAGCCATGGGGCGCGCCAGGCCGTACATTCTCCCCACGAATTCGGTGAATTCGAGACCGGTGAGATGGTCGAAGAGCAGGGTCTCATCGGGAACCAGTCCGATTTTGCCCTTCACCTCCATGGCGTGCTCGGGCATGGGCAGGTCCAACAGTTCGATAGTGCCTGAGGTGGGCGGGGCTAAGCCCATGAGCATGCGGATGGTAGTGGTTTTGCCAGCGCCATTGGGTCCCAGGAACCCGAAGAAGCAGCCGCGCGGCACTTCCAGGTCAAGCCCGTCGACCGCCGCCTTGTTTCCGTACACCTTGCGCAGGTTGTGGACCGCAATGGCGAAGCCCGAACTCATATTTTCATGGTACATACCCGGACCGGGGAACCGGCACTCAAGCTTTTCACGCAACCTGACGATAATCCAAGGGTGACAGCTTCCGCCAGTACGCCGACCGCTGGTACGCCCACTGTTCGCGAGCGATCTCTAATCGCACTCGGGCAACTTCCGCCATTTTCGCCGATCCTGAACCGGTTGATTGCAAGCCTGGCGAATGAAGACGTATCGTTCGCCAAGGTGGCTGAACTGATTGAGAAGGACACGGTGCTTGCCGGCAACATTCTGAAGCTGGTGAATTCGGCGCTGTATGGCCTGGCTGGGACAGTCAATTCGATCCGCCATGCCGTCTCGCTGCTGGGCATCGCGAAGCTGCGCAATGCCGCGCTCAGCATGTCGGTGGCGCGCATGTGGAACCAGGTGAAAACTCCGCCGGGATGGTCTACCTCCAACTTCAACCAGCATTCGGTGGGAGTGGGGATCCTGGCGGATCTGCTCGCGCAGCGGCTGAACGTGCAGTATGCCGAAGGCGCCTTCGCCGCCGGATTATTTCACGATCTCGGATTGATGCTGATCGCGATCGGGCTGCATGACGAATACAAACAGCTCACGCTGCTTTCGCAGGCCAACCACAAATGGGAGCCGGAGTATGAGCTGCAGGTGCTGGGCATGACGCATGCGGAGCTTTCCGCCGAAGCGTTGGGGAAGTGGAACCTCCCGCAGGAAATCCAAGTCGCGGTTCGCTACCACGGTACGCCGGAGCTGGATCCCACGGCGGTGGAACCCGGCCAACTCACGTTGAGCTGTGTGTTGAGCGCCGCGGATCGCTATGTGAAAGGTACAGGCGTATTCGTCAGCCTCTTCGAGGCCCCCTGCGAAAATCCCGAGGCCGCACTGGAACCTCTGGGTCTCGGAGAGCGGCTGCCGGCGCTCCTCGCCGAATTTAACAACGAGTTTACGGCCATCCAGTCTTATTTTTAGACCTCTCGCTCACACGCGCGGCTCCCAATAGAACTCACCCGCTCCCACGATTTCCGCCGGACCGGTCAGATATACCGAATCGTCCCAGCGCAGTTGCAACGCTTCACCGGCCGGGGTGTGGATGGTCACCGGACTGACCGCAAGTTTCCGTAGAATCGCGGCCGCGCCCGCGCCGGTAGAGCCGGTGCCGGAACTGAGCGTCACCCCGGCGCCCCGCTCATAAAATCGCGTCTCAATGTTATGGGCATCCAGTACCCGCACGAACGACACGTTGGTTCGCTTGGGAAAACGCGAGTGGCCCTCAATCTCGGCGCCCAGCGTCTCCCAATCGGCGGGAAAGCTATCGACGAACACGGCGCATTGCGGGTTGCCCACGTCCAGGATGGTCGCCTCTTGCATGCCGGCTTTCAATGCAATCTGGGAGCGAATCTCGCCTTGGTGGAGCACCGGCGATCCCATGTTCATTTCAAACTGGAAGCGGCGGCCATCGCGGCGGAGCAGGCGCAGGTGTTTGGGGCCGGCGCCGGTGAGGATGGTCACGTCGCCTGAGGCGCGGCCGGATTCGATAAGTAATGCCGCGGCGCAACGCGTGCCGTTGCCTGAGATCTCGGGCTCGCTGCCATCGGAATTGAACAGGCGGATGGCGTTGTCGCGGATCAGCATCCAGCCGTCGGCGCCGATGCCGGTGTGGCGATCGCAGATGGCGCGGGCGACGGAGGGAAGGCCGGCTTCGGGAACCTGGGCGGTAACGTCTTCGGACCACGTCAGCAGGAAATCGTTGCCGGCGCCGTGCGCCTTGGTGAAAGGGATGCTCATTGTTGGACAGTCTTGCCGAAAACTATGGATGGCACTAGAGTAACGTTTATGGGAACTCTCCCTTCGACCGCCACAATAACAACGGACGAGGCAGCTTCGGATGGCTACGAGTGTTGCTTCTGCGGCCTCGCTATTGAGGCCGACTCACCTGATCCGTGCCGCCTTGAGCTGCGAATCAACTTTCCGTCCAGGCCGGGAATGTCTCAAGAATTGTACTGCCACGCGAACTGTCTGAAAAATGTGATCATACCAACGATTCCGACCCATGCGATTTAGAATTGCCGCAACTCCGCATGGTCTGCGGCCCGCGCGCCAAAATCGACACGGTTCAATCGCGTTTATAAATTTCGATCACGGGCGCGCCTTTCACTTTCACTGTTTGTACCAGATGATAGTGAGGGCCGCCGTGGAGCGAAGCCTGCTCGATGGCGGTGGCGACGGGATCGCCCGATTCAGCCAGTCCCCACTCCTCGTGCAAAAAGAGCCTGGGCTTCTCGGTGGCGGCCATCCAATTCGGTTCGTCGCCATTGTACAGAGATTCACGCAGCGGGATACCGGCTTCGCGAAGAATTCCCATCAGTTCGCCGAAGCTGGTCAGGATCCCTTCGCCGCGATGATAGGACGCACCCAGGGATGAAGCCGCGGCCTGGGTCCAGGCACGGCGCTTCACCGAGTTGATGCGCGATTCGCGCCAGGTGATCCAATCCGCCGGCCGCGGATGAACGGCCCAAGGTATGGCCGCGGCAACGACGATCGCCACCGCCAGCCACGGCCGATAGCGCCGGGGTAAGAGCAGCACCAGGCATCCGCCGGCGATGGCGAGCAACGGAAGCGCCGCGATCCCATAACGCGTGTTGTAGTAGGAAAAAGGCCAAAGCCCGGGAACGAAGATCGGCGTGCCGCCGGAGTGCATGCTCCAGACGTAAAACAGAGGCGCGAGCGCGGCGAACCCGATCGGCCATAGCACCCGCTTGAGCAGCGCGCCCGCCAGGCCCGCCAGCGCCAAGATCACCGCTGTGAGGCCGGAGCAAAGCCGTACCGCGGTAGCGTAGTAAAGCGCGGCCATCGGCCAATCGTGATCGCCCCGGTAAGGCGCCATGTTTTGCGCGAGCGCCCGGCGGTAAATGGCGATGGCCGAATAAGGACCGTTATAGAATTCCAGCGGATTGGAGTAAAGCCACCAATTGTGGGCCAGCCAGAATAGCGGGCCCAGCGCCGCGATGGCGCAGAATAGCGCGGCGGCGGTGAAGCGGCGCATTCGGTGTCCGGCGATCAGAAAATAAATCGCCACGAAGGGGATGACGAACCAGCCCTCATAGCGGGCCAGCGACGCGGCTACGCTTGCGACGCCCGCGCCCATTACGGCGGCGAAGGATCGAGTCTCGTGAAAGAGAATGGTGAAGTAAAGCAGCGCCAGAAGGGATGCGAGCGCCACCGTCTCCGTCATGGGGGTGGCTTGCAAGTACAAAAGATTGGGATTGAGCGCGAACAGGCCGAGCGCCGCCAGAGCCGCGCCGGAGGAATGCGCCGCCCGCCGCATAGCCGCGTAGAGAAACATGCCCGCGACTACGAAACACGCCGAGGAGGGAATCGCGCCCGCCAGGCCGCTGCGCCAAAGCTTGTCGTTCCCGACCAGCGGCAACATCAACACGTGCGGCAACGGCAGCCATACGGTGCCCAGTTGGCCGTAGCCGGGCTCGCGGGAATCCACCACGCGGCGCGCAATGTCCAGGTGCGCCTCCGCGTCGCCATAATACAAAGTCCAGCCGGAATGATTTACATACGCGGTCGCCGCGGCGGCCAGCCCGGCCAAGGCAACCACAACCAGGGCGAGCTCCAGCCGGGCATTCCACAGATTCGGCTTCAAAATTCGGTGAAGTCCCGGAACTCCTGGAAGCGCGCGTCGATGTCTTTGCGGGTGAGCGTGCGGAAGCGATCCACTCCGAACTTCTCGCAGCAGAAGCTGCCCATGACCGATCCATAGATTACGGCGCGGCTGATTTCGCGCGCGTTGACGTGTCCGGATTTCAGGTCCACGCCCTGCTCGGCCAGGTAGCCGATGAATCCGCCGGCGAAGCAGTCGCCCGCGCCGGTGGGATCGAACACCTCCTCGAGCAGGTAACCGGGAACCATGAAGTGCGAGTCGCCATGGAACAGAATGGCGCCGTATTCGCCGCGCTTGATCACCAGCGTCTTGGGGCCCATCGCCATGATCTTGGCGGCGGCCCGCTTGAGATTGTTCTCCCCGGAAAGCATGCGGGCTTCGCCGTCGTTGATCAGCAGGAAATCCCAGTCGTGGATGGTCTGGAGCAGTTCGTCGCGAAAATCCTTGATCCAGTAGTTCATGGTGTCGCCGCCCACCAGCCGGAGGCCGTTCATCTGATTGCGGACGCTGCGCTGGAGGGTGGGTTGAATATTGCCGAGTAGCAGGTAGGGCGCTTTCTTGTAGCTTTCCGGCAGCTTGGGATTGAAGTCGCCGAACACGTTGAGGTCGGTACGCAAGGTGGTGCGGTCGTTCATGTCGTCGGAATAAACGCCGGCCCAAAAAAATGTTTTACCTCCCTTGACGCGCTCCAGGCCTTCCAGATCGATCCCACGATCCGACAACAGTTTTTCGTCTTCGGCGGCGAAGTCGTCCCCAACCACGGCGACGATTTTGGTCTGGGCAAAATAACTGGCGGCTAAGCAAATATAGGTGCAGGCGCCACCCAGCATGCGGTCAACTTTGCCATGCGGAGTTTCAACTCCGTCATAGGCCACGGAACCTACTACGACAATGGACATAGTTTTGATTCTAATATGAGCGCGCCCGCCGCCTCAGGGCCGCCTCCGGACAATTGCGCGGCTTTAGTTATGCAGATCCACGGCATTCGCTCCAGTGATCCGGTAGGTATCGCGTTCCTGCACAAACACCACGGCGCGCAGATTCTCACGCTTCCATTCGCGCGGCAGGCGCAGCGTGGAAACCAACTGGCCGCCGCTGGCTCCTTTGGGGTCCACATGCCCGATGACGCCGAAGCTGCGCACGACGGCTGAGTGACGCAGCCTATGCCCGGAGTTTTCACCGGCCGAAACAAACGTGGACAGGCCGGACTCGGTCACTGCCAGGTAGACATTCGATTTCTTCCATTTGGCCGACCCGCGATTGCTGACCTGAACCGAAAGATCCAGCAGATCCGGATCCTTAGCATTCGGAGTGGTGGCCAGAGTGACCAGCGTGGTGGAGGGCTCGGCCGCGGCGGCGCCGATCTCCCGGTAGGCGCGGTTGGAATCGCTGCCGACGAACGCGGCCTGTCCGTTTACCACCATTTGAGGAGTGAAAATATCCTTGGCGTGAGACGCGATGGCGTAGTCGTTCTGGCGCGCGCGATATTGCGCGGACGAAAACGGGTCCATCCAGCCCAGCTGGTTCCAGTAATCGACATGCTCTTCGAGGGCGATTACCTGGGCTCCGGCCACGGGCTGCGTCTGATCCAGGCGCGCCAGCAGGCGATCGGCCGGCGGGCAGCTTGAACAGCCTTCACTGGTGAACAGCTCCACGATGACCGGAACAGGACGATCCGACGCGGCGAACAAGGGGATTACCAGGATCAATCCGGCGAGGAAATACCGCATGCTTTTAGCATATTACGCTACGGGCCCGGCGGTGGCGCCGCGGGAAATCCCACGTACTGGACCTCTTCTTCGAGCTCCAATCCGAAGCGGTCCCGCACGCGCGCTTTCAGCTCTCCGATCAATGCGCACAGTTCGCGCGCCGTGCCGCCCCCGGCGTTGTAGATCAAATTGGCGTGATAATCCGCCACGCAAATGCCCCCGCTGCGCATGCCTTTCGCGCCCACTTGTTCCAGGAAATACGCCGAAGGAGCTTTTCCTTCGCGAATTACGCGTTCGGGGATCTGACGCCGCACCGCATCGGGAAGCTCGGCCAGGATCAGGTTCTTGAAAATACTGCCCGCGCATTTCATGCTTTGCGGATATTTCGCCAGGCGGATTTTGAAGATTTCGTCCGCGGCGGCGCGCAACTCGGCGGCGGGCGCGGGAGTCATCGCCAGCGTCACGCTCAGAATGATCCAGTCCTTGTGCCCCTTGAATGTGCTTTCGCGATAGCGGAAACGGCATTCGGCCGCGGTGAAACTGCGCAGCGCATTGCCATCCACGAAGCGCACACAACCGATCCGCTCGTCGATGGAGTGCCCGTAAGCGCCCGCATTGCCGTAAACCGCCGCGCCCACAGACCCGGGGATGCCGGTCATCGTTTCCAGGCCGCGCAACCCATGCTGGATGCAATAATCCACCAGCGCCTGTAATTCCGCGCCCGCGTCGGCTTCCACCAGTGCGCCTTCGCTCGAAATGCGGCTGGCCGTGTAGCGCAGCACGATGCCATCGTAGCCTTCATCGGAGACGATCAGGTTGGTTCCCGCGCCGATGACGGTGTAACTCGCG
>Ga0335074_10015772_pt1 | contig 10627 bp, 12 predicted proteins | sample Lox_Sample_23_FD_206715 | JGI IMG/M metagenome (GOLD analysis project Ga0335074, IMG submission 206715) | Soil microbial communities from Loxahatchee National Wildlife Refuge, Florida, United States - Lox_Sample_2.3 | ecosystem: Environmental > Terrestrial > Soil > Wetlands | place: USA...
TTCCGTTCGCCCCGCTCTACCCCGCCGATGTAATTGCGATGGAGACCTGCCCGTTCCGCCAGTTTCTCCTGCGAATAGCCATGCTCTTCGCGGAGCTTCCGCAACGTGGAGCCAAATCGAGACTTAACGGAACGCGGGGCCACCCCTCAATGCTTGAATGGTGACCACTATGAGTCTACACACGATGAGTGTGATATGTTCCGATGGAATTCCGCCCGCCAGTCCGCCCGTAATTCGTCCTGGATTCCCACACCATGTGGAAAAACGCATGGGAATTCACACCCCACGCATCGCCCCAATGTGTGAATCTAAGAGGCTGTGAGGATGCAATTGATGCAGAAGATGCCATTAGTGCAGGAGAATTACGTCGAATGCCCAGAGCTTTCCGGCAAGACCATTCAAGCACTCCGCATTTACAGGGACACTGGCGACGGAACAGATGTGCAGATTGAGTTGACGGACGGGACCACTTTTACCTGCTCCGTGTCCCACCATCCAAGCGTGAGTGCATCCTTATACAGAGGCGGAGTCGGAACCCCTCAGACGATCCGAGACTACGACGTATAGGAATTTCTTGTGCGCCACCGGGATGGTCGTCATTCCTGCGGGGCATTACGCAGTTCCTGGATTTCATTGGACTCGGCGCGTGGAACGAGTCTACGTTCGCGGCATAGCGCGACCTGAAACAGGCCGCCGGAGGTGCCGATGAACGTCATTTCTCCATCCAGTCCGCGGCGTCGCCTCGTCTCGTGGCGATGGCTGCACCAAACCCGCCAGTCCGTTACCCTTTTTGCTCTGCTCGTTCTCTTTCCCGCTCTGGCGCTCGCACAGAGCGGAACCCCCTTCGATACAGGGTTCACCAATCTCCAAACCCTCTTCACCGGAACCATCGCCAAAGTCGCCAGCCTGATCGCCATCGTGATCGGCGGCTACCAGTTCGCCCACGGAGAGCCCGGTGCGAAGAAAACACTGGCAGGGGTCGCGGCCGGGACTGGAATCGCCGTGATGGCCGTCAACGTCCTGAGTTGGCTTTGGGGCATCTGAACGTGGACCATCCCAGAGCCGCAACCGCCACCGTTCGATTTATCGAGTGTGAGGGGCAGCGATGCAGACACACACGACAACCCGCCGGAGAAACCGGGTTTACAAAAGCCTGCACAAGCCCCTCACATATCTGGGCGTCGAACGAACATTGTTCTATTTCGTATGCGTCGGCGCGGTGGGGGCGTTCAACCTTTTCAACAGCCTGCCCGCCGGATTAGCGGTCTTCATCGGCGGTTTTGCCTTCGGCCATTGGGTGACGAACACCGATCCTGCGTTCCTTCGCATCCTTGCGAAATCCGAGCGGTACAAAGCCCGGTATGACGCGGCCAAACAGAGCATCCCGCGCGTGGAGGTGCTCTGATGCTGCGCCTCGACAAGATCACCAAAACGTGGAAAGACGCCGCCACGCTCTCGGACCACATCAACCTGTACGGTTTCTGGAATGAGACCGCGTTTCTGACCAAGAGCGGCGACCTGGGCATGGTGCTGCGCGTCACGGGCGTGGACTACGAAAGCCTCGACCACGGCAAACAGGAATACACCGTAAAGCGCCTCGAAGCTGCGCTCAAAACCTTCGACTCGGGTTTCCACGTCTACCAGTACCTATTCAAATCGAACCGGCCTGAGATCCCCTTCGCTCATTACGAAAACCCGATTGTGCAGGAGTCGCAGGACTACCGCGAGAAGCTCTTTGAAGCTAAAGCCGACCGGCTCTTTCAAATCGAAATCTATTACTGCGTGCTGCTTGAGGGCGCGCGCTCGAAGACCGGCGTCCGGGCTGCGCTCGGGCGTCTTTTCCGTGACCCGGCCGGCGCCGTGGACGAGCTGAAAGCGCAGTTCATCAACAACGGTATGAAGATACTGCTGCGGGAGCAGATCGAACACGACCTCGTGCGGCTCGAACAAAGCGTGCAGGCGTTCGTGCGCCAGCTGGCCGACGTGACGCGCATCGACGTTCTCGACCAGCGGGGGCAGTTCCGATTCCTCCGCCGCCTGCTCAATTACGACGGCTGGCGGATTGACGGCAATCCGAATCCCTCGAAGTGTCTCGACCGTCAGGTCGCCAATTCGGACATTCGATCCGAACGCGATCATCTGCGCGTCGGAGATCACATCGTTCGCATTCTGACAATGAAGGAAGCCATGAGCGAAACCCGCCCCCTGGCTCTGGACGCGTTTCTGAAAATTCCGGCGAATTTCTGTGCCGTATCCGAGTGGGTGCCGCTTCCCGCCGCAGCGGCGCGCAAGGAGGTAAACAAGCGCCGCCGGCACTTCAATATCTCAAAGACTGGATTCGTTTCGCAGCTCGGCAACGATCCGGCAACGACGAACCCGCGCGATGTGCTGGTGGACGAATCGAAACAGGCCGACATTGAAAACCTTGGCGACTGCCTGCGCGCCCTGGGTGACGGACAGCAGTTGGGCGAGTTCTCGCTAACCATCGTCTTGTACGGCAAAGACCGGCACGCTCTCGACAGGCTTGTAGGCGAGTTCGCGGGCATTTTCACGAATGCGGACGGCAGCTTGTTCGCGGAGACATACAACCAGCTCAACGCCTATTTCGCCATCGTTCCAGGCAGCTATGCGTTCAATCTGCGCAGACTCTATCTTCTGAACACCAACTATGCCGACCTGAGCTTCCTGTTCACCATACTGCCGGGCGAGAAGACCAACGCGTACCTTGGAACGGAGTATCTGGCGGTTCTTGAGACGGACAACGACACGCCCTACTACCTCAACCTGCATTGCGGCGAAATAGGGCACGCGCTCATGCTTGGGCAAACAGGATCAGGCAAGACTTTCTTCAGTGTCTTTCTGGTCCAGAATGCACAGAAATACCAGCCGCAGACCTACATTTTCGACATCGGCGGCAGCTACGAAACTGTTACAGCGATCTTCGGCGGAACCTACCTCAACGTCGGACGCGAGTCGCAAGATTTCACGATCAACCCTTTCACGCTCGCACCGTCGCCGGAGAATCTGCAATTCCTATCCAGTTTCTTCCGGGTACTGATCGAGGGCCGGGATCAACGCTACCGGATGGACTTCAAAGAGGAGCAAAAACTATGGAGCGCCATCGAGCGCATGTACACGCTCGAACCCGGCCAGCGCACGGTGTCCAATCTCGCCAGCATCATCGGCGAGTTGAAGGACCGCCTGCACCGCTGGACCCGCGCAGGCCAGTATGGATTCCTCTTCGACAACGCGGAGGACACACTCTCCTTCAAATATTTCCAGACCTTCAACTTTCAGGGATGGGGCGACGCGCCGGAGCTCTTGGAACCGTTTTTGTTTTATGTGCTCCACCGCGCGTCGAACGAGATCTCCAATCCGGCGAAACTCGGAACCTTCAAGATGTTTCTGATGGACGAGGCGTGGCTCTTCTTCAGAAACGAGACCATCCGCAACTACATCGTGCAGGCGGAAAAGACGTGGCGCAAACACAAGGCCGCCATGATCCTCGCCACGCAGTCGCTCAAGGAATTGCAGGAATCCGGCCTGCTGCCGGTGGTTGCCGAGTGTTGCCCCACCAAAATCTTTCTGGCGAACCCGGAGATGGACCGCGCGGTGTACGCCGAAGTGTTTCATCTCAACGACACGGAAGTGGAGTTGATCGCCGGCCTTATTCCGCCGGGGCAAATGGTTATTCGCCAGGTGCACGGTTCCAAGAAAGTCCGCCTCATCGTCGATCCCATCACCTATTGGATGGCGACCAACAACGCCAACGACAACCTGAAGAAGTGGAAGTTTTTCGAGCAATTCGGGTTCGCCGATGGGCTGCGCCGTCTCGCCGAAGAATCCGAGGGCCGGCTCCGCGCCGCCGGCGCCACCACCTCACACCTCACAGGAGTTGCTGCATGAAACCCTCTTGGATATTTGTCGCCGGGCTCGCCCTGGCTCTCCCTCCCCTTGCCGCCACGGCGCAGGACGCGTCGGCCCGCACTGTGCAGTATCACTCGCAGGACATCATCCCGATCCACGCGAAGCTGAAATACACGACGTTGATTGAGCTTCCCGCCACCGAAAAGATCATGGAGGCAGCGACCGGCGACAAGGACTTCTGGATCGTGGACGTGGTAGGCAATTTTTGCTTCGTGCATCCTGCCAAAGCCGGCATCAGCTCGAATCTCAATCTCATCACCGACAAGGGCAACATCTATTCGTTCACGCTCACGGACGTGTCGTCGGAGCCGGACGATCCGCCAGACCTCAAGGTGATCGTCATTCCCGCCGATCGCTCTTCCATTGTCGCGTCCGAGGGGCCACCGCAATTCGTGCCCGCCGCCCAACTGGACCAGTCGAAGGAGCAGCTTGCCGCCGTCGAAACTCACATTACGCAGGCCGTCGATGAGTACAAAAGCGCCTATCCGCTGTCGCTCAAGTTCGACTACAGCTTCCATGCCAACGAGGCTCCTTTCGACATCGAAGCCATCTATCACGACGACAAATTCACATACATCAAGACCGACGCGCCGGAGAAGTTCTCAATCTACGACATGCGCGACGGCAAACCAAATCTGGTCACCTATCAGCTCGAAAACGGGACCTACATCATTCCTGAAGTGATGCAGTCCGGGTATGTCGAGCTGGGTAAGAAGCGGATGGACTTTACGCGCAAGGGTTGAAACGGGGGCGAATATGCCAGAGCCGATGACGACCTCTCCGAGTCACGCGTCGAACGAACCGGGGCTGCACCGTGCGGAACAGGAGCCAAAAGGGGTCCTGCAGAAGAACCTCAAGCCCATGCTCTACCTGGGCGCGGCGATACTCGTGATCCTTGCCGCAGTTTTCAGCGGCACCGGCAAAAAGAGTTCCGGTCAGAAGAGCGCGAACGGGCATCAGGCCCCTCAGCCCACGCTCCAGGACACGACGGATAACAACGTGCAGGATCTCAGAAGCCAGGTTGCCGCGGCCGAACAGAAGGCCGCCCAGCAGGAACAAAACGCGCCATCAGCGACCGACCCCGCGCTCGCCAATGCGACGCCAGCGCAGCAGGCCGCGGCTGCCGCCTACGGTCCGAATGGACAACCCATCCCGTGCGTAACCGGCCAGCCCTGCGCACAGCAAGGCGCATACGCACAGCAGCAAGTTTCTCCGGCGCAACAGGAGGCGGAACAACTAGCGGCCAGAGACCGCGAGCTAACTTATGACTCGCGTTTCGCATCTAATTTGGTCTACACAAGAGCGCCGGAACCGTCGCCCCAGCAACCATCCTCTGCGGCCTTGGCAAACAGAGCAGGCGCAACCGGCCCGCAGCAAAGCGCGACTTCCATTCAAACAGACCCGGATCAGGCCCTTAGCAGCCTTGTCGCGCCGCACGCGGCTGGCGATCCGCCGGTCACTTCGTTCGCGCCGGTTGCGCAGTCCCCGGCACAGCGCAGGCCGGAGGTGAATATCGACTCGGCTACGGGGCAGCCTTATGTGATCTACGAGGGAACGACATTGGACACCGTTCTCATGAATCGACTCGATGGCGACGCACCAGGCCCGGTGAAGGTGCTGGTGTCCAATCCCGTTTATTCACACGACCGCCAACATGTGCTCATCCCGGCAGGAACGATTGCGCTGGGCGAAGCGCGCAAGATCGGCGCGACCGGATTCGGCCAGCAGCGCCGCATGGCCGTCGTCTTTCACCGAATGATTATGCCGGACGGTTACTCGGTGGACCTCGACTTGTTCCAGGGACTCGACCAGGCTGGCGCCGAGGGTCTGAAAGATAAGGTCAACAACCACTACCTGCAGATCTTCGGCACCTCGATTGCGCTGGGCGTCATCGCCGGCGCGGGCGAGATCGAGGAGGGCGGCGGAACCATCTCGACCAACGGCTCCCAGGCATTTGCGACGGGAGCCTCTGCGAGCGTGTCGCAATCGGCAACGACCGTTCTCGATCGTTTCATCCAGATTCCGCCGACCATCACGATCCGCGAGGGGCACCGCGTCAAGGTCTACTTCACGCAGGATATGTTGCTGCCTGCGTATGAAAACCACACCATTCCGCAGTCGTTTTGAGGAGATGACACATGCGCCGCACGACAATGCTCTTTGCACTTACGACGATTCTCACCTTTGCCTTCACCGGATGCCACAGTCATCAGGCCCGTGTCGATGCGCTCCAGAAAGAATATGACCAACTCGGTCAGCAGTACCGAAACGATTGTTCCGAAGAGCTGTTGAACGTTCCGCCGAAACTGAGCCCAAAGTGTGCTGCTGAAAACAAGAAAGTCGGCGAAGCATGGAATCGGCTACAGGCAGAAAAAGCGAAACAATAGTCACCTTGGAGGTGTAACGTGAGATCTACGCTTGTGTTCGCGACACTTGCGATCCTTGTTGCTGTCCCGCTTGCTCGTGCCCAATTCAGCTCTGGCATTGTTTACGATCCCACCCAGTCGGCTCACGCCATCGAGCAGATTCAGCAGGGACAAAACATCTTCACCAATTCCGTGAAGCTGGCCGACAATGCGATCGCGACCTATAACCTCGCTCACGAGATGTCGCTCGCCCCACAGAGTCTCTACCAGCCATTCCTGTCGCCTTCGTCCTACTGGATGGAGCTGAACCAGGCAGCCAATACCTATGGCAATTCTCAGCCGTGGACGAATTCCGTCAACACTGGAGTGGGATCTAGTGCCTCGTACCAGCAGGCGTCCATCCCGCGCACCGGTCAGATCAACGGCTACGGAAGTCTGAGCACGTTGGGGCAGCAGGAAATCGCGGCGCAAGGAGCCACGGTCGATCTTGACAATTCTGTGACCTCAAGCAATATGCAGACCCTCGGCACGATTCGAGCGAATGCTGAAAAACGCCAGGCCGACATCAACGCCCTCATCAGCGCCTCACAATCCTCCGACCCGGTGCAGCACACCGAGATGGCGACGCTGCAGCGCATTAACCAGGCACTCATTTTGCTGATTCAGGAACAGCAGGAAGCCAATCAGATCAATCAGGCGTATGCCCTGCAGCAAATCGTGGGACAAAAAGTGCAACAAGACAATCTGAAATCGCTATTCCAGACAGGCAACAGCTATCAGCAAGATTTCAACACTGTTACTCCTCAGCAAAGCACTGAGGGAACTGAATGGGCGTTTCACTACTGAGCAAAAGGAGGCGCGAGCTTGGATTTCCTCATACTCATCAAGAATGGTTGCGACAATCTGACTGCAACAGCCTCACCTTCGCTGGATTCGCTCGGGTTGCGCATGGTCCTGGCGCTAGCCACCATCATGCTCGTCTGGTTTGGCGTGCAGGAAGCATTGGCGTCCGCTCAGGGCGGTCCCGGCTTCAACGTAGGGAAGTTTCTGAACTTTTTCCTGCTCATCACATTCGCATATTGTTTCGTAAAGTTCTACGACAGCAGTATCCCGGGAATAGGGTACTCGCTCAAAGGCTTCGTCAGTGGGGGAACAAGCAGTCTCGTAGATTACATCGGCCAGGACTCTACCCAACAAATTCAGAACACCATTCATGCCGCACTTGGCAAAATGGGGACTCTGTCCCCATCATTTACGGAACCATACACGCTACTCTGCACTTACACAGTTCAAGTAATCTTGAGCATCTTGAGCGCACTTATCGGAGTCATCATCGCCTATGGTGCGATTGGCGCCACCATTATTGGCCTGCTGGGTCCGGTATTCATCCCGTGGATGGTCTTCGACAAAACGGAATTCCTGTTCTGGGGGTGGCTCAAAGCGTTTGTGGGATTCGAGTTCTATAAAGTGGTGGCCGCCGCAACGATGAGCGTGATGAGCAATCTGCTCATCACTTACTTCACGAGCGGGGCCAATAACGTCTCAGACCCTCAGCGGCTAATCACCCTGATGCCAGGCTTACTCATTCTCTGCGTTGTAGCCGGGTTCATCCTCCTCAAGATTCCGACGATGACAGCCTCTCTATTTTCTGGTCATGTCGGTGGTCATGGCATCGGTGCGGGAGGGCTGATTACCGCTGCGATTCTCAGAGTCGTGTAGGCGCGATGGAGACATTCCAATGGCAACGATGACAAAACCAGCACCGGAAATCACCGCCGCCGCGGACCACTACCTCGAACGGTACAGCGAGCCGCTGGTAGTCAACACGCATCTGAAGGTCACCATTCTGGTATTGGCCATTGTCTGCCTGGCTCTCGTCGGGCTGCTTGTTCGCAGCCAGATGGCGCTTGCCGATCTCCACCCGCTCGTCATCCGCATCAACGACGTGGGCCGGGCGGAAGCGATCGATTACCGCAACTTCCAATACCGTCCCGAAGAAGCTGAGAACAAGTATTACCTCACGCGCTGGGCGGAACTCTATTTCAGCCGGAATCGCTTCACCATCGAGCGCGATCAGACTAACTCTCTCTACTTTCTCAATGGCGACGTGCAGCGCGAAGTGATCGACGAAGAGCGCAAGAGCAACATCATCGCGGAGTACATGAACGATTCGACGCTGCCTTTTGTGGATGTGGAGGTGAAGAACGTCATCCTCGACGACCTGCGTCAGTCGCCCTATTCGGCGCGGATCGAGTTCGTGAAGATTTTCACCAACCCCACGGATCATTCGCAGCTCAGGCAGGAGCAATGGACAGCCAGCGTGACCTATGTCTTCCGCGAGAAGGTGAAGAACAACGAGCTGGCCGTAAACCCTCTGGGGTTGACCATCGTTCGCTTCCGGGCCGACCAGGCGTTCGATTGACCGAATCCGCTTCCCAGTGTGAGGCAGTCTTCATGTCCGAGCGTGGCTCTCAAACACGGCCAAAACGCCCTTCGGCTCTCCGCCGCGTCGGCTGGCCCATAGAGCAGCGGTTTCCAGGCCGTGGCCGAATTCTCCGGCCGTCTCCCGTGCGGGTGGCAGGAGGGCGATTTCGCGTTGCGCACGGCGGAGCTGACAGGCCGGGGAAACCTCTCGCTATGCGATCCGTGAAGGCGTTTGTCATCCGTGTCTCTCCCTTGCTTGTCCGGTCACACGCTTCGGGCCTATTCCGGCGCCCGGCGGCACTTGGTCTTCTGCTTCGCTTGCGCGCCCTGCGGGTTTCGGTTCCTCCCAGAGGGCGCCCTCCGAAAAAGCAGACCTGCGGCACTTGGGAGCCGGGCCTCTCGCTCGGGCTTCGCCAATGGGTGACCCGGCCAATCCGGGAATTCAACAACGGAGACTTCACCATGTATCAGAATCGCATCTCGCTCATCGGATTCCTCGGCAAAGACGCCACCGCCGTCACGACAAACAACGCGAATTTCACCGCCCTCTCGCTTGCCACCAAGAGCTCGTACAAAGACAAGACGACCGGCAAATACATCGACCACACCGAGTGGCACCGCTGCATCGTCTGGGGCAAGCTGGCCGAATACGCGAAGACCCTGAAGAAGGGCGCGCACCTGTCCGTCGAAGGCGAGCTGAGAAGCCGCGAGCGGACGGACAAGAAGACCAGCCAGAAAGAGCGCGTATGGGAAGTACGCGTGACTTCGATCCTGAAGCTCGACCGCGCCGAGAAGGCCGGCCCGGAAGAGACAGCGGACGCTGAGTTCAACCCCGAGGAAGAGGCGGCGTAAGTCGCCCCTCCTCTACGCTCCCGGAAGCCCGGCATCGCGCTGGGCTTCCACTGCTGGAAAGGACGCAATGAGCTTCGAGTTGCTGCGCCCGTTTCTCCGTCCTATCGAGGAACTTTTGCTTGACCACGACGTGAGTGAAATCATGGGCAATCCCAATGGAACCTGGTACGCCGAACGCGAGGGGGAGATGCTGCCGCTCCCGGATATTTCCTTCGACCCCGCCAGCCTGCGCACCGGCCTCGAAGTGATCGCCAACAACCTAGGCAAACGCCTCGACGAAGACAACCCTGTGGTAGAAGCCCGGCTCCCCGACGGCAGCCGCTTGTGCGGCTATATTCCTCCTGCGGTCAAGCCCTGGCCCGGCCTCACCATCCGCAAGTTCACCGGCCGCCATTTCAGGATCGATGACCTGATCGCGCGCGCGACCCTCACCCAGCCGCTTGCCTACTTCCTGTGGGAGCAGATTCGGGTCGGCAGGACCCTGCTCATCAGCGGGGGAACGGGAACCGGGAAGACAACCTTGCTGAACGTGCTCGCCCAGGCCATCCCCGAGGAAGAACGGATTGTGACGATCGAGGACACCGCGGAGCTTCTGATCCATAAGCCGAACATCGTCGGCTTCGAGTGCCAAAACGATACCTACAAGAAGCCGCTCTCCATTGAGCAACTCCTGAGAACGGCCCTGCGCTGCAGGCCCGACCGGATCATCGTTGGTGAAGTCCGGGGGACCGAGGCACGGACCCTGCTCGACTCTCTCAACACCGGGCACTCCGGTTCACTTGCGACCATCCACGCCAACTCGGCGGCGAAGGCGCTGCGGCGCTTCGCCAGCCTCGTTCTGCACAGTCATCCGCAGTTGAGCTACTCGGACGTGGAAGCCGAGATCGGCGAAGCCGTCGATTATGTCGTCCATGTCGAGCGACAGCCCGGACGCCGAACAATCCGCGAAGTGCTCCGGGTGGACGACTACGACCGCCGTACCCAGCAGTTCCAAATGGAGTACGTGTTCCGGGCTGAGGAACCCGTCACCACAGAGGTAATCCCATGCTGAAGTCCAC
>Ga0335074_10015773_pt1 | contig 10627 bp, 9 predicted proteins | sample Lox_Sample_23_FD_206715 | JGI IMG/M metagenome (GOLD analysis project Ga0335074, IMG submission 206715) | Soil microbial communities from Loxahatchee National Wildlife Refuge, Florida, United States - Lox_Sample_2.3 | ecosystem: Environmental > Terrestrial > Soil > Wetlands | place: USA: Florida...
TGGTCATAGCGGTAAGAGCACGCGGGTACTGCCGCAGCATCCTGGACAAGAGGCGGCGACACGGAGCCAGGTTCAGCAGCCCGGCGGTCGCGCGCTGGGTGATACGCCGTAGGCGCACAGGAACACGCGGATCCCGCTGGTGATGATCTGGTCGGTCTCGGTCTCGGTCTCGGTCTCGGTGTCGCTGAGCGGGATCGTGCCCATCATCGAGCGGCTGTTGATCTGACCGAACGTCAGTGCCGACAGGTGGTCCGCCGCTTGCTCCGGGTCACCGGCGCTGGGCAGGCCGGCCGCGGTCAGGCGGGTTACCGCCTGGGCGAGGACCGGAATGATGGCGCGGCTCCGCCATATCTCCAGCAGGGCGGGGAAGCGCGGCAGCTCCGCGATCATCAGCCGGAGCAGCAAGGCGCGTTCCGGCGAACGCGAGACCTCTGCGGCTGCCTCGCGGATGCCACTGACCAGGGACTTCTCCGCGTCGGCAGCGTCGGTCAGCGCCCGGTCGATGATCGCGGCGAAATGTCCGCGCATGAGGTCGTAGGTATCCCGGACGACGGTAAGAAACAGGTTCTCCTTGTCCCCGTAGTGGCTGTACACGGTGCGCTTGGATACCCCGGCCTCGGCCGCGATGGCGTCTACGCTGGTGCGTTCGTAGCCCTCCGAAGCAAACAGCGTGAGGGCGGCGCGGGCCGGGGCTGACCCCTGGCGAACTCCCGGGGCCTATGATCAGGCGGTGCGAGTGCGAGATCCTGAGATGACGCCGCCGGCGGTCATCTACATCATCCGGCATGGCGAGAAGCCGCAGGAGCATCCCGAGCCGCACGCCGGCGTGGACTTCCGCGGCAGGCAGAACGAGCACTCGCTGCTGCCGCGCGGCTGGCAACGCTCTGGAGCGCTGGCGGCACTCTTCGATCCGGCGCGCGGTCTGCGGGTACCCCAGGTGCTGATCTCACCCTCGTACGGACATCCCGGCAAGACCGCGGACCACCGGACCCATCAGACGATCCGCGGCCTGTCCGACCGTATCGGTGTCGAGATAACCTCCGACTTCGCAAAAGGGCAGGAGCGGCAACTCGCGGCTGCCGTGCTGACCAGCGGCCCCGGAGCGGTACTGATCTGCTGGGAGCACGCCCACATTCCGGCGCTCGCGGCCGCGTTGCCGCTTATCGGCGGCACCGTCATCCCGAAGACGTGGCCGGACGACCGCTACGACGTGATCTGGACCTTCACGCTGGCCGGCGACGACCGGTACGCGTTCGGCCAGGTTCCGCAACTGCTGCTGGCCGGCGACACCGACACGGTCATCAAGGACAGCTGAGCATCTGACCGGGCGCATGCACCAGCCTGGGGCGGGGCACCAGCATTAGTTACTGCATAACTGGCTCGGCGGCTTGCTGGGGGATCAGCGGGCGCGTGCCGCGCAGCACCACGACGGCCCTGGGGTTAACCGCTACCCGGTCGCCGGTATGACGCGGGGGTGCAACAGCTCCGGCCAGATCGTAGCTGTCGATCTCCGCGTGCCAGGTCTGGCCGGGGAAGATCTCCGGGATGACGAACTCGATCGGCTCCCACCACGCGTTGACCATGACCAGGAAGTCGTCGTCGAGCATCGGCGTCCCGTCCGGTGCCGGGTCGGGGTCGTCCATACCGTCCAGGTAGATGGTCAGCGCGAGGGCACTGAGGTCGGCCCAGTTGGCCTCGCTCATCCGGATTCCGGCCGGGGTGAACCAGCCGAGCTCGGCCGCCTCGACGCCGGCGAGGAACTTGCGGCGGCGGAAAACCGGGTGGGACCGGCGCAGGCTCAGCAGTTGCTTGGTGAACTCCAGCAGGCCATCGTCCGCGTTCTCCCAGTCGAGCCAGGAGATCACGTTGTCCTGGCAGTACGCGTTGTTGTTCCCCTGCTGGCTGTTGCCGAACTCATCGCCGGCCAGCAGCATCGGCACGCCGAACGACAGCAGCAGCGTGGACAGCATCGCCCTCGACTGCCGTCCCCGCAGTACCAGCACATCGGGGTCGGCCGTCTCGCCTTCAGCGCCGCAATTCCAGGACCGGTTGTCGTCGGTGCCATCGTGGTTGCTCTCGCCGTTGGCCTCGTTGTGCTTGCCGTTGTACGAGACCAGGTCGCGCAGCGTGAACCCGTCGTGGGCGGTGATGAAGTTGACCGACGCGGTCGGCCTGCGGCGGCCGATGCCAGAGCCGCCGTACAGGTCCGACGAGCCGCAGAACCGGGTGGCGAACTCGCCGAGCCCGATCGGGTGACTGCGCCAGAAATCGCGCATGCTATCGCGGTACTTTCCGTTCCACTCTCGCCACAGCGGCGGGAAGCGACCCACGTCGTAGCTGTCCATCTGCCCGACATCCCACGGCTCGGCGATGAGCTTGACCCGCGACACGACCGGATCCTGCATGACCAGGTCGAAGAACGCGGCCAGCTGGCTGAACCCGCCTTCCTGGCGGGCCAGCGTGGTGGCGAGGTCGAACCGGAAGCCGTCGACGTGCATCTCGGTGATCCAGTACCGCAGCGAGTCCATGATCAGGTGCAGCACCACCGGGCTGCCGGCGTTCACCGAGCTGCCGGTTCCGGTCGAGTCGTAGTAGTTGCCGGGATCACCCGGATCGGACCGGTAGTAGAGCTGGTTGTCCAGCCCGCGGAAGCACAGCGTGGGACCGTCCTCACCGCCCTCCGCGGTGTGGTTGAAGACGACGTCGAGTATGACTTCAAGGCCCGCCTGGTGCAGCGCCTTCACCATGTTCTTGAACTCGGCGACCTGCCCGCCGGAACGGCCGGACCGCACCGCCGCTGAATATCCGTGGTGTGGCGCGAAGTAGCCGATCGTGCTGTAGCCCCAGTAGTTGGTGAGCCCGCGGTGCACGAGGAGTTCCTCCGGCACGCTCTGGTGCACGGGCAGCAGTTCCACCGCGGTCACGCCGAGTCCGGTCAGGTGCGCGATGACCGACTCATGCGCCAGCCCCGCATAGGTACCGCGCAGTCTGTCCGGTACGCCCGGTTGGCGCATGGTCAGCCCCTTGACGTGCGCCTCGTAGATGACCGTGTCCGCGTACCGGTGACGCGGCCGGGTCTCATTGCCCCACTTGAACGAGCCGTCCACGATCAGGCTGCGCGGGACATAGCGTGCCGAGTCGAGCTGGCTCGGCTTGTCGTGCTCATCGACGTCGTAGTCGTAGACCTCCGGCCCGAAGCAGGCCCAGCCCTCCATTGCGCGGGCGTAGGGATCGAGCAGCAGCTTGTTCGGGTTGCAGCGCAGCCCTTTCGCCCTGTCGTACGGGCCGTGCACCCGGTAGCCGTACGCCTGGCCCGGGCCGACGCCCGGGACGAAGCCGTGCCAGATCCCGGCGTCGTAATCCGGAAGCTCCAGGTAGACCTCGGCCGCCGTCCGGTCGTTGCCATCGAACAGGCAGAGCGTGACAGCCTCGGCGACGCTGGAGGACACGGCGAAGTTCGTCCCGCCATCGCGAGGTGTAGCGCCAAGCGGGAACGGGTCGCCGGGTAGTGCTCGTTTCGTCATAGATTCAGCCGTCACTGTCAAAGAAGTGGCCTTCCCCGTATGGCCGTTTATTTGCCCGGGTGCGGGATACCCCGTTGATGCGCGGGACAATCATCGCGTACCTTCCGCTCATGACGCCATCTCGGTTGCCGCTGGGCGGGGCGCAGTGGGTCGACCACCTAGCCCGGCACGCGTACGGCAAGCCGGGCGGAGTCGCGATCCGGTTCCAGGGTGAGTCGCCGCGCCGCGCCGCGACGGCGGACAAAGCCCGCATAACCGGCACCTGTCACCGTGCGGCAGCCCTGCTGGCCTCCGCCAGGGCGCCGCAACCCCGTTGACCGCCGGCCCATCACGGCCCCGCCCTTCCGCCGCAAGGGCCGGAGCGTACCCGCCAGCGAGGCTCATCGGCGCCATGGCTCCCCGGTCTTAGCCCTGGGCCAGGTCCGGGCGGATCGGACGGCCCTGGATGGCCCGCCACACCGCCGCCGGGGTGAGCGGGATGTCGGCGTGCGTGACGCCGAACGGCGCGAGCGCGTCCACCACCGCGTTGACCACCGCGGCTGGGGAGCCGACGGTGGCGGACTCGCCGATGCCCTTGGCGCCGATCGGGTGATGCGGCGACGGCGTGACGGTCTCGCCGAGCTCCGGTGACGGGCACTCCATCGACGTGGGCAGCAGGTAGTCCATGAACGAGCCGCCCAGGCAGTTGCCCGTTTCGTCAAACACAATTGCCTGCATCAGGGCGATGCCGATGCCGTCGGCCAGCCCGCGATGCACCTGTCCCTCGACGATCCGCGGGTTGATCCGAACGCCGCAGTCGTCGACGGCGATGAACCGCCTTATCGTCACCTCGCCGGTACCGGGGTCGACGTCGGCTACGCAGATGTAGGCACCGAACGGGAACGTCAGGTTCGGCGGGTTGTACACCGCCGACGCGTCCAGGTGCCCATCCACACCGTCGGGCAGGTCAAGCGCGGAGTGGGCGGCCATCGCGATCTCGGCGATGCCGCGAGCCTGGTCCGGATCGCCGCGCACCCGCCACTTGCCGTCCAGCCACTCCAGGTCTGTTTCGGCCACCTCGAGCATTGCCGCCGCGACCGTTCTTGCCCGGTCCCGCACCCTACGGGCAGCCACGACCGCGGCGGCTCCGGACACCGGCGTGGACCTCGACCCGTACGTGCCCAGGCCGAACGGCGTCCGGTCGGTGTCGCCGTGAACGACATCCACGTCGTCAGGAGAAATGCCGAGTTCATGGGCTACGATCTGCGCGAACGTGGTTTCGTGGCCCTGCCCCTGGGTCTGCACGGAAACGCCGAGCACCGCCTTGCCGGTCGGATGAATGCGCAGGTCCGCGCCGTCGGCCATAGCCAGGCCCAGGATGTCCATATGGCCGCGCGGGCCCGCGCCGACACCCTCGGTGAAGAAGCTCAGCCCGATGCCCATGTACCGGTTTTCCTGGCGTTTCAGAGCCTGTTCGCGGCGGAGGTCGTCGTAGCCCGCCAGGTCGAGCGCCAGCCGCAGCGCCCTGGGATAGTCACCGGAGTCGTACTGCCAGCCGGTCGGGCAGGTGTAGGGGAACTGCTCGGGCCTGATCAGGTTCCGCATGCGCAACTCGGCCGGATCCATGCCGAGTTCGCGGGCCAGCATGTCGGTCAGCCGCTCGACCAGGTACACCGCCTCGGTGACCCGGAACGAGCAGGAGTACGCCACACCACCCGGCGCCTTGTTCGTGTACACGCCGGTGACCTCGCAGTAGGCCGCGCGCATGTCGTAGGAGCCGGTGAAGATGTGGAAGAACCCGGCCGGGAACTTCGACGGCTGCGCGGTCGCGTTGAACGCGCCATGGTCGGCGAGCACCTTCGCCCGCAGGGCGAGGATCGTGCCATCGGCGGTGGCGGCGATCTCCCCGTGCATGTGGTAATCCCTGGCGAACGCCGTCGACATCAGGCTCTCTGACCGGTCCTCCATCCACTTCACTGGCTGACCGGTCACCATAGATGCGGCGATCGCGCACAGGTAGCCGGGATACACCGGCACCTTGGCTCCGAAGCCGCCGCCGAGGTCGGGCGACACCACCCGGATCTTATGCTCGGGCAGCCCGGTGATCATCGCGTACATGGTCCGGTGCGCGTGCGGGGCCTGGGACGTGCACCAGATGGTCAGCTTGCCTGTTATCTGGTCATAGTCGGCGACGCAACCGCAGGTCTCCAGCGGGGCGGGATGCGAGCGCGGGTACACCATGTCGCAGCCAACGGTGATATCAGCCGTGGCGAAGGCCTCGTCGGTGGCCGCCTTGTCACCGGCGGACCAGTCGAAGATCTTGTTGCTGTTCTCGTGGACGAGCGGGGCGTTTTCGTCGAGGGCGGTCTTCGCGTCGATCAGCGGTTCCAGCGGTTCGTACTCGACCGCGATGAGTTCAAGCGCGTCCCGTGCCGCGTACCGGTCGGTCGCGACCACGAACGCGACTTCCTGGCCCTGGAACCGGACCTTGTCGGTGGCGAGTACGGCCTGCATGTCGCCGGACAGCGTTGGCATCCAGGCCAGACCGCGCGCGGTCAAGTCTTCTCCGGTGAGGATCGCTTTGACTCGTGGATGCGCGAGGGCCGCGGTGGCGTCCACCGAGACGATCCGCGCGTGCGCCAGCGGGCTGCGCAAGATCGCGCCGTGCAGCATGCGCGGCAGCACGATGTCGTCGGTGAACGTGCCCTTGCCGCGAATGAACCTGGCGTCTTCCTTGCGCGGGATAGAACCGTAACCGTTCGTCATGCCCTGCCGCCCTCATGTCCTGCCGCCTCATGCCGGGCCGCCCAGAGTATGGACCGGACGATGTTCTCGTACCCGGTGCACCGGCATACCTGGCCGGATATCGCCTCGCGTACCTGTTCCTGCGTGGGGTCCGGGTAGCGGTCGAGCAGCCAGCGGGCAGTCATCAGCATGCCCGGTGTGCAGAACCCGCACTGCAACCCGTGCTCGGCGGTGAAGCCCTGCTGGACGCTGCTCTGCGGGAGGCCCTCCACGGTGGTGATCCGGCGGCCATCGGCCATCACCGCGAGCACCGTGCACGACTTCACCGGGGTCTCGTCCAGCCACACCACGCACGCGCCGCAGTTGGAGGTGTCGCAGCCCCAGTGCGACCCGGTCAGCCCGAGCTCGTCGCGCAGGAAGTGGATGAGCAGCAGCCGGGGCTCGACGTCGCGGATGTATTCGGCGCCGTTAACGAACACGGTGATCTTCATATCGCTCGGCTCACCGCCATGCGCAGTGCCCTGATGATGAGTTCCTTGGCTAGGTGCCTCTTGTAGTCGGCCGGACCGCGCTGATCGGTCACCGGCCGGCAGTGCTCGGCGGCGATCTCGCCCGCCCTGGTCAGGGTCTGTTCGTCGGCCGGGCGGCCGATCACGAATTCCTCCGCCTCCGGCACGGTGAAGTGCCTGGCACCGACCGCGGTGAGCCCGATCCCGGCGTCTACGATGACGCGGTCCCGGGCGTCCTTGCCGTCCCGGGCATCCGCCAGCCAGACCGCCGCGCCGGCCGCGCCGACCGGCCAGTCGCCGACCCGGCGGGCGACCTTGCGGTAAGCGCTGCCGCCGCCTGGCCGGATCTGCAGCCTGATCTCGGTGAGCAATTCGGCGGGGCCGACGACGGTCTCGTACGGGCCGGTGTGGAAGGCGCGCGCCGACACCTCCCGTTCGCCGACGGCACCGCGGATCACCATCGTGCCCTTCATGGCCGCGAACGCCGCCGAAAGGTCCTCTGACGGGTCGGCCTGGCAGAGCGAGCCGCCCACCGTACCCCAGTTCCTGACCACCGGGTCGGCGATGACCAACTCCGCATCGTGAAGAATCGCGAAATATCGTGACACCAGCTCCGATTCCAGCAGCTGCGCGTGCGTGACCAGCGCGCCGATCCGCAGCTCGCTGCCGACGCGCTCGATCGTTCGCAGCCCGGTGAGCCCGTTGATGTCGATCAGCACATCGGGCTGGGCCAGGCGCAGCTTCATCATCGGTATCAGGCTGTGCCCGCCCGCCAGCACCTTGGCCTCCGGGCCGTACCTGGCCAGCAGCGAAAGGGCGTGTTCGACGCTGGTGGCCTTCTCGTAGTCAACCTGTGCGGGCACCTGCACATTAGCCTCCCATAGATAGGCTGAGTTCGATGACCCTCACGCAGTTGAACGCGTTCGTCCTGGTGGCCCGGCTCGGGTCGGTCCGGGCGGCCGCGAGCGTGCTCGGGGTCAGCGAGCCCGCGGTGTCGCAGGCCCTCACCGCGCTGCGCAACTATCTGGGCGATCAGCTGATTACCCGCGGTCCCAACGGCATGACGCTGACGCCTGGCGGTGCTCGCCTGCTCGCCACCGCGTCGCAGATCGTGGTGCTCGGCGCCGAGGCGCAGGCGGCGGTGCGCGCCGCGCATGGCGCACCCGAACAGCTGCGGATCGCCGCCACCCCCACATTCGCCGAGTTCGTGGCCAGCCCGCTGCTGGAGGCGTTCACCCGCCGGTTCGCCGGCCCGGTCGAGGTCTCCACCGGCGTCGCCGCCTCCGGCGAGCAGGCGGTTCTGGTCGCGAACAGGCTCGCGGACGTCGCGTTCGGCCCTCAGACGAGCGGGGGAACGGCCGGTGAGCAGCTGAACGCCGCCAGCATGCCCGTGGTCAGCGAGCCGATCTTCAAGTACCGGATGGTCGCCGTGGCCGGCGGGCAAGGCAGGCCCCGCGGTCCGGCTAATGGCTGGCGGTGGCTGGCCGGCCCATCCGGTGCAGATCCTGGCAGCGCGACATCGCGGCTGCTGGCCCGGCTCGGTATCCCGGAGAGCAACATCGGCGTGCTGCCCAGTCAGACCGCCGCGTGGGCAGCCGCCGCGGACGGGGTCGGCGTGGCGGCGGCGATCGAGCACCTGGTGTCGCAGCAGTTGCGGCGCGGCGAACTGTCCCTGGTTGACGTGCCCGGCCTGCCAGCCGAGGAATGCTGGTACGCGACGCTGCTCGACCGTGACCACCGCACCACCGCCGCGGGCGCGCTGCGCCGCTTCGTCGGCACGCCGGAGGCCATGCACCTGATGCGCTCGCCGGCGGCGGGCGTCCCCCCGTCCCGGTTCAAGCCACCGGTGTACGTCACCATCTGGAGCTGAAGCCATGCACGCCTGCCGCCCGGGCCGCCAAGGTCAATTAAGCGATAGCTTATCTGCCCCTGGAGCTGCTGGCCTGGCCTGGGCCGGCCTGGGCCTGACCAGCCCGCACGTCCTGATCGACCGGGCGAGTTCTCTGCGTAGATGGCTTTTGGCTGGTTCTTGGCGGCAATTTGAAATCTCCTTGGCGCATTTTTGGCGTAGATCATCAGAATTCTAGATGTGTAAGCGGCGAAGTAAGCGTCACGGCAAAATTGCTGGGACCCCTTGGCAGAAGGGATCCGTGAGAAATAATGACCAGTCAGCTAACCCAACACATCGGTTCATCACGATGGTTCGGTCCCTCGGCAGGTCTATCCGATGCCGAACTCATTCTCTTCTGCCTGCCTTATTCCGGTGCTGGCGCCAGTATTTTCCGAAGCTGGCAGCCGTCCTTTCCTAGCACGGTGGAGGTTGCCGCCGTGCACCTTCCCGGGCGGGAGGATCGCATCGCCGAACCGCATAGCCTTTCCCCTCACGCCATCGCGCGGGCAATCGCGGCGAAAACAGATCGTCCGTACGCGATCTACGGCCACAGCCTCGGCGCGCGACTCGGTTTTGAGGTCATACACGCGGCGCGGCAGCTAGGTGCGCCACCGCCGACCCGCTTCTATGCGGCGGCCGCACGGCCGCCCGATGTCTCCGACCCGCTCGCCCCCAGCGTAGAACGCCCGGATGGGGAGTTCCTGACCATCTTGATCGACCGCATCAGCGCGCCCACCGAACTGCGTGACGAACCGGAGCTGCGAGAACTGCTGCTGCCTGTGCTGCGCGGCGACTTCGGCTGGATTCACTCCCGCCGGTACATGCCTGAGCCCGCGCTGGACGTGCCGCTAGTGGCCCTAGCCGGCGCGGACGACCCGGTCAGTGGCCCACTCGACATGCTCGGCTGGTCGCGGCATACCGCCGCGTCCTTCCGGCTGCATACACTGCCCGGGGATCACTTCTTCCTGCGGACCGCTGCGGACGACATCGCTCGTCTCATCGCTGAAGACTTGATCGCCTCGAACAAAGCGGGGCCGGGCCGGACCTGCCGACCGCCGAGGCGCGGCGAGGCGCATATATGGCTCGCCGACCTCGACCGGCTCCCCGGCTTGTGCGCGGCACGGTCCGAGCTTTCGCCAGATGAGGACCGCCGTGTCGCCAGGCTTCGAGGCGACGAGAACCGGCACCGCCACATCGGACGATGCGTGGCGACACGAAGGATCCTCCGCGCGTACGGCATCGATGCCACGGCGCCCGCGCCTGCCGGCGGCGCGGCCGGACTGCCGGGGGCGCGCGGTCCGGTAGGCCTGCGCATTGACCTCAGCCAGTCCGGCAGGCTGCTGCTCATCGGCGTCACGATGGAGGACGGGATCGGCGTCTGCATGAGGCAACTGCGGGGGTGGCCGCCGACGGCCGCGCTGCGGGCCGAGACGGCGGAACGGGCCATGCTCAGGGCGGCGGACCTCGATCGCGATGCGTTCGGAGCGAGGCGGCCGGATCCGGTTGCCCGGCATGTCACGCATCTCCCCTTGGACGGTGCCATCGCCGCCGTGGCCCTAGCGGCCGAGAGGACCCGGCTCCGGTTCGAGATCGTGACGGAGGCGACACTGTGAACGGCGAGACGGGCATGAACAGCCATCTGACCGCGCTGCCGGGAACCGGCTGGTCGGTCTGGCGTAGTGCGGTACTGCGCACCGCGGGCTTCCCGGCCCAGGGCCTGACTCGCCTCGCCGCCCCGGACTGCGCGGCGACTGCCGACGCATATCTCGATGGTGCGGCCGGGTCAGAGGAACTTGAAAAGATATTTGACGAAACGGCGAAGCACTGCTCCCGTGAAGTTTACTCGATCGCTACCGACCGCCTGTTCCGTGAGGCGGTGACTTGGCAGAACCGGTCTGTCTTGCCCGCGCTCGATGGCATCCGCAACGCCGGTCCGTCGCCCGGGCGGACAAAGAAGCAGCGCGAACGCGAACGGATCG
>Ga0335074_10015775_pt1 | contig 10627 bp, 9 predicted proteins | sample Lox_Sample_23_FD_206715 | JGI IMG/M metagenome (GOLD analysis project Ga0335074, IMG submission 206715) | Soil microbial communities from Loxahatchee National Wildlife Refuge, Florida, United States - Lox_Sample_2.3 | ecosystem: Environmental > Terrestrial > Soil > Wetlands | place: USA: Florida...
TCCCGAGTTCACCGGCCGCGTCTGTCCTGCTCCGTGCGAGGCGGCCTGCACGCTGAACATCGAAGACAACCCGGTGACGATCAAAACCATCGAGTGCAGCATTGTCGATCGCGGCTGGGCCGAGGGGTGGATCGCCCCCCTGCCCCCGGCGCGGGCCACCGGAAAGCGTGCGGCCGTGGTGGGATCCGGCCCCGCTGGGCTGGCCTGCGCGCAGCAGCTTGCGCGTGCCGGCCACGACGTGACGGTGTTCGAGAAGAGCAATCGCATTGGCGGCTTGCTGCGTTATGGCATTCCCGACTTCAAGATGGAAAAGCACCTGATCGACCGCCGCATCGTTCAGATGGAGGCGGAAGGCGTCACGTTCCGCACCAATGTCGAAATCGGCGCCGGCGCGATCACGGTGGATTCGTTGCTTGACGATCACGACGTCGTGGTGCTGGCCGGCGGCGCGGAGTGGCCGCGCGACCTGCCGGTGCCGGGACGCGAACTCGACGGCGTGCATTTCGCGATGGACTATCTGGTGCAGCAGAACAAGCGCGGGGCTGGTGACAGCGAGGCGCATGCTGCGCCGAACGGCACGATCACGGCGGCCGGCAAGCATGTGGTCGTGATCGGCGGCGGCGATACGGGTTCCGACTGCATCGGCACTGCGTTTCGCCAGGGTGCGGCTTCCGTGACGCAGCTCGAGATTCTGCCGAAGCCGCCGGATCGCGAGAACAAGGGACTGACCTGGCCCGACTGGCCGCTGAAGCTGCGCACGTCGCATGCGCATGAGGAAGGCGCGGGGCGCGACTGGTCGGTGGTGACCAGGCGATTTGCCGACGACAACGGCAAGGTCGAGGCACTGGAAGGCATGCGCGTCGAGTGGGTGAAGGGCGACGACGGACGCATGGTGATGCGCGATATTGCCGGCGGCGATTTTCGGCTGCAGGCGGATCTGGTGCTGCTGGCGATGGGGTTCCTGGGCCCGCGGCGGCCGGGGATGCTGGAACAAGCGGGACTCGAGCTGGACGGCCGCGGGAACGTGGTGGCGAACACGGTGGACTACCGCACATCGATGGAAAAAGTGTTCGCCGCGGGCGACATGCGGCGCGGCCAGTCGCTGGTGGTGTGGGCGATCCGCGAGGGACGGCAATGTGCGCGTGCCGTTGATGCGTTCCTGATGGGATCGAGCTTGCTGCCCGCCTGACGGTACGGGCCTGTAGCGAAACAAGTGCACCAATTGTGGCGCAGCGGTCGTGCGTACCGCGTCATGGCCGGCGCAGGCCGGCCATCCACGACTTCTGTGCTGTACGCTGCAAAGACGTGGATGGTGCACCTGCGCGCATCATGACACGTGAGGGCCGGTGCTCTCGCCAGGTGATTCGCTTATTCTGCCTCGGGCCCTACGCAGAAGTGCGCCGCGGCGTACTGAGGCGATCATCTCCGGAGTACTGCTGGAACAGGCGTCAGCCCACGCTGCGCGCCGCGCCGGTTCGCTCCGCTGCCCGATCCCGGGTTGCGTGAGAGGCTTTCACAGCCCGGATCTTCCTCTCCGCCGTCTCGAATGCATCGCGGATCGCGACCTGCAGATCGTCGTGGGCGTGATTCCGCCCTGGGTCCCGGTTCACCACCACGGTGCCGCCGGGCACCGTCAGATCGATATGCACGCGATAGAGGCGCCCCACCTGGTTCTGCCGATGTTCACAATCCAGCACCACCCGGCACGCGCTGATACGATGCGCGTATTGCTCCAGTTCGGCGACGCGCTGGCGCACCAGGGCCTCGGCCGCCTCCGACGCGTCCATATTGCGGAATGCAATGTGCAGGGCGAATGACATAAAAACCTCCGGCAAGTTACGCGCGTGCAGCTTATCCAGAAAAAGGACCTTCGCTTTGATCTCGATCAATCTGCTCTCGGTGGGGCCTGGGACGCGAGCGCGTTGACCAGGCACCCGTTGAAGGATATCCGCCGGTGCACGGGGATTCAAAACAGTCACCTTCGCAGGAGTCATGATCATGTTCGTGCTGAACGACGTTCCCCCTTCCATCGATACCGCTTTGCTCGACAGGCTGCGTGAGGCAGAACCGGCGACGATCGGCCATTTTCGCAATGTCGGCTTCATGGACCCTGGCATCCGTGCGCTGCTGCCCGGCTATCGGCGCATCGCAGGCACTGCCGTGACGGTGCGCTGTTACGGCGCCGACACCGCGATCGTGCATTATGCGCTGGGCAAGTTGCGTCCCGGCGACGTGCTGGTGCTCGATCGCGCCGGCGATACGCGCCATGCGGCGTGCGGTGGCGGCGTGGCCTTTGCGGCGCGCGAGGCCGGCTGCGTCGGCATCATCATCGATGGCCCCGCCACCGACGTGCAGGAGATCCGCGAGTACGGCATGCCGGTCTGGTCGCGGGGCCTGTCCACGGTGACCGGCAAGCGATTGTTCCAGCATGGCGAGTTCTGCATCGCGGTATCCTGCGGCGGCGTTGCCGTGGAGCCGGGCGACGCGATCCTGGCGGATGAGAACGGCGTGCTGGTGATGAAGCCGCACGAGATCGCCGCAGCCGCGGACCGCGCGGTGGCGATGCAAAAGGCGGAACAAACCACGCTGGCGCGGATAACGAAGGGCGAAAGGCTGCCGGATATCAATGACACCAACAAGCGGATCGCTGAAATCGTGAAGAGCCAGGGGTAGCAGGCAAGCGCCGCGTATCGATGCGGGACTCAGATGCGATCGGCTCGGGGCTGTCGCTGCATTGCATGGAACCGCAGATGAACGCAAATGAACGCGGATGGCCGCCGGTTCAGTACCGGTATATTCGCGTTCGATTGCGTTCATCTACCGTTCAATTTTCTAATATCAGCCACCGAAATGTCCGACCTGTCTCATGGACGGCCACCCATGTCTTCATTGGGTGCAGGCTACAAAGACGTGGATGGCCGCAACACAGTGCGGCCATGACACATTCGTGACGCATGGGGCGCATGGGGCGCATAAGCGCATGGGGCGCGTGCGTCAATCTTGTCGCTGCCTGGTATTACTCCGCTGCTGCTGCGGCCGCCACCAGCATGCGATCGGCATTGTGAAATCGCGCCAGCAGCCGCGCTTCCTCGGCCTTCACCTGTGCGACGCTCTGCTGCTTGATGTGGCCGTAGCCGCGGATGCGTTCGGCGGCTCCTGCCAGTTCGATTGCCAGGGCGTGGTTGTCCGGGGTCACGCCAGCATTGATCGTGCGCACCAGCGATTCGTACTCGCTGATCAATCGCCGCTCCATCCGGCGCTCGGCGGTATGGCCGAACGGATCGAGCATCGTGCCGCGCAAACGCTTCAACTTTGCCAGCAGCCGGAACATGGGCAGCATCCACGGTCCATAGGTCTGCTTGACCAGCCTGCCGGTGCCGGGATCACGCTTGGCAAACAACGGTGGGGCGAGGTTGAATTCGATGCGGTACTTTCCTTCGAACTGCCCTTGCAAGCTGCGGCGGAATGACGGATCGGCATACAGGCGGGCGACTTCGTATTCGTCCTTGTACGCCATCAGACGGTACAGCGTGCGTGCTACGGATTCCGCCAGGCCGGTCATGCCCTTCAGGCGCCCGCTTTCCGTCACCGCCACTGATTGCACGACAGCGCGATATCGCGCCGCGTAAGCCGCGTCCTGATACTCGGTCAGCAGCCGTGCCCGATGTTCGACCAACGCGCCGAGATCGTCGATCGGCGCCGGCGCGGCCCGCATCACCGGCCGCGCGGCATCTGCGACGAAGGCTGGATCGGCGGCGGCGCGACGGCCCCAGGCGAAGGTCTGCTGGTTTTTTGCCACCGCAACGCCGTTCAGTGCGATTGCCTGCATGATCGCATCGAGCGTCAGCGGAATCAGTCCCTTCTGGAAGGCGTAGCCGAGCATGAACAGATTGGTGGCGATTGAATCGCCGAGCAAGGCCGTTGCCAGGGTGGTAGCGGCAACGAAATCGGCATTGGCGGTGCCAACCGCGTCGCGGATGCGGCGCTGCATGGCGGCTTCCTGGAAGTCGATCTCGTTGTTGGAAACGAAGCTCGCGGTGGGCGTCACGCTGCTGTTGACCACGGCGCGCGTCACGCCGTGTTCCATGGCGGCGAAGGCCTCGGCGCCGGCCGCCACCACCATGTCGCATGCCAGCACCAGCCGCGCCGCACCCGGAACGATACGCGACGCATGGATTTCCTCGGGTGTCGCGGCGATGCGCACGTGGCTCATCACCGCGCCGTTCTTTTGCGACAGGCCGGTGGAATCCAGCACCGTGCAGCCTTTGCCTTCGATGTGCGCCGCCATGCCGAGCAACGCACCGATGGTAATAACGCCGGTGCCGCCGATGCCGGTGACCAGGATGCCGTACGGGTGCTCTATCGGCGGCGGCTTCGGTGCGGGCAGCCCCTCGGCGGGATCGAAATCCGTTGCCCGCGCCGGAGGTTTTGCCTTCCGCAGCGCACCGCCGTGGATGGTGACGAAGCTCGGGCAGAAGCCCTTCAGGCAGGAGAAGTCTTTGTTGCACGCGGACTGGTCGATACGCCGCTTGCGGCCAAGCGGCGTTTCCACCGGCTGCACCGAGACGCAATTCGACTGCGTGGAACAATCGCCGCAGCCTTCGCACACCGCATCGTTGATGAAGACGCGCTTCTGCGGATCGGGGAAGGTGCCGCGCTTGCGGCGCCGGCGTTTCTCCGCGGCGCAGGTCTGGTCGTAGATCAGGATGGTGAGGCCGGGCGTGTCGCGCAGTTCGCGTTGCACGGTGTCGAGCTGGTCGCGATGGCGGATGTCGATGCCGGGCGGGAAGCCGGCATCGGGCGCATATTTGTCGGGCTCATCCGACACCACGACGATCTTGCGCGCGCCTTCGGCGGCGACCTGCCGCGCGATCTGCGGCACGGTCAGGCCGCCTTCCACGCGTTGCCCGCCGGTCATTGCCACAGCGTCATTGAACAGTACTTTGTAGGTGATGTTGACGCCGGACGCGGCGGCGGCGCGGATGGCGAGCAGGCCGCTATGCGAATAGGTGCCGTCGCCGATGTTCTGAAATACGTGTGGTTCGCTGGTGAATGGTGCCTGGCCGATCCAGGCGGCGCCCTCGCCGCCCATGTGGCTCCACAGATGCGTGCGGCGTTCCGGCATGAAGATCGTCAGCGAGTGGCAGCCGATTCCCGCCAGCGCGCGGCTGCCATCAGGCACGTTGGTCGAGGTGTTGTGCGGACAGCCGGAGCAAAAATAGGCACCACGGGTGATCAGCGGCGGCAGCGTGGCGGCGCGGGCTTCCAATTCGCGCAGGCGGGCGATGCGTTGTTCCAGTGCCGGCATGGTGGTGCCGAGGCGCAGCAGGCGCTCGGCGATGACACGGGCGATGTGGATCGGGGATTGCTCGCCCTCGCTGGGCAGCAGGGCGTTGCCGTGTTCATCCTGTTTGCCGATCAGGCGCGGGCGTTGGGGCAGGTTGAACAGGGCTTTTGCGAACTGGTCTTCGATAAAGCCGCGCTTCTCTTCAACCACCAGCAGTTCAGTCAGGCCATCGGCGAAACGGCGTGCGCCTTGCGTTTCCAGCGGCCACACCAGGCCGATCTTGTACAGCCGGATTCCCAGCGCGGCCGCGTCATCATCGCTCAGCCCCAGCTCATCAAGCGCTTCGCGGACATCAAGATAAGACTTGCCTGCCGCCACGATCCCCAGCCGTGGTTCGCGCGGCTCGATGGTCACGCGGTCCAGCGCGTTGGCGCGTGCGAACGCCGCTACCGCCGCCATCTTTGCCCCGTGCAGCCGCTTCTCCTGCTCCAGCGGCGGATCGGGGCGGCGGATATTCAGGCCGCCCGGCGGCATGTCGAAATCGGTGGGGATCACGATTTCCGGCCGTGCATTGTCCACCGCGACGGAGCCGGACGTTTCCACCGTCTGGCCGACCGCCTTGAACCCAACCCAGCAGCCGGAGAACCGCGACAACGCGAATCCGAGCAAGCCGAAATCGAGATAATCCTGCAACGTCGCCGGATTCAAAATCGGCATCATCGCGGCGGCCATGATCTGCTCACTTTGATGCGCGAGCGTGGAGGAATTGGCGCCGTGGTCATCGCCCATGATCGCCAGAACGCCGCCGTGGCGCGAGGTACCGGCGGCGTTCGCGTGCTTGAACACGTCGCCGCAACGATCGACGCCGGGCCCTTTGCCATACCAGATGCCGAACACGCCATCGACGTTGGCGCCGTCGAACAATCCTACCTGCTGGCTGCCCCAGATCGAGGTGGCCGCAAGGTCCTCATTCAGCCCCGGATTGAAGCGGATATTGTGCTTTTCCAGGAACGCACGCGCACCGTGCAGTGCGGTGTCGTACCCGCCCAGTGGCGAGCCACGATAGCCGGAGATGAAGCCGCCGGTATTGAGCCCGGCGGCCTTGTCGCGCGCCTGTTGCATCAACGGCAGCCGCACCAGCGCCTGAATGCCGGTGAGGTAAACGCGGCCCTTCTCCAGAGCGTATTTGTCGTCGAGGCTGACGTTGGCCAATGTCACCGATGCCGTGCTCCTCTCGTCAGCCCGTCAGCATGCCACGGCCGGGCGATTCTGCGAAGACGCGATGGCCGGTGATGGGTGTTGGACGATGGCTATTCTATAGCTATAATCCGGCCATGAGCACATACAGCGTCGCCGATGCCAAGAACAACTTGCCGCGTCTGATCGACCAGGCGCTGCAGGGGGAGCATGTGGTCATTACCCGTCATGGCAATCCCGTGGTGGAACTGCGCCCGGTTCAAAAGACTGGCCGGCCGATGACTGCGGCGGACGTTGCATGGTTCCGAGCGCATCGCGTGGGCAAGATCACGCCGCCCTTGGATGCCGGGGCCGAGGTGAGTCGTATGCGTGACGAAGAGGCCGAGCGATTTGATCGCCTACCTTGACGCCAGCGTTCTGGTTGCATTGCTCACCGAGGATGCTTTGAACGCGCGGGCCGAGGCGTTTGTCACGTCAATTCAGCCGGTGCCGCTGCTGAGCGACTTCGCCGCAGCGGAATTTGTTTCGGTGATCTCGCGCCGGCTTCGCGCGAAGCTGCTGACGCAAACGGAAGCGCGGGATGCGCTGTCCGCTTTCGACGTGTGGACGGCAGGCGAGGTGTCGTGGGTTGAATGCACACCCGCCGACATCGCCAGGGCAACGGCGTTCATGCGGCGCCTGGACCTGCCGTTGCGCACGCCCGATGCCATCCACATCGCCATTGCACAACGCGTTGGGGCAACGCTGGCGACGTTTGATGCGCAGATGATCGCCAACGCTCGCGTGCTGGGGGTGTCCGTCGCCACAGCGTGAACGGCGCCCGGCTGGATGGCGCAAGTGCCTGCGCCGCAATGGCCGCAGGCGCTACTCCGCCGCCGCCCGATATCGCCGCGCGTAAGCCAGCAGTGCGCCGTCATCCACCGGCTCGATCGGTGCGAAGTCGCGATGCGCGATCCAGTCCGGCCGGGTCGGCGTGCGGATGTAATTGGAAACCGCGTTCAGCGTCAGATACACGATCTTGCGCGGATAGGGCGTGATATTCGGCGCCGAGCCGTGCACCAGGTTACCATGGAACAACAGCAGCCCGCCGGGACGCCCGGTCGGCGCGACGATGCCGCCCTTGCGCACAAGCCTGGTCACTGTTTCCTCATCCAGCGTCCACAGCGGATAGGATGTGGTGCTGGTGTCATGCTCTGCCGTCAGCACGCCGTGGGTGTGGCTGCGTGGCACCAGCATCAGCGGGCCGTTGATCGGCATCACCTCGTCCAGGAACACCGCGATGTTCATTGCGCGCGGTTCCGGCATGCCGTCGTCGCGCGCCCAGGTGCCGTAATCCTGGTGCCACTGCCACACATCACCGGTGAACGACGCCTTCGCGTTGATCTTGTACTGATGCATGTAAACATGCTCGCCGAACAATTGCTCGACGGGGTGGATCATGCGCGGATGGCGGCCGAGAAGACCGAAGGCTTCGTTATAGAGGTGGGCGGCAAAGGCCGTGCGGGGAGCGCCGGATTTCTCGCGCCAGATCTCGGGGCGGTCCTGGCGGTAGATGCCTTCCGCCTCGTCGCGGAGCACCGCGACTTCCTCCTCGAGGAAGGTCTCGGGCAGGAACAACCAGCCCTCGTTCTGGAACTGCTTCACCTGTTGTGGCGTCAGCATATCGCGGACTCCTCCCATGGTTTGCTACGCCGGTGGGGCATTCTGCAGCAATTGCCGCCGCGGCGCCCGTCTCACTTGGTACCATACAGCCGGTCGCCGGCATCGCCCAGGCCGGGGCGGATGTAACCGTGCGAGTCCAGTTGCCGGTCCAGTCCGGCGGCATAGATCGGCACATCGGGGTGCGCGGTGCTCAGGCGCGCCACGCCTTCGGGCGCGGCGAGCAAGCTGGCCACGCTGATTTGGCTAACGCCCGCCTGCTTCAATCGCGATATCGCGGCGGCGATGGAACCGCCGGTGGCCAGCATCGGGTCCAGCACGATGCAGAACCGCTCGGCAACATCTTCGGGCATCTTGAAGTAGTACTGCACGGGTTGCAGCGTGTCCGGATCGCGATACAGCCCGATATGGCCGACGCGCGCCGACGGCAGCAGGTCCAGCATGCCATCCAGCATGCCGTTGCCGGCGCGCAGGATCGACACCAGGCACAGCTTCTTGCCAGACAGCAATGGCGCTTCGGTGGTTTCCAGCGGCGTTTCGATGGGAACGTTCTGCAGCGGCAGGCCGCGTGTCAGTTCATACGCCATCAGCATGCTGAGTTCGCGGGTGAGCAAGCGGAAGGCCGCGGTGCTGGTGTCCTTGCGGCGGAGCAAAGTCAGCTTGTGCTGCACCAGCGGATGATCGAGCACGATGACACCTGGCATGGTTCAGCCTCCCCCACGGCATGTTGCACTTGCCGCCACCCACCTCCAGGCTACCATACCGGCGAAGCGGCGCAGGGGGAACATGATGCAACAGCAGTCTCGGCCAATCGTGCAGGGCGGGCGCAGCGCGTTTGCGGCCGCCCAGCCTTCGGCATAATGCCATGACCCGCCAATACTGCATTGTGCAGGACGAAGGCCATGTCCGCATCGTGACATTGAACCGGCCGGAGGTGCTGAATGCGCTCCATGCCGATGCCAATGACGAACTCGCCGCCGTCTGGGACGAATTTGCGGCCAACGACGATTTGTGGGTCGGCATCATAACCGGGGCAGGCGAGCGGGCGTTCTCGGCTGGCAACGATTTGAAGGTGCAGGCGGCGGGGCGCCGCCGGCCCAACGGACCGAATGGGTTTGCCGGCATCACGCATCGGTTCAATCTCGACAAGCCGATGATCGCCGCGGTGAATGGCTGGGCGATGGGCGGCGGATTCGAAACCGCGCTCGCCTGCGACATCATCATCGCGGCGGAGAACGCCCTGTTTGCGTTGCCCGAGCCGCGTGTGGGCCTGATTGCGGGTGGCGGCGGCGTGCATCGCCTGCCGCGCATGATCCCGCGCAAGCAGGCGATGGGCATGATCCTGACGGGCCGCCGCGTCAGCGCGCGCGAAGGCTACGAGCTGGGCTTCGTCACCGACGTGGTGCCGCAGGGCCAGGCGCTGGACGCGGCGAAGCGCTGGGCCGGCATGATCCTGGAATGCTCGCCCAAGGCGGTGCGTGCCTCGAAGCAGGCGGTGTATCGCGGGCTGGACATGCCGTCGCTGGAGCAAGCAATGCGGACGGTGTTTCCGGCGCAGCAGGAGAACCTGGAAAGCCAGGACTATATCGAAGGTCCGCGCGCCTTCGCAGAGAAGCGCAGGCCGGACTGGCAGAACAGATAACAGCAGCATAAAGGCAGCCCGATGTCCCTGCATATTCATAATCTGTACTGCGATGCCAACGGCGAGTCGCACTGGCGCGATATCGATGTCGCATGGGTGGAGGAGAACGAGGCGGGCAAACTCTCGGCCCGCCTGGCCGCCACCGGCATCATCTTCCGGCAGACCCAGGCAGAGCATGACCGGCCCTGGCATCCGGCGCCGCGCCGCCAATACATCATCAACCTGGATGCCGGCGTGCAGCTGACCGCTAGTGATGGCGAATCGCGGGTGATCGGCGCGGGCGAGGTGATCCTGGTGGAGGACACCACCGGCAAGGGTCATCTGTCGAAATCGGTCAATAACCAGATGCGGCACTCGATCTTCGTGCCGATCGAGTAGGCAAACGTTGTCCCGATAGGGCTTGGTGGCTCGCCGGGCAGGAGGTTGCTTCGTCGCTACGCGCCTCGCAATGACACTGGTGGTGCGCTATGAGGCCGAGAGATAGCTCGCCATGGCGCGCACGTCCGTCAGCGCCTCAAGATTGGCAACATCGGCGCAGAATGCCTGTAGCGCTTCCCGCTTGAGCGGCAACGCCGCGAGCGCGGCACAGCGGTAGAATTTCCCGGTGACCTCTTGCATCGTCATCGGATTGGCTGGATGGCCTTTCACATAAGGTTCGCAACCGGTGTAGGTTCTGCCGCCAACGATATGAATCTCGATATCCGCCGGGACATAGCCCTCTCGCTTCGCTTGAGCATTCTTCTCGTCGGTCACGATAAGAGCAATCTTGTGGGATAGCGCCAGAATGGCCGGATCGGTCAGCGTGGCATCCGTCAATACATCGGGCAGCACGGCACCCTTCA
>Ga0335074_10015776_pt1 | contig 10626 bp, 7 predicted proteins | sample Lox_Sample_23_FD_206715 | JGI IMG/M metagenome (GOLD analysis project Ga0335074, IMG submission 206715) | Soil microbial communities from Loxahatchee National Wildlife Refuge, Florida, United States - Lox_Sample_2.3 | ecosystem: Environmental > Terrestrial > Soil > Wetlands | place: USA: Florida...
AGACTCTTGAAACGCTTGGCACGAACGGCATCCTGGGCGTGGGACTTTTTCCCCAGGACTGCGGCACGTATTGCGAGACGGTTCAAAGCTCCTCGGTGAATCTTTACTATCAATGCTCGTCGTCGACGAGTTGCCAGCCGGTGGGTGAAAGCCTGGCGCAGCAAGTGGTGAATCCAGTGACTTTGTTCACCACCGACAATAACGGAGTGATCATCGAGCTCCCGTCGGTTCCGGACGGCGCGGCCAGCAGCGTGAGTGGATCACTGGTGTTTGGCATTGGCACCGAGTCGAACAATCAGTTAGGCACGGCAACGGTGTACACCGCGGATTCCTCCAGCGGCAATTTCTCGACGAACTTTCAGAGCAGTACTTTTACAGGCACGAGCTTCATCGACAGCGGATCGAACGGATATTTTTTCCCCAGCAGCATCACGCAGTGCCCCAGTAACGTAGCACCCGGATTTTATTGTCCGTCCAGCACTGAGAATCTATCCGCTACCACCGTCGGTACGAACAACGCCAGCACCACGATCAACTTCAGCATCGCCAATGCGGAGAATCTTTTTAACAGCAACAATGCCGCCTTCAGCGATCTAGGCGGAACATATTCGAGCAGTCCTGCGGGATTCGATTGGGGACTTCCCTTCTTCTTCGGACGCAACGTCTTTGTTGCTATCGAAGGCCAGAACGTTCCCAGCGGACCGGCGCCCTATTGGGCTTATTGAGACCGTTCGCCTTTCAAATCCGCTGAACACGCTTCTGCATATATGCGGAGGACGCGCCGGATGTGATGCTTGATCATTTCTGGCGGAACGGCGGCGAGTTCTTCGGCGCGAATCGCGCCATACTCGGCGGGGAGATATTGGCTGATGAGCGGCAAGGGGATGATCGTGGAATCAAGATTTTCCAACAGCCGTGCGACTTCCTGCTGCACCGCGGGATTGTTCCAATAATATCGGCAGCGATCGCTCAGGCCGTAGATCAGATCGCGGCGAATCTGAGCTTCGTCGCCATGATAGTAAGACTTCCAATATCCCGGCTCCCGCAACATTGCAGTTTCGAGCGCATCCCGCACCCGTGAGAGTTGCCGGGAACTGGTGCGGAATAACTCGTGCTCGATCGCGCTCAGCGACAGGATCGCTTCACGATATGCAAATGTCAGCCATGGACCGACTTTCAAAATAGCGAAATGATCCCTTACGAGCTGGGCCAGAGCTTCGGGCGATTGATAGTCGGTTGAATGTGCTTCGAAGACAATCCCCGGGTGACTCGCCAGAGCTTGCGAGAGCGCGCGGGTTTTTGCCGGATCGTAGCCGAAGACCGCGTCGGAGCCAAATTCGACTCCCGGCTGAACCACGATGGCAATGACCCTGTCCCAAGCCGAGGTCAGCTTTTTCTCAGCGAATGCAGCCTGGAAAATTTCGATGCTCCGGTGAACGTCCTCAGCCGTTGTGATGGCGGGCCGATCCGAATCATGCGATTCTCCACCCGGAGCGGGGACTTCGGTTCCGATCACATAGACCGGCGGCGCAGAACCGCGTGGCAATTTCTGGAAAGCTTCTTCCGCCGCGCGGCATAAAATCGCAGCTCGTTCTGCAGCCACACTCTCTGCCGGTCCGGATTGTGAATCATCGGCGCACGCATGGCTCGCGTCGAGATGAATCTTTTGATAGCCAGCGAGCACGCAGCTCTCGACAAGGTCGCAGGCTTTTTCCATGGCTGCGCTCGCGGGCTCGTTTTTCCACGGGAACGGCCCGAGGTGATCGCCGCCGATCAAAGCCCGGTCTTCAGCCAAACCGGCGCTGACAGCGGCACAACGTAACGACTCCGCAAACTGTTGTGGCGTTAAACCCGAGTAACCACCGAACTGATTGACCTGGCTCGACGTAGACTCGACGTGCAAAATTGACTTGTCGGCGATGGCTTGATGAATAGCAGATTCCAGCACTGCCGGATGCGCGGAGCACACGGCATACGTTCCTCCCACGCCAGACTCACGATTGCGGCGGAGAATTTCACCCAGAGCAGCGGCAGCGCCCCTGTCAGGGAAAGGAATCATAAGCATTCATAATCTAACGAAACCTGCTAAACTCCGGCAAGTGGACGTCTTCCTTTGAAGGAGACTGACGCGATGAAGCGCAGAGAATTCCTCAAAAACAGTTTTACATTGGCCGTTGCGGCGGAATTGGCGACCGGCAAAGCTGCCGCATACGTTCCGGACCACAACTGGGATCGCTACGACTTTGGCTCCGGACCTCCGGTGACCGACCGCCTGAATCAGGGACCATTTCCGCAATACCCTCCCAGTGCTGTCATCCCAACCGATGAAGTCGTCATGACGACTATGCCTGCGGAAGAAGTTGTGCCGAATTACGGCAAGGGACTCATCACCTACATCACAGCCGACATGGGCACGGATGAAATTAAGTCCGACGCAATCTCACAGGCCATTGAAGAGCTCGTTCAGTTCCCGCTGGGCCAGCAGCTTTATGTTCGGCCGACGTGGAGAGAAATCCAGCCTCGCCCCGGACGTCTGGATTTTCCGGAGTATCTGAAGCTCGTGTTTGATCTCGCGAAGAAAAACCAGAAGAGAGTCGGACTGCGGGTACAGATGAGCGCTCCGGATTACACGCATGCGGCTGCCCTGCCCGATTTTGTGCTGGATAAGGTTCCGAAAGTCGACCTGGTGATGAGTGCGAACGAGAGCCCCGCATCTGGAGAACGGTATTTGCGAAATCCGCACTCGCGCTATCAGCCGCGTTTCGACCATCCTTTCTTTCAGCAATCGTTTCGCGAGCTGGTGGCTCTGCTGGCCGACGAATTCAACGGGAATCCCAACATCGAGTTCATCGATACCTTTATGTACGGATTCTGGGGCGAAGGCCACACCTGGCCGTTCGCGAATAATCCTTTTCCGGACTATCAGACGGCGGAGCGTACGTGGATCAACATGCTCGAAATTCAACTCGAGCATTTCACGAAAACCCCTTTGCTGACCAATACGCAACCGGACTACAGCCGCGTCGGAAATTCCGAACTGGTCGATCGTACGGTCCGCAGTCACAACTGGATTCGCAGCGATACGATTTTCATCGAAAACGAGCAGATTGAAGCGCTCAGCAATCGACCGCCGTGGACCGCGGCGGCCCTCGAGCAGGGCCTGCCGGGAAAGCCGCCGGACGCAGACGAGAAGCAGGACGATATCTCGCCGGTCGAAAACATGATCGCGCACGTGATGGATGTTGGCCCAAACTACTGGTCGCTTTGGAACTTCCATCAGATCAGCGCCGAAAATCTGGCCCGCTACTACCAGGCTTATCCGCAGTGTTTCGATCGCATCAACCGGAGGATTGGCTACAACGTGCGGCCATCATTTATCTGGAGCTATGAGGACGCAGGGTATCTGGGGCTCATCCTCGGATTCGCCAACGACGGGGTCGCCGGAGTGCCGGGAGTGCTGCGCATCACGGTAGAGAGCGCGGATGGGAAGCCACTCAAGAGTGGATGTCTCGATGCCGGCTATCCCTTACCCGGCAAGGTCCGGCAAGCGCAGTTTGTGCTGCCGCAAGAAACGAAGTTTGAGGGACTAAGACTGCGCGCCGAAATCGAAGTGAAGGGCATGCGGTATCCGATGCGATGGGCATGCCGGCAAAGGCTGAATGACGACGGCTCGCTCACGCTTCGACGTAATTTGCGACAAGAAGTTTAAGAGAAAAAAAATTCCTCCTAACCACGTAAATTATCGATTCGGCGAGTTCGTGTCGAAAAGAGGGCGACGACAGGGTGAGCATTACGAACACCCGTCGTCGCCCTTGAATGCAAGTGGGTTAGAAGTTCAGTTTCATGGTCAGCTGAATCAGCCGCGGGGAGGCGTCGCCCCCGAGGAATGATCCCAGGATGCTGGTCGGGGTGTTCACCGTATCCAGCACTTGACCGAAGCTCCCGCTGTTGATGTCGTTCACCGGACTCTCGAAGTTGGGATGGTTGAACAGGTTGAAGAACTGTGCGCCCAGTCCAAGCTTCGCCGTCTCCCAATGTGGAATCTGGGTGTACTTCATGACCGTCATGTCAGTATCGAAATAACGGGGGCCGAAAAACTGGTTGCGCCGTTGGTTCTCGGTTCCTGTGTTCAACTGCGCTTGACCAGGACCGTTGGCTCCGCCCGCCGCGATATCGGGAAACAGCGAGGACGACAGGCAAGGCCCCGACGCAATGCTGCTAGGACTGTTGCAGGCCGGAGTTGACGACGGTCCAGCATAATTGGCGAAAGCCGCCGACTGGTAGCCGTAGCTGCTCAGAATACTGGAAGCGCCAGTGTCAACAACGGTGTAGGGCAAACCGCTGCGGGCGAAGAGAGTTCCCGAGAGCTGCCAGCCCTTCAAAAGCGCGGTGGGACCCTTCGGCAGTTCGTACACATAATTCATACTGAGATACTGCCGCGTATCGTAGTCGGCATTGCCGTAGTTGAACAGCCGAATATTGTTGTCGTTGATCGGGTTCTGCAAGCTGCCGACTCGGCCGATGGCAGTGTTACCGTCAATAAATGGGTTGAAGCCGCCATTGGAAATCTCATCCAACGCGTGACTAAAGGTGTAGTTGGCCTGCAACTGCAGCCCGTGAGCAAACCGATGCTGCGCGGTGATGGTTATCCCGTTGTAATTAGAAACCGCAGTGGTTTGCACCTGAGTCACACCTAAGAACCGCGGGTCGACCGGTGAGGTAGGCAGGCCAATAAAACCGCTCGGGCAAGCAGCAGTCGGGCAATAAGCATTCTCGTTGTCAAACAATCCGGTTTCGTGATAGCCGTGATTGCCCACGTAGTTAACGATCAGGGAAGTATTGTTCCCAATCGCATGCTGCACTTCGAAATTCCACTCCCAGTACTCTGGCGCCTTGATCCCCGATGCACTGGTGAATGTCGGAGCAGCAAACACTCCGCCGGCTGTCGCTGCAGCCGCTGAAATGGAACTCAGCGTTCCGCCGCTGCTAAATCCCTGAAGCAGCGCTTGATTCGAGACGGCGCCGGTGTTCCATATATTCCCGCCGGTTACCTGTTGCGGCGACAGGTTGCCAACATAGCCGCCGAACACGTTTTCTACCGGCATATTGATTGAAAGATTATCGGCAATCTGCCCCGGGAACGTATCCATAAATAACCCAACGCCGCCGCGGAACACGGTGTTCTTTAGGAAAGCAGGACTATAGGAGAAACCCAAGCGGGGCTGCCATGCCACCGTCGTAAAGGAGGGCAGGGCCTGGTTAAGTCCGGTCGCGACTGATTGATTATAGGGAGTGTTCACGTCGTGACTAATGCTCGCAAACGGTCCGTCAAACCTCGCGAAGCAGTCGGCCTGGCACGCCGGAATCGAGTTATGATCGGCACGGAGAGCGAACGTGAGTTTCAGGTTGCTCTTTACTTGCCACTCGTCCTGCACGTACCAGCCTAGCTGATAGAGCTTGATCTCTTGCTCGGTCGTGGACTCGAAGGTCTGATCATCCTGCAGCGCCTGACCGGCGTAGAAGCCTTGTATGCCGAGTGCGAGCGCAAGACCGTTCGTGAATGCGCCGCCATCCTGGTCGTTCACCAGGTTGCGGTGGAAATAAATTCCCAGCTTGAGAGTGTGTCTATTGTTGAGACTGTAAGAGTAATCGTCTACGAGTTGGTAGCCGGTAACGTTGCGGCCCTCTGGCCACGCAAAATTATCGCCACCCAGCTGTGTAAACGAACCGTCGGTGAAGGCCAGGGTAGTTGGGTACGCGGCCAGCGATGCGGCCAGATTCGGAGTGGTGAAAATCGCACTGTAGTACTGATCGGAGACAATAAGGTTATTGGCCGCTCTGGCCCCAAAGGCGCGGTTCCAGCTGACCTGACCCTGATACTCCGGCTGTGTGCTGATCGCGTTGAAGACGGGATTGATCTGGTCGGTATAAGTGGCCTGCACGCCCTTATCCTCCTGCAAGCGCACAAACACCTTGTCATTGTTGGTAACGTTGAAATCGAATCGGCCCGAAGTCAGAAACTCGTGCGTAAAGTTAGGGGCGGCGCCGCGGTAGGAGTCCGCACATGGATGCGCTCCTGCTCCGAAGGTGAACCCACTTACAGGCGAGCCTGCCGTGGTGTCGATGAAAGTCTGCCCAACGCAGCCACTGGTGTCCGCAGCGTTGGGAACGCCGGCAACCGCGCGGGAAATACCGTCCGCGTTATTGTAGAGATTGAACATCTGGTTGAAGAACGGGACCGACTGACTAAGGCCGACGGCTGGTGAGTTCAAGTTGTCGATCACCGCAGTCTCAAATGCCGGGTCCGGAACCTGGACCTGCTGGCTCGTCGGCAAAATCACTCGTAATCCCTCGTAGTTCCAGAAGAAGAACGCTCTGTCCTTGATGATTGGCCCACCAAACGATGCGGCGTACTGATTGGCATTCACAAAGGGTCGGGGTGTGTCGTTTCCGACATTGAAAAAGTTATTGGCGTTCATGGCACGGCCGTCCCACCAATAGTTGGCATTCCCGTGCCAGTTATTGGAGCCGGACTTGGTGATGTAGTTCACGTTGGCGCCAGCGAATCCACCATATTGGCCGGAGTAGCCGTTGGTCACGACCGTCGCTTCCTGCACTTCATTGTTGCCCAAGGTCAGGTTGGTTGCGCCCGAGTTGTTCACGTTCAGGAAGGGATCGTTGTCATACATTCCATTTAGGGTAAACAGGTTTGAGCTGGCCGACACGCCGAAGCTGGAGAAGTTCCCGAAGCCCATGCCGGTGTTCATCACCGAGCCGGCGGCGGTCTGCGCGACAAAGGTCAGGTCATTGCCGGGGTTCGGCACTTCAGCGATTTCGCGGGCATTAAAGGTAGTGGATATTTCGGCGCTTTCCGTCTGCAACATAGGCGCTTCACCGCTGACCTCGACGGTAGTCCCCGCGGCGCCAAGCTCAAGCTTGCTGTTGACGATCGCAGTTTGACCAATGCTGACACTGGTGGTCGCAACGGAGGTTTTGAAGTTGGGCGCGCTGATGGTGAGCGTGTACGTGCCCGGCTCGAGCAGCGGAAATTGGTAGGAGCCTTGCGCGTTCGTGGTGGTCGTCTGCGTGAATCCCTTTTCAACGCTCTTCAGATTGACGGTCACACCGGGCAGAATCGCACCTGTGGGATCGGAGATGGTTCCGCTGATCGCGCCGTTGGTAGTGCTCTGGGCAAGCGCGTAGGAAAGAGAGAGAGCCACGACAGCTACGAGAGCGAGCAGCCTGGCAAACATTCGAAATCGCATTGCAAGTCCCTCCGCAATTGGAAATTCGTGGGCGCGAGGTACATGCAATGTTGAGTGCGCCCGTAGTACGAGAGGGCATGCGGCGGGCCAGACGCGGGACTAACAAGCAACAAAGTCACAGGCACTGTGATATTGGTTGTGAAGCCACAAATGGGATAAACAGGGGCACAGAGACACGAATGTTGTTTTGTTGGGACAAAGCGTGGGTGAAGTCGCATCTCTACAGGAAACGAAATGCGCCGACCGCCGGGTAAAATCCAATTCGACGCCGGAATTTCGCGGCATCACATTTCGTCTTGTCGGCCAGAAACCGCGGCTTGTATATCCACAACGCTTCGTAGGCAACTCCAGATGTTGGGACATTCCTCAGACTTGGTAGATACTGGCTTGATCATCGGCTGGAAGGTGGTTTCGACCAGATGACTATTTTCCCTGCAATAGTTGTCGAAACAGCTCGAGTTCAATCGTCACAAAATCAGGCAGAGTTGTTGCGCCAAAAGGAACCGACATGGAATTTACGCTCCTCGTCTACGAAAAGCCGGAAGCATTTGCAATGCGGAAGAATGATGACAACGATCCGTATCTCGGCGCCTGGCGCGCCTACTACACGACGCTCGTCGAGGCGGGTGTTTACGTGCGCGGCGATGTCCTCGAAGTACCCGAGTCGGGAACAACAGTGCGCCTTCACGAAGGAAAACGGCGCGTGCAAGACGGCCCCTGTGCAGATACGAAGGAGCAACTGGCAGGATTCATGGTGCTCAATCTTCCCTCGCTGGAAGCCGCTTTAGAATGGGCGGCACGGTGCCCGGCGGCTGCTGTGGGTGCGATCGAGATAAGGCCGCTGGAGCACCAGAGGAAGCATCAAATCACGGGATGACAGAAAGCGCTCAGGAAGACGTCCACCGGACGATCGAGCGAGTCGCGCGCGAGTCGTACGGACGACTGGTGGCCTTCCTAGCTTCCCATACTCGTGATTTGGCCAGCGCGGAAGATGCGCTCAGCGACGCTTTGCTGTCGGCTCTTGCAACCTGGCCGCAAAACGGCGTGCCGCAACGACCCGAAGCTTGGCTGCTCACTACAGCCCGCAATAGCGTCATTGATCACGTCAGACATCAGCAAGTAGTGCTAGCGAGCGAACAGACCATTCGACTTCTCGGCGAACACGCGAGCCAGAGGAACATGACAGCGGATTTTCCCGATGAACGGCTGAAATTACTTTTCGTCTGTGCTCACCCAGCCATCGATTCCTCCATGCACACGCCGCTGATGCTGCAGACGGTTCTCGGGCTGGACGCGGCCCGCATCGCGCAAGCGTTCCTGGCTTCTCCACCGGCGATGAGTCAGCGCCTCGTGCGTGCCAAGGCGAAGATCCGGGACATGGGAATTAAATTTGAGGTTCCTCAGCAACGTGAACTGCCGCAGCGGCTGGACGCGGTGCTGGAAGCCATTTATGCCGCATTTGGCATTGGATGGGATGACATAGCCGGCATCGACCAGCGTGGCCGCGACCTCGCCGAGGAAGCAATATGGCTGGCGCGCGTCCTGCTGAAGCTTATGCCGCAGGAAAACGAAGTTCGGGGATTGTTGGCTCTCATGCTGCACTGCGAAGCGCGCCGCGCAGCGAGGCGCGGGGATGATGGCGAGTATGTTCCCCTTTCCGAACAGGACCCGGAAAAGTGGTCGCTTTCCTTAATCGAAGAGGCGGAGCAACATCTTGCCCAGGCCTCACGACAGAAACGGGCCGGTCGATTTCAACTGGAAGCGGCAATCCAATCTGTGCATGCGGAACGGGCCCGGACTGGCCGCATCGAATGGCGGGCGATCGTGTTGTTTTATGAGCAACTCCTGCGCATCTGTCCAACCATGGGTACTGGTACCGGATACGCCGCCGCTCTTGCCGAAGTAAAAGGAGCAAAAGCTGGTCTGGCGGCGCTTGATGCGATCCGCATTGAGGCAGTTCCGAGCTACCAACCGTACTGGGCGGTCCGCGCCCATCTCTTGCGACAACTCGGGAAAGAGCAAGAAGCCAGACACGCATTCGATCGTGCGATAGGATTGGCCGAGGATCCGGCGATACGGCGGTTCCTGCTCGAAAAGCGCGGCTGATTTTTTCTTCACCCTGTCGAAATCGACCCTCCTGACACGTCATCTTTCTAGAAGCAGTTGATCGTTGTGCGGGCGAAGCTTGCTATGCAGCCCAACTCATGGGAAATGGCAAGGAGAATGCAGTATGAATAGAATCGCGTTCTCGCGCCGGAACATGCTGGCAGCGGGAGCTTGCGTGCTGGCTGGAACAGCACTGCCGAGCGTAGCAAGCGCGCACGCGTTGACAGGGACGAGCATGAGCAACGATGAAATCATTCGGAAGTATTACGCGGCATGGGAGCAGAAGGACTGGCGACCATTCGACATTCTGCTGGCCGATAACTTTACTTTCACAAGCGCGGCCGGCGACGACCACATCAGCAAAAGCGCATTCAAAGCGCGATGCTGGGAGTCCCAGATTGATTTTATCGACCGGTTCGAACTTGAACGGGTGATTGGAGACGGCAGCGAGGCATTTGTGAAGTATCTTTGCCGGACAAAAAACGGCAAATCCTTCCGGAATGTGGAGTATCTGCGATTCAAAGATGAAAAAGTGGAGGCCATCGAGTGTTATTTCGGTGAGCAATCCAGCTTTCCGTCCGCAGTAAGCAGCGGACACAAGTGATGCGAATGAGGGGCGGCCAGGCGAATAACTTGTAATCGCCAACATAACATCGACCGGAGGAATGCAATGCGCGCTAGATATGCAGTGTTAGTTTCTCTGACATTCGGCATCACGCTCGCCTTTGCGGTGCGGTTATCGGCGCGAGACAACGCAGCGCCATCTACCACCATGGGCTCAATCGATCCATATCTGATGGACCGCGATACGGAGATTGCGATGGCCCGCAGCGCCGGCCCGAACTCTATTTCAAGCGGGGCCAAGGTGCTCGTCCTCGGCCGACATGGCTATGAAACGGCCGTGGAGGGGACGAACGGTTTCGTATGTGCCGTGGGACGATCATGGGACTTGCCGAAAAATAATCCGGCTTTTTGGGACCCAAAGATACACGGTCCGATCTGCCTTAGCGCTCCCGCTGTGCGTTCTTTTCTTCCGATCTACCTCAAGAAGACTGAACTGGCGATTGCGGGACGTTCGAACACTGAGATTGAAGCCGCCATCATAGACGGCATCGCGAAAGGCGACTTGCCCACGCCCGAACCCGGTTCGCTCTCGTACATGCTGTCAAAGCAAGGATATTTGAATGAGGGCATCAAGGGACCGTGGCTTCCCCATGTGATGTTTTTTGTCTCCGAAATCGACCCTAAATCCCTG
>Ga0335074_10015777_pt1 | contig 10626 bp, 12 predicted proteins | sample Lox_Sample_23_FD_206715 | JGI IMG/M metagenome (GOLD analysis project Ga0335074, IMG submission 206715) | Soil microbial communities from Loxahatchee National Wildlife Refuge, Florida, United States - Lox_Sample_2.3 | ecosystem: Environmental > Terrestrial > Soil > Wetlands | place: USA...
GCATAAATGCCCCGACCGCAAACCTTCCAGATTCAACAACATGCCGTGATCTTATCTCCTCCGCCAAAGATTGTACCTGTACGACTCATGGATACAACTAGCTCATCACAATGGCAGGCATATCGTCACTCGGTAGCTTCGTTACAAAGTAACCCACCATAAACAGAACCATATTAAGGAGGTCCCGTGTCGTTTGTAATGGCCACCTGAGGGGTGGCTGCCAATACCAATGCAGGCTCAGGAACAGCTGATGCCTGGAAAGGTAGCCCTCTGCCGGTAGAGAGGTCAGGATAAGCAAGAGGTTGCATGCAACATCAATGCGGTTATATAACGCCGTTCCTATATCGCGCTAGACTGCAAATGGCAGGTTGCCTACGATCTTCCCCAATTCAGCTATGGATAAGATAGATCTTCGATATCATTATCTTATGAGGTATAAACGCATTATGCATGGAAGACATGGTTGAGAGATTTTTATCATTCACCAGACAAATCACATACTCTTAAAACGGGACCAGTGTCCACCATGGGAAGCTCCTGCATACATGGCATGCATGGGAAGCTATGGATCTTGCTCCCATGCTTTCTGTCCTTCTATTTCATAGCTTTTGGAGCTCTTTTCTTAGCCCGGAGTACCATGAGAGATAGGCAGCTATATCGGTCCAGCATGGCACCGGTCAATTCCCCGCCATTCTTAAGTATAAGAACGTAGGTCAATTCCTCACTTGGGTCCTGTAAGAGACTCCTAGCTCCAGCTCTCTGCCCTAACTATGCGTTTCTCAATCCCCGCCATCTCTGCCCTTGTCGTGGGGGCAATCGCTGCTCCTGCTGCCCCAGCGAAGAGACATGTCATCCATGAGAAGCGTGATAGCCTCCCAATGAACTGGCGGAGAAATGCAAAGCTCCATCCGGATTTTACTTTACCCGTGCGGATTGCCCTTACACAGAGCAATCTCGACAAGGCTGATGAATTCCTGATGGACGTCTCTCACCCCAAGTCTCCCAACTTTGGCAAGCATTGGACTGCCAAACAAGTCGCCGAGATGTTCGCCCCAACTAAAGAGACCGTTGCTGCTGTTGCCGACTGGCTTTCTGAGAATGGAGTCACAGAATTCTCTCAATCCCAGAGTCTTAATTGGATCCACGCAGATGTTTCTGTTGGCACAGCAGAACGTCTCCTCAAGACAGAATACTTCGAGTACATACACGAAAGCGGCAAGGCACACGTAGCCTGTGAAGAGTACAGTGTACCCGAACACTTGCGTGATCACATCGACTTCATCACACCGACTGTCCATTTCGATGCCAAACTCAACCAGCCTACAAAGCGCAGCACTGATCCAAAGCCAATAGTACAACCTGCTAAAGCCAAGAGCATTGGCTCTGCGACTAGCAATATTGCAGCCCCCAAATATGGTGGCAAAATTCCATTCGGCGAGGTCATTGCGGAATTGGAACAATGTGACACATATATCACACCTGATTGTCTTCGTGCTTTGTATCTGTTTCCTCCGAACTTCCCGGAATATCCAGGAAGTGAGCTTCCCGTCGCCCCTCTGCTTCCCATTGCATGTTGGGAAGGCATAGCTAACAAATATTTACAGACTCGTACGGAATTGTGGAGTATACGCCACAATCATATATACCAAGCGACTTAAATATGTTCTTCGCCAACTACTCCCCTTCTTTGGTCGGAAAGTCGCCGGTTTTCAACTCGATCGATGGAGGCACTCTCCAGACGACTAGTGAGTCGTTCGATTTTAACGGAGAGTCAGATCTTGATTTAGAGTATGCCATGACACTAGTGTATCCACAACAGGTGCTCTTCCTTGGTACCTTGCAGAGCATTCACAGGCTAAAATTTATCATCAGGTGACACTCTATCAAGTTGGCGACCTCATTGAGGGCGCATCTTTCAACAATTTCCTTGATGCTATTGACGGTAGCTACTGCACTTACGAAGGTGGCGATGATCCAACTCAGGATGGCATCTATCCAGATCCATCTGGTCCGGGTTATGAAGGCCCTGAAAACTGTGTATGTCTTGATTCAATAACTGTGTATGATTTTCTGATTCAAGATAGGGAGGCTTCGCCGCAACTAAGGTGATCTCCACATCTTACGGCTATAACGAAGCAGACTTGACTCCTTTCTACGAGAACCGACAGTGCAATGAGTACATGAAGCTTGGTCTCCAAGGTGTCACTATTCTCTACTCGTCAGGCGACTATGGTGTTGCCGGAAACGATGGTGAATGTATTGACGGCACCACAGGTAATTACACGGCCCCTGGCGCCAACTATGGCCTATTTAACCCCAGCTTCCCGGCAACATGCCCATATATCACATCCGTAGGTGCCACGCAGGTTGCAACTGGCAGCACAGTTACCCAGCCGGAACAGGCCGCCGAGAGTGTTATCTATTCCGGGGGTGGATTCTCGAACGTCTTCCCATTACCTTCATACCAGTCCAGCGCAGTGAAGAGCTATTTCCAGAATCACAACCCTCCTTATGGCGCGGACAGATATAATAACTCGCAAATGACAAGAGGATATCCGGACATCAGTGCAAATGGCGTCAATTATGTCCTCGCCGTGGATGGAAATTTCAGCCTCGTCTATGGAACTAGTAAACCCCTCCCCCTTTATACTCTGCTCATCTTCTCATTCACCCATTCTATTACTCCCCCGTTTTCATAAACTAACCCCCCTCTCACCACAGGCGCATCATCCCCCGTCGCCGGCTCCATCCTCACCCTGGTCAATTCCGCCCGCATGTTTGCCGGCAAAGGCTCTATCGGCTTCATCAACCCAACACTGTACGAGTACCCCGAAGTGCTCAACGACATTGTTATCGGAGGAAATCAAGGATGCGGGACGCCTGGCTTTACGGCTGTCGAGGGTTGGGATCCAGTTACCGGGTTAGGGACGCCGAATTTCCCAAAGATGCTAGAACTTTGGTTGCAACTCCCCTGAGTAAGGCACTACGGGAGGTTGGGAAGATAAAGTGGAGACATATACGTACGGGATATAGCTGTTTTATGAAGTATATTAAATCAAACTCAAGTAAGAATATCCATCTATCAGAAAGGTCCGTGTGGCATGCGCCGAAGCCTCCGCCCTATTGGGGTTGGGGTGAAGAACAAGAAATGGAGGAGCAAGAGTAGTTATAGGAGTACGCTACCCCCGTAACAATTCCCCTTCTTGTCGCCGACTCGATGCTTCTCGCCTCTCCGATTCCCATTGCCACCCTTTTTACTCCATCCGCTGCTCAACACGTATAGAGAGCAGCAACACTTTCCAGAATCAGACCTGGAACAATAGAAACTTTCTTTTCAAGGCGCCCAGGATTGGCAAATGGAGCGTAGTATTGCTGGAACATATGTCATCAGCCAGACAGCCTTCCCATTATCGCGTGTTTGTGTTTCAGGAATGTATCTTCATTGCTCGTGAGTGAGAACTGCTTACTTCTGGCGGATATATAAAAACACTAAAGTACATTGTAATTACACAACCTGCCATAATCACAGCCGCTAAAACTTTAAACAGAAATAAGGGGATTAATGTAGAATAGCATGACCAAACCCTCCTCCCCCCCTCCCCCCGGCCATTGGCCCGCTGTGAAGCTGTCTCTCGTAGTAAAAGTGCGCAAACGCCTAACTCCTGACCATGCATTACTGCGTTGCTCTTCATTCGCGTGATACAAAAAAAAAAAAAAAATGAAATGCAAACAGGTTATTCAATCCGAAACTCCGGTAGGTTTCTTCCCCTTCCACGTCGTTCTCTCCCCAACCACATTGAAAATTAAAGTCCTTCTGCTCGTTTCGTATCAAGAGCGCCAAGGTCATCTTAATAACCGGCCGGTTATGAACAACGTGATCCCTAGGGTGATCGCAATCAAGTCTCTTTGCGACAGTCGGCTAGCCGCTGAATATCCGACGATATCGAAAGGACTGCCGCCTCCGCTGTTTGACATTGCGGCGATTTGCTGTTGTTGCACTGACATCCCGGATCTACTGCTATCGGATTGGGTTTGAGGATGAGATGCAGACGTCTGTGCTGTAGCTGAGCTACTTGTACTCGATGACGCGTTGCTAGCGGAGACTCCAGTGGTAGAGGTACTCGACGGAGCTGATGAGCTAGACTCCACCACTGCTGAGCTAGAAGACGATGCAGCGCTTGTCGAAGATGAGGATGGGGTAGCAGTGGAGGATTTGGTGCTTGTTGATTTAACGGCTTGACTGGTAGAATGTGCCGTCGTCGATAGAGCAGCCGTAGTGCTTTTCTGTTGCGCTGTGCTCGTAGACTTGCCGTTGCTCGGGCATAAGCTTGATATTATGGCGCCATTGAAGATCCTGCCAAGCAGCGTTGTGCTGCCCACGACCACACCACCGCAGTTTTCAAGGACACTATTAGCGATCTGGTTCAGGCCCGCGACACATCCTGACGAGCATATACTGCCGGTTGCGAAGTCGCTGGTTGTGCAAGATGGAATTGTTTGGTCGTACGCGGCGGCGCAAGACTCTGAGACGTCGACAGTGAGTTGCTGGAAGTTTGTAAGAGATATTGCGCTGGCGAGAGGAATGATGAGGTGCAGGAAGCTGCCGATGAAGGCGCTTTTCCGCATCGTGAGATATTCGGTTACTCCAGAGGAGACTGAACTTATAAGACTCTATATCTTCTACTAGCGCGTCAAAGTAATTTGTTCGTCGATTGTATTCGACTGACTAGTATTCGAAAGTATATTGACGTGATGGTGACTTCCAACCTCTAGGAGAGTGAATGGGAGGTGATTCAGAAACGTCCTACGTTTGGGAAATAGCGACATGCGACGGACACTTGTCGAGAAGGGCAAAAAGAACTACCGAAAGGGGTAGAAATGGCTTTCACGACCCCGTGTAAAGGGATTTAACGATGTATTGAAGGGAGCGAGGGCGGCGCAAGAATTGAGGGCAAATGTCCAATATTTAAAGAAATGAAATAGTAACAGCCAGTGTGTTCCAAAGACGTTAGATCTCACGATGATGGAAATGAGTGACATATTCAGAGGTGAGAATGAGAGAAGATGTCAATTTCCGGCCAACCCGCACCTTACCGCATTTAATCCCATGAGAAAATGATCCCCGGGCTTCCGATAAACGCCCCCTTGTGGAATTAGTTTTGCATGTTGCAGGACCTACCCAGGCTGTCGCGACAGCACGGCGACGATCTCTACCAATTATTGGCATGTCAAAGACACGAAGGGTCTCAGTAGTGGCCGGCACAGCAACATCGTGAAACATCGTGATGTTTCGAATAGGAGGTTGCCTATGAATTCGTGCCGACGAGTGGCTTATGCAAGGCCTGCCAACCCTTGAAGACAGCGGAAGCTCTGTTGACTGGTGCGTAAGCGTGTGATGGACCCTGCAGCAATTTTTGGTGCACGACGAGGGAGTGAAGGGGGACCCAACGAATACCTGCCAGTTGACAGCCTAAGGTATCAACCCATAATGGGCTCCGACAAAAGATGGTGGGGGTTCCCGAACATGGCCTTATGTCAAAGCCTAGGCTATTTTGAGAGAGCTTCGGTGGGATGTTCGCCATACCAGCTGTGTACAACTTTCATTTCGTCATCCCTATACTACTCATCATGCCTCCGTAAGGGGGTTGCTGTTGTGCCATCATGGTCCAGGGGAGGATCATCGACAGGATTCTGAGGAAAGGACCGGGTGATAATCTTCCTGATCAAGGTCCGGCATACGAACCACGCGTCGACGGTTCTGTCTTGAGGCCTACTTCCTCTCAACATACAAGTTTGCGCATTGCGTCTTCTATCAACTGCCTCGACAAATCCCCCAAGGGAAACTACGCCGTGATAGCTGGCGAAGCGGTATTCAAGACTATCAAGATTGACGGCTCGACGATAACGGAGGAGACAGATTTGCGATCTGCTATCGCCAATCAAGTTTCGAGTCATGACAATACCTTGGCGGCCTTTAATGATCAGCTCAATATAAGAGCAGTGAGATGGTCCCATAGCGAACTGGATACGACCATAGTCACCGCGTCGGGCAATGGCATAGTGACGCTGTACGACCTCAACCGGATTGGTAGTGCAGTGGAGATTGGGCGCATTAAGGAACACAATCGACAGGTTCACAAACTCGATATAAATCCAAATAAAGCAAACTGGTTGTTGTCTGCAAGTCAGGATGGCACGGCGAGGATGTTTGATATCAGGCAAGCTGCTCTGCGCAGCTTGCACACCTTCCGGTGTAATGCAGACGCGGTGCGCGATATAAAGTGGTCACCGAAGGCTGGATTCTTTTTCGCCTGCTGTACAGCTTCCGGTACAGTCTTATATTGGGACTTCAGAAAACCCACCGCTCCCGTAATCAAAATCAGCGCTCATGACAGTGCATGCTTGTCAATATCATGGCACCCTGATGGAGAGCATCTTATAAGTGGAGGGCTGGATCAGAAATGCTATGTCTGGGATCTCTCTGGGAAGGCAGAGAAAAGACAGAGGCCCAAATACACCATTGCGACTCCCGCGCCCGTTTCGATTGTATCCTGGCGACCGCCGTGTTGGTCGTCAACCGCGAAAGCGAAAAGAGCTGCTCAAGTCGTGGTGGCTTACGACGACACGAATCCGATGAAAATCCAGAACTCTACCATACATATATGGGATGTAGCCCGTCCCGGTTTCCCTTTTAAGGAAATCACAGATTTTAGGACTTCTCCAACAGGTCTTCTCTGGCACGAACGTGATCTATTATGGACCGTTGGCCGGGAAGGAGAATTTACCCAAACTGACGTTGCGTTTGCTGCAATGGTCATTGACCGTCGTAGCCTCTCAACCTTTGATTTCTCCTCTTCAGGCGAGGCTCTTTTACTCCTTGAAGAGAGACGAGAAGCTCCTCGCCCACGACCTCACGTGACATCTCCTGTATCTACTGACATTACTTCCCGCTCTGTCAATCCTGACGGCCAGAATCCCAGCCCGACCGCCGGACAACTCAGCGTTAGTAGAAGTGATCCTGAAGAAGACATAATCGGTAGCTTCTTAGGTCCTAGGCCTCGCAATAAGAGGCAAGGCCAAAATCATATCACTAAGTCTACGAACCCATTGAGTACTACTCCACCGACAGCCAGCTCAGATGTAATGAACCTAGTTGAGGCCGTTGAATCCACTGGTTTGTACAAGCCTCAACAGGTTATGGCCATTGGACATGCACCCTCAGCCGCCAGACGAGATACATTTCAGTATCTTTCAGGCTGTTACCTGCAACGTATGATACGAGATGTTCCTGAGGCTACGGCCGCTGTCTCATCTGGGTCATCAATCTGTGATCGAGTTTCTGCCATGCTGGAACATTTCGCAAAGTCCGCTGAGGATGTGGGACAGTTTCGTCTAGCCCAAACCTGGAGAGTTCTATCCTACACGATGGGTCTCCTTCTGACAAGACGTGCAGAGTATCATCGTGACCGTCGTTTGGCATGGCAAGATGAGAAAAGATTGCAGCAAGAGAAGGAAGAGAAGAAGGCAATGAAGGATAATCAGCGTCAGGCGGAGCAGTATCTCCTTGAAGAGTTGACTCCACGAAAGTTAGAACGTCCAAAGTCACCAGTGGAAGGCTTTGCAAACCCTTCCATGAAGTCAATACTTACGGAGGAGATAGAGAGCACCTCGAATATGACAACTCCGCAGGCTCGCCCAGTTCGAGATTCGATGATCTTTGACACAGTAAACGCTGCACCTACTTCAGCGATTGACTATGACAGGCTAGAGCTTACGCCAGCTGCTCACTCCTTTAACGCAAGTCCCATGAGGATACCTGAGCGGCCACACAGAGATGAAGAGCCTGCTGAGAGCGTGGACGGCTATGACTTTTATGATATGGACAGCATGACGACACCGGCGATTGACATCGCGGTTCCACAACGGAGGGCTCCATTGCGATTAGATTTACATCTTAGAGATCCTGGGGAATACCCCAGAATTCGCAATCTGGCTCGTCATGATTCAAATGAGAGTTTCCAAATGTTTTCTACTTCTGGTGATTCGAACTCAAGGAAATACCCAAGCTCCTCGGAAAGCGGTGGTCACGCCAGCCTACCGCAAGCACCATCTTTTCGGTCTGTTCCTGATATAAACTCGAGCTGGGACAGCAGTGGAGCATCATCGAATTCACGTCGAAAAAGAAGTTTTGAGTACGAAGATGCCCAAGATCCGAGCGTTATCTATGAGCACAATAATTCACCAGAGCTTTCGCAACTGCCACCGACTGTACGTATCCAGAAAGCCTCACCTGATTATTCTCATACGTTCAGCAATGATGACAACAATATGGAAAATATATCCGACGTAAAATCAGCACGGGATGGAAAAGACAGATCTCCAGAAATTCTGGAGAATGACTACCTGCCTCGTCTCTCGGATCCGTCGTTTATGCCTGGACCCATTGATCCACACCTTCTGGTCCGAAGAACAATAGAATTCGAGACACTAACAGGCTGCCTAAACGCCTCAATCATGATTTTACTTCTCAAGCCGTTGCTTACCCCGAACACTGTAGACGACACCCAATCCTCTGCTATATTACGCCAATTCCATCATCGTCTTGACAGCATGATGCTCTTCACTGAAGCAGCCTTACTGCGAAAACTCTGCTATCCACTCTACCCCTCAGTTTATAGCCAAGGCCAACCCAAGAATATTGGTTCAATGGGATACTATTGTACAACGTGCCAAAAACCGGTGCAGGAAGGTAATTTGGCTCTCGGGCAACGAATGCAGAAGTGCTACAGATGCCACACCTACTTCGAAGGATGTGCAGTCTGCAATATGCGAGAGGAGCCTCCGCCTGTGATGGATGCAGACTTCGACCAAGCGCCTACTCCTGAACAGGGTCAAGATTCCGAATCTAGTAATGCTGTGATTGATCCCTCTTCTCACGCGGCGTGCCTCTGGTGGTGGTGTCAAGGTTGCGGTCATGGTGGTCATACAGCGTGCATGCAAGCCTGGCATTCATCCGATGGGACCGCCTATTCCGATGGATGCTGCCCGCTTGAAGGATGTCTCCACCCATGCCTACCTGGCAAATGGAGGTCTGACTTCTTCGCGAAGCGGGATGCAGCGACGAATGAGGAGTTGGGTAAACTTGTGAAAGAAGGTACCAGAGGAGGACCGAAGGGTCTAAGAGCTGGTAGCGTCAAGCGGGATAAGACGGAAGTGAGCGAGAGCAGAGCGGTGGAAAGTGTCAGAGGGACATTGGTGGGGACCTCAGCCCAGATAGGAGAGAGGGAGCGCAGAAAGAGCGTTAAGGTCGTTGCACCTGGTGAGAAGTGAAACTGTAGAATAGGGAGGCATGGAATCGGATAATTGGGATCGGACACTAGTATGTATGATGACACGCATGGCTTTGGCGTCTGGATAGTTACGAGACGGTCCGCATGACGATTGGGATAGAAATGCGTCATAAGATAATCAAAGTATGGAAATCTTTAATAAGGTATATCACTGTCCCAAAAATACCGGTGATTGTTGAAATTCAGTGGAAGTGTTCAACAATCACAACCAAGGAGCTAGAGCAATTGAGGCCAGGGCAATGGACAGGGACTTGCAATGCCTACTCTTAGCATGTACTGTACATCCCTTAGAAAACGGTCTACTCCGGTAGTCCGAAGAAAATCATAACCCCCCCACCCAACCTCTTCCTCGTCCCCCTCTTCACCAGCCCCTCAACCACATGCGGAGACCCATCTTCAAACCTCCCCCAAGGCAATATATACCCACCATTCCTACCACCATCTCCTAACATCTTCCCTGCCCCAGGCGCAAGGGGCGCCAAAGCCCGCGAAGAGCTCCGTCAGCGCCCCCAAAAGCGCGGGGGATGTCGTAGCACGCTGAAAATGGCGTTTGAACCACCCCAGAGCGTTCGTTTGTAGCCCTGTGGTCAGCGCTCCGGGAGTGCAGAGAGAAGGAGACGAGGCCTTGGGCGCTGTATCGGCGCGCGAGCTCGTGTGCGTGCCATCACGTTCATGGCTTTGGACTGGCCGTACTCGAGAGCGTGGCAGCGCGAGCCGGTTGCGGATTTCAGGTTCATGTCGTCCCACTAGATGCCGTCTGGGGTGGGAGAGGCGGCGGTGGCCGGGCGAGGAGACGAAGATTATACGGGTGACGACTCTGGGGACTGAGGGCAGGGAGGCTGTTTTGAGGCAGAGGGGGGTGAGGTAGGCCTGGAAGAGAAATGGGTTGGACGTGGTAGCCCTGTTTGGTAGGCGTGTCGTTAGGGAGGATCATGACTCCTGCGTTGTGCCATATGACATCGAGGCGAAAGGAACTCCATGGCCGATGCTTTGATTGTAGTCAAGTCTGCCAGGTCGAGGCATAAGAATGCGATTTCGCCCTTCCCGCCCTTCACGACCTGCCCAGGCGCAGGCTTAGAAGCTTGGATTGAGGCGATTGCAGCTTTCGCAGTTGCTTCTGAGCGGGAGGCCAGGTAGACGCGACCACTGAGATCAGTTCGTAGCCAATTCCTGCGGAGCCACCAGTGACAATGAATACGCGGCTAAGTTGATCGGGAGTGTCTTTTTCGGCGAAGGAGGCTTTTGGGGGGAACATCTCACCTCAAGTGGAAAATAA
>Ga0335074_10015778_pt1 | contig 10626 bp, 9 predicted proteins | sample Lox_Sample_23_FD_206715 | JGI IMG/M metagenome (GOLD analysis project Ga0335074, IMG submission 206715) | Soil microbial communities from Loxahatchee National Wildlife Refuge, Florida, United States - Lox_Sample_2.3 | ecosystem: Environmental > Terrestrial > Soil > Wetlands | place: USA: Florida...
TGGCCAGCACCGGGAAGAACCCGGCCAGCAGGATGAACGCGAGGATCGCGCCCGCTCCCCGGATCTTCAGCCGGGCCAGCGCGTAGCCGGCCATCGAGGCGACGACGACCGTGACCGCGGTGCAGGCGAGCGAGACGATGATGCTGTTCAGCAGCGGGGTCCCGAAGTCCTGCTGGGTGAACACGTTCTTGAACGCGGTGCCGGATAGATGCGAGGGGATGATGCCGTTGGCCCCGCCGACCCCGGCCGCGGCCTGGCTGTTGGATTCCAGCGCGGTGCGAAGGATCCAGTAGAACGGAAACAGCGAGATCAGCACCACGATGACGGCCGCGATGTAGAACAGCGTCTCCCTGATGATCTTTCCCGCGCTGTAGCGCCCGGGACGGCGTACGGCGGGCACGGCGGGCGTGGCGCCCGCGTCCGCGACGGCGGCAGTCATGCGCTCACACTCCTGAGGTCTCGGGCCGGAACACCCGGACGTAGATGGCGGACACCAGGAGCGCGAGGATGACCAGCATGATGGACTGCGCGCCGCCGGTGCCGAAGTCGGTGTTGACGATGAACGTCTGGTAGCTCAGGAACGACAGCGTCTCGGTGGAGTTGCCGGGACCGCCGCCGGTCATGATGTAGATGACGTCGAAGACGAGCAGCGCCTGCAGGGTGCGGAAGATCAGCGCCACCGAGATAGCCGGCTTGAGCATAGGCAGCGTGATCCGCCGGAACGCCTGCCACCCGGTCGCCCCGTCCATCTTGGCCGCCTCGTAGACATCGTTGGGGATCACCTGGAGCCCGGCCAGCAGGATGATCGCGACGAACGGGACGTTCTTCCACGAGTCGGCGACGAAGATCGCTATCCAGGACCGCCAGACGCTCGCGCCCAGCCAGGAGATGTTGGCCCAGGACCCGTTGAAGGCGCCGAGGAAGTAGTCCACGAAGCCCGCCCGCGGGTCAAACATCGTCTTCCACAACAGCGCGGAGACCACGGTTGGCACCGCCCACGGGACCAGCACCGATGCGCGCAGGAAGCCGCGGCCGCGGAAGTTGCGGTTCAGCATCAGCGCCAGCGCGAGCGCCGCCACGAGGTCGAACACGATCGTGATCACGGTGAACACCAGCGTGCGCTCGAGCGCCGCCCGCCACAGCGAGGATCCGAACACGTTGCCGAAGTCCTTGAGCCCGACCCAGCTGTGCGGCAGGTTCCCGTAGGACAGGTTGTCGAAGTGGAACGAGTTCCAGATGTTGTAGATCAGCGGGTACGCGGTGATCGCGAGCAGCAGCACAAGGACGGGCGCGACCAGCATGTAGCCCAGCCGCTTGTCAGACCGTTCCCGCGCGTGCCCCACCGGGGCCGGGCGGCCCGCACGTCGTGCGGGCCGCCTTACCACACCTTTGACTTCAGTAGCCATCGTCGCCGCTGGCGCTAACTGGCCGGGGTTGCGTTAGCCGCCTGCTTGATCGTGGCGGCCTGGGAGGCGAACGCCTGGGATGCCGCGTTCGCGCTCGAGTTCGCGTAGACGCCGGAGAACAGCGTCTGCAGGTCCGCCGACACCGCCAGGTAGTTCGGGTTCACCGGACGGGGCGCGGAGTAGTTGTTCAGCGTCTTGACCGCCGCGAAGTACGGCGCCGCGGACAGCAGCTGGGAGTTGTAGGCGCTCGGCAGCGAGGGCGGGTCGCCGGTCGCGATGGCCCTGGCGATCTCCACCGACGGGCTGGTCAGGTACTGGATCAGCTTCCACGCCGCCTGCGCGTGCGCCGTCTTGGCGTTGATGGCCAGCATCTCTCCGCCGAGCGCGGAGCCTGGCGTGCCGCCGGGACCTGCCGGGAACGGAATGTAACCGACGTGGCCCTTAACCGGCGGTGAGGTGGCCAGCGACTCCACGAAGGGGTAGTCGATCGCGAACGCGGCGTAGCCGGAGACGAACTCCTCTTCGACCTGGCCCTCTTGCCAGCCGGTCACCGCGGTGGGCGCGATGTGCTCGGTGTAGATCGCCGCGTGCAGCCAGTTCAGCGCCGCGACGTTGCCGGGAGTGTTCACGTTATTCGGGTCGAGGGTGCCGCCGAACGCGGAATCGACGGTGAGGAACGCCGTGATCGCGCCCTCGTACTTGTCCGCCTCGAACGCGATGCCCTCCTTGAGCTTGGGATCGGCCTTCATGGCCGCCTCGGCGTCGCTCACCACCTGTGCCGGGCTGGTCGGCGGGGTCTTGATCAGGTCGGTGCGGTAGAACAGCCCCTCCGGGTTGTCGAACCACGGGACGGCGTAATCGGTACCGTTGTAGGTGCCTGCCGCGACCTCGTGCGGGAAGAACTGGCTCATGTTCGGGTTGAACTGGGCCAGCGACAGCACCCAGCCCGCCTGGGCGAACTTCGCCGGATAGGTCACGTCGGACTCGAACACGTCCGGGGTGGTCGAGCCGGAGATGAAGTCGTGCTCGAGCTGGGACAGGTACGTCGTCGAGTCCGACGACAGCACCTGGACGTTGACCTTGATGTTCGGGTTGGCCGCCTCGAAGGCGTTGATCGCCTTCTGGGTCTGCTGGCCCTCGGTGCCGAGGCCCGACTCGGCGAAGGTGATCGTCTGCTTGCTGCTGGCCGCGACGCCGCTGCTCGAGCCCGAGCCCGAGCTGCTGCACGCGGCGGAGAGGGCCACCAGGCCGACTGTCAGCCCGACGGCACCCACCCGCCAGCGGGTGGATCTGCTGAATGTATTAAGGGAACCCATTTAGGACTCCTTTCTGGTCCCGGGAACCGTTGGCATGCTCATATGCGAATGAGTAGTCACTATATAACTCTGCGTAATCAATCGTTGCCACCAGGCGTCTGGCCGCGTGCCGGCGAGGCGACGGCATCCGGGCTTCGTCCGGGCCGTCCGCGCTCATCCGGGGTCCTCGTGTGGTCTGTTGGGCTGGCCGACCCCCGTGCGGTCAGCCCACGTCCGTCAGCCGTCGCGAATTATCTGGGTCAGCTGTCCGGCCATCTCGGCCAGGGCCAGCTGCGGTTGTTTCTGGCCCGTCAGGGCCTGGTAGACGTTGCTGGAGATGGCCAGGCTGGCCTGGTCGTAGTTGGTGATCGCGGGCCTGGGCTGTGCCGAATTGATGGCCTGCTCAAGCACGGGAAGGAGGTGGGGATATCTGCTGACAAGGCTCTGCGTGGTATAGAGCTGAGTCAAAACGGGAGGGAATGACCCCTGCTCGAACATCTCCTCCTCGTTGTCCTTGTCCGTCATGTACTTGATGAAGTCCAGCGCCGTCCGCTGGTGCTGGGAGTATGAACTGATCGCGAGGTTGGCCCCGCCAAGCGAACTGGAGCCCGGGCCGTCGAGGCCGGGCAGCGCCGTGACCCCGAACTTCCCGTACACCTTGTTTTCCGGGCCTGGCACGGACAGCGCCTGGTAGACGTCCGGCCAGTTATCGAGGAACAGGAACTTGCCGGCCTCGAACGCGGCCTGGGCCGACTCCTCCTCGTAGGTGAGCGCGACCTTCGGGATCCAGCCCTGCCGGAACCCGTCCACAAGGAACTCGAGCCCCTCGAGTGCCTGGGGTGAGTCGACCGTGACCCTGGTGCCCTCGGGAGACAGGATCGACCCGTCGGCGGACTGCACGGCCTCGGCGAAGTCGACGGTGAGGCCCTCATACGGGGCGAACGTGCCCGCGTATCCGTACAGCCCGTACTTCGGCGCCACGGTCTTGGCGAGCTCGGCCAGCTGAGCCCAGGTCTTGGGCGGCTGCTTGCCCGCCTTCGCGAGGATGTCCGAACGGTAGTAGAGGAGATCCGCGTTGCTGTAGTCCGGGACGGCATACAGCCGACCCTGGTACATGGCGGTGTCGACGGCAGGCTTGAGGAAGCCGCCGAGGTTGGGGAACTGACTCCCGGGCAGCGGGATGATCCAGCCGTTCGAGGCGAACTCCGCGGTCCAGATGACGTCCATGTCGATGACGTCGTATTCGTCGCTCTTGGCCTGGAGGTTCGCGACAAGCTGGGCCAGCTGGTCGTTGGAGGCCTCGGGGAGCAGGATCGGGGTGACCTTCTGCTGCGGGTACTTCTTGTTCCACCCCGCGATAACGCCGGTGAGCCAGCCGATGTCGTCCTTGCCGATGGCGAAGGTGATCGGGCCGATGCCGTTCGTCGACGGCGCCGAACCGGCAGACGAGGAGAGGGCCGGCGAACACCCCGCCAGCATCAGGCCCGCAGCCACGAGCGCGATACCATGCATCGCTGCTCGTCGCATGAGGCCACCATCCCACCCAACGTCCTATAAAATTCGTACATGCATGTTATGCACGGCTGTTAGGTATATGTCAACCGAATCACATAACGAGTCCGACATGTTTCGGGGGTGACCCCGGGGACGGCCGTGAGGCGGCACGGGGACGACCAGGAGACGGCACGGGGAGGACCCGGGGGCGACCCCGGGGGGCGGCCGGAGTGTCCGGCCGGTCGCGGAATCGACGGCGACCTGCGGAGTTCATGGGGCTTCAGCCCTACCTAGTTGTTATGCACAGCGATACTCTGAGCGCGGTGGCCCTCAGAGGACCATGGAGGTGACGGGACCGTGCGGCAGCCCTTGCTGGCGCTCCTCGCCAAAGAGCCGGCTCACGGCTACGAGCTGAAGCTGGCACTCGAGCAGACCTTCGGTGAGGCATACCCGTCACCGAACATCGGGCAGATCTACGTCACGCTGAAGCGCCTGGAGCAGGACGGGCTCGTCCGCAGCCAGGATGTGGAGCAGACGACCCGGCCGAACAAGCGCGTCTACGAGCTGACGGCCGTCGGCCGCGAGGCGCTGCGCGTGTGGGTCGAGGAGCCGAGTGACGGACCCCGCATCCGCGATGAGTTCTTCATCAAGCTGATCCTGGCCCCGATGGCAGGACTCGCGGACCGGATGGAGCTCATGAACTCCCAGCGAAGGCATTATCTCGGCATAATGCGTAACCTGGCCGAACTGCACGCGGACACCGATCCGGCGGACACGACAGCACGGCTGCTGATCGAGGGCGCCATCTTGCACCTCCAGGCGGACCTCGACTGGCTGGAACGATGCCAGGAGGAACTTGTGTGAGCCGCAGACTGCTGACCCGGGGCGATCACCCCCCGGACCCCGCCGCTCCAGGGGAGAGCGATCTCCCGGGTACCGCCTTGCCGGAGACAAGCCAGCCGGCGCTGCTCCGGACCCGCAAGCTCGTCAAGGAGTACCGGGCCGACGGGGTCACGGTGGAGGCCGTGCGAGGGGTGGACATCGAGCTCGCCGTCGGCGAGTTCGTCGCCATCATGGGCCCGTCCGGCTCTGGCAAGTCCACTCTGCTGCACGTCCTCGGCGGGCTTGAGCCCGCCACGAGCGGCGAGATCTGGCTGCGGGGGCAGCGCGTCGACGGCTTGTCCACGGCCGGCTGGGCGATCCTGCGCCGGCGGCACGTGGGGTTCGTCTTCCAGTTCTTCAACCTGCTGTCCAACATGACCGTCGCCGACAACATCGAGCTCCCCGCCCTGCTCGCCGGCGCGACCCCCCGGCAGGCCAGGAGGCGCCGGGAGGAGCTGCTGACCGAGCTGGGCATCGCGGAGAAGGCGGGTATGGCGCCGGCCCGCCTGTCCGGCGGGGAGCAGCAGCGCGTCGCGCTGGCGCGGGCGCTGGCCAACGAGCCCAGCCTGCTGCTTGCCGACGAGCCGACCGGCAACCTGGACAGCTCCAACACCCGCGACGTGCTCAGGCTGCTGCGCCGCGCACATGCCGGTGGCCAGGCGATCCTGATGGTCACCCATGACGCCCGGGTGGCCAGCCTGGCCGACCGGGTGATCAACCTGTTCGACGGGATGGTGGCCGACGATGCCAGGATCGTCCCGATCCCGCGGGTCAACGGCGTCCAGAATGTCATGGAGCTGAGGGGCTGAGGCTCGATGCGGGGCACGCTGCGGTGGGCGCGCGCGGATCTGCGCGGCCGCCGCGGCCAGGCCCTGCTCACCATCGGGGTCGTGGCCGGCGTGGTGGCGGCGCTCTTCCTCGCCACCATGCTGCTCCAGGGAACCGTCAACCCGTGGCAGCAGTTGTTCGCCCGGACTCACGGCGCGGATGTGCTGATCTACTTCCAGAACGGGACCGACACCAAGGACCTGAGGTCGCTGCCCGGTGTCCAGGCGGTCGGCAAGCCCTACCAGGCCGCGTCGGCGACGCTGGAGCAGGGGGCGGTGAAGTCTCCCGTCGAGCTTCGCGGCATGACGCCCGTTCCCCCGGCGATGTCCACCCCGCTGCTCGTCGCGGGTACCTGGCTGCAGGCCTCACAGCAGGACGGCGCCGTGGTGGAGGCCTCGTTCGCCGCTGCGGTGCACGTCGGCGTGGGCGCCCAGATCGTCGTCGACGGCATCGACGGCACTTCGGTTTCGATGCGGGTCATAGGCATCGCCGACACCGCCGACCAGGGCTTCTACCCGCAGTGGACGCCGGGTCTCATCTGGGTGCAGCCGAAGCTGCTGACCCGGGTCGAGCCGTATCCGAGCGAGACCCAGGAGGTCGTCGGACTCCGGCTTTACAACAGCTCCGCCGTCGCCACCGGCCAGGTCGTGCAGACCATCTGGAATCTCTACAACGGCCCGTACGAGAACTCCGCGGTGCTGCGCTACTCCACCTGGCAGCAGGTGCAGACCTCGATGGCGAGCAACGACCGGCTGCTCGGGCTGCTGCTCGCGCTATTCGGGATCATCGCCCTGGTGGCCGCCCCGTGCGCGATCGCCAATGTCACCGCGGGCCGCGTGCTCATGCAGCGGCAGGACATCGCGATGCTGAAGGCGCTCGGGTTCACTCCCGGCCAGGTGGTGCGGATGCTGCTCGCCGAGCAGACCCTGCTGGGGGCGGCCGGGGCCGGCCTCGGGCTGGTCGCCGCGCGGATCATGACCTCATCGGAGTTCGTCAGGCCGCCGGACGGGACGCCGGTGGGCCTGGCGCCGCTGTCCGGCGGATGGGTGGCGCTGATCGGCGTCGGCACCGTGCTCACCGTGGCGATCGCCACGGTTATCCCCGCCTGGCGGGCGGGCAGGGTGTCACCGGTCGCCGCCGTCCAGCCCAGCCCGCCACGCGGTCACCTGTCCCTGATCGCCCGGCTGGGCCTGCTCGTCCACCTGCCGGCCGCGCTCGTGCTGGGCGCCAGGGACTCGCTGACCCGGCGGCTGCCCGCGGCGCTTACCGTGGTCGGCCTGGCGATTCCCATGGTGATGATCACTATCGCGCTGACCTGCTGGTCGACCATCGACGGGTTCACCAAGGACCCGGGGAAGATCGGGCTCGCGGCGGCCGTCACGGTGAGCCAGGGCGGACTGGACAACAAGCAGACCACCGCCCTGATAAGCGGCGACGACCAGGTGCTCGCGTACTACCCAAGCGCCCAGTTCGACACGCTGCTGCCGGGAGCCAACGGCACCTTCACCGCCCGGGCCATGGGGTACTCCTGGCGGCCTTACCCGTTCCAGGTGGTGCAGGGGCAGATGTTCGACGCGCCGAACGAGGCGGTCGCGGGACAGGGCTTCCTTGACCTGATGCACATCGGCGTCGGCGCCTGGATCTCGCCGACGATCGACGGCGTGCCCGTGATCCTGCATATCGTGGGCCGGACCATCGAGCCTGACAACAACGGAGACGTCCTCGACTTCGGGCTTGACGCGCTGACCGAGGCGGGCAGCGCGCCGCAACTGCAGTACAACCTGGTCCTCAAGCCGGGAGTGTCGGCCGCGGCGGCCCGGGCCAAGCTGCTCGAGGCGTCGCACGATCAACTCGACGTGCAGACGGTGACCAATCCGGCCGACGGGCTGGAGATCGTCCGGGTGGTGATCGCGGTCCTGGTCATCGTGCTCGCCGTCATCGGGCTGGCCAACCTGCTGACCGCGACCGCGGTGGGGGTCCGTGATCACAGGCACGAGGTCGGCGTGCTGGAGGCGATGGGGCTGACGCCCCGCCAGGTGATGGCCACCCTGGTGGTCAACACAACGATCCTCACCGCGATCGGGGTGACCCTGGGAACCGCCGTCGGCGTGGTGATCGCGCCGCGGCTGATCAACATGCAGGGGAAGACCAGCGGTATCGGTTCGGGCATCGCCTCGCCTCTGGGTGCCCTGACGATCGCGGAGATCCTGGCCGTCGCGCTTGCCATCGCCACGGCCACGGCGCTCCTGCTGGCCCGGCGGATCACCCGCAGGTCGGACCCGGCGCATCTGCACAGCCCGGCTCGCCCGCCGCGTCCGGTGCCGCACGCCTCCACGCCCCGCTTCCCCTAGCCGCCGCCCCGCCGCGACTTCCGCGGCCGTCTCGCCGGTCTAATGGTCGTCTATGGTCGTGCCGTGTAGAGTAATCGATGCGCGGACGGTTCGATGTCGGCCGAGGCCGGGAAGGGTGACCAGGTGATACAACACGACGCCGGGCCAGCCGGGGCGGTGCCCGAACCCGGGGACTCCCTGGAGCCCATGCCACCGGCCGACGCTTCCGCTACGAGCGACTCGCCTGAACGGCGGGAACTGTCGTTCAGGACCAGCGGCCTGTCCATCCGGCTCGAGATTTCCGGTGCTGCGGACTCGCGACGGCTGACCGGCCAGCTGATTCCGCGGCAGTCGGCCGTGGTCGACATCAGGCATAGCACCGGCGTTATCACCGTCGAGGCCGACGCACTCGGTCGGTTCAGCGCGGAATCCATCCCGTCGGGCGCGGTCAGCGTCCGCTGCCGCCTGGGCACCCCCATCAGCACCGGCTGGATCGCCCTGTTAACTCGGTACTTCCCCGCCACCGCGATGTAGGAGCCATCAGCGTCGCGCCGCTTGCCTGATTCCGCCGCGGTAGGCAGTCAGGGCAGCCAGCGGGGCCAGCTCGCCGTCGGGATGGCGAAGCCGAGCGGCTCAGGCAGCGGGATGTCGTCGCCGTACGCGCCATCGGCCACGAAGCGAGCGGCAGGCGAGGCGAGGTTACGGCTTTCGTGCTACTACCACGCAGTAATAGGCCTGGTCGGCGTTGGCGGGGACTATGTCGCCTGGGTCGGGACGCCATTCGGGCGGCCAGGTCAGGCCGGGCTCCACTAGCTTCAGGCCCGCGACCAGCCTCAGCACTTCGGCACGGCTGCGGACGTGGGCCTTCTCCGTGGCGTGGTCGAAGACCCGCTCGACGTCGCTGACCGCCGGGACGGTATCGGGTGTCGCGTGCGATATCGCGACGTGGGTGCCGGGCGGGAACGGATCGGTGAGCCGGGAGATGAGCCCGGCCGGATCGTCCTCGTCGGCGACGAAATGCAGGATGGACAGGAAGAGAAGGGCCGCGGGCTCGCCGAAATCTATCAGTCTCTCCAGGGCCGGGTCGGCCAGGATCTTGTCGGGCTCGAGCAGGTCCTGCTCGATGATCGCGGTGTTCGGGACGCCCTGGAGCATGGCCCGTGCGTGAGCGAGGACAACCGGATCGTGGTCGACGTAGACCACCCTGGCCGCCGCGTTGGCCTCCAGGGCGATCTCGTGGGTGTTGCGCACGGTGGGCAGCCCTGCCCCGACGTCGATGATCTGCCGGATGCCGGCCTCATTGACCAGGTAGCGGACGACCCGGTGCAGGAAGGCCCGGTTCCACTGGACGGCGAGTTTGACGTTCGGCAACTGGGCGATCATCGACTCGGCCACCGTCCGGTCGGCCGGGTAATTGTCCTTGCCGCCGAGCAGGTAGTCGTAGACGCGAGCAGCGCTGGGGATGTCGGGCCTGAACGTCTTGCGCCAGTCCTCGTCGAAAGTCACCAGCCGGCTCCCTTGCAGCGTTGCGATCCGTTTCAGGGGTTACTACCGGATCAGCGGGAGCCAGCCTGGGCAATGCACGTTTTCGCGCACGCAAATACCACGGCAATACAAGCCGTCCCCCCACTGCGCGAATAGTACCCACATTGTGAATCGCAGATCAAGAAAACGCCCGATCGGCGCCCTCCGATTTCACCGTGCAGGCCTATCGGCGCTGGGCGGACATGGCTGAGGATGCTAGAGGATTTTCGTGTGACACGAGTGGCGATATGTGCCGTGTGGGGACAGTTTTGATTTACTGGCGGACGGTTCGGCGGACGAATTCGAAAAGGAGGACGCCGGCGGCTACGCCGACGTTCAGGGAAGACTGGCCTGGAGCCATCGGGATGCGGACCCGGATGGTGCAGGCGGCCAGCGTCTGCGGGCTCAGCCCGGTCTCCTCATTGCCCACCACGACGGCCAGCGGCAGGTCTAGGGGCTGGGCGTAGAGATCGGCGTCGGCGTGCGCGGTCGCGCCTAGGGTCGCGAATCCCTGCCGGGATAGGTCAGCCAGCCATCCTGGCAGGTCGGCGCAGGTGTAGAGCGGGATGCGGCCCACCGCGCCGCGGGCGGCGCGGACGCAGTTCTTGTGCAGCGGGTCGACGCCGTCCTCGGTGACCACCACCGCGCCCGCGCCCGCGCCGTCGGCCGTCCGCAGTACCATGCCGAGATTGTCCGGGTTCTGCAGGTTCTCGGCGATCAGCAGGACGGACGAACGAGGGGGCCGGAGCATGCCCACGTCGTCCAGCCTGAAATGGACCGCGGCGATGACCGGCGGCAGCGGGCGGCTGCCGGTAACAGTGCCCATCAGCCCGTCCGAGCAGCGGTAACACGCGACGGAATCGCGGG
>Ga0335074_10015779_pt1 | contig 10626 bp, 13 predicted proteins | sample Lox_Sample_23_FD_206715 | JGI IMG/M metagenome (GOLD analysis project Ga0335074, IMG submission 206715) | Soil microbial communities from Loxahatchee National Wildlife Refuge, Florida, United States - Lox_Sample_2.3 | ecosystem: Environmental > Terrestrial > Soil > Wetlands | place: USA...
TGGCCCAGGAGACGAGGCAGCCGCTGGTCATGGCGACCGCCGACGCGGTGCAGGCGCTGCTGGCCGCGCTGCGGGGCGACGAGCAGTCCGCGTCGGCACTGGCCGCGCAGGCCGAGGAGATCTGCGTGCCGATCGGCGCGAGCGCCGTGCTGGCAGCGACGCAGCTCGCCCGCGGCCTCGCCGCCCTCGGCGCCGGGCGTCCGGCCGACGCCCTGGAGCACCTGTGTCGCATCCAGGACCCGGCCGACCCTTCCTATCACTACGCGGTCAGGTGCTACACGGTCGGCGACCTCGCCGAGGCCGCCCTGCGCAGCGGCGAGGTCGCGAGCATCGCCGGGTTTCTGCGCGAGATGGAGACGGCCGGGCAGCGGACCGCGTCGCCGTCGCTCCAGGCCGGCCTGGGCTACGCCCGGGCGGTGCTCGCCGACGATGCTGCCGCGCCCGGGCAGTTCGACGCCGCGCTGCGGTCCGGGATGTGGCCCTACCAGCGGGCCAGGGTGCAGCTCGCGCGCGGAGAATGGCTGCATCAGCACCGGCAGAACGCCGCCTCCCGGGGACCGCTCCGCGCCGCCAGGGAGACCTTCGACGCCCTCGGGCTGGTCCCGTGGTCCGAGCGGGCGCGTCAGCAGCTGCGGGCGGCCGGGGAGACCAGCCGTCCGCGGACTCCACCGGCCCGCGATCAGCTCACCCCCCAGGAACTGCAGATCGTCCAGCTGGCGGCCGAGGGCATGAGCAACCGCGAGATCGGCCAGCGGCTCTACCTGTCCCACCGGACGGTCAGCTCGCACCTGTACCGGGTCTTCCCCAAGCTCGGGATCACCTCTCGGGCGGAACTGGCTGCCGCGCTCGACCGCTGACCGTCCCCGGGGCGGAGGCGGTTACTGACTGGCGAGGTCCTGCCAGGTCAGGCCGCTGCGGACGCTGGCCGGGGACTCGGCCACGATGTCGGAGCCTGTCCGGGCCTCGTCGTCGCGGGCCTTGACCAGGATCCAACGGCGTTCGCCGGTTTTGGTCAGCGCGAAGCCGCCCGCTAGCTTGCCGCCGTGCAGGACGAAGGACAGGTGGCCGGGCTCGTCGGTGACGATCTCGGCGGCGCCCTCGTCCCAGATGATCACCGCGCCGCTGCCGCGCCGGTGACCTTCATGCACGCCCTCGAAGTCGCCTGCTGCCAGGTCGTGGTCGTCTACCGGGACGGCCAGCCGGCGGGTCTTGGGGTCGAGCGACGGTCCCTTCGGCACCGCCCATGACCGCAGCACGTCGCCGACCTGCAGTCGCAGGTCGAAGTGGAGCGTGGTCGCGTCGTGCAGCTGCACGACGAAACGGGACGGGATCACGGCCGGTGGCATACCCGCGATGATCTCAGACCAGGCCGGCGTCGTGGCCGAGCAGGGCGATCTGGGTGCGGTTGGTGGCGCCGAGCTTGGTCAGGATGTGGGTGATGTGCGCCTTCACGGTGGCCACGCTCATGAACAGCCGGGCGGCGATCTCGGCGTTGGTCTCGCTGCGGGCGATGCCGACCGCGACCTCGCGCTCGCGCGGGGTCAGGTCCGCGAACGCGGCCAGGGCCCGGGCCCTGGCACCCGACTCGGCGACCGCCCGGTCCATCAGGCGGCGGGTGATCGTCGGGGAGAGGATCGGCTCGCCGTGCGCGAACCGAACGAGCACCGCCTGCTCATCCGACAGCAGGCCGAAGCGCAGGGCATAGGGCAGCAGCGGTCCCGCGAGAGCTCGCTGATCCCCTGCGGTCACCAGCCGCCGAAGATCACGGCGGAAGGACCGGACTCGCCCGGCGAGCTCCTCACCCTGGGCAGTTCGCTGGTCATGGTGCAGATGCTGGATCCAGCCCCGGCGCGCCGCGTCACGGATCAGGAGCTTCCTGGCTTCGTCAAGGACCTTCCCGAACCCGTCGCCCAGGGACGACAGGCGAGACTCGCCACCGCCCGGGCCCTGAACGACAGCATGTCGGGCGGATGGCCGGGCCGCTCAGTGGTCGGAAAGGCCGGCCGGGTAGGTGGCTTCCGGCTGGCTCTTCGTGCTGTGCATGGTCCAGAGCAGGCTGGCGAGGTCGTCCGGGTCAACTTCGGGCATGTCCGGGACGGGGGTTCCGGCCGCGCTTTCCGCCTGCCGCCGTTCATAGAAGGGGGTGTGCTTGATCGCCGCGCCGATGTAGAGGCCGCCGACGTAAACGCCTTGGTCGGCTACCGCGCCGTGCAGTGACTGCAGGTAGTTGCGCTGCGCGGCCAGGGCGAACCCGCCGGAGATGTGCGGCATGCCCCGGACGGCGCTGGCGCCTTGCGCGCTCAAGATGGCGCCGTCTCCTCGTTCGAGCATGGGCGGCAGGAACTCCTGCACCAGGGCCAGCAGCGAGTAGAGCGCCAGCGGCATGAGCGCCTCGGCGCGCTCGGGAGTCAAGGCGCCGACCGGGATGAACCCGCCGGCCGAGACACCGTAGTAGAGCGCGCCGGGGTCGCCGACCGCGCCGCGGATCTGCGCGGCCAGCTGTGGCACGGCGCCGGTGTCGGACAGGTCGGCGGTGAAGACGTGCGTGGTCGCGCCGATGCCGGCCAGGTCCGCGGCCAACTCCTTGAGCGGCGCCTGCCGGCGGGCCACCAGGACGACGGTGTAGCCAGAGCGCGCGTAGCGGCGGGCGACGGACCGGCCGAGGCCGGGACCCGCTCCGAACACGACGATGGATGGGGGCATGGGCGGCCTGCTCTATACTCGGCGCAACGGCTAACTTGACGTAGGGGTTAACTTAACCATAGGGTCAAGTTAACTCTTGAGTCAAGTTGTTCAGGATGGACGGATGAGCCCGAGGACTAGCCCGCCGGGAGACCGGGAGGCCCGTGCGCCGGGCGCGCCGCTGCGCGCCGATGCCGCCCGCAACGTGGCCCAGATCCGCGCCGCCGCCATCGCCGCGTTCCACGGCCGCGGGCTGAACACTCCGCTGGAGGAGATCGCCGCCGCCGCCGGGGTCAGCAAGGCCACCATCTACAACCGGTTCGGCGGCCGGGCCGGCCTCATCGACGCCGTGATCGAAAAGCTAGTCGCCGCCGAGATGCACGCGATCATGGACAGGGCCCTGCAGGCGGCGGACCCGTGGCAGGCCATCGCCAGCTACATCGCCGACCGGCGTGACCTGCAATACCGCGAACCTGCCTTCACCGACGCACTGCTGATGACCTACCCAGATTCCGAGCAGCTGGCCGCGATCGCCACGGCCGCCATCGACATGACCACCAGCCTGGTCCAGCGATGCCACGACGCCGGGGTGATACGCCAGGACTTCACCGCCGAGGACCTTTACTACGCCGATGTAGCCAACGGACTCGCCCTCCGCAGGCTGCCAAGACCCGCCCGTCAAGACTACGATCGGCGCATCCGCATCTTCCTCGACAGCCTCCGCCCACGGTGACCGCTTCCGTGGCCCGCGCGATGCCCCGGCGCTGCGGTCGGGCTGGGGTCGCGGACGTGGTGCGGCGGCAGCTGGCTTCGCGGGGGGCTACCGGCTGCGGGTGCGCGCTTCGGCGAAGAACGCGGTGACGGCGGCGGCGTCGGGCAGCTCGGTCAGCGGCACGGCGGCGCCGAACGGTGCGTTCCAGAACGCGTCGCCGGCCGGCGGTCGGGAGACGCCCACGTACGCGTAGGGCTCCTCGATGAAGCCGTCTCCCGGCGACAGGCCGAAGTTCACGTCGTCCACCCGGATGGCCACGTCGAAGTGCTCAGGCCACAGCACCGGCGTCTCGGCCGGGGCGAACGCGATCAGCGCGTCGTGGCCGCGCCCGAGCGCGTCCATGATCACGTCGGCCTGATCGGAGTCGAGCGTCAGCGTCTCGTCTTGGTCGACCCCGGCGCCGTCGTCGTAGGCGCCCTCGGGCCGGCCGGCCGCCACGCCCAGTTCGGCGCCGATGGCGCGCGCGGTGTGGCCGTCGATCGGGACCGCCGCTCCCCCGGCGCCGACGACCCCCGTGCCGACGGCGCGCAGCTCCGGTGCGAGGACGGTCGCGAAACCGCCGGGGACAACCCGCAGCCGCAGCTTGCCGGTGGCCCGGTACTGCGGGCCGGCTAGGACAAGCTCGGCCACCGCGTGCAGCGTGCGCCGCGTCATCGCCAGCTGTTGATCGCCCATCGCGTCGTCCTCCCCGGGTTCCGGCGCGGCCGCGCCGGGGACGCTCCAGTTTAGGCCGCCGCGGCCTCAGCCCCGGGGTGAATCGGCCGTCAGCCGGGCGATCGCCTGGTCGGCCCAGGCCAGGCTGGCCCGGTGCACCGCCAGGCCGTGCTCGACGGCCAGCGCCGGGTACGGATTCCCGGCCGTCTCGATGGCGGCGGCCTGCTGCTCGAGGGAGCCGACGAACCCCGCCAGCGCGGTCCGGAGGCTGGTCAGGAACCCGACCACCGTCTCCTCCGGCAGCACCTGCGCCATCATCACGAAGCGGAGCAGGTGCAGGCCGAGGTCCTGGGCGACCGTCTCCGCCACGACCGGCTGGCGCACCCAGTCCAGGTGGGCCTGCCTTCCTTCGTCGGTCAGCTGGTAGCGCCGCCGCAGGCGGCCGTGCCCGGCCTGCGTCAGCGCCTGCGAGGCGAGCAGTCGGCGCCGCTCCAGCCGCTCGAGCGCCGGGTAGAGGGCGCCCGAGCTTGGCTGGTAGACGCCCAGCGGGGTGGTCGCGAACCGCCGCTTGAGGTCGTAGCCGGTCGACGGCTGGAGGGAAACCATCCCCAGCAGCACCTGCTCGAAGCCGGTCAGCCGCGATCGCGGGGCGCTCACCGCAGCTCGCATTCGGCCCCGCGGGCGGACCGCGGCCGGTTGGTCTTCACGGGGTTCACGGGCTTTCTATAGGTCGAATCGACCTATAGAGTATGCCACGTGGACACCGGGCGGCTGCGATCGATCGCGATGATCGCGATCCGGCCTGCGGCAGTACAAGGAGTTCCGGCGCGCGTTCGTGGTCATCACCGTCGTCTGGGGCGCCGCCTACCTGGTCGAGGCCGCCGTCCGGGTGCTCATCGTGCAGGCGACCTCGGCTGGGACGGCGCTGGCGGTGTCGAAGGTGCTGCCGTACGCGGTGGCGGCGGTGCTGATCGCCTGGACGGTCGGCTACGGACGCTTGCAGAAGCGCCGGGGCGATCGTCTGGCGGCCGCGTACGCCGCCGCCGCAGAGGTGAGCGAGGCCGCGGAGGCCGGCAGGACCGCCGAGACCGAAGAGGTCAACACAAGCGTAGATAGCGCAGACGTTGGCGATGCCACTGCGCAGGCTGACACGGGCGACGCGCACCACGGGTGAAAGGATGGGGCCATGGCACAGCGACCGCCGGTCCCGCCGTTCACCGCGGAGACCGCCGCCCAGAAGGTCCGGGCCGCCGAGGACGCCTGGAACAGCAGGGACCCGGAAAGGGTCTCCCTGGCCTACACCCAAGACAGCCGCTGGCGTAACCGCTCGCAGTTCATCAACGGGCGCGCGGAGATCGTCGCGTTCCTGACCGGCAAGTGGGAACGCGAGCACGAGTACCGGCTGATCAAGGAGATCTGGTCGTATACCGGCGACCGGATCGCGGTGCGATTCGCCTACGAGTGGCACGACGACGCCGGGCAGTGGTACCGCGCCTACGGCAACGAGAACTGGAAGTTCGACGCCGACGGCTTCATGGCCGAGCGGCACGCGAGCATCAACGACGTGCCGATCGACGAGGCCGACCGCAAGTTCCTCTGGGACCGGTCCGGACCCCGGCCGCAGGACCATCCGGGCCTGAGCGACCTAGGCCTGTAAGCGCGAAGAACCGAGCCGCGCTTGCGCTACACCCTATCCGCTTGTGTATCTTGCCGGTTACGTAACTACCCTGGTACATTCGCCGGGTGGAAGCTGTCCTGCGGGCGCTGGCGGACGAGAGCCGTCGCACGATGCTCGAGGCCCTGACCGACGGCCCGGCCACTGCGGGCGAACTGGCGGCGCTGCTGCCGATTGCCCGCCCGGGGGTGTCACGGCACCTGCGCGTGCTGCGCGAGGCCGGGCTGGTCGACGTGCGCGAGGAGGCGCAGCGGCGGGTCTACAGCCTCCGACCCGAGCCGCTGGCCGAGGTCGACCAGTGGCTGGGCCGGTACCGGGCCCTGTGGGAGAACCGGTTTGACGCCCTGCACACCGAGATCGCCCGAGGCAGGCACGAGCGAAGGAGCATCGGATGACCAGCAGCGACCGCGCGGGAAACCGCATCCTGGGCGCCCTGCGGTCACAGGAGGGCACGGGCGTGGTGACCGTTCTGGACCGCTTCGACACCGACATCGACGACCTCTGGTCGGCGATCACCGATCCCGCCCGCCTCGCCCGCTGGCTCGGCCAGGTCGAGGGCGACCTCCGCCTGGGCGGCGAGTTCCGCGCGCACTTTTCCCTGGCCAGCGGCTGGGAAGGCACCGGGCGGGTGGAAGCGTGCGAGCCGCCGCGCCGGCTGCTGGTGCGGACGGTGGACAAGCGCACCTCAGACGAGCAGTTCATCGAGGCCACGCTGGACGCCGACGGCGACCAGACCATCTTCGTCTGGGAGGAGCGGGGCATGCCGGTCCGGCTGCTGGCCCCCTACGGGGCGGGGATCCAGGCCCAGGTCGAAGACCTGGCGGCCTACATCGCCGGGCGGCAGGCCCGCGATTTCGGCGACCGGTGGAGCGAACTGCACCCCGCCTACGAGGAGCTCGCGGCCCGCGTCGGCTAGGCGCCGGCCGTTCGCGTGCAGCCACGGTCCGTTCAGCGGCAGCCCTAGAGGCGAGCGCCGGCACCGGGCAGAATTGAGGCATGGACACCAGAGCCCGGTTCACCCGGATGCAAGACGGCACCGCCGAGGAGTTCGCCCTGATCGAAGCGGCCGAGGCCGAGTACGCGAGCACGCTGCCGGCCCGGGTGCTCGAGACGGTGCGAGCGCTGGGGACGGGCGGGGCGGCCGGCTATGCGATCAGCCGGCTCGAGCACAGCCTGCAGTCGGCGACCCGGGCCGAGCGCGACGGCCGGGCAACCGACTACGTCGTGGCCGCGCTGGTGCACGACATCGGCGACAGCCTGGCGCCGTACTCGCACGGCAGCTACGCCGCCGCGGTGCTGCGCCCGTTCGTCTCCGAGGAGCTGTGCTGGATCGTCTCGCACCATCCGCTGTTCCAGATGTTCTACTACGGCCCGCACATGGGCGGCGACAAGAACGCCCGGGAGCGATTCCGCGGCCACCCGTGGTTCGACGCCGCGGTGGAGTTCTGCGAGCGCTACGACGAGAACTGCTTCGACCCGGCCTACGACTGGCTGCCCCTGGAGCACTTCGCGCCCGCCGTCGCGAAGGTCTTCACCCGCGAGCCGTCGTTCTACTAGAGACGGCGCCGGCTAGCGACGGCTCCTGCTCGCGAGCCGGGCGAGCACCAGCTCGGTGACCGGCTGGGCGGCTCGGCCGGCCGGCTCGACGCCGGGGGTGCCCGCGCGCAGGATCACGTCGGTCACCAGGCGGTAGATCAGCGCGCGGGCCAGCAGCTGGTCGAATTCCGGCTCGTCGGCCAGGTAGTCGAGCACCTCGGGACGCGCGCCGCTCCACTGCAGCGCGTCCACCGCCACCACCGCGAGCGGCAGTGCGGCCGGGCGGCAGAGCGGCGAGAAGTCGATGAACGCAGGCGGCTCGCCGTCGGCGAACAGGACGTTCCCTGACAGGTCGGCGTGGACGAGCTGATCGGGGAGGTCGACCGGGCGCAGCGCGGCCAGCAGGCGGCGGACCTGCCCGGCGATGGAGCCGGCGGCCGGGCCGAGGGCCGGCTCGGGGTCGCGCTCGCCCCACGCGACCTGATCGCCGACTGTCCACGGGATGTCCTGGGTGACCCGCCAGCGCGGCACCGGGACGGCCGCCAGCGCGGCGTGCAGCGCCCGGCTGCCCGCGATCAGCTCCGGCCAGCGGGGCGAGACGCCGGACCAGTCGGCGGCGGCGCCGGACACCCGCTGCCAGGCGGTCCAGCCGTGCGCGATCCAGTCCCCGGTGACCGCGCGGATCGGGCGCGGCACCCGGAAACCGGGGCCGGTCAGCGTGTCGTAGACGTCGGCGTTCCACCGGTCCGCCCGGTCGATGTCGGCCGGCTTGAGCACGACCGGCCCGGCCAGCCAGGCGGCTCCCTGACCGCCCGCCAGCCGGACCGGGGCGACCCCGGCCAGCCCGAACGCGGCCAGCACCGCCGTCGGCACTACGGCGGCCGCTCCCGCAACGGCGGGTTCGGGAACGGCGGGTTCGGGAACGGCCGGTTCCGCAACGGCCGGTCCCCCAACGGCCGGTTCCGCAACGGCGGGTTCCTGGGTTGCGGGTTCCGAGGCGAGGCGTTCAGGATCGGGCATGAAGGCGACGATAACGGTGGCCCGCATTCCCGACCAACCGGTTTCAGTGAGCGCCCAGAGTCATGCAGGGTCCGTTCGGAAAACTGATTTTGCTCTTACTGCCTTTGAATTCACGGCCAGAGCTGGCGGCTGGCGAGCTCGGCCCCCTGGGCCAGGGTGTCGAGCTTGGCCCAGGCGATCTGCGGGTGGACCCGGCCGCCGAGGCCGCAGTCGGTCGACGCGATCACGTTCTCCCGGCCGACGACCTCGGCGAACCTGGTGATCCGGTCGGCCACCAGCTCGGGGTGCTCGACGACGTTGGTGGAGTGGCTGACGACGCCGGGGAGGATGACCTTGCCGTCCGGGAGCTTCACGTCCCGCCAGACCTTCCACTCGTGCTCGTGCCTGGCGTTGGCCGCCTCGAACGAGTACGCGCCCGCGTGCACCGCCAGCATCAGCTCGACGACGTCGGCCATCGGCAGGTCGGTCGTGTGCGGGCCGTGCCAGCTGCCCCAGCACAGGTGGAACCGGATCCGCTCGGTCGGCAGACCGCGGATGGCCCAGTTGAGCGCCTCGACCCGCGCCATCGTGAACCGCTGGTAGTCCTCGACGGTGGGGGCCGGGTTGATCTGGTCCCAGTTCTCGGCGATCGCGGGGTCGTCGAGCTGCAGGCCAAGCCCCGAGTCGATGATCGCCATGTACTCCTCGCGCATGGCGTCCGCGCACGCCTGCAGCTGTTCCTCGTCGCTGGCGTAGTACTCGTTGCCGAACCGGGCGCAGCTGCCGGGGGCGACCGAGTTCAGGAAGCCGTCTTGTATTCCAGTCGCTGCGAGGGCGGCCTTGAGGTCCGCGATGTCGCGCTGGACCGCCTGCTGGCCGGTGTAGGTGATCGGGCCCCGGCAGACCGGGGCCATCGGCATCGCGTCCCGGTTGGGGAGGGAGGCGCCGGAACTCGGGTCGCCGTAGGCCTCGGCGAACCGCTGCCAGTCCCGCCGTTCGCCGAAGCTGGCGAGGGTGATCTCGCCCGGCCTGGCCTTCGCCTGCGCGATCTGGGCGATGTCGAACTCCGCCAGCTCGAGGCCGCCGAGCCGCTGGAACACGTAGGTCCACCAGGAGCCGTAGTCGTAGCGCTGGCCCATCGAGTGGCCGTACTCGCCGTCGTTCACGAGGTCGATGCCCGTGCCGCGCTGGCGCGTGACCACGTCGGTCACCGCGGTGCGCAGCGCCTCCTGATACGCGCGGGAGTCGGTTGCGGCTGGGTCTGCGGCTCGTCTCTCGTTGAGGCTGATCAGGTTCTCGGGCCGCGGCAGGCTTCCGGCGTGGCTGGTCAGGACGCGGTTGGGCATCTTCTCCTCCTTGAGCGATCACTGAGAGCGGCGAAATGAGCGCTTTGGGGGAGTATGAACCCGTCCGCCCAGCCGCGCAACGGCCCGTTGCCCGGTTAGACGGGTTTAAAGTGGTAGCCCTCATCGAGCAGGCGCGGAATGGCGATCTTGAGCGCGGCCACGGTCTCGGACCTGTTCCCCCCGCCGTCGTGCTCGAGGATAATCGAGCCCGTCCGGGTGTTCTTCATGATGTTGCTGACGATCTTGCTGACTCCCGGCCGCGCCCAGTCCCGCGGGTCGACCGACCAGTCCAGCGGCATCAGGCTCTCGCTCGCGCAGTACTCGAGCGTAGCCGATGACCACGCGCCGTAGGGTGCCCGGAATATGGCCGGGGCCCGGCCGACCGCAGTGCGGATGGCGTCGCTGGCGTTGGCGATCTCGGCGCGGACGCGGGATTGCGATAGCGTCGCCAGGTCCGCGTGGTCCCAGGTGTGGTTGACGATCACGTGTCCGGCGTCGGCGACGTCCCTGGCCACGCCCGGGTAGTAGGTCACGTTCTCCCCCACCATCGAGAAGGACGCCGTGACGTGGTACTTCTCCAGGATCTGGAGGACCTGCGGGGTGTAGATCGGGCTCGGCCCGTCGTCGATGGTCAGCGCGATGGTCATCGGCCCGTCGTCCACGTAGTAGACCGGCTTGGCCGCGGCGGGTCCGTCGGGCGCGGTCGCGGTGGGATGCGGCCGGGGATGCGCGGTCGGGTGGGGATCGGTGCCGGATTTGCCGGTCTGGCCGGTCTGGCCGGGTTGGGGCGAGCGGCGGGGGCTTGCTCGTCCGCTTGGGGCCGGCGTCTGGTCGAGGGGGGCGGCCGCCAGCTTCTGGTTGGCGCAGCCGACCGCGCCGGCCACCCCGAGCATCAGTCCGCCGCTGGCGATGAGCATCACCCGCCGCGAGACGGCCGGCTCGGCCGATCGCAGTTGATCGCC
>Ga0335074_10015782_pt1 | contig 10625 bp, 10 predicted proteins | sample Lox_Sample_23_FD_206715 | JGI IMG/M metagenome (GOLD analysis project Ga0335074, IMG submission 206715) | Soil microbial communities from Loxahatchee National Wildlife Refuge, Florida, United States - Lox_Sample_2.3 | ecosystem: Environmental > Terrestrial > Soil > Wetlands | place: USA...
AAAACAGCGGACAGCTCAACGTCGTCGATTCCGACGAATTGTTGCCGCGGTTCATGCAGCAGACTATGCCGGACGGGCCGATGTTCCTTGGTCTCGCCGGCGAAATTATCGCGAAAACCCGCTCGGCCGGTCGCTTCAGCAACGTACGCTGGTGGGGCGAGATGGTAAATGTCCTGTGGGAGCGGGGTGACGTCGCCGCCAGCATGAATCTGGAAGATTTATTTGATCGTGTCAGTCGGGAGGAAAACATAGCCGTCTTCTGCTCGTTCCTGATGGATAACTTCAACGGCGACGTGCATACGCACATGCTGCCCCGGCTCGGGGACAACCACTCGCATTTGATCCCGGTTGAGGACTATGCGCGGCTGGAGAGCGCTGTCGCCGAAGCGCTCCGCGAAACCGTCGGCCCGGACGAGGCGATGGTGCTGCAAGACCGCCTCCTGACGCGATATCAGGCGCCGTTCAAAATGCCCCCGGCCCAGGCGCTGTTATTGGCGTTGCGGCAAACTCTCCCCGCGGTGGCCGAGTCGGTTCTACAAAGAAGCCGAAGCCTTTACGCCGGAACCGCTGACGGGTGACAGCGCTAGCCATGACCCGCTCGGACGGCTGGATCCATTTCGACCAGGACCATCAGCATAGCGCCGGTGCGTGCTCGACCACCGGCGATTTGATCGGCATCCTCGATGCCGTCGATGTTCCGATTGTCGTCGTATCGCGGGAGTTTAGGGTTACCTGCTTTAACCGCGCCGCCGCGGAATTGCTCGGATTCGAGCCGTCGGATATCGGCGGGTCCCCGGCCGACATGCCGCTGCTCCGGAGCTTTAGAGAGTTGGAAGCGCGGTGCGCGCAGGCCATCGCCACGGAGACAGCGTATCGGTACGACTTTCGTGACCGCGACAAGTCGTACCTGCTCCGTGTCGCGCCCTATGTGCAGAGCGATGGTCGCATCACCGGCTCCGTGCTCACCTTCGCCAATGTGACCGCATTTCGCGCCAGTATCGATCAGGCGATCTACGAGCGCGAATACACCAAGACGATCCTCAATACCGTCACGGATCCGCTTGCCGTGCTCGACCGCGAACTCCGTATCCTGACGGGGAACCGCGCTTTCTACACAATGTTCGGCTTGTCGCGCGAACCCATGCTGAGCCCTTGGCTCGGCGAGATTGCCAATGGGGCGCTGGATCACGCGCCGTTGCAGGAACTGTTGAAATCGGCGGTCACGGAGGGTGGCGAGTTCGAGCCGTACGAGATCGATCACGATTTTCCGAGGATCGGACGTCGGATCGTCTTACTCAGCGCCTGCCGGTTCGCGCTGCCGGGCAATCCAGGCAACATGCTTTTGCTCGTCATGCGGGACGTCACCGCCCAGCGACATGCCGAGAATGAATTACGGGATCGCGAACGCCGCATCAGGGAATTGATCAATGCGCTGCCTGCGGCCGTCTACACCACCGATGCAAAAGGACGGGTGACTTTCTACAACGAGGCAGCGGTTGAATTCGCCGGCCGCCAGCCGGCATTGGGCACTGACGAATGGTGCATCTGCTCGCGCCTGTTCCGGCCGGACGGCAGACCCATGCCCCGCGATCAATCTCCGATGGCCGTCGCCCTGAAGGAACGCCGAGCTGTTCGAGGATCTGAAGCGATCGCCGAGCGGCCCGATGGCACCCGGGTCACGTTCATCCCCTACCCGACGCCGCTGCACGATTCTTCAGGTACACTGATCGGCGCGGTCAATATGCTAGTCGATATTACCGAGCGAAAGAAAGCCGAGGAGGCAGTGCGGCGGCTTGCGGAAACGCTCGAGGAGCGCGTCGCTCAACGCACCATGCGGCTCGAAGAAGAGATCGCCGAGCGGGAAAAGGCTCAGGCTGCTTTGCGGCAATCGCAGAAGATGGAAGCGGTCGGTCAGCTCACGGGCGGTGTCGCGCATGACTTCAACAACCTGCTGACCGTGGTTACCGGCAATCTCGATCTGCTCGAGCGATGGGCGGACGCAAATCCACCAGCGCGGCGTTACGTCGAAACTGCGCAGCGCGCCGCGTGGCAAGGCGCGCGCCTGACGCAGCAGCTTCTCGCCTTCTCGCGACAGCAAGAGCTACGCCCTGAAATCGTCCACCTCGGGCAGGCGATGGGCGAATACGAAGGCCTGCTGTGTCGTGCCTTGGATGAGGCGATCGAGGTCACGATCACCTGTGACCCTGATTTATGGCTATGCCGCATCGACCCGGCTCAATTCGAAAACTCGATCCTCAACCTCGCGTTCAACGCGCGCGACGCGATGCCGGCGGGTGGCACGCTTACGATTTCGCTTGGGAACATTGAACTCAGCGGTCCCAATGGGCCCGCTGGCGCAGCGCCAGGGCAGTACGTCTTGGTGGCGGTGGCCGATACCGGAGTAGGCATCGAGCCCGACCGGATCGACCGGGTTTTCGAGCCTTTCTACACGACCAAGGGGGTCGGCCTGGGTACCGGCTTAGGCCTCAGTCAAGTCTACGGTTTCGTTGAGCAATCGGGTGGCTATGTTGGCATTGAAAGCACCGTTGGCGCGGGGACGACCGTAATGATCTATCTGCCAAAAGCGCCAGGTATCGCCGCCGACCGAGAACTGCGCAGCCCCGTCACGGAGGCGGCAGCGCCGGGCTCGGAAACGGTGCTGCTCGTCGAGGATGACCAGGATGTTCTCGAAGTCGTGACGACGATGATGGAGGATTTGGGCTATCGCGTCCTCACGGCACGAAACGGAGTGGAAGCACTGTCCATCCTGGAGCGTGATGAGGCGATTGACCTCCTGTTTACCGATTTGGTTATGCCGAACGGCATTAGCGGGGGCGCTCTTGCGCTGCGGGCGCGGCAGATGCGTCCGGAGCTCAAAATTCTGCTGGGATCTGGCTATTCCGCGAGGACGTCGCCGGACATTGCGGCGGCGGTCGCCGACCTGCCGATCCTCAGCAAACCGTACCGGCGGGACGAATTGGCCGCCAAGCTTCGCTCAATACTCGCGGTTGGAGACGGGTTCGCAGCGAAGGATTATTCGGCTCGGTCGGCTTGGCCAAGCTCGGCGGCAAAGCCTTTCAATTTGGGCTGCTAGCTAGATATTGAACGCCGGATCGATGACAACTGCCCGGCGCGATCGGCCAGCCACGCGCGGTCGGCGTCTGTCGCAAGCTGCCCCATCCCGGTCATCGCAGATTGATGTTTCAAAATTGGTGCACCGGCGCGAAGCGGTCGTTCCCCCGTGCCTTCAAAGCTTCTTGGCTCAACCAACCGGCGCGGTCAAATCGCTCCGGCCGTCCCCGTGAGGGGATGCCAGCCTGACCTCGCCGGCCGAACCAGCTACCGCTGCGTAGCGCCCACGATCGCCCGCGGACGGAAAAGCCGACGCTTGGCGATGTTCTCGGGCGGGCGATTGGAAAATCGAAGCGGCGAATTCGGAAGATTCAACCCGCCTGCCGATACAGAGTACTTGCTTGTCAAACGGGTTGCGGTTCGGCGATGGCTCAGAGGGCAATCACGATCGAGGAACTGGAGGCGCTTGCCGCCTGGCATCGGGCCACCGCCGAGCATGCCGGCAGCGACTGGGTGTGGGAGGCACGGCTGCGAACCGCCGAGGATCTGGAGCGCCAGGCAGCGGAACTGCGCGCGCAGCGGTCCTCGAATAAAGACCGCAACGGCGTGCGTGGCGTACCGGGCGATCAGCTGCCGCGCCGCCGGGCCCGACCTCTGCAGGATGATGCCGGGGGCGCTAAAACCTCGACGCAGGGGAGGCCGTGATGTCCGTTGCCGTTGCCGATCCGGGCCGGTTCTGGCCCGATGGCGCCCGTCTCGTCATATCGGTGTCGATGCAATTCGAGGCCGGGGCGCAACCGGAACGCGGCGCCGAGGGACCATTTCCGAAGCTCGACCCGCGCTATCCCGATCTGCCGGTTCAGAAATGGTTCGAATACGGTGTCAAGGAGGGCATTCCGCGTCTGCTCGAGCTCTGGGATGCCAAGGGGATCAAGGTGACTTCGCACATGGTCGGCCAAGCGGTCGAGCGGCAGCCGCAGCTGGCACGAGACATCGTCGGTCGGGGTCACGAAGCGGCCGGGCATGGCCAGACCTGGTCGCCGCAATATTCGATGACACCGGACGAGGAGCGCGCAGGCTACGCCCAAAGCATTTCCACGATCGAGGCGGTGACCGGAACCCGCCCGGTCGGCTTCAACGCGTTCTGGCTGCGCGGCACGCCGCACACTCTGGAAATTCTCCAGGACCTCGGCTTTCTGTATCACATCGACGACGTGAGCCGCGACGAGCCGTTCACCGTGAGCGTACGCGAGCGACCGTTCGTCGTGGTGCCCTACACGTTGCGCAACAACGATATCGTGCGCTTCGACAATCCGGCGCTGACGGTCGCCTGCTATACGGCCGAGCTCAAGGCGGAATTCGATCAACTCTACGCCGAGGCGGCGCGGCGCCGGCGCATGATGTCGATCAGCACGCACGACCGCATTTCCGGAACACCGGCGCGGGTGCGCGGACTGGCCGAGTTCATCGACTACGCCCAGGGACATCCGGGCGTGCGCTTTCTGCGCAAGGACGAGATCGCGCGCTGGGCACTGTCCGAGGCGGATACACCCCGCGAATAAACGACAATCGGCGGCCGCACCTCGGTGATGCCGGGAGAGCGACATGGAACCACGATCGTTTTCGGGACTTGACGTGCGGCAGATAGCGACCAACGGCACGATCTTGCACGTTCGCGTGGGAGGGCAGGGCCCGGCGCTCGTGATGTTGCACGGTTTCGGCGACACCGGTGACATGTGGAGGCCGCTTGCGGACGCGCTGGCCGACAAGCACGGTCGTCATCCCCGATCTGCGCGGCATGGGTCTTTCCGCGCACGCCGATCCCGGCTACACGAAAAAGAAACAAGCCTCGATATCGCCGGCGTGTTAAACAACCTGCGCATCGAGAAAGCCGATCTCGTTACGCACGACATCGGCAACATGGTCGGCTATGCGTTCGCCGCACAATTTCCCGACCGCGTGACATCTTGGGTGGCGATGGATGCGCCGCTGCCGGGGATCGGCAATTGGGAGCAAATCGCGCGCGATCCGCGTTTATGGCATTTCAATTTCCGCGGGCCGGATGCGTAACGCTTAGTGGCTGGCCGCGAGCGCATCTAACTCGATTGGTTTTGGAACGAGCTGTCGGCCGATCCGGCGGCGATCGACGAGGCGACGCGTAATCACTACGCGGCGCTCTATGCACGGCCCCACGCGATGCACGATGCCTTCGAGCAGTTCGCCGCCTTTGCGCAGGATGCGATCGACAACCAGGAGTTCCTGGCGAGCCGCGGCAAGCTGGCGATGCCGGTGCTGGCCATCGGCGCAGAGAAATCGTTCAACTCTGCGATGGCTGATGAAATGCGGTTTGCGGCGACAAACGTGACCGCCGCGGTGGTGACCAATTCCGGCCACTGGCTGGTGGAGGAGCAGCCCGCCGCGACGATCGCTGCCATCCGCGACTTTCTCGAACACCGGCCGGCTCAACCGTGAGGGCGAACATGACGCGGGTGCGACTGACCATCAACGGCACAATCAGGGAGCCTGTGGTGCGTGCACAATCCTGCTCGACGGCAGGCGCATCAATTCCTGCCTGACGCTGGCGGTGATGCACGACGGTGCCGAGATCGTGACGATCGATGGTCTTGCGACGGGCGCGGAACTGCACCGCTGCGGGCGGCTTTTATCGATCACGAAGGCTTCCAGTGCGGTTATTGCACCCCGAGCCAGATCTTGTCGGGTGTTTGCTGCATTGCCGAAGGACAGGCCGGTTCCGCCGCTGAGATTCAGTTCTGGATGAGCGGCAACATCTGCCGCTGCGGCGCCTATCCGGGCATCGTTGCGGCGATCGCCGAGACGGCGAACACGGACGGACGATGATCCCGTTCAGTTACGAGAAAGCGACCACCGAACAGGATGCGATCCGCGGTGCGGCGGAAGGAGGGCGTTACATCGCCGGCGGCACGACGCTGATCGACCTGATGCGCGAGGAGGTGGATCAGCCCAAACGGCTCATCGACATCAATGCGCTGCCGATGACCGGCATGCGAGTGGAAGGCTCCGACCTCGTCATCGGTGCGCTCACGCGCATGGCGGAGGTCGCAGCTCACCCCGATACGCAACGTCTGCAGCCGCTGATCGCTGAGAGCCTGATCGAGGGCGCATCGCCGCAACTGCGGAACATGGCGTCGATCGGCGGCAACCTTATGCAGCGCGTGCGCTGTCCCTACTTCAGGATGCTCGATGCGGCGTGCAACAAGCGCGATCCGGGCGCGGGCTGCGCCGCGATCGATGGCGTCAACGGCGGCCACGCGATCCTTGGAACGAGCGAGCGGTGTGTCGCGACGCACCCGTCCGATCTCGCCGTCGCGCTGGACGCCACGCTGCGGGTGCGCGGACCACAGGGCGAGCGCTCGCTTCTCGTCGAGGAGCTCTACCGCATGCCCGGCGAGACACCGCATCTCGAACACACCCTCGCCGGGGAGCTGATCATCGAAGTGCGAGTGCCCGGTGCTTCGCATGCCCGCCGCGCGCGGTATCTCAAGGTACGTGATCGCTCATCGTACGAGTTCGCGCTGGTGTCGGCGGCAGCGCGCTTGACATCGACGATGGCATGATCCGGCAGGTCCGGCTCGCGGCCGGCCGCGTCGGCACGGTTCCCTGGCGCCTGCATGCCTGCGAGGCCGCGTTGATCGGCAAGCCGCCGGCGCGCGTCCGGCCTTCGAGATGGCCGCCCGATTTGCGCTCGACGGGGCGCGCCCGCTTTCGGGCAATCGATTCAAAATCGACTTGTTGCCGCGGACCATCGTCCGTGCTCTCGAAATGGCTGGAGAGGTCGCACGACAAAAGCGATCGGCCAGCCCCTGGCTCGCATCGACGGTCACGCCAAGGTCACCGGCGCAGCCCCGTTATGCGGCCGAGTTCAACCAGGTGAGCCAAGCATATATGGTGATCGTCCACGCGACGGTCGGTGTCGGCCGGATCACCGGCATTGATGCTGTGCCTGTCATGTGGCTGCCCGGAGTTATCGCGATTATCGATCATCGCAACGCGCCGCGGCTTGCCTATCGCGAACACAAAGCCGGGATCGACCCGGCAATCGGCGAACGGCTGCATGTGTGCAAGACGACCGAGTGCGCTTTTGCGGTCAACCCGTCGCGGTCATCGTCGCCGAGACGCTCGACGAAGCTGAACATGCCGCCGCCGCGCTGCGCGTGACTTACGCAGCCGAACGTCCGATCATCGATCCGTCAGACCCGCAGGCGGCGCCTGTTGTCCCGGAAGGCGCCCTGCGGTCCCGCTCTCATGTGCAGGCCGACCGGTCGCGCGGCGACGCCGATGCGGCACTGGCACAGGCGCCGGTAAGGATCGATGCGACTTACGACTTGGCCCGGGAAAATCACAATCCGATGGAGCCGCACGCGGCCTTTGCAGCCTGGGCCGGCGACCGGCTGACGTTGTGGAGCAAGAGCCAGTTCGTCGCTAACGAGCAGGCCGAGGTTGCGGCAGTGTTCGGTATACCGGCCGAGAACGTCCGCGTGATCTGCCCGTTTATCGGCGGTGCTTTCGGCACAAGCCTCAGAACTTGGCCGCACGTTACGCTGGTGGCCATGGCGGCGCGGCAAATAGGACGCCCGGTGAAGCTCGCGCTGACTCGCAAGCAGATGTTTTTCGCAACCGGTCATCGCCCGCGTACTATGCAGCGCGTCGCCCTCGGCGCGAGCGGCGATGGCAAGCTCGTGAGCCTGATGCACAATGAGCGCGTCGTCGCGATACCGCGCAGTGCGCGTTCGGCGGCATTGTTCGACAGGCAGGCGCGTCCGTCATCAAGGAACAGGGTGAAGGCAGCCCAACGCTTCAGGATGTAGTCGATGGCCTTGGCGAGGTCGTGGCCGCGGGAGAGTTTGGCGCGCTTCGCGCATATAGACCTGAAGCTCCTCGAGGAGGGGTTTGCTGCGCTGCTGGCGAACCGTCCGGCGCTCTTCGGCATTCTTGCCGTTGATCCTGCGCTCGACCTCGAACAGGGCGTCGATGCGGCGCACGACCTCGATCGCGATCGGCGAGAGCGCGACCGCATTCCTGCCAGCGGCCCGCCGCCGGGCGATCACGCGGAGCTGGGCGCCGCTCTTGGTATCCGGGAAGCGGATCGAGGCTTCCTCGGTGTTGAGCCACGCGCGCCGGAGCCCCAGCCCCTGAAGCCGTCGGAAACCCGTCAGCAGCAGCAGGCGGATCGCTGCAAGTCCGGTCGGATGCTCGCCCGCCGCCTCGGCGGCGCGCGTGGCCGGTCGGAGGCGATCCGCGGCCTGGCGCGCGCCGACAGTGCATGTGCATCCTGACCGTCAAAACTGCCTGGAGGTCGCCGTATTGCGCGGGCCGCGGCGAGACATTCGCGAGTTTGCCGAACACGTCATGTCCGAGCGCGGCGTGCGGCACGGCCGGCTCGTCGCCGTGCCGGTCGAGGTGGAGATGGGAGCCACCGCCACGGGACGCACGGCGGCGGCCGTCCGCACATCTACGTGCGCGAAGCCGGCTGAGCCTCGACTTCGCGGAGAGTGGGCGGCTATCGCTTCGGCCCGCTGACATTCGCCGGGACGCGCGGTGTTGAGCGCGGGGCGCCGTAACCTGCCATTCACCAAACGAATCCTTGTCTCACATCCGCTTTAACGTAGCGGGCTTCCCAACTGAGTCTTACGGTCGAGCCAATCTGGTATCACGCTACGCGAGCACGTGAATGGCGTCGGCATCGATTTCGGCGTCGACGGCGCTACCGGGAGCCAGCCCGCAAGCGCGAGCGGTCTGCGGCAGCGCATAGGCGATGAGCGGGAAGCTGCAATCGAGCGACACCTTCCAGAGCGGCCCGACGCGCCGCAACGCCACGACGCGCGCCGGCAGGAGGTTGGCCCGCGGCGACGATTGCGGCGGCAGCAGCCGCACTTGCTCCGCACGCATGCACAACGTCACCACTTGCGCCGGTGCCAGCCGGCAATCGGGATTGGCGACGTGGAGGCTGCCATCGCCGACGGCGACGCGCAGGCGCTCGCCGTCGCACGGCCCCTCGATGCGGCCCTCGATGATGTTCTCAATGCCGAGAAAGCGAGCGATGCCGATACTGGCAGGCCGCGCGAAGACCTCGGCGGCGGGGCCTTGCTGGCGGATGTTGCCGCTGTCGATCACCGCGACCCTGTCGGCAATCGCTATCGCCTCAAAGCGATCATGCGTGACGAAGACCGCAGGCACCCCGGTGCGCCGCAGAAACGCGGCCAATTCGTCGCGTAACGGTTCGCTCGTAACGGCGTCCAGCGCGGCGAAGGGCTCGTCGAAGAGGAAGGAGTCCGGGGCGCCGGCGAGCGCCCGAGCGAGCGCGGCACGCTGCTTTTCGCCGGGGCTCAAATTGCCCGGCCGCGCCGCTGCTAGATGCGCGATGCCGAGGCGGTTCATTAGCACCTGCAGCTCGGCGACGCCGCCGCGCGCCCGCTGGCCGATCGCCACATTCGCGGCGATCGAGAGGTGTGGAAACAGGCCGAAATCCTGCACCATGAACCCGATGCGCCGTTTCTCGGGCGGCAGCTGCGTAACATCGCGGCCAGCGATCCGGATATGGCCGGCAAGCGGGCGATGGAAACCGGCGATAGTCTCGAGAGTGACCGATTTTCCAGCGCCGTTGGCGCCGAGCAAAACCAGAATTTCGCCAGGCGCCACGTCGAGGCTCACTGCGCGCAAGGCGAACGACCCGAGACGCAGCGTGAGGTCGCGGACCTCGATTCCGGACGAGCTCATTGCCGGGTTCCGGCGGTCTCGCGGCCATAAGCGAAATGGCGAAACAGGACGAACAGCGCCAGCGACAGCCCGAGCAGCAATACGGCGGCCGACGCCGCCTCGTTCAGCCCGAAGCGCATGAACAATTCGTAGATCTTTACCGGCGCCGTCATCGGGAAATAGACGAGGATCGACACGGCAGCAAATTCACTGATCGCCCGCGCGAAGGTCAACGTGACGCCGGTGGCAATACCGTGCCAGGCGAGCGGCACGGTGATGCGAAACAAGACCCGCCACGGTCCGAGACCGAGCGTGCGCCCCACCATCTCCAGCCGGCGGTCTACGGCGAGAAAGCCGATACGCGCTGAATTGACGGTGTAGGGCGCGGCGACAAAGACCATCGCCACGACGATGCCGGCAAGCGTTGCCCAGAACCGAAGGCCGAATAGCGCCGCTGCCGTCGCGCCGATGATGCCGCGCCGACCAAAGACCATCAGCAGCGCAATGCCGGCAACCGTGTGCGGCACGCTGAGCGGCAGATCGACGATCGCTGCCATCAGGCCGCGGCCCCGGAACCGGCCTCGCGCCAGCAGGTAGGCGAGCGGCACGCCGAGCAGCGCCGACACCAGCGCCGCCAGGAGGGCGCCGGCGAGGCTGAGCCACAGGGCATCGCGCACCTCGACATCGCGCGCCGCGGCGACGAGGCTGGCCAGCGACGGTTCGAGAGCAAGGCGCACCAATGGCAACACGACAATCGCCAGCAGGATCGAGCCGAGCAGCCAGAGGACGAGATGGAGGCCGACCCGTGCCGGCAGCAG
>Ga0335074_10015784_pt1 | contig 10624 bp, 9 predicted proteins | sample Lox_Sample_23_FD_206715 | JGI IMG/M metagenome (GOLD analysis project Ga0335074, IMG submission 206715) | Soil microbial communities from Loxahatchee National Wildlife Refuge, Florida, United States - Lox_Sample_2.3 | ecosystem: Environmental > Terrestrial > Soil > Wetlands | place: USA: Florida...
CTCCTGCGCTGGTGGTATTGCTCGTCACAATCCAGCCTAGCAGCAGCAGTGCGGAACGCCGTACCGTTTGGTTGCGGCCTCAGGCCGCGCTGTGTTCATCCGCGGTTCCATACAATGCCGCGGCAGCCTTGAGGCCGTGCTGGAGGATCGCGGAGCAACCGAACGGCTGACCGGATGGGGCCAGAACCGGACGTTCGAAGCGTTGGTTGACGCGCAAGAGACATTGCTCGTCGAGGAGGAACTCGCGCTGCCGCGCCAGAGCGAGCCGGAACTGGCGGATTGTTTCGACACGGCCATCATCGCTGCGGTCGCCGCGGCCAGTTTGCGGTGGCCGGAGAGCGCCGCCCGGTTCGAGGAAGCGTTCCCGCGTATGATGACCCTGCCGCGGCGCGGCGCCGTGATCGCGACTGTGGTGACACGGCTGCGACCAGGGCCGTTATTCAGTGTGCGGCCCGCCGACGCCGCCGCGGTGGCCTAGCACAAGCGCTCTCACCCCGGCCCCACTGTCCCCCTTAACACATCCAGCGGCACCAGCCGGCCATCGCGCTCGAAATGCCAGAACGTCCAGCCGTTGCAGGACGGCGCGTTCTGCACCAGCGCCCCCACCTTGTGGATCGACCCCCGGATCTCGCCCGAAACCACCGTCCCGTCCGCCGACACCACCGCCGTCACCCGCCGCTGCCTGTCGTGCAGCTTCGTCCCCGGCGTTATCATCCCTTGCTCCACCAGGCTCCCGAACGGCACCCGCGGCGTCTCCCGCCGCGACGTCGCGGTGCCTACCCCATCCGCCGGCACGCGCTTGGTGTCGCGAACCCGCCCCCAGGCAGCTTCCACGTATGCGGGATGCCGCTCGATCCCGATGAAGTGCCGGTGCAGCCGCTTGGCCACGACTGCCGTCGTGCCGGTGCCCAGGAACGGGTCCAGCACGATCTCCTCCGGCGACGTCGAGGCCAACAGCACGCGATGCAGCAGTGCTTCCGGCTTCTGCGTCGGGTGCAGCTTCAGCCCGTGCTGGTTGCGCAGGCGTTCGGCGCCGGTGCACAGCGGGATGAACCAGTCGCTGCGCATCTGGATGTCGTCGTTCAGCGCCTTCATCGCCTGATAGTTGAAGCGGTGGCGGGAGTCGCGCTGGCGTGCCGCCCAGATCAGCGTCTCATGCGCATTGGTGAAGCGCCGGCCGCGGAAATTCGGCATCGGATTGGCCTTGCGCCACACCACGTCGTTCAGGATCCAGAACCCCAGGTCCTGCAGGATCGCGCCGATGCGGAAGATGTTGTGGTAGGCGCCGATTACCCACAGCGTGCCGTCCTTGCGCAGCAGCCGCCGGCATTCAGCCAGCCAGTCGCGGGTGAAGGCGTCGTAGGTGGGAAAATCGATGAAGCGGTCCCATTCCTCATCCACGCCGTCCACCAGGCTGTCGTCGGGGCGGCGCAGTTCGCCACGCAACTGAAGGTTGTACGGCGGATCGGCGAACACGCAATGCACCGAGGCAGGCGGCAGCATCCGCATCAACTCGACGCAGTCGCCGAGCAGGATCTGGTTCAGCGGCAGTTCGCGGACGATTTCCACGGGGCTCCCGGGGTGGCGGGTGACGATTGCCCTATCGTGACGGCGCCGCCGAAGCCGCGTCAATCGGATTGGTTCGCCGCGAGGCGCTGGATGCGTGTTCTGCCCGAAGCCGCGCCCGCCGGGTCGCGTTGCCGCCTATTGGCTGCGCCGCGAATCACCCCGGCTGCGCGGGCCCAAAAGGATACCGGAATCAGGTACGGCGGACGTTGCATCGTCCGCGGCAGACGGCGCCTACTGTCCGCTTTTCGCCATGTGGTAACCGGACTGCATGGCCGTCGTCTCGCACACGTAACCGCCGCGTTTTGTCTTGCCGTAGTATTTCGATCCGGAGGCGTGCAGGACATGGTTGGACGTGTTCGCCCAAACTACGGACTGGCTGCCGCAGGCGGATTTCGCTTCGGACTCTGTCTTGAACTGCTGCAGATGCTTGCCCGAAGCCATGCCGTGTGTGGCCGACGGCGCCGGCGTCGTACTGGTGGCTGCCGTACCGGTGCCGGACTGAACCGCTTGCGCAAGAGCCGCCGGCGCAACGGTCAGCGCGAATGCAAGCAGCGATGCCGAGAGAAGGGTCTGGCGCATGAAGATCTCCCCTTGTTGGTTTCCCACCGAGACTATGGGAGTGCTTGCTTCTACGCCTTCCTATCGCTGTGCAACCGGCTTCACTGCTGAATTGATGCCGGCTGCGATAGAGAGATCGTGAGATTGCCGACGCGGCATCAACGAATCACGGCGGGCTGCCCCAGCAGACCGCGCATTCAGTCCGCTTCGAGCCCGAGGCTCAATTGCGCCACGCTGGCGAAGGCCGGCTGGTGATGGCGGCTCGGCCCGAGCCGGACCAATGCCTCGCGGTGACATTCGGTGGCGTAGCCGACATTCGTTTCCCACCCATACCCCGGCCAGCGCAGCGCGAGCCGCGCCATGGCCCGGTCGCGGACCACCTTGGCCACGATCGAGGCCGCGGCGATGGACAGGCACCGTCCGTCGCTACCCACCACGCAGCGCACGGGGCCCGGCAGCGCCGGGGCGACATTGCCGTCCACCAGCGTGAGGTCCGGCGGGGCCGGCTGTCGTGCCGCCGCGCGGCACATGGCAATCCTGAATCAGACAGTCAACCTAAGTCGCAAGCATGCAGTACAAATGTGCAAAGTACGCCGGGAAGGTTGCTGCTTTATACCAGCCGCCGGAAAGATTGACGCAGCGGCTGCGTTCATCGTCATGGTGCGCGAAGGCGTACCATCCACGATTTGCCTTACTGCACGGTGTAAAGCCTTTGATATCCAAGATCTACTGGCAAGCCAAACACTCCTCATAATCCATCCGCCCGCCGGCACCAGCAGCAGCCGCCACCGCAGCCACCAACGGTAACGACCCCTGCCCGTCATTCGCCGCCGCACCCGCAACGCCCTCGAACGCGACCGGCCCCACCGCCTTCTCGCTCACCGCATCCGCCCGAGCGATGGACAGACTCCGGCAGTAGTACAGCGACTTCACCCCCTTCTTCCACGCCATGAAATGGATCTGGTGCAGGTCCCGCTTATGCACATTCGCGGGGAGGAAAACGTTCACCGACTGGCTCTGGCAGATGAACGGCGCACGGTCCGCGGCATGCTCTACGATCCACCGCTGATCCAGCTCGAACGCGGTCTTGTACACCGCTTTTTCTTCCGCACTCAAAAACTCCAGATGCATCACGCTGCCCTGGCGCAGCGTGATGGAGGACCACACCTCCTCGGTGTCCATCCCCTTCTCCGCCAGCAGCTTCTGCAGATGCCGGTTTCGCACCGTGAAGCTGCCCGACAGAGTCTTCTGCAGAAACACATTGGCCGCGATCGGCTCGATCCCCGGCGACGAATTCCCCGCAATGATTGAAATCGACGCCGTCGGCGCGATCGACATCTTGTGCGAGAACCGCTCCATCACGCCGTATTCCGCGGCATCCGGGCACGCCCCGCGTTCCTCCGCCAGCACGTACGATGCGGCATCCGCCTGCGAGCGGATGTGGCGAAAAATCCGCTTGTTCCACACTTTCGCCATCACGCTTTCCCACGGCACGTTCAGCGCCTGCAAGAAGGAGTGAAACCCCATCACGCCCAGCCCGACCGACCGTTCCCGCATCGCGGAATACCGCGCTTTCTCCATCCCCGGCGGCGCGCGGTCGATAAAATCCTGCAATACGTTGTCGAGGAACCGCATCACGTCCTCGATGAACATCGGGTGGTCGCACCACTCGAACCATGTCTCCAGGTTCAGAGAGCAAAGGCAGCACACCGCGGTGCGCTCCTTGCCGTGCTGGTCGCGACCCGTTGGCAGTGTGATCTCGCTGCAGAGGTTGGAGGTCTTCACCTCCAGCCCGGCCAGCTTGTGATGCTCTGGCTGCGCCCGGTTCACGTGATCGGAGAAGATCAGGTACGGCTCCCCCGTCTCGATCCGCGCCGTCAGGATCCGCACCCACAGGCCACGCGCGGAAATCGACCGCACCACCGACTCGTCCTTTGGCGACAGCAGCGGCCACGGCTCGTCCGCCTCCACCGCGCGCATGAACGCGTCGGAGACCAGGATGCCGTGATGCAGGTTCAGCGCCTTGCGGTTGGGATCGCCGCCGGTGGGGCGGCGGATTTCCACGAATTCCTCGATCTCGGGGTGCCATACCGGCAGATAGACCGCAGCCGAGCCGCGCCGCAGCGAGCCCTGTGAAATGGCCAACGTCAAGGAATCCATCACCCGGATGAACGGGATCACACCGGACGTCTTGCCGACCGCGCCCACCTTCTCGCCGATCGAGCGCAGGTTGCCCCAGTAGGAGCCGATGCCGCCGCCTTTCGAGGCCAGCCAGACGTTCTCGTTCCACAGGCCGACAATGCCTTCCAGGCTGTCGGAGGCCTCGTTCAGGAAGCAGGAGATCGGCAGGCCGCGGTTGGTGCCTCCATTGGACAGCACCGGCGTCGCCGGCATGAGCCACAACTTGCTGATATAATCATACAGCCGCTGCGCATGCGCCGCGTCGTCGCCGTAATAGGACGCCACACGGGCGAACAAATCCTGAAAGCTCTCGCCGGGCATCAGGTAGCGGTCGGACAGGGTCGCCCGCCCGAAATCAGTCAGCAATGAGTCACGTGAGCGGTCGATATGAACCTGGTGGCGCCCCGTCATCTGCACGGCGTCGAGCACGTCTGCCTCCCCTCCGGTCGTCGGGGAGGGAACATCCGGTGCGTCGCGATTCGGGGTCAACAACATATGGGCGGTCTCCGGGCCGGTTGGCCACAACATCTCATGTGGAAGTTGCGCTCATGCCACATTCGGGTGCCCCATAGTAGCGCGCCATGCGGCGCCTGCCCAACATATAGGGGGGTCCTGGGTACATGTTCTCCCCATGTTCCACAAGGTGTGGGCAAGTGCCTCCGCGCCTCGTGATCGGACGCCCCGGGGCTGCCACGAAGCCGGCCCTCACCGGCCACGTTCCAACGCCATCACTCCGGGCCATCGGCATTGCCACTCCGGTGTGCCGTTCAGCGAACAGGGACTTGCATCAGCGACAAGGATTCTCAGGTCATGCGAATTGCCTTGCTTGTGCTTCCGATTGCAGTGCTCGGCCTGGCGGGCTGTATCGACGTGCACGAACACCCGGCGCCGCGAGAAACCGTGGTAACGCCGGGCGCGCCGCCGCCGCCCACAGCCGAGGCTCCTCCTGGTTCAACAGCAACGGTGGTGACCCACTAGACAACCGCACTCATCAACCCATTCCGGCGATTGGCGCGGCAGGCCGGGGGACGCACGTCGTCTCCCGGCCTGTCTGCTTTCGGTCCTTCGGTTCCGGGCCTTCGCGTCCGCCGTGCGCGACGCCGCATGAACGCCGGATGGCGGCTTTTCAATGTTGCCGTGGCTTCTGCCGGTTCGCAGCCCAGCGTAGGAACCGGCGGCGATGGTTGGCTTGCTCCGATATCCGCATGGTGCTGCCGTTTGCGATGATGTGTTCCGCGGTATCGCTATCGGGTTGGCGTAGGCTCGCCTCCCCATGTCATTGCGAGGAGCGGAGCGACGAAGCACCGCGGGCCATGTGAGCGCGTGGCCGGTGCAACGCTGCCTCGAACGAGGTTGCTTCGTCGCTCCGCGCCTCGCAATGACATGGGTGGGCTGCCCTTGCGCCTGTAAGAAAGCCTGCCCCCGCCAGAGGAACCCGACGATGAACCACGCAATACCCACATTGTGGTCTAGGCGCCGTTATGGACTGGCCACCGCCCTTGCCATGCTCGCGCTGGTGCTGGCTTTTGCGCCGGCATTGGCGGCGAACCCGGCGCTGACCGTCTCGCACCCCTGGATCCGCTTCCTGACGCCGCAAATTCCTGCGGCCGGCTATTTCAGCTTGCACAACAACAGTGCGCAGCCCGTGGTACTCATCGGCGCTTCGTCGCAGGATTGCGGCCAACTGATGCTGCACCGGAGCATGGAGAAGAACGGCATGGCGGAGATGGACATGGTCTCTGCCGTCACCGTGCCGGCGCACGGGTCGGTGTCTTTCCAGCCGGGAGGCTACCACCTGATGTGCATGTCGCCATCGGCCGCGATCACGCCAGGCCAGCATGTGCCGGTCACATTGCAGTTCAAGGGCGGATCGTCGCTGCCGGTCGATTTCCCGGTATACGGGGCAAAAGGCAAGTAGTGCCGCAGCGGGCCTGCGGTCAGATCTCCCACGAGGCTTCCGCCGCCAGTTCGCCTTCATCCGCAAAGGATTGCGAATTCAGCGGAGTCCGCCGATCCTGCTCCGGCCGGCGCTGGTTTTCGACGAACGCCGGCAAGCGGACTGCCACCGTGGTGCCCTGCCCTGGCCACGTTTCGATGTCGATCGTCCCGCCTTGTAATGCCGCCAATTCAGCAACCGGACGCAATATCGCCTGCTGCTCGGCCGCGGTCGGACCGCTGCCATCGTCCGTCACGGCGATCTGTATCCTTGCGCCAAGCTGCATCACGCTTACCAGAACTTGCTCCTGTGCCTGCCGGATCGCATGATCAACCAGGATATTCACAATGGTCCGCAGCGCGTCGCGATCGGCATGCAGCAGCAGGTTAGGAGCAATTGCCGCATCAACGACAACGAAGCGATCCGAAGCCTCCGACGCGAATTCCTCCAGTGCGGCCCGTATCTCCAGCCCGACATCAAGTCTGACGCCCAGGAACGGGGCTCGGCCAGGGACGAATGGCTCCGGTGCACGCACGCGCAGCCGCTGTTCGCGTGCGGACAAGGCCAACGCTCTTCGCTGGAAGGCACCCAGCAACAATGCAGCGCATACCAGCATGCTCAGGAGCACTGACGCTACGGCCGCCCACGCAAATAGACCACTGATCAACATGCGGCCAGTAACGCACCGGTCGGTTAATACTTTGCTAAACCCGGTCATACGGTAGCATTGATGCCGAAAGTGCGACACGCTGATGGTGCCGGAGGTGCCGAAGGCGGACACAGACTGCGATGCAACAGCGCCTTGGCCGACGACATCTGCTGACCCTGCCACTGGCCGCCACAGCGTCAAAACCCAGCGCTGCCCAGGGCCAGGAGGATGGATTCCAGGTTTCCTACATCGCCGGCCGCCGGGATGTCGCCGGACGCTTCGCCGGGGGCACGGAAATGCGCTTGCTCGTCGCGCACGATGGGAAACTGTACGCCGGCAACGGTTATTGGGAAGACCGGCCAGAATCTGAAGGGCGGCAAGGCGCCCAAATCCTGGTGCTCGACTCGCCTGCAAGCCGCTGGCGCGTCGATCATGCGTTCCAGGAACGGCTACCGAATGGGCGCTGGCGGGACCTTGCGGTCGGCGCCCTGGCGGAGGTGGTGTTTGCGACCGACGGCGGTGGACGTCCCCTGCCCCACGCTGTCGCGCTATTGCTCTCTTCCATGTGGGACCTGACCGGCGCTGCCCGGGTCTTTACGCGCAACGACACCACCGGGGACTGGACCGCGGTCACGCTTGCACAGGATCCGACAGCGCCTGATTTCCTGCCGCAGATCCGCAGCTTTGCCACGCATCGCGACAGCATCACGGGCGCCGACCTGGTGTTTGCCGGGGAAATGCCGCGCGGGATTTTCTCCGGCAGTTACGATCCCGCCGCGCCGGGCAGCATTCGCTGGAAAGCGGCGCCGGAACTTGACGCGTCAGCCGTGTCCTCGGCGTTTCCGGGGCTTGCCGGGCGTCTGCGCGTCAGCAGCTTTGCCGAGGCGAACGGCCGTCTCTATGCCGCGGTCGGCCAGCAGGTGTTTGAACGCATCGACGGGCCGTCGCCGCAATGGAGGCTGGTGTACACCAACCCGCACCCCGGCCATTCCGAGACCGGACTGCGCGGATTGACTGCGATCCGGGCGGCGCATGGCCAGGCGTTGCTGGCTGCCGTCGAAGGCACCGCCGCGCGGATCGTGCGGATCGATCCCGCCACGGGCGCCGAAGCAGCAGAACTGGACCTGTCGCGCTTCCTTGCACAGGCCTGGAGCATGCGCGTCGGCTACGTCCTGGCGGCCTACAACGACATGACGAAGGTGCCGGCGCCTGGCGGCGGCGAAGCGGTGTTGCTGGGACTGTGCGCCTTCATCCCGCGGGACGTGCCGATCGCACCGGGACATCACGTTGTGGATGTCGGTTATGGGCAGGTGGAAGGCGGCGGCTGGTACCTGGTGCGCTGGCCGGACGGTCATTACGATCTGCATCAGGTGGTCGCCGACTTTCCCCGGCCGCTGGTGGCGACACGGTCGATCTGCAGGTCGCCGTTTCCGGGCGACGCCGACGCCATCTATTTCGCCGGTTTCGACGCGAACAAAGCGCTTATACACAACACCGCCTGGATCGCCCGGGCGCCGTTGCGTGCAGTGCTCGGCGGCCGTTGATCCCGGCGCTGGCGCGTGCGTGGCGCTGCTGAAGTTTGATCTATATCAATGCTATTGGTTTGCCGCCTCGCCATCCTTCGGTTGTGTTCGTGCGGAGAAATGGCGTGGCTCGCCAGGACGACTGCCTATGTCGAAGCCAGACGGTTAGCGGGATCGCGGACGCAAGTCAGGAATTGCGCGAGGTCGATCAGCTTCTGAACGATCCTGACGTGGCGCTGGACGCGCGTCGCGTCTGGTCATTGCTCTCTGATGTGAAGCGCACGGCGCAAAAACCGAATTCTGCTTGTGTATCGGCGCCCGACTGATCCATCACAGCCGGGTGCATCCGGCAATCATCACATGGCGTCGCGTACCCATATAATGATGACGGCGCACAATCCGGCGGGCGCAACGCTGTCGCCCGGTCACGACGATCTGCAATGCAATGAATGCCCTGATTTTCATCGGTGTGATTCTATTGCTTAGTGGCTGCGGTGGCTCGGCACCGCGGCCCAGACCGGCGCAGGCCGAGGAAGCCCGTCCAAGCTTCCTGACCCGCGTGCATGACGACTGCCTGGCCGGCGATCAGTGGTCATGTGACCTGCTGATCCAGCTCTCCAACGCGATGCGCTCGCGGGGGCAGTGACGGGGTTGCGATCCGCAGCGCTGCCGTTCCCTGGTTCACGGCCCTGGCATTTGCCAATTGCGAAGCTGCCAGCAACCGGCCATGCTGACTCCCTTGGCAAGCAAGATCGCAAGAATCGAGGGAGGTTTCATATGCATTTGGGTCAGGGCCTGAATCGCGCGGTCCAGACGCGGCCGGATGCACCATCGACGATCTTCCGCGACCGGCGCCGCACGTGGCGGGAAACCGCGGACCGGATCGCGCGGCTCGCCGGCGGCTTGCAGGCCAATGGTCTGGGAAAGGGTGACCGCGTCGCGATCCTGGCCCTGAACAGTGACCGGTATTTCGAATTGTTGTTTGCTGTGCCGGCGATGGGGGGGATGACGGTACCGCTGAACACGCGGCTCGCGCCGCCGGAGATCGCGTATATGCTGCAGGACAGCGGCGCCACGCTGTTGTTCATCGACGCCGCGATGGCGCCTTCCGTGCATGCGCTGGAGGGGCGGCTGGGGCAGGTACGCCAGGTGTTCTGGCTGGACGATACGCCTGCTCCATCCGGCGTGCGCATGTTCGAAAGCCTGCTTGATGCGCCCCCGGCGGCGCCCTTCGAAGCGCAGGACGATGATGTTGCCGGCATCTACTACACCGGGGGCACGACGGGCATTTCCAAGGGCGTGATGCTGACCCACCGCAACCTGGTGACCAATGCCGCCAATGTCATCGTCGCCGTAGGATACAATAGCGACAGTATCTATCTGCATGCACCGCCGATGTTCCATCTGGCCGATGGATTCTCCTCGTTCGCTGTCACCATGCTGGCCGGCAGGCACGTGTTCATTCCACGCTTCGATCCCGCTGCGGTCGCCGCGATGGTGGCACAGGAGCGCGTGACGAATACCTTGCTCGTGCCGACCATGGTCAATGCGCTGGTGAATTACCCCGAGCTCGACAAGTACGATCTCTCGACGTTGACGATGATCCCGTTCGGCGCCTCGCCGATGCCGGATGCGGTGTTGCAGCGGGCGACGGAGAAACTGCCCTGGTGCCGGTTCCTGCACGTCTATGGCATGACGGAAGGCGCACCGCTGTGCACGGCACTGGAGCCGCGCGACATGGAGGTGCCGGGCCGCAGCCGAAGCTGCGGCAAGGCGGCGATGCTGGTGGAAGTGCGCATTGCCGATGCCGAGGACAACGAAGTGCCGCGCGGCACGGTCGGGGAGGTGCAGGTGCGCGGGCCCAATATCATGCTGGGTTATTGGAATAAGCCGGAGCAAACCGCGACGGCGCTGCGCGGCGGCTGGTACCACAGCGGGGACGGCGGGTTCATGGATGATGACGGGTATGTCTATATCGTCGATCGTTTGAAGGACATGATCATCAGCGGTGGCGAGAACATCTATTCCGCCGAAGTCGAGAACGCGATCCTGACGCTGGACGCGATCGGCGAGGCAGCGGTAATCGGGATCCCGGACGACAAATGGGGCGAGACCGTGCATGCCGTGGTGGTGCCACGTGCCGGACGGACGGTGACGGAAACCGAGGTGATCGCGCACTGCCGCGCGATCATCGCGCATTACAAATGC
>Ga0335074_10015785_pt1 | contig 10623 bp, 10 predicted proteins | sample Lox_Sample_23_FD_206715 | JGI IMG/M metagenome (GOLD analysis project Ga0335074, IMG submission 206715) | Soil microbial communities from Loxahatchee National Wildlife Refuge, Florida, United States - Lox_Sample_2.3 | ecosystem: Environmental > Terrestrial > Soil > Wetlands | place: USA...
GCCACGCAGTCCCAGGTCGGCCAGCCCGCTGCTAGCGGGCGCAGTGCGGGTCAGTCGAAGACAGCGTTGGCCGGTGCCGGCCAGCCCGGTGCCACGCAGCCCGGTGCCGGCCAGCCCGGTGCCACGCAGCCCGGTGCCGGCCAGCTGAAAACTGCGCAGCGCCCGGCCCGGCAGCCAGTTGCGGAGAAGTCCGGTGCCGACAAGCCTGATGGCGAGCCATCTGGACCGTCCAGTTCCGGGCAGCAGTCGTCCAGGCACAGCCGACCGGGTCGCGTGACCGGCCACGACGCGGGCAAGCGAGCGCGCGACTAGCCTGCCTGACGGTGCCACGCTCGCAGCTGCCTGCGGGTGTCGGCACCGTGCAGCACAATCTGCCTGTGCGGATAGCGCTGGTGCCCGGCAGCGGTACAGGCGGCCTGCTGGCCCGACTTCGCGATGACGGGTCAGCTGATGGCGAGCCGGAGCACGTGCCGGACCTGCTGGCAGCCGTCGCCTCGGCGGAGCGCGCCGGCTCCGTCCGATGGGTCTGGCGGTCGACGCAGCTGCTGTATCCGGCTCTGCTGCGGGCGTCCCTCCGGGTGGCCCGTTGTCACGACGTCGAGCTCACAGGCGCGCTGCTAGCTACCCGTGACGGCCCGGCAAGTGAGCCCAGGGAATCGGCGACTCGGCCCGCGGATGCGCGGCAGTCAATGGAGCTGCCGTTTGAACCCGGTGGCGATGCCGCAAGTGACCGGCGGCACGAACTGGCCGCGGTGGTCAGTGCGCACGCCGACCAGCTGCGCGGCATTAGCACGGACGCCGACCCGGCCAAGTTCGGCTTGCTCGCTGCGGCCGAGTCAGCTGGCGGCCTGGCCGCCGCCGAGATGACCGCAACCGGCCTGCCCTGGCGGGCGGACATCCACGACCGTTTGCTGACGGAGCTACTCGGCGCCCGCCCGCGGTCAGCTGCCGGGCAGCAGCCGCGACCCGCCCGCCTCGCCGAACTGACGGCGGAGATCTCCGCTGCCCTTGGCGCCACGCGCCCGGTCAATCTCGACTCACCCGTGCAACTGCTCCGCGCACTGGCTGGTAGCGGCATCCGCGTGCGGTCCACCAGATCCGCCGAGCTGCGGCAAGTTGATCACCCGGCCGTCAGGCTGCTTCTGGAGTACAAGGAACTGGCCAGGCTATACACGGCCAACGGGTGGTCCTGGCTGGACAGCTGGGTAGCGGATGGCAGGTTCCGGCCGGAGTACGTCGTTGGCGGTGTGGTTTCCGGCCGGTGGGCATCGAGGGGTGGCGGGGCGCTGCAGATTCCCAAGCTGCTGCGCCAGGCCGTCGTCGCGGATCCCGGCTGGACGCTCGTGGTCGCAGACGCCGCGCAGCTTGAGCCGCGCATCCTGGCCGCGCTGGCTGGCGACGGAGCATTTGCCCAGGCGGCTAACTCGGATGACCTCTATGCCGCGGTCGCGGTGGCGATCGGCGCGGACCGCGCGCAGGCCAAAGTCGGGCTGCTGTCCGCCATGTACGGCGGTACCGGTGGTGATCGCGGGCAATCGCTAGCGCTGCTGCGGCGGCGCTTTCCGCAGGCGTCGGCATTCGTCGAGAGCGCGGCCAGAGCGGGCGAAGAGGGCCGGGTGGTCAGGTCTGTCCTCGGCCGGACGTGCCCGCCGCCATCAGCAGCCTGGCGCACTCTCACCAGTGAGGCGGGCGATCCAGAGCAGCGGCGCGACCCGGAAGCAGCGGCTGCTGCCCGGTCCCGCGGCCGGTTCACGCGCAATTTCGTCGTCCAGGCGAGTGCAGCGGACTGGGCGCTCGTGCTGCTCGCCTTGCTGCGCACCGAACTCGCCGGGATCACGCCGACGCCAGCCGTAGCCGAGTACCCGGTCACAGATGCGCCGCCTGCTGCCGGACGTCCGGAGCTTGTCTTCTTCCAGCATGACGAAGTCGTCGTGCACTGCCCGGCAGCCTTGGCGACTGACGTAGCAGACGCGATCGAGACGGCTGCCGTTGGCGCCACCAGGCTCGTGTTCGGTGCGACCGAGGTCAGTTTCCCTATGGCGACGGCCGTCGTCAGCTGCTACGCCGACGCTAAATGACCTCGGCCTGCAGCGTGGGAACTAGGTCCTCGATCTCAGGGTCGAAGACCTCTGGGGTCCAGCGCATCGCTTCGCCCATCGTAGCTACGGGGGGTGGAAGCGATGCGCGAGCGGAAACTCATAGAGCAGCTGGCCGCAGAGATCGAGAAGGCACAGGCAGCCGGTAATGACCAACGTGCGCGGAAGCTGGCCGACCTCCAGTGCGACGTACTAATGAAGATCATGCTCGACAAGATCGCTGACCCGGCCGAGCCAGTCCTGTCCCCGGCGGGCGAAGGCAACCGGTAAGTCAGTCTTAGGGCAGGTTCAGCCCTATTCGGTGGGCAGAATGCCGTGGCGAGGACGCCGGGGAGCCGGGGAGTTGCTCGGCGGGGGCACCGGCGGGACTTCTGAGGTGCAATACATGCACCGTTTCGCAGCGACCGGGATCGTGCTCAGGCATTCGGGGCACGGCCGGTCGACTGCGGCCTTGTTGCGGTTGGCAAGAGCTGTCAGCTTCTCGGTCGGTGCCACGACCAGCCAGTAGATGACCGCGGCAATCACCAGGAACGCGACCGCTGCGTTGACGACGGCCCCGTATGTGAAGGCGGTGTGGTCCACGTGAAATGCGAGGTTGCTGAAGTTGATGCGGTTGCCGATGAGGAGCGATATCAGCGGTGTGATCATGTCCTTGACCAGGGCCTGAACGATCGCATTGAATGCGACGCCGATGACGACCGCCACTGCCAGGTCAATGATGTTGCCCTGCATCAGGAACTTACGAAAACCGCTCATATCTGCTCTCTCCAGGCGTTGTATGGCCAGGCTGCATAGAGTCGGCCGGCATCGGCCTCCGGCCGCCCGTGAGGCTACCAAGCTGGCCGGACCTCTGCAGCACGCCGGGCGAAACCGTCGCGTCGGTGACACCGCTGTTGGCGCGCTGCGGCCACTCGTCCCGTTGTGGTAGGCAAGCGTCATGCCCGGCTTCGCGAGTGCTCTTCCGGGTGGGCAGGGTTCGCCGACCGGTCGGGAGCAGTGACGCCTGTGGCCATTGAGGTTACGGTTCGCGGCATCCTTATCCCGCCCGACGAACTCTCCTGGCGGTTCTCGCGGTCATCCGGGCCCGGCGGGCAATCGGTAAATACCACCGACAGCCAGGCGGAGCTGTCGTTTGACCTCGCTAACACCGCCGCCCTGCCAGCGGTGCTGAAGGACCGAGCGCTCGCCGCGCTATCGGGCCGGTTGTCGGGCGGTGTCATCACCGTGGCCGCAAGTGAGTACAAGTCGCAGTTGCGCAACCGGGAGGCTGCCGCCGCGAGACTCAGTGCCCTGCTCAACCAGGCGACGGCACCGCCGCGACCGCCGCGCCGGCCGACCCGGCCCACGCGAGGCTCGGTAGAACGGCGGCTGGCAGACAAACAACGCCGGTCTGACGTCAAGCGGCTGCGCAGGAGCACCGAAGATTGACCGGCACTCCCGGCAGGCCGGCCTGGCTGCCGGGACTTGTCGTGGTCCGCGTCGCCCGGCTCCCTCGTTTCCGGTCGTGATAAATCTCGCTAGCCTGTACCGGTGAATTCCACGCCCGGCCAGGATCGCAGTAGCGGGGCGGCCCGGACGTCCCGGCGCCGCGAGGTGGCCGCATCCCGGCCTGGTCCGGCTCGTGGCCGCGGGCAAGCGCGTGGCAGCGCGGGCGGGCGGACTGACGCTGACCGGCGACGGCGCGTGTTGTCCCAGAACTGCCTGCGCAATCCGGAAGCTGCCCGGCTGTTCCTCAAGGCGGTCCACCTCGACCCCGGCGGCTTGTGCATCGAAGTTGGCGCCGGAGAAGGCATCCTCACGACCCGGCTGGCCGCCATGACCGGGGAAGTCATCGCCTACGAGATCGACCGGGCGCTGGCCGACCGGCTGATAGCAAGAGTCGGCGATCGCCCGAACGTACACATCAGGACAGGCGACTTTCTCGCCGCTCGGCAGCCGAGCCGGCCGTTTCAGGTCGTGGGGAACGCCCCGTTCTCACTGACCTCGCCCATCATCGACTGGTGCCTGCGCGCGTCCAGGATGACGGTGGCGACGCTCATCACTCAACTGGAGTACGCGCGGAAGCGGACCGGGGGATACGGGCGCTGGAGTCAGCTGACGGTCAGCAGCTGGCCGCAGATCCGATGGGAGCTTCTCGGGACTATCGCGAGGACTGAGTTCCGGCCGGTGCCACGGGTAGATGCCGGAATCTTGCGTCTCGAGCGCCGCTCTGAGCCACTCGTCCCGCTCGCGCGCATGGCGGCCTACCGCCGGCTCGTTCAGACCGGATTCTCGGGAGTCGGTGGTTCCGTGCAGGCGTCGCTCCGGCGCACTTACCCGGCTGACGCAGTGGCGGCGGCCTGCGCAACCGCCGGTGTCGACCGGCGCGCGGTCGTCGGTTACGTAAGTCCCGACCAGTGGGTGCGGATCTTTCTTGACCTGGATGCCGGTTCAGTGCAGCGACCGGCCGCCAGGGACCGAGCGGCGTCACGAACGGGCCGCGCGACGCGGACAAGCCGGTAACGGGCGGGCCGGTAACGGGCGGGCCGGCAGCGGGCGGGCCGGCAGCGGCCGAGTCAGGGCGCGCTGGTGCCGGCGCGGCCGTAGTTGTCCTCGAGCCTCACCACGTCCTCGCGCCAACCAGGGTGAGCCGTCGACGCCTCAGCGAAGGTCAAGTCGGTGATCGCAGTGATGCGGTGCAGCGCGCCCGGCGGCAGGTGGATCGTGTCGCCCGGGCCGAAGTGCTGACTGGAGAGCTCGTCGGCAGCCGGTCCGTGCTCCACGAGCGCTGCTCCGGACAGCACGCTGATGGTCTCCTCCTTCTGCAGGTGGTACTGCAGGCTGAGGGCGTGCCCGGCTGTTATATGAATGATCTTGCCCGCATATTTGCCTTCGATTCCGGCAAATATCACTTCGTGGCCCCAGGGCTTGTCCTGCCGCGGAGCTTGGTAGATCTCGGCAGCCGGTCCCTGCCCTGACGGGCTGCTGTTCTGCGCTGGGGTCACGGTGCCCTCCCGAGTTCAAGCGACGCGCCTGCGCGAACGCTGGGCAACGACCATCCTAATGTGGCCCGCGGGCCTGCTGTTTCCGGCGCTTCAGCGGTGGGCGAGCGTGGCCAGGCGCGCCGAAGCGTCGGCCAGGACCTCGTCTTTCTTGCAGAACGCGAAGCGGACGTGGCTGCGGCCAGCGTCCTGATTGTCATAGAAGACGACGTTCGGCACCGCGACGACACCACAGCGGTGCGGCAGGCTCCGGCAGAACGCGAGTCCGTCTGCCTCGCCTAGCGGGGTGATGTCCGTGCTGACGAAATAGGTGCCGTGCGGCACGAAAACCTCGAACCCAGCCGCCGTCAATCCAGCGACGAGCAGATCGCGCTTGCGGTGCAAACTCGATCTCAGGTCCGCGTAGAAGGAATCTGGAAGCGCGAGCCCGGTGGCAATGGCGAACTGGAACGGGCCGCCGCTGACGAAGGTAAGAAACTGCTTGGCGGTCCTTACAGCCGTGACAAGCTCGGGCATTCCGGTAACCCATCCGATCTTCCAGCCGGTGAACGAGAAGGTTTTGCCGCCCGAACTGATCGTCACGGTCCGCTCCCGCATGCCGGGGAGGGTCGCGATCGGGATGTGCTCGCCGTCGAAGACGAGGTGCTCGTACACCTCGTCGGTGACGACTAGCAAGTCGTGCTCAATTGCCAGTTCAGCGATGACGCTGAGTTCGTCGCGGGAGGCAACCATGCCGGTCGGGTTGTGCGGTGAGTTGAGCAGGATGAGTCTGGTGCGGTCCGTGATCGAGTCCCGTAGCTGGTCGAGGTCCGGCCTGAAGTCCGGCGGCCTCAGAGTCACCGGCACCCGCATGGCTCCGGCCATCGCGATGCACGCGGCGTAGGAGTCGTAATAGGGCTCGAAGGCGATCACCTCGTCGCCGGGCTCGAGGAGGGCCAGCATCGCCGCGGCGATCGCCTCCGTGGCCCCGGTCGTGACCAGCACCTCGGTATCGGGATTGACATCGAGGCCGTAGAAGCGCTTCTGGTGCGCGGACACCGCGTTACGCAACTCCGGGACGCCCGGACCAGGCGGGTACTGGTTGCCCCGCCCGGCAAGCACGGCCTCGGCAGCCGTCCTAGCGACCTCCTCTGGTCCGTCTGTGTCCGGAAAGCCCTGGCCCAGGTTGACCGAGCCAGTCTCCACGGCCAGCGCGGACATCTCCGCGAAGATCGTCGTTCCCATCCCGGCCAGCGCGCTGTTGAGCAGAGCACGAGTCATGGGCATGCCTTCCGCGATCGGCCGGCCACTCGGTCTGCGCCGCGCGGCGGCCGGCACCGCCCGACGCCGTGACGATACCGGCTCCGGCGCCGTCGGGTGTGCGGGGGGCGGCAGCGAAGAATTGCGGTGAATATAAGTCTCGATACGCTATAGCGAACTTTGTTAGTTATCTCGGACAACGAATTTGTTCGCTTGGTCAGCAGCCACTGCCAGGGCAATAGCCAGATTCCTGATAACTCGGCTCAGATATGGTGACTCGATAGTTTTATGCGAACTTTAGCGAGCGATTTAATTCGGCAGTCATGCGCAAGGGGCGGCCCTGGCGAACCAGGACCGCCCCATGCCGTTGTGCAGAGCTTGCAGCTATGCGTGCGGTAACCGGCCGACTCGGCCGGATCTGGTTAGAGCGGACGGACCTGCTCAGCCTGGGGGCCCTTGGCGCCCTGACCGGCGGTGAACTCGACCCGCTGGTTCTCTTGAAGGCTGCGGAAGCCATCAACTTGAATCGCGGAGTGGTGCACGAAGACGTCGGCGCTGCCGTCGTCCGGGGCAATGAACCCGTAGCCCTTGTCGGCGTTGAACCACTTCACGGTGCCCTGAGGCATGTGCCTTCTCCTACTGGGTGATCTCCGGGATCCACGGACGAGGATCCTGGGTCGCCACGACATCAGACGCCGCTGCCTGGATGGGACGATCACGTCTTTCTCAGCCATCGCCGACCTGCGTCGCCGTACGCAAAATACGAATGCAACCACGTCTATCAAACACCATCGGTCCGGCGGGTGTATCAGGGTCCGGCCTACTTAGTGATGCACCCGTGGCTTAGCCACCGTCATGGCGGGTCATATTATGGCTGAAATCCTTAAAAAACCGGTCAGCGCGTAGCAGGAATTCGTATGGCAACGGCTGCTAGTTAATCTCAATCGGATTCTCAGCCCAAAGCCGGGCGCCGCGCCGGCCGCGCTGCCCGGGACCGGTACTCGCTAACGGCCGCCCGGTGCTCGACGATCGGTTCGGGGTAGCCGCAGGCCTTCCGCACCGCCGGCGCGGGGTCGTGAATGTGCTGAGCCGGGAGGGCGGCTAGCTCGGGCAGGTACTTCCGCAGGTAAGCGCCGTCCGGGTCGAACCGCTGACTCTGCCGCACCGGGTTGAAGATCCGGTGCGGGCTCGTGTCGGTGCCGGTACCCGCCACCCACTGCCAGTTCAGCTGGTTGCAGGCGACGTCACCGTCAGTCAGTTCGCGCATGAAATGGGCCGCCCCGGTGCGCCAGTCCAAGTACAGGTCCTTGGTCAGGAACGACGCCACGATCATCCTGGCGCGCCCTGCCATGAACCCCTCGGCTGCCAGTTGCCGCATCGCCGCGTCCACCACCGGGTAACCGGTCAGCCCAGCCTGCCACGCTTGCAGCGCGAGCGGATCGTCCCGCCACTGGTCGCCCCGGCTCCGGAAGTCCCGCCACGCCGCCTCCGGCCAGGCTGCCAGTAGCTGGTGGAAGAAGTCGCGCCAGGCTAGCTGGCGGATGAAGTCCGCGCTGCCCGGTCGTCCCGCTAGCTCGGCTGTCACAGCCAGTGCCGAAAGGCAGCCGAAGTGGAAATACGGCGACAGCCTCGAGGCGCCGCCGGCCGCCAGCAGGTCGCGATCCGCCGCGTATCCAGCCAGCCCGTCAGCAGCCCAGGCCCGGAGCCTCGAGATACCTGTCCGCTCACCGCCTGTCAGCCGGCCGGGCGCCGCACGGGCGCTGGTCAGCTGCGCGAGGACTGGCAGGCGCCCCGGATCGAGCCCGGCCGGCAGCCTGATCCGGTCAGGGGATGCAGCCATCGGCCGTCGTGGCAACTCCTGCCAGCGGCGGTAATACGCGCCGAATACCCGATACGCGCGCCCGCCCGCGGGCGCAGGGGAGCCTGGCTCGGCGATCGTGACTCCTGGATGACGGACGATCCGGATCCCGTCTGCGGCTGCTCCGTCGCACAGCCTGGCCAGCCGCCGCCTCGCGTAGCCGGAGTAGTCGTCGGCGACGTGGATGACAGCGGCGCCCGTTGTCCTGGCCAGTGCCAGCACTGTGGCCGGCCAGTCGCCACGCCGGATCACCAGGCTGCCGCCGAGTTGCCGCAGGCTCTCGTCGAGGTCGGCCAGCGACTCGGTCAGGAACGCGAGCCTGTTCGCGTGGACACTGAACCGGCCGACGATCTCATCGTCGATGACGAAGGCCGGCACTACCGCAGCCGACGACGCGGCCGCTGCCAGCGCCGGATTGTCGTGGATGCGAAGATCGCGGGTGAAGACAGCTAGCGACGTCTGCACTCTAGGCACACTAGCGGTCTAACTTAGCCGCGAGACTTTGTCACTTGGCGCCCATCCGGCACGTCAGACCACTCTCGTCACACCAGAAGCACGTCCGAATCAATAGCAATTGCCACGTTAGTTCTTAGCTCGCACAATTCTGCAAATAACAATCGGGTAAATATGTGATTTAGATCATACCGTTTTATTTGCAATTTCTAAAGCCATGGCATCGGACATCGGGCAAAGTATGCGTTCGACAGCACCCTGCGTGCGTGACGGCCGCCTCTGAGCAGCCACGTCGCCTTGTACCCGCGACACGTCCGCGCGCTGCAGGCCAGCACTGAGCGTGGCCGCCATACCGGGTGAAAGCCGAGCGTCTCGTGACGCCCGACAGAAGGCTCCTCTTGTCCAACGTCAGGACAACTACTCCCAGCAAGCAAGTCAAGGTCAGCAAGTCAGTTAAGTTCCATCGTGCAGTAACCGGTCCCGCGGTCGCCATCGTGGCCGTGGTAGCCGGAACTGTCGGCGCCTTTTCGGCCGGCGCGGCAGGCCAGCCAGCCGCGGTCGCCAGGCCGGCCGGCCCCGTCCGGCCATCGCCCGAAGTCCGGACAGGCCAGGGCCTATCGCCGCCTTCCGCCTCCCTCGAGTCGTCCTCCGACCGGCAGCAGGCTCAGCTCGACGCGTTTTTCGGCACGGCGGCGAAGTCGGCCAGCGACCAGGCAGCAATCAGCAGAGGGCCGTCTGGCCGGGAGAAGCCTGCCCGGACCGCCCGCCGGATTGCCATCAGGCTGCTGCACCGATTCCACTGGTCGAAGCGACAGTTCCGGTACCTGGACCCGCTCTGGGCCAGGGAGAGCAGCTGGAACGTCCATGCGGAGAACGTGTACTCAGGTGCGTACGGCATACCGCAGGCCGTTCCGGGCTCGAAGATGGCATCCGCGGGGCGGCACTGGCGGTCCTCGGCCAGGACCCAGATCCTGTGGGGTCTGCGCTACATCAAGGCGAGGTACGGCTCGCCTGCGGCCGCCTGGGCGCACGAGCTGGCGACGGGCTGGTACTAACCGGTCCCGGCAGCAGGCCGGCGTCGCGAGCGCTATGCGCTGCGGCGCCGGCCCGCCCGTGCATCCAGGCCACGCCGACTTGCGCGGTCGCCACGGTCGCGCAAGCCTAGGTCAGCGCAGCAGCGTCCGGCCAGCAATTGCGAAGGAGCGAAGCGTGGCGTACCAGACCCCGGCGAGCGACATCGTCTCGATCATCGATGCGCCGCCGACGCCTGTTGCCTCGCTCGGACCCGGCCGCAGGTTCGTCGCGCTCGTGCACTATGAATCGCATCCGCCAGTGGCACACCTGGCCAGGCCATTCCTAGCGGTGGCGGGCCTGCGTCTCGATCCTGTGCTGGGCGGCCGCCAGCGCACCCGGCGCCTCACCGGGTTGTCGGTGATCGCGCTGCCGGGCGGTCAGCCAAGCCCGGTCGAGCTTCCGGAGGGTGCGTCGGTCAGCATGCCGGCCTGGGCTCCAGATGGAAGGCGATTCGCTGTCACGCTCGACGAGCCGGCTGGCATCGCGGTCTGGGTTGTCGACGCACAGGCTGCGACGGCAGCACCGGTACCCGGACTCACCGTCCGCGACGTCCTCGGCGGCGACCCGACGTCGCCTGGCTCGACTGTGCACTGGTCCAGGAACGGCCGCTGGCTGCTGGCGCTAGGGTCCCCGGCGCCGGCCGAGCCACCCGGCCCGGGCGCCCAGATCGAGCCGCGAGTGGAAGAAACGGCAAGTAAGCGGTCGCAGATGGCAACCTTCACCGACCTCCTACGTACCACGGCGGACGAGGACGTGTTCGAGGCGCTGGCCACCACGGTCCCGCTGCGAGTCGACCCGGACTCGGGCGCCGCGACCAAGCTTGGCCCGCCCGGCCTATACCGCCACATCAGCGAGTCACCCGACGGCGAGCATCTGCTCGTGCACCGGCTGCAGCGGCCGTTCTCGTTCCGCGTCCCGTTCC
>Ga0335074_10015786_pt1 | contig 10623 bp, 7 predicted proteins | sample Lox_Sample_23_FD_206715 | JGI IMG/M metagenome (GOLD analysis project Ga0335074, IMG submission 206715) | Soil microbial communities from Loxahatchee National Wildlife Refuge, Florida, United States - Lox_Sample_2.3 | ecosystem: Environmental > Terrestrial > Soil > Wetlands | place: USA: Florida...
CGTCAGCGAAGCTGCGCAGGTAGACCTGGTACACGACGGCGTCGTGATGCCAGCGCGGCTCCCGGCTGCCAGGCTCTGGCGGGCTGCTCAGCTGGGGCTGCCGGGCTGACGGCGGTGGCTGTGCGGTCGGCCGGCCGGTCCGGCGCCGGTGGCAGCACCGGTCGCCGCGGTGTGGTGGTCCGCTGAGGTCGTGCCGCCCGGACCGGTCCCGTCGCCGACGGTCACGCCCGGCGCGCTTCCGGCACCGGCCGCGCCGGCTGCTTCAGCCCGCCGCTCTCTGCGCATCTCGATGGCCTTGTACACGATGAGCGCGACGAGCATAAGCACGGCCAGTGCAGCGAGCCCGTTGCTGGCCTCAGAGACGTGCTTCGATGCGCTGCTCCAACTCGAGCCCAGCCCGTAGCCGATCAGCGACAGGGCCGACGCCCAGACCAGCGTGCCGATCACGTTGAAGATCTCAAACTGGGCGAACGGCACCTCCATGAATCCGGATACGAGGCCCGTGAAAGCGCGAATGAGCGGCAGGACGCGGCCGAGGGCGACTACCCAGGAGCCCCGTCCGTCGAAGAACCGCTCCGCCCGCTCGACGTCCTTCCTGGTCATGAGCAAGTACTTGCGGTAGCGCTCGACTGTGTGCCGGCCGCCCAGCCGACCAAGGCCGTAGGACGCGGAGCTGCCGGCGACCTCGCCAAGGGCGCCGATGAGGATCACCAGGGCGAGGCTGAGGCGGCCCTGAGAGGCGAGAAATCCGGCGAACCCGAACGTGATCTCGGACGAGATGGGGATGGAGCAGGCCTGGACGAAGGCCAGGATCAGCAGAGCCCCGTAGCCGGCGTCGTGCAGGAAGGACGTCATGCTCACAGTTTCTACATCATCGTGGCGGGTGGCCGGGACACTAGGCGCCCGGTCTTCCGATGTTGTCCTGGCGCCAAGGAAAAGTGCCCCGCCCTCACGGAGAGGGCGGGGCACCGGGCTGGCCTGCACGGGCGGGGGGAGCCCGGCGGCCTGCCGGTCCGGTCGGGCCCGCCGGAGGGGGAGGGGAAGCGGCCCGGACCGGAGGCTCTGGCTAATGCGCGCTGCTCATCAGCTGCATCGCGATCTGCTTGACGAGCCCCGCAGCCTGTAGTTCCCACTGGGCGTAGGCGAACGGGAACCCTGACTTCTGCACTGCCTGCGCGCTGGCCCATAGCGGCTGCCGCGCCCAGAGGTGGTCCTGCGCCTGGTACTGGGCCAGCGCGTCCAGGAACGCGTCGGCCGCGAAGGCCGGCCGCATGATCTGCTGAGCGGTTCCCCAGCCCATGTCTGTCTGCTGCTGGAACAGGCCGACTGAGTCCGCGGTGCCATAGTCGATGTTCTGCAGCCGGGACTCCTGCATGGCCGTCGCGACCGCGATCACGGCAGAACGGATGCCCATCTTCTTGGCGAACGTCTGCTGGACAATGGTGGTGGCGTTCTGCAGCTGCGCCTGGCTGAGCGGCATCCAGGCCTGCGGGCCACTGGTGCCGAGCGGCAAGAGGCGGCCTGCGTAGGGCAGGTTGCCGTGCAGTTCCGAGGCCGGGAACGTCTCCTGGTTGATCTTGTCGCGGATCTGCAGCCAGGTGAGCGGCGCGGGCTCATCGGGTGCGGCATGGCCGGCCTGGGACTGCCCGCCCGGCGGCCGGTGCGATGCGGCGAGGCTCAGGGGCGCGCCGTTCGGCGGCTTCGTCGTGGTCAGCGCGGTGGTGATCTTCCCGCTTGGGCCGGGAGCACCCGCTGACGAGAACGCGCCGACCGTGGCCGCGCTGGCCGAGCCGGCGCCTGCCAGCGCGAGCGCGGTGCCCGCCAGTACGGCGGCAGGCTTACGGCCGAGGATCGAGCCGGGGTGCATGCTGGCCCGGCGGCAGCCAGAGTCCTTGCCCGCCCGGTGGCTTCCGGCAGCCTTCCGGACACCCTTCGTAGCGAGCAGTGACTTAGCGTGACTGAGCACAGTCGCCACGCGTGCAGAGCGGTCCATCGGTTCCCTTCCTGCGCTTCCTCGCCGCCCGGCCGGGCGGAAGCCAGGACGGGGATGAGACCGCCAGGCGGATGCCGGCGCTCTCCGCACGTGCGTGCGTGTCTCGCGGGTTCAGGGCGTGCTTCGCCCGCACCGCGGACGCGGCGCAGGCATCGGCTGTCATGCGGGAACGTCGCGGCCCGGGGGCGGGCCGGTTTGCTCCCCGGTGAGGATCAGGACGTATAACGCGACCGCTGGGAGAGGCGCATCCCGATATGACGGTTGTCACTACTGGCGAGTAGGGGAGCAGCCGTCCGGCCCCTCGAGCGGGTCAGCGGGGCGGGTCCGCCGGACAGCGCGGCGGGGTTGCGTTTGTCCCCGGACTGCGCTGGGCGTGGCGGTGGGCGGGAGACCAGCCGTTCCCGTCCTTGTCTTGACTGGCGGAGAACGGGCAGCCAGATCGTCAGCCGGACACCTTGCTGCCCGCCGGAATGCCGGTCTGACCGCGAGCCGCGGGCCTGCCGGTCCTGCGTCGCGCCGCTGCGCTGCGCGCCAGTCCGGCGATCGCGGCTAGCGCCGCGATCGCGACCGCCGTCCACGGGACGTAGTCGCCGAGACGGTCGTAGAGGGTCCGTGCGGACGACGGCGGAAGCGTCAGGCGGACCAGGAGGGTCCCCCGGTAGCTCGTGCCGGCCCAGGCCAGCAGGCGGCCGCGCGCGTCGAACGCGGCGGAGTCGCCGGTCAGCGCCGCCTGCACAACCGGCCGCCCGGTCTCGGCCGCCCGGAGCGCCCCGAGGGCAGCGTGCTGGGCTGGCGCCCAGCTGGCCTGGAAGGTCGAGTCCGACGTCTGGTAGATGATCACTTGCGCCCCGTGATCGGTGTCCACCCTGGACATGTCAGGGAACGCGGACTCAAAGCAGATCAGCACACCGATCGTGAGCGACCGCGCAGCCGATCGTGTGTCAGGGGGAGCCGGCAGCGTCGCGTGCAGGACGTGCGCGCCGGTGCCGGGCACCATGTTCTGGGCGGCAGCCTTGCTGATCTTGGTGAGCCAGCCGAGGACCGGCCGGAACGGGATGTACTCGCCGAACGGCACCAGTCGCGTCTTGACGTACCGCCCCTGGACGCCGGTGCTGCTGATGAGCGTCGCCTGCTTCGTGTGGGCGCCGGCCGGGTCGTCGGCGTCCTGGTCCACCAGGATCTCGGCACCCGCGGACTTCGAGAGCCGCTCGATCGAGGCCAGCATCGCGGGCTGGGCGGCCAGGTCGTAGCCGACACTGCTCTCGCCCCAGACGTACAAGTCAGCACGGCCGGCCGCAGCCGCGGTGAGCAGCTCGCTGCGGTGCAGGAGGACGGCGGCGCTCGGGCTCGGCCCCGGCTGCACCAGGGCAACGGTGAGCGCCTCGGTTGCTGCGGTGTCCGCGGTTGGCGGTGCCGTGAGTGCGAAGGCCAGCGGCCCCGCCCCGAGGGCGATCAGCGTGCCGGCGACGCCGACCAGCCTGGCCAGGCCGGTGCGGGCGGTGAGGGCGATGACGAGCCCGGTGTTCGCTGCCACGAGAGCGAAGCTGACGAGCCACACGCCGCCCACCGCCGCCAGCGCCAGGATTGCCGGGTGCTGCCACTGGCTGGTGCCGAGCACGTTCCACGGTCCGCCAAGACCCTGCCACGACCTGATCCACTCGGTGACGAGCCAGGCGCTCGGGACGACGAGCAGGGCGGCGCCCGCCCGGCGGATGGTGATCGGCGGCCTGAGCATCGACCAGGCGGCCACGCCGACGGCGCTCCACAGCAGGCCGAGCAGGATCGCGACCAGGAGCAGGCCAGGGCCGAGGTTCGGCGCGAGCCAGTACATGGCAGCGAGCAGGTATCCGGTCCCGAACCAGCACCCGCGGATGACAGCCTCGCGCCTGCTCGGCGCTCGCTGCATCAGTATCAGGCCGGGAACGAGGCCGACCCAGCCAATGAACTCGAGGTTCGCGGCCGGGAAGGCTAGCACCGGCACGGCCCCGGCCAGCAGCGCGGCCCAGCGCGCACGCTGCCGGAAGGGGCGCCAGAATCCCACCGTCTTATTGTGCTGGTCTGGCGGGCTGTTCTGGTATGGGCGATTCGCGCGGGCCGCTCGGGCTGGTGGTGCTCGGGCTGGTGCCGACGGCGCCGGCCTTGCGCCGGTCGCGCCGCCGCCGGATCTCGAGCCAGATCACCCACGCCAGCGCCGCGACGGTGGCCCAGGCCAGGACGGCCTCAGGCCAGCCGCCGAGACGGTCAGCAAGGGTGGTGTAGGTGCGCAGCGGCACCCTGGCCTCGATCTCGGCCCGCGTCCAGGTCTTGGTGCTGGCCAGCAGCGACCCGTCCGGCGCGATGATCGCGCTGACCCCGGTGGTAGAGGCCACCACGACCGCTCGGTCAAACTCGATCGCCCGGATCCTGGCCATCGCCAGTTGCTGCAACGTCTCGCCAGTCTGACCGTCGATCTCGAAGTCGGCGTCGTTGGTCTGCACCGAGAGCAGGTTGGCGCCAGCGGCTACCTCGGAGGCCACCAGCCCGTCGAAGCTCACCTCATAGCAGATCACGTCACCGAGTCGGATCTTGCCGAGGTGGAACACGACTGCCCGGTGACCGGGGGTGAAGTTGTAGGGCTGCATCGTGTTCGGCAGTGAGGTGATCTTGTCGATCAGGCTGCGGAACGGGATGACCTCGCCGAAGGGCACCAGCCGGCGCTTGATGTAGACCGCGACCGGGCCCTTCCCAGGCAGCCACAACTGGCCGGCGTTGCGTACCGGATTCTGCAGCACGGCACCCACCAGCACGGGCTTGCCGATGGCCGCGACTGCGCCGGCGATGGCGTCGAAAATAGGGGGATTGTCGGCCGGATCCAGGTCGGTCGAGTTCTCAGGCCAGATGACGACGTCGGGGGCCGGCGCGGCATGGCGCTTAACCCTCGCCGCAAGCGCCTCGGTCGCAGCTGCGTGATTCTGCGTGACAGTGGCTGCACGCCACAGGTCGGGCAGGTTCCTGGCATGGGGGACGTTGCCCTGGATCGCGGCTACCTCGGCGCTCGGCTCGCCGCGGCTGGCCTGGCCGGCAGGCAGCAGCGCGCCGGACAGCGCCAGAGCGGCACTGGCGACGAGCGCGGCAGCCGGCCAGACCCTGCCCCCTAGCCAGGAGGCGGCGGTGCCGCGGCTGGCTAGGCGTCCGTTCGCAGGGTGCCCGTTTGCAGGGTGCCCGTTTGCACGGTGCCCGTCCCCAGAGTGCCCGCCCGCGAGGTGCGGGCTGGCCGCGCGCCAGCCGCCGCGGCCGATCAGCAGCCAAGCCAGGGACGCCCCAGTCAGTGCGATCAGGAAGGTCAGGAAGGGTGGCCCGCCGATACCCACCCAGTGCACCGTCGGTGCCTCTGACTGGCTCATGACCAGGCGACCCCACGGGAAGCCGCCCCACGGGAAGCGGTCCCTGACTGCCTCGGCCAGCACCCACCAGCCAGCGACGGCGACCGGCCAGGCCCGCAGGCGAAGCAGGAACCACTGGCCGATGGTGAGCACCGCGAAGATAACAGCCTCGCCGGCGGTCAGCGCGAACCAGACGTACCAGGCGACGTTGATCTGCCAGGACACGAGCGTGCTGAAGAAGACGAAGCCGAACACGAGGCCCGCGGTAAGCACCACCCTGGCCCGCTGCTTCCAGATGGCGACCGTCAGCAGCGCTGGCCCGACGGCCGCCAGCGGCCAGAAGCCAGCCGGCGGGAACGCGGCCATCAGTGCCAGGCCACCGGCCAGCGCTGTCACCAGCGCGAGCCAGGCCGGGAGGCGCCGAATCGGCCCGGGGCGCGCAGGAGCAACGGCCGTCTGATCGGCCGGGCGTGGACTGAGCAGTCGCACGGTCCCTCCGCGGACAAGGCACCTGATTTCGCCGTTGCCTGTGAGCGTAGCCGTGTCGGCCAGCAGGTTCACACCGCCCTGACACCGCCACAGCCCCGCGCGAAGTACCAGCGTGTCGCAAGGGTCACCCCGCGCCAGGGCACTCTCGTGCGCCAAGGGGTGCCATGTGCATGTGAAGATTGCAATTTGATGATCTGATGGGATTGCAGCTATCCACCGTGATAGTGTCGTCACTGTCCGTTGAAATGCGGACTATAAATAGCCTTATTTCCATACAGGGCGGGCGGCGCTTATGGTCAGGATCCGGTACTCAGAGCTCCCGGTCGGCTTACACGTCACGGCCGTCGCCGTCGGCCGCCAGACGATCGTCTACCTGTTGCCTGGCCTGACCTCTGCTGAGCGCAAGTCCGCGCTGCTGCGTGTGCGCAGCAGCGCTCGGGTGGGCCACGGGCCCAGCCTGCCGGTCTTCGCGCTGGCGAAGGCTGTCGTTGCTGACCGGCTGCGAGGCATTCTTCGCACGCTCGCCGCGGCGATGCGCCGCCACCCGGTGCTGCTCGTTCCCTTCACGGCCCTGGTGCTGAGTGTGACGGTGCTGGTCGTCGTAGCCGGGACCACCGGAGCGACGCTCGGCCGCTTATCCGCACCCGAGCCGCGGCCCGCAGTGACCTCGCCGCCTGCCAGCTGGCGTCGATTCGCGCGCCACCCGGAGCCGCTGGTCTGGCGGGCCTATCGCCTGCGGGACGGGCATGACCGGCGCCAGCACGCGTCGCCCCGACGCGGTGCTGCTGCGCACCGCACCGGCGGAGATCGCTCCCGGCGCAGGCACGGCCTGGCTCCGGTGCGCCGGCCGGTCGTTTCTGCCAGGCCGGCTCGTGCGGGCAGCCATCACTCTTCCGGGAGCTGGCACGGCCAGCAGCACCGGACTCGGCAACACCGGACTCACCATCGCTGGCACCGCCCCACCCCCGGCCACGTCGGGGTCCCGGCGACCAGGGCCACCCGTTCGCCGTCCGGCCGTCCGGCCGACGTGGCGCGCTGATCTCTCGGGCGCTCAGCTCTGACGCACTGACCGCCAGGCGCCCGGAACAGCATCGCGGCCGGCCAGGCCGTCATCGGCCATGGCGGAGCCTGCGCTCGCCAGCCGGCCGGATCCCGGCTCCGTACTAAGCTCGGGCGGCAATTGCGTTCAAGACGTGCCGCCGCGCCGCGAGCGATCCTGAGTACGGAAACGGCACCGACGATCCGGCCGCGCTCGCGAGCCGCGATCTGGCAGAGGAGCAGTGGTGAGCCGCCGCGGCTGGTGGTTGTTCGCAGCAATGAGCCTCATCTGGGGCATTCCGTACCTGCTGATCAAGGTCGCGGTCGGCGGTGTCGAACCGCCGGTGCTGGTGCTGGCGAGAGTCGGGATCGGCGCTGCGCTCCTGCTCCCGGTGGCGATCCGCAGGCGGGAGCTTGCTCCGCTGCTGCCGCACTGGCGCTGGCTTGTGCTGTTCGCGCTGGTGGAGATCATGGCGCCATGGCTGCTGCTGTCCGAGGCGGAGACCCGGCTGTCCAGTTCGCTGAGCGGTCTGCTCATCGCATCGGTCCCCATCCTGGTTGCGCTGCTGTCCCGGCTGACCGGCGGGCCGGACCGGCTGACAGCTGTTCGCTGGGCTGGATTGCTAGTCGGTCTTTGCGGAGTCGGACTGCTGGTCGCTAGCGGCGGCGCGCATGGCGACGCCCGCTCGGTCGGCGAGGTGCTGCTCGTCGCGGTGTGCTACTCGATCGGCCCGCTGATCGCCTCGCGGAAGCTGAGCGGATTGCCCTCGCTCGGGATGACGGCGGCCTGCCTGGCCTTTGCAGCAGTCGCTTACGCACCACTCGCGGCTATGACCTGGCCGTCAGCGGTGCCGTCCGGGAAGGTGCTGGCATCGCTTGCCGGGCTGGCCGTTCTGTGCACCGCCGCGGCATTCGTCCTCTTCTTCGCGCTGATCGCGGAGGCCGGCCCAGCCCGGGCCTCCGTCATCACCTACATCAATCCCGCAGTCGCGGTCACGCTCGGCGTTCTCGTGCTAGGCGAACGGCTGACCGTCTCGATGGCCGTGGCGTTCGTCCTCATCCTCGGCGGCTCGGTGCTAGCGACCAGGTCCGGGCGCGGCGCTCGTGCCGAGGTCGCTGATCGCAGCGCCGGACCGGCTCCTGCGCAGGTCGCGAGGGATTATCGAAGCGCGCACCAGGGAGCGCCCGACTAGACTCGCGCGAGTGATCGATCTCAAGGCTGCTCGCCAGGATCCAGACACCTTCCGCGCCGCGCTGGCCAGGCGCGGGGCCGCGGCTGACTTCGATGCGCTGCTGGCGGCCGACACGCAGTGGCGGGCGCTGACCGAGCGGACCGAGGCGCTGCGCGCGGCGCAGAAGAGTTCCTCGAAAGGCAAGCCGTCGCCGGAAGAGCTTGAGCGGCTTCGCCAGCTCAGGGAAGAGCTCGGCCAGGCGCAGCAGGAGCTCGACGCGGCCGCGCGTGAACGTGACCTGATCCTGGCCAGGATCCCGAACCTGCCCGATCCCACTGCCGCCGACGGCATGGATGAGGAGGACGCGGAGCTAGTCAGGACCTGGGGAGAGCGTCCCAAGTTCGAGTTCGAGCTGCGTGACACGACCGAGATCGCCTCCGCCCGCGGCTGGATCGACATGGCCAGGGGAGCGCGGCTGTCCGGGTCCCGGTTCGCGTACCGGATTGGTGACGTGGCGCTCACGGAAATGGCGCTCTACCGGTACGTCATCGACAAGCTGACGAGGCGGGGCTTCCTGCTGGTGCTCCCGCCGATCCTGGTGGGCGAGCGGGCCATGTACGGCACCGGATTCCTGCCGACGGAAGAGTCGAACCTCTATCACCTCGAGCGGGACGACCTCTATCTGACTGGTACCTCGGAAGTAGCGCTTGCCGGGATCCACACCGAGGAGCGGCTCGAGGAAGCGGACCTGCCAGCGAAGTACACCGCCTTCACCACAAACTTCCGGCGTGAGGCGGGCGCGGCGGGCAAGGACACCAAGGGCATGTTCCGCGTACACCAGTTCGACAAGGTGGAGATGTTCGTCTACTGCGTGCCCGAGGAGTCACGCGAGACGCACGATCTGCTGCTGTCCTACGAAGAGGAGATCGCGCAGGAACTCGGCCTGCCTTACCGGGTGATGAATATCGCCGTCGGCGACCTCGGCGCGCCGGCCGCGAAGAAGTACGACATCGAGGCGTGGTTCCCGGTGCAGCAGCGCTACCGGGAGATCACCTCATGCTCCAACACGACCGACTACCAGGCGCGGCGGCTCAGCATCAGGTTCCGCCGGGACGGCAAGCTCGAGTTCGTGCACACACTCAACGGCACCGGCGCTACCGCCAGGGCGCTGCTCTCGATCATGGAGAACTTCCAGGACGAGCGCGGCACCGTAGCGGTGCCGGAGGTGCTGCAGCGCTTCGGCGCGCCCGCCACGATCGGCACACCTCCGGCTGACTAGCCCGCCGCTGGGCCACACTCGGTCGCGCCAGCGGCTCAGTCAGCTGTGGCAGAGCCAACCGTGCCGGTGGCAACCGTGCCGGTAGCAACGGTGCCAGTCATGCTGGCCGTCAGCCTCGTCAGCAAAGCCGTTCCGACTGGCACGCCGAGGCCGCTGCAAGCGTCCCAGCCAGGCCCCGCGGAGTACGCTCCGTTGTTCCCCTCGGTGATGTCGCGCAGCCCCGCGACCGCCTGGGCAGGCTCGACGCCGGCATAAAGCGCGGTCTGCATCAGTCCCAGCGGCTTGCCGATCGACTCGACCATGAGCGCAGTCAGCGCGGCCCAGAGCGGCGCCACCGCGCTCGTCCCGCCGATGACCTCCTGCTGACCGTCAATCAGGACCTGATAGCCGGTGTCCGGGTCGGCATTGCCGGCGACGTCCGGCACGCCCCGGCCAGGATTGCCGTCCGGGTTGGCCGGCACGCCGGCAGTGTCCTGCCAGGTCGGAAGGCCGAACGTGACACTCACGCCGCCGCCGGTGGCGCCGCCCTCGCTGCCGTCGTTCCAGACCGTCTCCGACGTCACCGTACTGGTCGACGTGTCGGCCTCCAGGGTGGTACCGCCGCAGGCCAGCGCGTGCGGGCTGGAGGCAGGGAAGTCGACATGCGGCTGGCCGCCGCTCACGCCGTCACTGCTGCCGTTGTCCCCGGCCGCGACGGTGACCGTCACGCCCAGCGACGCCCCGTCCGCGATAGCGTCGTCGAGCGCCGTCATGGACTGTGCTGTCCACGAGCTTTCCGGACCGCCCCAGCTAATGCTGACCGCGACCGGCGTCGGGTCGGCCTGCACCGCGGTGGTGACCGCATCGACGAAGCCCTGGTCGGTGTTGGGCGCGAAGTAGACGACCTGGGCGGCGCCGTTCGCGAGCGAGCCGACCACCTCGATGTCGAGCAGGACCTCGCCATCTGCCCCACTCGGGTCCTGATCCGGCACGTTGGTCGCGCCGTCGACCCCGACGGCCGTCACCGATGGCACCGGAAGGCCCAGCGAGCCGAAGTAGGCAGTCAGGTCGGTCTCCGAGAATCCGCCGCCAAGCTCGATGATCCCGATCGTCTGACCGGTCCCGGTCCCGGAGGGGAACTGGTAGATCTCGCCTACCTGCGGCGGCGTGTAAGACACCGCCGCGGCGGCCGGCCCCGTGCGCCGGTAGTGCGGCACCGCCTGCGGCCGGTTGTCCAGGCCCAGCACGGCAACGATGACACCGTCTAGTTCGGCCGGCACCTCCAGGCCGCCGGTGCGGTACCGGTGTGTG
>Ga0335074_10015787_pt1 | contig 10623 bp, 9 predicted proteins | sample Lox_Sample_23_FD_206715 | JGI IMG/M metagenome (GOLD analysis project Ga0335074, IMG submission 206715) | Soil microbial communities from Loxahatchee National Wildlife Refuge, Florida, United States - Lox_Sample_2.3 | ecosystem: Environmental > Terrestrial > Soil > Wetlands | place: USA: Florida...
ACGCATGCGGGTGAAGGCTTCGTGGCCTGGCGTATCGAGGAAGACGATCTCGCGGCCGAAGGCGGGTGAGTCTGTCTTGCCGATCTTTACCTTGTAGGCGCCGATGTGCTGAGTAATGCCGCCAGCTTCGCCGCCGGCAACGTCGGTTTCGCGGATGGCGTCGAGGAGCGACGTTTTGCCGTGATCGACGTGGCCCATGACGGTGACCACCGGAGGACGCGCGACTTCCAGCTCGTCGGGGTTCTCCTGGGCGAGAATGCTCTCCATGGCCTCATTGGCCATCTGGTCTTCGAAGCTGATCACCTTCACGTCGGCGCCGAACTGGGCGGCGACATCTTTGACCAGTTCCACGTCGAGGGTCTGGTTGACAGTGACGAAAACGCCCTTCATCAGGAGCGTGGCAATCAGATCCTTGCCGCGAACCTCGAGCTTCTCGGCGAGGTCCTTCACGCTCACGCCTTCGGTGACGGTAATGGTGCGAGTGATGGGCACCGGACCGGTAGGAACCTGTGCGGAGGCTCGCGACGGGGGCGAAAAGCCCTTCATCGGGCCTTCTTTGGTCTTCTCGTAACGCGGGCGGCCGCGGCCTCTCGGACCCGGACGCGCGGGGCGCGGAGCCTCACCCGGAGGCGGTGCGGCGAGTCCTGCGCCACCTGGGCCTGGACGCTGCCCAAATCCTGGCCTCGCACCAAAACCCGGTCTCGCGCCAAATCCTGGACGCTGGCCCGGACCACCTGGTCCGCCGGGCGCGGTACGGGTGGGATGCATGGGACGCCGGGCGCCGGGCGGCTGTCCTGGCCCACCACCCATTCCTGGGCGAGGTCCGCCAGGGCCACCGGGGCCGCCGGAAGGTCTGCGATCGAAAATTGGACGTCCGCGCTGGATTCCGCCTGGGCCTCCCGGTCCACCCTGGCTCGGAGCAGCCGTGGGTGACGGAGGCGGTGCGCTATACACAGGACGCGGCCCGGTCTGCGGCATGATCACGCGACGCGGCGCCGGCGGCTCTGGCCGAGGCGGTGTTGGGGCAGCTTCCGGTTCGGGCGCAGCGGCGGCTTGAATGGTTGGTTCCACGGGGCCGGTTCCCTGCGCAGCGGCTGCAGCGGCCGAAATTACGGGTCCTGGTGTTGGCGCGGCGGCGATTACGGAAGCCTGCGCCGTCGACGCAGCGGGCGGTCTGGCGGCGACCACCGCTCCCGGCGCTGCGACCGGTCGATCGGCGGATGCGGCGGGTGGGGCAGCCGCAGCAATGGGCGGCCGTGCAACCACCGGGCCTGCCGGTGGACGAGAGGCGATAGCTGGAGTCTGCGGCGGAGCCGCGACCACACCGGTGCGCGACGAGCCAGCCGGCGCAGCCACAATGGCGGGCGCCTGACGGGGCTGGGGAACGACAAACTTTTTGGGGGCGGGCTTTGCTTCCGCAGCAGGGGCACTGGCAGGGGCGGGCGCGCTGGGCACGACACTCGCCGGAGCTGCCGTGACCGGAGGCCTCGCCGTGACGACCGGCGCTGCCGGTCCTGAGGGGACAGGGGGTTTCGCAGCGGCAGGAGCCGGAGCAGCAGCCGGCCGAGCCGGTGCGCCACCATGCATCTCCTGCTGCTTCTTTTCGAGAATCGCCCTGGCGACGTCGCCGACGCTGTGAACTTTCGACCAGTCGATCTTCGGCTTGACCTCGGCCTCATGCCGGACGCCAGCCGAACTCGAGCCTCCGCGCCCCTTCAGGATGTGGGCGCGCACACGCTCGGCTTCATCCGTCTCGATCGAGCTCGAATGCGTCTTTTTCTCGGTAACCCCAACGGCCGTGAGAGCGTCCAGAATCTCCTTGCTCTTGACTTCCAGCTCTCGCGCTAATTCATTGATTCGAACTGTGCTCATTCGTCCCCGTAGTTACAAACTGCCCACCTGCCCTTAGTTCTTCATACGGACAACTCCTGACTTGTGGGTTCTCGTATCTCTTTCATTATCTCTTGAAACCGCCGGATTCGCGATTGCAATTGCCCGCTCCAACGGACAATTAACTACCGCTGCCCGGCCTTCTTACGCCAGGGCTATTCGTCCTTGACTTCTTCCACGTTTCCTTCGAGCACCGCGTCATCGTCGCCGACCGGAGGTTTTACCTCGTGCCGGGCGAGCTCCCCGCTGGTGTCCTCGCGGCCCGGGGCGACCGATTTGGCACCCTCGGTGTCCAGGTCCGGCCCGACTTCGGTGATCTCGGCCAGCTCCTCCTCCGCCACGTCGTCGCTGATAAGCCCCGAGCCATCCTCGCTCACCGGCTCTTCGCCGCTCTGGGTCAGATCCTGCTCCAAAGCGTCGAGTTCTTCGTCGATGGATGCCTCCTGTGCCTTGCGCACAGCCGCCTCGGACTTATTCATGGAATCCTCCTCTTTGCTCCCGGCTTCCTCCGGCTTGCTTTCCCCAGAGGCTTCTGCGCTGCCTTCCGTCCCAGCCGCCAGTTCCACCACCGGACGCTCCTCGCCTTCTTCGTACTGGCCGAAGTAGTGGCGTACGGCGACGCTGATCTTCTCCAGCGTCTTTTCGCCGATGCCCGGGATCTCCTCCAGCTGCTCCGGCGTCATGTCGGCCAGAGCCTCCACTGTTGTGATGCCGGCGGCCACCAGCTTCTGGGTGATGGACTCGCCCAGCTCGCTTACCTGTTCGATGGGCGTCGCAGTAGCGCCGGCCATGGCCTGCATCTGCTGCTCCACTTCCTGGCGCTTCTCTTCCTCGCTCTTGATATCGATTTTCCAACCCAGCAGCTTGGCGGCGAGACGGACGTTCTGACCCTTCTTGCCGATGGCCAGCGAGAGCTGCGTGTCGTCGACGATCACTTCCAGCTGTTTGTCGGTCAGATCGCTGATGCTGACCCGGCTTACTTTCGCCGGCTGCAGAGCTTTCTCGGCAAAGGTGGTGATCTCCTCGCTGAACTCGATGATGTCAATCTTCTCGCCGCGCAGCTCGCGAATGATGGATTGCACGCGCATGCCTTTCATGCCCACGCAGGCGCCCACCGGGTCAACGTCTTTGTCGCGCGACATGACGGCGATCTTCGTCCGCTCGCCGGCTTCACGGGCAATAGCGCGGATGGTCACGGTGTTGTCGTAAATCTCCGGCACCTCGCTCTGGAAGAGGTTCTGCACCAGTTCCGGCGCGGCGCGCGAGACGATGACCTGGGGACCGCGCGAGGCTTTGTCGACGCGTTGCAGCACCACGCGCACGCGCTCGCCGACGGCAAACTGTTCGAGGCGCGACTGCTCGCGGCGGGGCATGCGGGCCTCGGCCTTGCCGAGGTCGAAGATCACGTCCTGCAGCTCGAGCCGCTTCACGGTGGCGTTGAGAACTTCGCCGACGCGATGCGCGTATTCATTGAAGACCGTGTCGCGCTCGGCTTCGCGGACTTTCTGGAAGATGACCTGCTTGGCCATCTGCGCGGCGATGCGCCCCAGCACGTCGGTGGGCTTGTAGTAGCGAATCTCGCCGCCGATTTCGACTTCCGGCGCCAGCTCGCGCGCTTCTTCGAGCGCGATCTGGTTCACGGGATCCTCGATCTGCTCCTCGTTCTCAACCACCGTTTTGTAGACATAGGCGCGAATCTCACCTGTGTCTTTGTCGAGCTCGGCCCGCATGTTTTCCTGGGTCTTGTAATACTTGCGCGTCGCCAGGGCGATCGCATCCTCGACCGCGGAAACTACAATCTGGGGATCGATGCCCTTATCCCGGCTCAACGCCTCAATGCTGTCGTAAAGCACACTCGCCATCGGTATCTCTCTGTCTGAACTTTGTCTCTGTTCTGCTGTGGCTCTTGTTTTCTATTGCCTGTTCCCGGTTGCCTGCTCTTCAGAACTCCGGCACCAGCTGCGCCTTTTCAATGTTCTTCAGGGCAATCTCGATTTCGGCCTTATCTGAGCTCTGGCGTTTGCGCTCTGTGCTCTTTTTACCCGCCTTCTTTCCTTCCAGCGTGAGCTTCACCGAGCCCTGTCCTCCATCAGACAGCCGGCCCTGCCAGTGCCGGTTGCCTGCGACCGGCTCAAACGTCTGGACCCTGGCCAGCAATCCTCGAAAACGCCGAAAATCCTCTATCCCCTTCAGCTTCCTGTCCAGCCCGGGCGAGGAAACCTCGAGGGTGTACTCGCTCCCCGGAATCAGCTCCTCCACATCCAGCACCGTGCCAAAATCGCGGCTGAAGGCCTCGCAATCCTCATGCGTCACACCGGCCAGCTGATCGATTCCGGCTGGAGGATCCGAATCCTTTGCGTCCGCGGCTTGCTGGGCAAGCTTGTGCCGCTCCTCGGCGTTCTTCTCAATAAAGACGCGGAGAATTCGATGCCTGGCTCCGCCAAGGAACTCGATTTCCACCACATCGAGCCCGTGCGAGGCGGCCACACGCTCGGCCGTCGCGCGTATCTGTTCCACATCGAAAGCCATGTTGTTGAAAACTGCCGTACCCAAAAATAGGCCAAATAAAAAGTGGGCTCGCGCCCACTCATCTCTCCGGCCCGCACAACCGCGTTACCGGACAAACTCGTCTGCACCTATAGTAACCGGCTTCGCCGCAACTTTCAATGTGCCGCGATCTGCTGCGCCAACGCCGAAATTTTCGAAGAGGGTGAGAAATATGAGGCGCTTGAGCCGGTAGAAGAACTGCCAGTCTCTCGCCGATCGAGCGCCCCGTACGAAATAGGATGACCTGCGTGGGATACTGCTGTAGAAAGCGAGCACCCATGTCCACTGTCGCCGCAACTGCTAACCCCTACGCGAAATTCCTGAATGGTCAGGACCCCCTCACCGTCCTGCCCAACACGCCGGGCCGTCTGAAGGCTCTCGCACAGAAAATCGGCCCCGCGAACTCCTCCTCTTCGCCCGCACCCGGCAAGTGGAGCCCCCGAGACATCGTGTGCCATCTCACCGACTGCGAGACCGTCTTCGCTTTCCGCCTGCGCCAGACGCTCGCCGAAGAGCACCACATCATGCAGCCTTTTGACCAGGACAAGTGGGCGCCCCACTACAAGGGCCTCGACATTAATGAAGCCCTCGCCACCTTCGCCATCCTGCGCCGCTGGAATTTACTGCTCATCGAGGTTGCTCTGCCCGAGCACGCCAACAAACCGGTCAGCCATCCGGAGCGGGGCAGCATGACTTTCTCGACCATTGTCGAAACCATGGGCGGACACGACCTGAACCACATAGGCCAGCTGGAACGCATTGCCGGCGCATAGCTGCGCTTGCCGTTGGTGATCCGGATTCCCCTCGACCCTCCTCCAGGGGCCGCCGCTGGACCGAGCGCTGCTATACTGAACGGTAAAGTCGCTGTTTTTCCGTTCCACGCCGGACGAACGCGCCAGGATTCCTGACAGCATGTCCATTCGCACCCGCCGTACTCTCTTCTCCCTCGTGATCTTCTTCGCCGTCTGTGCGCTGGGCGGTATGGTTCTCAGCCAGCAGGTTGGCGCTCAGTCGGCCGCTGACGAGTCCACCTTCCGCGACGGGCTCAAGTCCTTCAGCTCGGTCTACGACATCATCGCCAGGAACTACGCCGAGCCGCTTACCGGGGACATGCCCGACCGCGTCATCTACGACGGGGCTATCCCGGAGATGCTGCACACGCTCGATCCGCACTCCAGCTTTTACGATCCCAAAGCATACGCGCGGATGAAGGAAGACCAGCACGGCAAGTATTACGGCGTGGGCATGCTGATCCAGCCGTTGAACGGCAAGGTGGTGGTTGTGTATCCCATCGAGGGTTCGCCGGCTTTTCGCGCCGGCGTTCATCCGGGAGACATCATCACCGCGATTGACGGCCAGTCCGCCGCCGGCCTGAACTCCGATGAAGTGGCCACGCGCCTCAAGGGCAACCGCGGCACCAAGGTCAATGTGACGATGACCCGTGTGGGCGCGACTTCGCCCATCAGCTTCGACCTGGTTCGCGACGAGATTCCGAACGCCAGCATCGACCTCAGCTACGAGATCCGTCCCGGCATCGGCTATCTCCACATCAAGCAGTTCCAGGAGACCACGGGCCGCGAATTCGACGACGCCATCGAGGCCTTTGGACCCAACCTTAAAGGGCTGGTCCTCGATCTGCGCGGCAATCCGGGCGGCGTTCTCGTGGAAGCGGTCAGCGTCTGCGATCGGCTTCTGAAGCGCGGGCAGGTGATTGTTTCGCAGCGTGGCCGCGCCTTCCCTGAACAGGTGTATCGCGCGACCCACGGCAACGATGGAGACAACTTCCCAATCGTGGTTCTGGTGAATCGGGGCACCGCATCCGCCGCTGAGATTGTGTCCGGAGCACTGCAGGATCACGACCGCGCGCTGATTGCCGGGGAAACTACCTTCGGCAAGGGCCTGGTCCAGACCGTCTATACGCTGTCGGACAACACCGGCCTGGCGCTGACCACGTATCACTACTACACGCCCAGCGGCCGCCTGATTCAGCGCAATTACAACGGTGTTTCGCTCTACGACTACTACTACAACCACGATCAGCCGCAGGACGAGAAAGACCGCGAGGTGAAGCTCACCGACTCCGGACGGACCGTTTACGGTGGCGGCGGCATCACGCCGGACGTCAAAATCGAAGCCCCCAAATCCACGCCCTTCCAGGATTTGCTGCTGGAGCAGGACGCCTTCCTCGGGTTCACCGAGGAATATCTGGCGCACCGCACCGTCAACAAAGATTTTCAGGTCGACGATGCCGTCCTGAGCGACTTCAAGCAGTATCTGGCGTCGAAGAATTACGATTACACGCCGCAGGAATTCGACGCGAACCTCGACTGGGTGAAGATGAACGTCAAGGCATCGATCTTCGCCACACAGTTCGGGCTGACTTCGGAGCTGAAGGCCAAGGCTGACTGGGATCCGGAAATCCAGCAGGCGATCAACCTGATGCCCCAGGCCGCACAGCTGGAACAACACGTCCAGCAGGTTCTGGCACAGAAAGAAGCCGCCATCGACAAAGGTCCTGGCTCGCGATAATCGCAAAGCGCCACGAGTTTTCCTCAGGGCCGGCAGCGAAAAGCTTCCGGCCCTCTCATTTTCTGCGCCGGTTTCCCCTCGACACTGCGTGCTAGACTGCTCACCAAATCATGCCCGCCCGTATCGTCTCGCGCCGTAGTTTTCTCGCCACTTCGGCTGCAACCGCCGGAGTTTCCCTGCTTCCCTCGCCGTTTTCCAGCGAAGCCTGGGCCGATCTGCCCATGCCTTCGGCCACGGGCGCGCTTGAGAACAATCTCGACACGTATATTGCCGCCTACATGCCCGCGATGAATGCTCCCGGCCTCACCCTGGGCCTGACCACTGCCGACGCGACCCGCCGCGTCGCTGGCTATGGCTATGCCGACGTCGACCAGCGCATTGCCGTCGGCCCCGATCACCTTTTTGAAATTGGCTCCATCAGCAAATCTTTCGCTGCTCTGGCGATTCTCCAGCTCCACGAAGAGGGCAAGCTCGACCTGCACGCGCCCGTCCTCGAATATCTGCCCGATCTGCCGATCGCGAGCGAATTCGGCCCCATCACCATTCATCATCTGCTCACCCACACCTCCGGCCTGCCTGACAACGGTTCTGTCTTTGGGGCTGATCCGGCAGCGCGCCTCGTCCAGGGTTTCGCGCCTGGCGACCACTTCCACTACTGCAACGCCGGCTTCGACATTCTCGGTCTGCTGGCCGCTCACCTCGACGGGCGTCCATGGCGCGTGCTCGTGGCGGAACGCATCTTTAGGCCACTGGGCATGACCCAAACCAGGCCCGTCATCACCACCGCCGACCGCGACCGCTACGCCATCGGCTATGAAGCTTTTTGGGACGATCAGTACTACCCGCGCCAGGGCCGCCTCGCCTCTGCGCCAACCATCGTGATGGACGCCGCCTCCGGCTGCATCGCTTCCACACCTGGCGACATGGCTCGCTACGCGCGCATGCTGCTGAATCGGGGCGCGAGCCCGAGCGGCCGCATCGTTTCAGAGCCGAGTTTCGCCCTGATGTCCACACCCTGGATCAAAGCGGCTGAGTTCAGCCCCACCTCGAGCTACGGCTACGGCATCGCTGTGGATACCCTCGACGGGCACAAGATTCTGCGCCACACCGGCGGCATGGTGGCTTTCGCGTCGTCGATCCACGTGGATCTCGATGGCGGCGTGGCCTGCTTCGCCTCCATCAACGCCATGCAGGGGTATCGCCCCACCGCTGTCACCGAATATGCCGTCCGCCTGCTGCGCGCCGAACGAGAGTCGAAGCCCCTGCCGGCTCCTCCGGATATTCCCGACGCGCGCGACATCGACAACGCCGCCGATTACGCTGGGACTTTTACCTCGGCCGACGGACGAACGCTGACCTTCACTGCCCAGGGCAAGCGCCTGTCTCTGCTCGACGGCCACGATTCCACCCAGACACCGGTTGTCCTGCAGCACCGAGGCGGCGACCGCTTTATCTCCACCCATCCCGGCAGGTTTGCCGCGTATGCCATCGTCTTCGGCCGAAAAGCCTCTCCGGCCCCGGCCGAAGGCAGCGCAAAGCCAGCGAAACCCGTCGTCGAGGTCTCTTACGGTCCTGACTGGTATACCGCGCCTGGGTACGATGGCCCGCGCAACTTCAACACCCCGGCGGATTACAACATCTATACCGGCCGTTACCACAGCGACAGCGCCTGGGGTGGAGACACGTCGATCTACCCTCTCAAAGGACGGCTTTTTGCAGACGGCAGCCCGCTCACCCCACTCGGCAACCACCTCTTCCGTATCGGCGACGAGGAGTGGAATCCCAACGTGGCCGAGTTCTACAACATCTTCCAGGGCCAGGCACGAGGATTGCGCGTCATCGGCCTCGACTTCTTCCGCGTGGACGTGGGCTAACGGTTTGCCTCTCGCATTTGCATCGCGCGACTGTCCTGTACCCTGTTGTGTGAACTTCCGCTTCGCCGAAGAATCCGACCTGCCCGCGCTCGAGGCCATGATCAACGCGGCCTTCGAAATCGAACAATCGTTCAAGCTGGAGCCGCGCCTTGACCCGGAGCACACGCGCGACTACTTCATCAACGGCCGCTTTCTTCTCGCCGAAGACGACGCCGGTCTGGCTGGATGCGTCTACGTCGAACTGAAGGGAGAAACCGCTTACCTGGGACTGCTCTCTGTCGATCCCTCCCGCCAGAAGACCGGTCTCGGCCGTCGCCTTTCCGTCGCCGCCGAGGACTTCGCGCGAGCGAGCGGCGCACATCGCATGGAGCTGACCGTAGTCAACCTGCGAACCGATCTGCCGCCTTTCTATCGCAGGCTCGGCTACGTCGAAGTTGGCGAGGAGCCTATGCCCGAGGAATGGGCGCGCCGCATCAATCGCCCTTGTCACTTCATTCGTATGGCGAGGTCGCTTTCCGCAGCCGAGAAATAATCCATGAAGATGCGCTTCGCTGAAGAATCCGACCTGCCCGCCCTGACGGCGCTCATTAACCTCGCCTTCAAGGTGGAGGCGTTCTTCATCGCGCGCGATCGCCTGACGCCGGAAGAATCGCTGGCATATTTCCAGAAAGGCCGTTTCCTGCTCGCCGAAGACGACGGCGCTCTTGCCGGGGTGGTCTACGTGGAGCTGCGCGGCGATCGCAGCTACTTCGGCTTGCTCTCCGTCGATCCTTCCCTGCAAAAGAGCGGCCTCGGCCGCCGCCTGATCGCTGCCGCTGAAGAGTTCGCGCGGGAGATGGGCGCGCACCACATGGACATCACCGTGGTGAACCTGCGCACCGAGCTGCCGCCCTTCTACCGCAAGCTTGGCTACGTGGACGATGGCACGGAGCCGGTCCGCGCGGAGATGGTTCCACGCCTGCTTGAGCCCGCTCATTTCATCAAAATGACTAAGCCGCTCGGCAACGGTTAAAAGAGCAGCGTCCAGCTGCCAGTCTCCGGTCGCAAGGCCGGTGATGGCTGGCGACTGGGAACTTGATGCCGCCTTACACTTTAGCCGGGCTCTGAGCTTCGCGCACTGAACGCTGTCGCGCGACCAAAATTGGCCGCGCCAGAAGCAGCACTCCCAGCACCACGGTGATCGTCATCGGAGTCTTGACCCCGCTCTTTACGCCCCACCAGTAATGGATGACTCCGCTGATCGCCGCTCCGTAGGTGAGCCAGTGCAGGCGGTTCCAGTTCTTCCCGCCGAGCTTGCGGATCGACCACGTCGTCGACGTGAGAGCCAGAGGCACCAGCATTAGCCACGCCGCCAACCCCGCGGTGATGAATCGCCGCTGGCTGATGTCGTCCACCATCGCCGCCCAACTCCACCCGGCATAGAGCCAGACATACGTCATCAAATGCAGGCACGCGTAGAAAAACGCATAGAGGCCGAGCATCCGCCTAAACCGGACCAGCCAGCTTAGCTTTGGAATCAGCCGCCGCACCGGCGTGACGGCCAGGGTAATCACCAACAGCCGCAGCGTTCCGCGCCCGGTGAAAAACGTTACGGTGTGCGTGGGATCGGGTCCCAGCGCATCGGGCTGGGTCGTCGTCGAGAGATACAGACGCCACAACAACCACGCCACCGGCGCAAGACACGCCGCATGCGCGAGAACTTTCAGCGCCACAATCCACCGCTTGCTCATCGAACAACGCCTTCACTTGTCATCGATTGTGTCGCAGACGACTTGGGGTCAGC
>Ga0335074_10015788_pt1 | contig 10622 bp, 13 predicted proteins | sample Lox_Sample_23_FD_206715 | JGI IMG/M metagenome (GOLD analysis project Ga0335074, IMG submission 206715) | Soil microbial communities from Loxahatchee National Wildlife Refuge, Florida, United States - Lox_Sample_2.3 | ecosystem: Environmental > Terrestrial > Soil > Wetlands | place: USA...
CTCTCTAGCAATAGCTAGTGCTGCCAAATACTCCTGGAATGCCAAGTGTCTAAACTCATAATATGGTTGTACTAGGTTATCCTCGATTCCATAGCCCGCCAGCACAAGCAAACTACTGCGCGACTCGATTCGATTGATTATCTCGCGCGGGCTTTCCGTAGCATACCCCAGAACTTCAGGCATACTTTGGCGCGCTTCGGCAAAAATCTTTTCTGCCTCACTGCTCGTGATACGCTGAATACCTCGGTTAATCATGTCAAACGCGAGATAGGCCAGCTGCGGCAGCACCTCTTCAAGTGGTAGAGGAGCATGGCCTTCTACGTTCCAAGTCATCAGCAGCAGGTCTATGGCTCTGTCATAGAGCAGGGCGCGACGCTTCGGAATTTCTCCTGCCCAACGCTGCACATAGAGAAGTGTTGTTAGAAGCAATGGATTGGCCGCTAGAAGGCGGACCCTATAGTTATCTAGAATCTTTTGTGCAACTATCTGCACTTGATTTGTGGCCATATTACTTGAGGAGATTGCCTTAGAGTACCACAAGTAAATAAGTTGGCATATATCGTCGTCGGTCAGCTCAGACAGGTTGTAAACTTTGCAATATGTGCTTATCTCAGAGGACACGATCCTAAAGCCAGCTTCCCTGGATGTGACCACTAGCTGCGTAGATGGATACATAGCAACAAAGGTGCGGAGCTGGCTGGCAAAGATACGTCTATCCGATTCGGCGGCAATCTCGTCAAGTCCATCAACTAGAAGAATTACATTGCCGGTCTGGAGCTTGCGATCAACGAGTTTCCTAAACGAATCACCAAATGCGGAGCTCATCTCAGCTCGCCGCGGAAGATCATAGAGAATGTTAAGGATAGATGAAGCAGTGACGCTACGTATGTCCCGTGCTCGTATCACGAGCGGAAGCCAAGACCTGCTCGGCAGGGAATCTGCAACTTCTGAACGACGCGCTGGATCAGCGAACGCAACCGCGATCCTGCGTACCATTGTAGATTTTCCAGCGCCAGGAGAGGCCAAGACGGCTATCTTCGCGCTGTCCGGAAGAGCCTTAACCAAATTCAAGCGGACGTTTTCACTAACTTCTTCCTCTGGGTCGCGGGCGGTAGCTATCGCATTTTCAGATGCTGCCTCGGGACGCGGAACCTCCAGATAGAGAGGAACGTATATTTCTTCTAGCTTCAATACGGAAGCGCCCGTGTATTGATCAACGGCCAAGCCTTCAAGCGTAATCGACCCGTACTCCTTGACAACGTACTCAAGGTATCTCACTTCCGCGTCAGATTCCGTAGGTGCAATCACTTCTGAAGGACATAGGATCTCCAAGGGTGCACCAAATGCTCGTAGATCATCTACTACTTGTTCGACCAAACTGGCAGCCAGCAATTCCCCACTCGCATGCACCAAGATATTGCCAATTTTTTGCCCAGCGCGCACAACGGGAACAATCCAGATCCAACCAATCCGATGAAGGAGCAGCGTAGCTTCCGCGCCGACTTTCACGTTCGCGGGAATTCCGGGCATGGTTGCCGCAACAAAGAAAGCTGTAGCCTGACTGGCTATTACGTTACCTTCAATTAGCTGCTTCGCAATAGCATCAGGGCCCAACATCTCAAAACGTCTAACCTCAAATTCGTTTTCTTGGTGGCTTGCCGGCGCGGTAAATCCAGACAGAGATATAAAGTAGCCACTGAGCAGGGGATCGTGCTCTTTTTCTGCCTGAAGGGCACCAGCAAACTTGTTCAGGTCAGCGCCAGACACTGGCTTCGATTGACTTTTGCACTCCGCAATTATCCGCCGATTTTCAATCCGGTGCTTTGCGTATATATCTATTTCACGGCCCGGCTTATGGATATTAACGTATTCAGTTTCATATCCTAAGGCATAAATAAGATCGGTCATACGATCCGTGAAAAGATCGCCCTTCTCGTTCCTATCAACGATTGCAGCAATAATCTTCAATGTTATTCCCAACACGAAAGGCATCAGGTAAGATGTAAATATTGTACCTGCTACTCGAGGATGGTTTGAGGATACTGGCGATACTGCTTGCTGTTACAACTCTCTCTACGTCTTCAAGGGCGCGCGGAGCGCGCCAGGCGGTGGCTGGCCATCGCACCGGGATAGCGACACGCGCGAGCCGCTGACTGCAAGGCGGCGCAGCACCGCCTGCAGCTGGCTGGCCGCCAGGGGAAACCGCGCAGCGCCAGGCGCCGGCTGCCTTCCTTTGGCCCTCCGGGCCACGTCGGCGCCGACGCGCGCTCATCCCCGCGGCCTATGGCACAGGCAACCCGCCACAACGTCAGCGGTGGTGCGCGGGGTCACGGAGGCGGGCCATCCCTCCGACGCCCTGCATTATGAAGCCCTGCAAGATCGCGGTCAAGGTCGTACGTCCTCGCTTCGCTGCGGGCGCTCCACCTTGACCGCGACTCTTGGCAGGGATTCAATCGGCGCCTATCGGAAGGATGGCCAAGACCGAGTACTGGCCGCATTTAACTGTCTGGCATGTTCAAGCCACGGCCACGTACAATGGCGTGCCGAGAATGACGTGGACCTGACGAGGTGCCTCGCCCTCCTGCACCTGTGCTTGAATCCGCTTTTCAGCCAGCGGGAGTGCGAGAAAATCTAGGGCCTGCGAAGGTACGATGCGCGAGAGGTAGTAGTCAGAATGCAGGGCGAATTCTGACCAGTCGTCAGGCAGCTCCTCGTCACTGGAGTTCAGCAAGAGTTGCATGACCTTCGGCAATGCGGTGCATGAAGCACCATATCTTGGTGGCCCCTCTCCTAACACGTGATAGGTAGATCCAACTAGGACGACACAGGTCGAGTCCTCGGGGTCAAACCCGCGGAACAGCGCCCCCGGATCACCGAAACTAGGTTCCACGAACCCCCACTGCATATCCATCTGGCCGCGAAAATACTCATCTCCGGGTTCTTGAACGGTGCCGACGTTATGATTTGCATCAAGATATCGCTCGACTACCTTGAGCTTGGCCATTCTAGTTGGGCCTTGATCATCTGCTTCACGCAGAGTGACGCTAGCAAGCTTTAGATCAACCTTTACCTCCGCACTGATTTTCTTTAGCACACCCTTGTCGATCTGATCGAAGAGCATATCGAGCTTCGTATCGGAGATATAAAGGTAGTAATGCAGTGGGTGTGGTTTGCGGGAACCGAATCGTGACATCCTGCACCTCTAAATTCTTAAATCTTAACTATAATTCTAGCCTGCCTATACTATGCGTCTGGTATCGATTACCCTGTATGATTGTCCAACGTGCTATGGACCAGAGCAAGAGCCCAGGCAGGGCGCTACCCCGGGCCACATCATGCCTACCCTCTGAATAGGGATCCAGACGCGTCCATCTGAGGATGGCATGGATCGAGCCCTGGCGACATGTCTGTAGCCGCTTCCTGTAGCAGCCATCCTGAACCGGCGAGCACTAACCTGGTCATCAGAGACAGCGGAAACACATGTCAGGCACCATCCAGGCCACAAGGGCCGTGCCTTCTAAGCAGCCGGTCGGGGGTTCGAGTCCCTCCAGGCGCGCAAGCCCAAGCAGCCCGTCAGAGCGCTGATTAGTGATCAAGCTCTTGATCGTCCGCATCGCTCGTGTCCGTTCGTGCCACACTCGTGCCACACCGGTTCATTTCGCGCAGTTCTTCGCGGGCGCGATCTGCCACCGCATCAGCCAGGGTTCGCTGCCTCTCTACGGCTTCAAGGGCACGCCTTCGGCGCGCCAGGCCGTTCGGCCCTGGCCGAGTTCCGACGCGAGGACGCGAGACCACCGAGAGGCAGCGCGAACTGACGCGGGAACCTGTGCCAGAGCCGGGCGGGTCGGCAGGCACCGCGCCGACTCCGGGGCGGGCGGCTTGCCGAGCCCTGACGGGCGGGAGCCTCTGGGCTCGGCGCCGCCACCAGGTCAGCGAGCCCGCACCCGCAGGCAGGCAGTTCCCGCAGCAACGCGCCCACGGCGACCGCAACCGCGAGAACAGACCGAGCCGTCCTCCTCGCGCCAGGCATTCTCTCGCCGCGCAAAGATACCGTCAAGGGCGCGCCCAAGGGCGCGTCGCTGTCGCGATGGCGCAAGCGCCACCCTTGACACTGATCTTCCACGGCAAGACCTCGGCGCCTATCAGGAGGACGGGGGAAGAATCGAGCGCTCGCCGCGTCGCTTGCCAATACTGGGCACGAAACCGAAGGTCAGGAATAGCACGAGCGATACGGTTGCAATCAGCGCCAGTACGGATGCAGTTACGCCATGCCAGGCAGCGACCTTCGGCAGCAAAAAGGAAATGATGAACATCGCGCCAAATACTTCCATCAAGCCACGAGAGAATGCCCACGGACGTCCACGGCCCAGCCAACGTGGTTCCCAGCGAAAAACGAGATACACGACTCCTAGGATCGCCTCGCACAACCCCAGGATCAGACCTGCTGTTTCTAGAGCCTTCAAGCTGTGCCTCCCAGGACAGCACACGATCATACACACCTGCTGCCGCTTTGCTTGTCAACTACTGCTTGACAGCCGATCGGCGATCGGCTCAGCATGCTTACCTGGCCACGCTGGCCCTAATTTGGCCTTACAACGGCGCGCAAAGCGCGTCCAGATCGTTCTGTCGGCCCCTCCCGCTAGGCTGCTGGCATGGGTATGTGGCCGAGAGATCGATACACAGGGCCTGGTGGCGGGCTCTACACGGGGCCGGGTGGCGGGCTCTACACGGGGCCGGGCGGCGGGCTACGGCCAGTACAGCGTGGTAGCGATTAACACTGCTACCAGCCAGACCACCCAGGTCACGGTCGGTGCGTACCCGCAAGGCATCGCGGCCACTGTCGACGGCACCGCCGTCTGGGCGGCGGTGACCGGCCCCAACACCCCGAGCACCGGCCCAGGCGGATTCAGCCAGGTCGCCGTGATCAGCACGGCCACCAACACGGTCAGCGACTACCTCACCGTCGGTGACAGCCCGCGGCAGCTGGTCTTCTCGCCCGACGGCAGCCTTGCGTACATAACGACGGCGCAAAGCATCGACGTCGTCGACACCACGACCGGCAGGGTGACCTACTCGATCCCCGACCCGGCCGGCCCGCAGGATCTCGCGATCAGCCCGGACGGCGGCACGCTGTTCGTCACCAACCCGGTGGCGGGTGCGCTGTGGGCGATCGACACGGCGGCGAACAGGGTCACCGCCGAACTCCCGGTAGCTAACCAGCCCTACTCCGTCGCGATCACGCCAGACGGCAGCACCGTCTACGTCACGGACATGGGCTCTAACTCTGTTCTCGCGCTCGACGCGGCCACCCTCAGGAAGGTCGCGACCATCCCCGTTGGCGCCGTGCCCGGCGTGGTCGCGGTCACGCCGGACGGCTCGCAGGCCTGGGTGGGCAACATCTTCACCGGCGACATCACCGTCTTCACCCCGGCCACGAACACGGTGCTTGAGACGGTCGCGCTCGGCACTGGAACAGGCGTGATCGACGGCGTCCCGATCGCGATCGTCTTCGTCAACGCCTGAACGCGCGAGTCAGGAGGCCAGGACCATCCCGGTCCTGGCCTCCGTGCTCGGCACGTGGGTAGATCGCGGTTTTGAGCCCGCCAATCCAGAGGCTGCAGCCGTGAATGGCTTAGACGGCCCTTATTAGCGATGGCGCCAGAGCAGTCATGGCCTGGCTGACGGGTTCCAGGCCGGGACGGGCCGTGATTACCCGGACGATGGCCTCGTTCAGACCGCTGCTCAGCCGAGCGAAGGCGGCCGGTGCCTCCGTGGCGGGGCCGTAGTAACCCACTGCCTGCAGCATCTCGTCCGGAGCGGCGGCCACGAGCTGGGGGAAAGCCTCGCCCCGATCTCGCCGTGCTTCCAGTTCACGCAGGTCCTCGTCGAACCCCATCTGGGCGAACAGCCCTCGGTAGCCGGCGCGCTGGGGGACGCCGGGCTGGCCCATGGCGTAGCCGAGCACCTGCGCACCGAGGGCCTGCCGCGCTGCGGCCACGTCGTCGTCGATGCAGACCCGGATGTACATGGTGAGCGGCACGGCGCCTGGGTCGCGGCCGACCCGTGCGCTGCCCTCGTCCACCTTGGCCCGGCTTACGGCAATGCGCTCTGGCGTGGCCCAGTTGAGCAGCGCGCCGTCGGCGACCTCACCCGCCAGCCGGAGCATCTGCGGGCCCAGCGCGGCCAGGTACACCGGAGCCGCTGGCAGGTCCGCCAGCCCGAGCGACGCCGGGCTGGGCCAGCCTGGCGCGCCTGCGCCGGCGGAATCCCGGCCGACAGCAACCGGAGGGCCGGCGGTGACCTTCTCCCCGTCAAGCAGCGCGCGGACCTGGGTTACGTACTCCCGCATCACGGCGATCGGGCGGTCCGGCAGCCCCACCGAGGCCCAGAACCCCGGCCCGTAGCCTCCCGTTCCCAGCCCAAGGACGAATCGCCCGGAGGAGAGCTGCGCCAGCGTGGCCGCCTGCACCGCAAGGCTCAGCGGAGTCCACATCCGCGCCGCTGGGACGACAGATATCCCTGTGCGCAGCGAGGTGTCTTCCGACCATGCCGCGCAGACGTGGAAGGAGTCCGGCACGCCGCCGGCCGGGGTCCACAGGCTGCCGAATCCGAGTTGCGCGGCCTCTCGCGCGGCCTCGCGCAACTGATCGAATGACAGGCCCAGCCGGCCATCCAGTCCCACACCGATCAGCACCGACATGCTGCAACATTAGACCCGGGCAAGCAGCATTAACATCTGGCACCCTGCTCGCAGGGTGTGTCATATCCCTGGGCCGCCTCGGTCGGGACCTACGGATGGCCCGGTGTATACGGCCGGCTGGTACAACGACCCTGTCGAGGACATGACGACAATCCTCATGATCCAGCGGGCGCCCGCGCCACCTGGGCTGCCGATCTTGCTCGACTTCTGGACGGCCGCCTACCAGGCGATCGACGACTGACCGCGGAACGATGCCAAGCGCAGAAGAGGGACTCGCCTAGCGAACGGTGAAGTAGCCGCATGTGGGGTCAGCGTATGTGTTAACGCCGTTCTGGCCTATCTCATTCGCTGGCCATATCTCGCCGGTGATCTCGTAATACCCTGCGGGCAACTTCGGAGGTAGCAGAACTGGCCTGCTGGCACTGATCGGGCCCTTGGGGAGCGGAAGATCAGAGAGATCACCATAGCCGGTCGAGTGATCATGGCCAGCGTTGTCGTACAGGCCCGCGCCCAGACCTGCCTGGAAGCTTTCGTTGGCGTTGATGTGATAAGTGATCCGGATTATCGCTCCAGGTACCATCTGGCCAGAAACCACTGCGCAGGATGCGGTAACCGTAAGCTGAGGGCTGGGGGCAAGCGTCACGTATAGCATGCCATATACAATTAGCCCGCTGATAACACCCAGCGAGAGTGCTGCACCAGCCACCTTACGACGGGTCCAGCTCGCAATGCGCTGGCGGATTACATCCAGTCGTTTGTGCTTGCTCTCCCGTTCCGCCGACCTGACATCTTTTGCCGGCTTGCCCGCCATTGTGGTGTCGCTATCAGCAAGAGCCTTGCTTTCGGCTCGGCGGCCTGGGACCTCCACGCCAGTGTGGCTCGCCGACAGGTTAGCCTGAGTAATATAAGTGGCGACAGTGGCCGCAGCACCGATGATCGCAGCGATCGCCGCGATAACTGATAAAGACAAATGAGCTGCCCTTCACTAAAAATCCGTATGGCTATCCTAAATTTGCGAGCACGACCATCTGTCTCATATGACGTATACGTGACCATTGCGGTTTACCCAGCATGCAGACCTTCCGGCACGTTCAACCGGCGCCTGCGTGCCGGGCTGGCTGGCCGGGGCGGCGGATGGCGGCGGCGCAGCACAATGGCCTGATGGTGCAGGTGGTGATGTTCCATTCCGCTTACGGGCGGCGGCAGGCAGAGGCCGATGCGGCCGCCCGCCTGCGCGTCGCGGGCCATGACGTGATCATCCCTGACCTGTACGACGGGCAGACCGCGACCAGCATGGATGCCGCCCTGGCCCTGATGGACACGGTGCGGTGGCAGGTCATCTGCGCACGCGCGCGCCGCGCGCTGGAAACAGTGCCCGAGACGGCCGTGCTGGCCGGATTCTCGATGGGCGCCGGGGTCATCGGCAGCGTGTGGGATCAGCGCCAAAGGGCCGCCGGCGTGGTGCTGCTGCATGGGATCGCGCCCATCCCGGCCAGTGCCCGACCCGGACTGCCGGTCCAAGTGCACCTGGCCGAAAACGACCCGTTCGCGTCCCGCCAGGATGTGGCCCAGTGGCAGGCCGACGCCGCCCGCGCGGGCTTGGCAGCAGAGGTGTTCACCTATCCCGGCGCCGCCCACTTCTACACCGACCCCTGCCTGGCCGACTACCACTCTGCGTCGGCCAGCCTTACCTGGCAGCGTGTGACTGCATTCCTGACTGCCTTGTGAGCAACACGCATGGAGCGGCCGATCTGCTCGCGACGGCGGCCCGACAGGCCGGCCAGGTGTCAGCCGGCGGCGTTACGGCCGGCGGCGGTGTCGGCGTAGATCTGGGCTCGGACGATGTTGCCGTCGGCTATCTCGAATAGCCAGAGATTCTCGACATTTATGGCCGCGCCCGACGACTTGGCCCGCGCTGTAACCCGGATCGGCGCCACGAGGTGGGTGCCGGCGTCAAGGACGTGGTCGACGGCGAGTTCGGTGTGGAACGAGGACCAGTAGTCGTGGTCGTCATAGATGCGCTGGAAGAAGCGGTCGAACTCCTCCGGTCCCTGAAATGAGCCGCCGTAGGAGAGCGTTTCCGGGACCTTAAGAACAATGTCTCGGGCAACATGGACACGATACGGGCCCGGTCGTTGGCCTTGAAGAGCTCGGTCACGGCGTCGATCAGTTCAGGCTCGGTGAAGGTTTTTGCTGCGCCGGCCCGCGCGCCGGCCTCCGCGGCGACGACCTCGGTAGCGGACACGCCACCTGCGAAGGAGAAGTTCGCGGGCGGCGTGAGGTGGATCATCACGAATACGTCTTCACGTCATCGCGACTGCGCGAGACGCCAGCATGCTTGCGGACGTGCCCGCGGCGGCACGATTGCGGCTCGATGTCACGGATGAGAGCTCGGTCAGCGCGGCCGTCGCGGCAGCCGGCCCGATCGATGCTCTCGTGAGCAACGCTGGTGCGACGGTGCGGGCACCGATGGAGACGGTGCCGGTCGCGGAGGTCCAGCGGCTGTTCGACCTCAATACGTTCGGCGCACTCAGGGTCGCGCAGGCTGTCATGCCCGGAATGCGGGAGCGCGGGAAAGGGAAGCTGATCTTCATCCGAGTATTCAAGGCCGTGTGGCCATCCCGCTGATGGGCCCGTACGCGGCGGGCAAGTGGGCGCTGGAGGCTATCGCCGAGACGCTCGCCATCGAGGCGGCTCACTTCGGTATCTCGGTGCAGCTGCTGGAGCCGGGCGCGGTCTCATCAGGTGGCGCAGAGCGGGCGAAGGTGTTCCTCGACGACGGCAATCCGTACCGTCCTCTGCTGGATCAGATGCAGGGGTTCCGCTCGGATCCCATCACGGTCCAGGAGGTAGCCGGCGCGGTGGCTTCGGCGCTGAAAGATATCCATCCTCCGCTGCGCATCCCGGTGGGCGCTCCGGCCACCAGCCTGCTGGCAGCGCGAAAGGCAGCCCCGGAGGACGTGCCGTTCCTCGCTGCCCGCTTGACTGGTGACCAGGCGCGGATCCAGCCGGCGGACGCCATTGCGATCGGCGCTGGGCCTAAGCGGTGGCTGACAGGGAACCAGGCGGCAGCGGACCCAGGGCGCAGGCCAGCAGGCCCGGCCCGCGCCCGCCGCTGCCGCGCCAGACAGTAAGCATCCCTAGGATCGCTCGTATGAGCGTCGGCTCGCATCGGACGCGACTCATCGTTCTGCGCGGCAACTCTGGCTCCGGCAAGACCACCGTGGCCACGGCGCTACGCGCGGCCTACGGCCGGGGCGTGGCCTGGGTGCCGCAAGATCTGATCCGGCGGATCATCCTGAAGGAGAAGGACCAGCCCGGCGGGCTGAACATCGGGCTGATCGACCAGGTGGCCCGCTACAGCCTGGACCATGGCTACCACGTGGTCCTGGACGGCATCTTCTATGCCGACCGTTATGAGGCGATGCTGGCCGGGCTGGCCCGCGACCATCTAGGCCCGTCCCGTTTCTACTACCTCGATGTCTCCATGGAAGAGACACTGCGCCGCCACGCCACGCGCCCTCAGGCGGCCGAGTTTGGCGCCGACGACATGCGCGGCTGGTACCGCCCGCGGGATCTCCTCGGTGCCATCCGTGAGCGCATCATCCCGGAGACGAGCAGCCTCCACGAGACCACCGCGCTGATCCTCGCCGAGACGCAACTGCTGCCACAGTGAGGGCCAGGCGCAGGCGGGGCCGCCGTCCCGTTCAAGAGAGAACTTAAATTCTTCACCGAACGGGACGCCGGCGCCTGCCCTGGACACGGCCGAGCTGGCCGCTCAGGTGGTGGAACGGCCCCGGTGCTGCGCCCAGTGCGGCCAGGGGCCGACCCGCGGGCGCTTCCCAGGCTCCTGGACCGGCAACTGCTGCTTCTCCATCGGGAACACCGGCAGTGGGTAGTGGCTGCGCTACAGCGCTGCGGC
>Ga0335074_10015789_pt1 | contig 10622 bp, 10 predicted proteins | sample Lox_Sample_23_FD_206715 | JGI IMG/M metagenome (GOLD analysis project Ga0335074, IMG submission 206715) | Soil microbial communities from Loxahatchee National Wildlife Refuge, Florida, United States - Lox_Sample_2.3 | ecosystem: Environmental > Terrestrial > Soil > Wetlands | place: USA...
CGCCTGGATCTCTACCAGCGAGGCACCGCGATCGCGGCGCCTGAACGCGTGCACCACGACCTTCGCGGCCGCGGACTCCACCACCAGCACGCCATTCTCACCGCGCGCATACCCCACCGGGACCTTCGGGTGCGGGTAGACCCCCCGCGCCACCGCCCGCGCCTGAGCCGCCGTCACCTTCTCGCCCGTGATCTCGGCAAAGTATTGGAACACCGACCCGAGCATGTTCGTCGACAGACGCTGCGCCGCCGTCCCGTTCGTCAGCTTGCCGTGATCGAGCGCGAATATCTCCCCGCCCGTCCGCTCCACACGCTCGATCACCTCCAACTGAACCTTGAGCGAGCGCATCAGCCGATCGCAATACGCCACCACAAGCTGATCGGCCCGGCCAGCCTCGATCATCTCAATCGCCGCCAACAGACCCGGGCGCCTGGACAACGGCAGCCTGCCGCTCACGTCGATCTCGGGAATCGGCGAGGCAACAAACCGCTCACCCCGATCCCTCGCCCACCGCGTGGCGGCCTCGATCTGCACCTCGGGCGAGTAAAAACGCTCGTCCTCCCGGTCGCCCTTCTCGCTCACGCGGACAACCACGACATCTCTGGGCTTCGGCATGCGACCCCTCTCGGTTGGAGGCAAATGCCTTTTAGACGCCTAGGACCCCACGGGGGAGAAGGCGCGGGCGGTCAAGGCGCGCTATGTGGGGGTGTGCCGCGGCTGCGGCTTCTACACCCGGCCGCGCAACGGCAAGGGCGACGCCTACGCGTACTGCAAGGCGTGTCATCCCGGCGCGATCGAGCGGGTGTGGACGCGCGAGCGCGTGCTCGCGGCGATGCACGCGTGGCAAGCCCGCTACGGCTGATTGCCGTCCTCGTATGACTGGTCGGTGACGCACGCCCGTCGCCGCGGCGGCGTGGCGCGCGAGCGGTTGATGCCCGGAACGTGGTGGGAGGCGAAACGCCTGACGCTCGATGACAAGACGGTGGTCGATTACGCGTGGCGCCTGTCCTACCTGCACCCCTTCTTCGACCGCTACCGGCTCAGCGAGATCACGGTGCGCGTTGTCGATCGCTTCCGCGGCGAGCTCGCCGACCAGTCCGAGACGATCCGTCAGGCCGAGAAGCGCGGCAAGCCGATGGTGGAGGAGGTCACCGACAAGCACGGCCACACGTATCGGCGCCGGCGTCGGCCGCTGTCTAACCGCTCGATCAACATGCTGCTAACGCTGCTCGGGCAGATCCTCCAACAGGCCTGTGACTACGAGCTCATCGGCAGCAATCCGGTCCGGATCAAGGGACGGTTCTTCAAGCAGTCAAAGGAGAAGAAGACCTTCCTCGAGATCGACGAGTTCCACTCGCTGCTGGACGCGGCCGGCCAGCTGGAGGAGGAGGCGCGACGCAACATCCAGGGTCTCGGGCGTCGCGCCATGGTGGCGACGCTCGGGCTTGCCGGTCAACGGGTCTCGGAGATGCTCGACCTGCGGGTGTCGAACGTGGACCTGCACCGAGCCCGATTCAAGCTCCCGGACTCGAAGACGCCCGCCGGTGTCCGGGAGGTGGAGATCACAATGTTCCTGCTCGACGAGTTGCTTGCCTACTTGGCCGACCGGCGCTCACGCGGACTCCCGCTGGGACCCGAGGACTACTTCTTCGGGACGAGTTCCGGCCGCCGCCGCGACCCGGACCGCTTTCGCGATCGGATCCTGGCACGCGCGCTCGAGCGGGCGAGCGAGAACCGCCGGGCCACCGGCCTGATGCCAATGCCCGACGGGATCACGCCGCACACACTTCGGCGGACGTGGGCGAACTTCGCGGCTGTCGCAGGGCGGACGCCGAAGTGGATCGCCGATCAGATCGGGCACGAAGGCCCCGACTTGGCGTTCCGCGCTTACCAACAGATGGGCCGACGACGCTACGTCGACGAGCACGCGATCTGGACGGTGATGCGCTTCGCCGACGAGCCCGAGGGGCGTCCCGGCCGGCGTGGAGTGGAGCCACGGGAGGCCCCGAATGTGCCCATCAATGTGCCCACGGACCCTTGGAGCCAATCTTGAAGGCCAGCGACCAGTAGCCCAAGAAACGAGAAAACCCCGCCTGAGCGGGGCTTTTCTAAGAGCGGCTGAAGGGACTCGAACCCTCGACCTTCTGCATGGCAAGCAGACGCTCTAGCCAACTGAGCTACAGCCGCGTGACCTTGGAGCGCTGGATTTTAGCGGCGGAGGTTCGTCGTCGGGAAGACGGTGGCGCTAGCCCGGCGCGCCGCCGAAGCGGACGTCGTCGGGGTTGATGAGGTCGGGCACGGTCCAGCCGTCGAGGTCGTACTCGCTCATGCACTGCTCGGCGAAGCCCTTGTAGCCGTCGGTTTGGCCGCTGCCCATGGCAGCGAAGAGGACCTCCATGCGGATGTTCTCGTTGTTGCCGCTGTAGTTGCGTTCGTAGAGCTCGTGGCGGCCGCCGAATTCGCTGCCGACGGCGTCCCAGAGCAGCTTCATGAGCTTCACGCGTTCGACGGCTTCGATCCCGTTCGAGCCGCGGACGTAGCGCTCCAGGTACTTGCGGATCTCGGGGTTCTTGAAGTCGCGGGCGTTCGAGTTGATGTAGATCAGGCCGCTGGCCACAGTCTGCTCGATGATCTCCTTCACGCGCGGGTAGCCGATCGTGGAGAAGAGGCGGTAGGCCATGGCGTAGTCCATGTTGGGCAGCAGTGCACCCTCCTTCCAGGGCTGGGGCTCGCGGGCCATGGCGCTGGCGAGACCCCAGAGGAGGTTGCGCCAGGCCAACACCTCGCCGACCTGGGCCTGCACGCCGCGGAAGTCCTTTGTTCCGGTCGCCTCGACCGCCTTCAGAAGCAGGCCGGCGATGAAGTCGAGCTTGACGGCGAGGCGGATGCAGCCGTGGAAGCAGAAGCGGGGGATGAAGCCGGTCTGGGGGAAGAAGTTGTTGGCCTTCTCGATGTCGCCGTAGACGAACACGTTTTCCCACGGGACGAGCACCCGGTCGAAGATGAAGATCGCGTCGTTCTCGTCGAGTCGGCTCGACAGCGGATAGTCGAACGGGCTGCCCATCACCTCGGCCGTCATCTCATACGACGGGCGGCAGATGAGCTTGACGCCGGGCGTGTCCATGGACACGGCGCAGACCAGCGCGTACTCCTTCTTCTGCAGCGGGATCGGGCCGTAGTGGGCAATGAAGTTGTAGTGGGTGAGCGCCGAGCCGGTGGCGACCACCTTCGCGCCGCTGACCACGATGCCGTCGTCGCGCTCGGACTCGACGTGCATGAACACGTCGGAGACCTCCTCGGGCGGCCGGTTGCGGTCGACGGGGGGATGGATGATCGCGTGGTTCCAGTAGAGAACTCGCTCCTGCGCCTTCCGGTACCAGCGCCGGGCGTTGTCCTGGTAGGGGTCGTAGAAGTCGGCGTTTGCGCCGAGCGTGGCCAGAAACGCCGCCTTGTAGTCGGGGCTGCGCCCGAGCCACCCATACCCGAGCCGGGCCCATTCGGCGATCGCCTCGAGGTCGCCCACGCAGTCCTCGACGGTACGCGGGTACCGGAAGAACTTATGGGTGACGCCGCCCGATCCCGTGTCGGTGGGGGTGGTGATGACGTCACGGCGGGCAGGGTCGTGGAGTGCGTCGTAGAGCCGCGCGATCGACCGCGCCGTGTTCCGGAACGCCGGATGAGTCGTGACGTCGCCGACGTGCTCCCCGTAGACGTACACCGCGCGGCGGTCGCGGAGACTCTCCAGATACTCCGCGCCGGTCAACGGCTGGGTGGTCCCGGTGGTGCTGTCGAGCATATGATCCGCGGCTCCTCGGTTGTCGAATCGGCTGGGGCGACGGTTCCGCCGGCGCCTTGGGCGTTTTATGTCAGACCGATCCTTCCACCGCGAACGAGCTCGATCAAGACGAGCGGATTCAACAGCGGGTACGAGGCGGCAGTCGCGGTGAAGCGACGCCTTTAGTTGCGGGCCAAAGCGGCCGCGCGGGCTTCGATCGCCCCAACCAGCGCGTGTACGATCGATCCGAGCTCCTGCTCGAGCTCCTTCTCGACGAGCTTGCCGGCCTCGTCGAACTGTTCGTCGGCGCTCGGAACCGGCAGCTCGCGGTCGAGTACGCGCGCCCCGATCGCGCCGAGGACCTTGCGCGTCTCCGCCTGCGACCAGACGGCTCCGAACATGCTGGTCGAGGCACCGATGACGGCGGCGGGCTTGTTGCGGAGCGGGCTCTCGATGAGCGGCCGCGACAGCCAGTCGAGCGCGTTTTTGAGCACGCCCGGTATCGAGCTGTTGTATTCGGGCGTTGAGATCAGCACGCCGTCGGCCTCCGCGACTGCGTCCCAGAGCCGCTCCACCGGCTCCGGGCGGTCCGCCACCCGGTCTTCGTTGAACGCGGGGATTCCCTCCAGGTGGTCGTAGAGCGTCACGGTCACTCCGGGCGGCAGCAGGTCCGCCGCCGCCCGAAGGAGCGCCGTGTTATGCGAGCCCTGGCGCAGTGATCCCGAGATGGCCAGGATGTGCATGGTGTCAGGGATATTGTGGGCGGCGCCTGACGGCGGCGCCTTAGGAGACCTTGTGGAACTCGAGCTCGACGGTGAGGACGACCTCGTCGGATAGCGCCTTGCCGCCCTTGGGGAGCTCGGCGTTCCAGTTGAGGCCGAACTCCGTGCGATCGATCTTGGTCTCGAGGGTGAAGCCGAGGCGGGTGTTGCCCATCGGATCGTCGACCGGACCCTCGACGGTGCCGGTGGCGTGGATCGGCCGGGTGTTGCCCTTGATCTCGAGCTCACCGTCCAGCTCGACGTGGTCGCCCTGGATGTCGATGTTGGTCGAGCGGAACTTGATCTCCGGATGGTTCTCGGCATCGAAGAAGTCGGGGGACTGGAGGTGCGGGTAGAGGTTCTGGTCCTTGACGCTGATCGAAGCGACCTCGGCCGACCCGCTCAGGACGCCGTCGTCGAGAGTGGCGTCGAGCTCTCCGAAGCTGCCGCGGAACTTAGCCACGACGTACTTGACGGCGAACTCGGCAGCGGAGTGGACGGGCGCGAATCGCCACTGACCGGCGACGCGCTCAGATGCGGTGGTGGTTGACATGTGGGGAGTTTCTCCTTCCGGCAGTTGCGCTCGACACGTGCCGGCCGAGCGTTGCTGTTTGCGTGCTCAACTATAGCATTAAAGCGGACCGTGGTCCGGTTCACCTTCTATGATCGAACTACGGTGTGCGAGCTACCCGTCATCCAGCCCCAGGCGCCAGGCCGAGCCGACGCCGTCCGCAACCGGGCGCGGATCTTGGCGGCCGCCGAGCGGCTGTTCGCAGAGCGCGGGGCGCAGGCAACGACGATGGACGCGATCGCCAGCGAAGCCGGCGTGGGGAAGGGGACGTTGTTTCGCCGCTTCGGCGACCGGGCCTCGCTCGTGTTCGCGCTGCTCGACCAGACCGATCGCGACCTCCAGGAGGCGATCCTCCGCGGCCCGCCGCCGCTCGGTCCGGGCGCGCCGCCGGCCGCCCGGCTGGTCGCGTTCGGCGAGGCGGTGCTCGACCGTCTGGAACGCGACGGCGAGCTGCTGTTCGAGACCGAGGGTCCCGCCGGTCATTGGCAGCGATCGCAGCCCTACGCCGCCCTCTGGCTGCACGCCCACGCGCTGCTCGAGGACACGGCGCCGGACGCCGATGCCGATTATCTGGCCGACGTGCTGCTGAGCGCGCTGTCGCCGGGCGCCTTCCACCACCAGCGACACGTTCGCCGGATCGAGCTCGAGCGCCTGAAGACCGGTTTCGGCGATCTGGTGGCGCGCATCGCGAAGATGGATCTCGACCGGCAGGCCGAGCTCGCGAGCGTGCCCGTCTAGGAGGTCAGCCTGCCGCGGTTGGGTCCTCCCCGGGGCTCGAACCGAGCTCCTGCCCCTGAGTCGAGTCCTCGTATGACCCCTCGCCCACTTCGTCACCCTGGGTGGGGTCCTCGTATGGTTGTTCGCCGACCTCGACGCCCTGCGTCGGGTCCGTCATGGAATCGACCGCCCCTGTCCCCGTCGGATCTTCGCCCGGCGTCGCGCCGGCACCCTGGGTCGGGTCTTCGCTGAATGACATCCTGGCTCCTCTCGGCTGGTTGCACCCTGCTTCGCGTGACACCAACGTCGCACGAGCAGCTACGCGGCGGTTTACCACTGGCTCGGCGAGTTGGCAACACTTGGAGGCGGTCGCGATGCGTCCAGCGGCGGTTACGATCCCCCGCGCGCCCCGGCCGTCGCGTATGTTGGTGCCCAGTGGTGTCCCGTCCCGAGCCGCAGTCGATTCTGAGCCACCCGACCGAGGCGGCCATCTTCTTGGTGTTGACCGTGGCGCCCGGATCCGAAGCCGACGTCGCCGACGTGCTTGCCGACGTCGCCGGCCTCAAGCGGTCGGTGGGCTTCCGCGTGCCCGAGGCGGAGCTGACGTGCGTGGTGGGCATTGGTGCGGCTCTCTGGGATCGGATGGGGGCGGGCCCGCGCCCGGCCGAGCTGCACCCGTTTCGTGAGCTCGCCGGACCACGCCACACGGCCGTGGCCACGCCGGGCGATCTGCTGTTCCACCTCCGGGCCCACCGCTTCGATCTGTGCTTCGAACTGGCCCAGCGCCTGACCGAGCGCTTGCGTGGTCTGGCCGAAGTGGTGGACGAGGTCCACGGCTTTCGCTCCTTCGACGAGCGCGACGTGCTCGGATTCGTCGACGGAACCGAGAATCCAGAGGGCGCGGCTGCAGTGGAGGCGGTGCTGATCGGCGAGGAGGATCCTGAGTTCGCCGGCGGCAGCTACGTGATCGTTCAGAAGTACCTTCACGATCTGCCCGCCTGGGATGCGTTGTCGACCGAGGAGCAGGAGCTGGCCATCGGCCGCACGAAGCTCAGCGATATCGAGTTCCCCGACGAAGACAAGCCTCCGAACTCGCATCTGGCCCTCAACGTGATAACCGGGCCCGACGGGGAGGAACTGCAGATCATGCGCTTCAACATGCCGTTCGGCCAGGTCGGCAAGGCGGAGTTCGGCACCTACTACATCGCGTACGCGCGGACCTCGGAGCTGATCGAGCAGATGCTGAGCAACATGTTCATCGGCGATCCGCCAGGGAATACGGATCGCATCCTCGACTTCTCCACCGCGATCACGGGTTGCCTGTTCTTCGCGCCCTCAGCCGACCGGCTCGAGGCCCTCGCTCCGGCCACGGATGAGGGAACCGGCGCAGCAGCGCCGGCGCCTTCGACGGCCGGCGAGTCGGCCGACGGATCGCTTCACATCGGCAGCCTGCGCGACCAGCAACGGTGACGGGTCGCCCGAAGCGGGCCCGCGTTGTCGTTCTATCGCAGGCTGAGACGCAAACTGACCCGATGGCGGACGGCGGCCAGGCGACGCAGGCTGTTCGCGAACGATTCACCCTCGAGTTCGACGAGCAGCTTGGTCGCTTCGCGCGTGGCGAGATCGAGCACCATCGCGGCATCGTCACCCTGCGTTTCGGCCAGGTCGCAGGCCAGCGCCGTCGCCGCAAGCGCGAGGTCATCGTCGTCGCCCTCGTACGCGGCGGCTCCCGCCAGGCACTGAGCGCAAATTTCCACCCCGGACGGATCGCGCATACGCCGGGACGATCACAGCGGGTCGCGTCGCCGCCATCCGCTGAGGCTCACGACACTAGTTCGGCGAACTACGTAGCGGCTGGAGATCGTGCCCGCGGTGGCGGCGCGAGGTGCGCGCGCCGGGTAAAGAGTGGAAGACGAGCCGTTCGACCGGCCAGGGATCGCGCTCGGCTGACTCCTGCTCGATCAGCCAATCGATCACCGCCTCCGCCTCGGGCCCCGCCTCGAGTGATAGTTCATGCACGGTGAACTCCTCGAGCAGCCGGATCGCATCGGCCGCAGTCCGCGCCTGAATCCAGCCCTCGGGTGCCTGTCCAGCCTGCAGGTCGGCGTCCAGCCATAGCCGTCGCGGCCGCAGCCGCTGAGCGTCGTCGCGAGCGACCAGCCACGCCAGCTCGCCGACCGCCCGCCACAAGTCCTCGGTAAGCGGCCCCGGCCGGCGCTGCTGAAAGAACGCCAGCAGCCCGCCGTAGTACCAGAGCTGCTCGCGCGCGGTCTTCTGCGTGAACCGCTCCCACAGCCGGTGTCCCTCCTGACGGTAGTCGCGCACGATCGAGCGAGCGTTGTGGACCTTGTCGGCCAGCGCTACCCGGAGGACCGCATCGTCGGTCACCTCGGGCAGGTGCGCCAGATAGCGGTGCTTGCGGTCGATCCACGACTCCGACGATTCACCGTCGACCGTGTCCGAGCACCCCTCGACGATCGCCGCCACGCGGGGACCGAACTCCAGCTCGATCCGCTCGAGCATGGGCCGCCCGCCGGCGTTCTCGACCGCGTCATGCAGCATCGCGGCGATCGCCTGATCCTCATCGCCACCGTCCTCCAAGACCAGACCGGTGACCACCAACAGGTGCGCCAGATACGGGATCTCGGTCCCCGTTCGCCGCTCGCGCCCGTGGACCTCGGCTGCCAAGGCGGCGGCCGCCAGGAACCTCTCTGTCAGCTCAGGAGGGGCATCTGACACGGCGCTCTCAGCGTGGCGCGCCCCGGCTCGCGCCACATCCGCGATAAGCACGCGAGGCGGGTAGAAACCACGGATCGAGGCGGCGGGAATGACCGGACGAGTTCACCTGCTTTGGGTGATGGCATTCGCGCACGGTTGGTGTGATCTGTCACGCCACGCGTCGCGCTCAGATGGATCCTGAGCCCGCGTGCCGCGATGAGTAGCGATCTTGTCGACATCTTCCTGCTGTCCCTGGTCTCGATGGCGAACCCGACCCTGTTCGCCGCGGTGACCGTGATGCTGCTGCTCCCGCGCCCGAAATGGCTGATGCTCGGATACCTGCTCGGTGCCTACACGACGAGCATCACCGTGGGCCTGGTGATCGTGTTCGCGCACCAGGGGAGCGCCGAGAGCACGAGCAAGCACACGGTCAGCCCGCTGGAGGACATCGTCGTCGGTGTGTTGGCGTTGGCGGTCGCGTTCGTGCTCCGAACCGGGCGCGACCAGGCGTTCGGAGAACGTCGCCGGGTGAAGAAGGAAGCCAAGCTGGAGGCCAGGCGACAGGAAGGCAAGCCCACCGAGTCGCTGCCGCTGCGGCTGCTCGGTAAGGGCGACCCGCGGCTGACCTTTCTCGTCGGGCTAGTCCTTAGCTTCCCGGGCGTCTCCTACCTCGACGCGCTGGATCACATCCGCAAGCTCAACCCCGGCACGGTCCCAACCGTGCTGCTGGTCGTCTACTTCTGTCTGATGCAGCAGCTCCTGCTCGAGGTACCGCTGCTCGGTTACGTATTCGCGCCACGGCGCACGCAGCATGAGGTCACCCGATTCCGGGCCTGGATGCAACGGAGCGGTCGCACCGCCGCCGTCATCGGAGCCACCGTGATCGGCATCTGGCTCGTGGTCAGAGGCGTCATCAACCTGCTCTAGCCGGGGGCGGTGGAAGGGTCTGAACGCACGGCGGGCTTGGCGCTCATCCGTCACGGCCCGCTGCATCTCCCGGCCGGCTGTTGCAGGTTCCCGATCGACGCGTTCGAGGAACGCGTGGGGGCGTGAGCCAGCTAGCCGGTGACCGACACCGCCTTGGGACCGAAGAACGTGTCCGTCAGATGAGCCGTGACGACTCCGCCGCTCGTCGGGATCGTCACCACCTGATGTCTCCCAGTGGCAGTCACAGTGACCGCAGCGGTGCTGCCGTCCGTGGTCTCCATGACCGTGCAGCGGGACCCAGCCGGAAGATCCGGGTAAGCCCGGGACACAGAGCCGGCACGGGCACGCCCAGGGATGAGGAAGGCGTAGTCGTAGAGGGGACTGCCACAGGTCACGAGGATCGCGATGCGACCCTGCTGCCCGGCAGCCGGCCCAGCGATCGTCTTGGTCACCCTCAGGGTGCCGGTGGGCGCCTGCGGCACATCTGGCGAGGTCTCGGGTGTGCGTTCGTACACGTCCATCACGTTCACCGGTACCACCTCGCCCGCCGGGACGGTCACGGTCTGGCCGCTGCCGGACACGGTCGCCGTGACCGTGCCAGTGGCGCCGTCCGCAGTCTCGGTGACGGTACACACCGAGCCGGCGGGAACGTCGTAACTCTGCGACACGCTCCCCGCCGAGGTCCCCGGGGAGATCGCAAACACCGGTGACAACGAGGTGTTATCGCACACCACCTGGATGGTGACCGGACCCTGGGAGCCGGCCAGGGGCCCGGCGATAGTCTTGGTGACGAGCAGGGACGCAGGGCCTGAGACGTGCGTGTAGGTGTCGGTGATCTGTACGTGCTCGCGTCCGCCGGCAGGAATAGTAACCTCTTGCCCGTCGCCGGTCACCACCACATTCGTGCCAACGACCTCGCCATTGGAAGTCTCAATCACCGTGCAGGTCGTTCCGGCGGCGATGTGGCGATAGGTGCGCGACGTGGTGCCCGCGGACGTGCCGGCGGGGATGACGAAGTCCCGCCTCGCCACGCCATCGTCACAGTCCACGTGGATGACCACCTGCGCCTGCGATCCGGCCGCATCGCCGGCGATCGTCTTTCCTACGACCAGCGAGCCGCTCGGCACAAACTCGGCCGTGGCCTGGACGGTGG
>Ga0335074_10015791_pt1 | contig 10621 bp, 11 predicted proteins | sample Lox_Sample_23_FD_206715 | JGI IMG/M metagenome (GOLD analysis project Ga0335074, IMG submission 206715) | Soil microbial communities from Loxahatchee National Wildlife Refuge, Florida, United States - Lox_Sample_2.3 | ecosystem: Environmental > Terrestrial > Soil > Wetlands | place: USA...
CCCGTGTAGTCGGGGTGAATTCCCCCCTGCATGCAAATTTCGACCGCGCCGCGGGCCCACGCCTCCTCGGTGCGGCGTGCCACTTCCTCATGGGCAAGGTCATAAGGAGTGCCGCGAAGGTTGATTGAGGTCTTCCCCTTGGAGAAGGCGCAGAAACCGCATCTGTAGGTGCAGACATTCGTATAATTTATATTGCGATTGACGATGTAGCTGATCGAATCACCCACCGTCGCGCGGCGCAGCGCATCGGCTGCCATGCAGACCGCCTCGAAATCCGCGCCCCGCGCCGAAAAGAGCGCGAGGATTTCTGCTTCCGCGGGGTCGCGACCCGATCCTGCGCTGTCGATCGCGCGGGCTATCGCCGCATCGACGTGTCGTTGCCGGCGCGCAAATCGCAAATAATCAGGTGGTGCAAGCGCACCCGGGGTCCAAGCATCCTCGCGCGCGAAACCATCGGCATCGCTGTGGCTTCGGATATGCTTGTGCAGGTTGGGTGCTTGCCAGCGCGCAAGATCGCGGACGTATGCCGGATAGGCCGCCAGCCGGGGGACGAGCGTTTTTCCGCGAGATTCCGTAGCGCGGCGCAGCGCCGCGATCTGCGGCCAGGGCGCCTCGGGATTGACATGATCGGGAGTGACCGGAGAAACGCCGCCCCAATCATTGATCCCGGCATCAATCAGACGATCATAATCCTTCGTGCTGAGATTTGGCGGCGCCTGTATGTTCATTCCGGGCCCGAAAACGAGCCGCGCCATTGCGATCGTCCACATCAGTTCCGCAAGTCCGGGTTCGTCGGCACCCGCCATGCGCGTATCGGGCTTCGCGCGGAAATTCTGGATGATGATTTCCTGGAGATGCCTGAATTCCCGATGAAGCGCGCGCAGCGCCAGCAGCGAGTCGAGTCGTTCCTCCCGGGTCTCGCCGATCCCGATCAGAATTCCGGAGGTAAAGGGAACGCGCGCTTCGCCGGCAAGGCGTATGGTCGCAAGCCGGACAGCAGGATCCTTGTCCGGCGAGCCGAAATGCACGCCGCCTCGCGCGAACAGGCGCGGGGAAACATTCTCGAGCATGATGCCCTGGGAGACGGTGACGCCGCGCAGCTGCGCGATGTCGTCGGCCGTCATGACGCCCGGATTGGCGTGCGGCAGAAGTCCCGTCTCCTCGATCACGGCACGGCACATCTCCGCCAGATAGGAGATCGTTGTCGCGTGCCCGAGCCCCGCCAGTTCGTCGCGCGCCTGCCGGTAGCGCCGTTCGGGCTTGTCTCCGAGCGTGAACAGTGCTTCCGCGCAACCGGCTTCGGCGCCCGCCCGGGCGATGGCGAGCACCTCGTTGCGCGAGAGATAAGCCCTCTCGCCGCGACGCGGCGGCTTTGCAAAAGTGCAGTAGGCGCAAACGTCGCGGCAGAGCCGCGTCAGCGGGATAAAAACCTTGCGCGAATAGCTGACGCGGACGCCATGCCCTTTGTCACGCAGCCGGCATGCCTCGCCGCAAAGTTCCGCAAGGGGCACTCGCATCCTGTCAAGAAGCGCAGCACGTGAAAGCAGCGGCTCGGGCGGCATGATCGACATAGGCAAAGCTGTTCTGCGCGTCTCGGCCTTTGTCAAGCGCCGGGCCGCCATGCGGTTCCCGAAGCACGATGCGGCGCCTATTTTCCCATTGCGTAGAGCGTCGCGTCGTTGATCGCGTAATCCGTGCCGTCGGGGCCGATCAGCGTCGGCGTGTAGGCTTCGAAGGTCGGTGCATTGAGCGAGAGCATCTGCGGGAAGCTGTTGGTCGTCAGATCCCAGCGATAGGCATATCCGTCTTCGGCATTTGCAACGATGGCCTTGTTCTTGACGTCGACGACCGCCGTGTTGATGCACCATTCATATACCGCCCCTTGCGGTTCGCCCGTGACCTGGTGCGGATTGAGAATGGTCTCGACTTCTTTCATCACCATGACGTTGCTGTATTCGTCCTTCTGCGTGGCATTCGGATCGAGAATGGCGATCTCATTATTCCCGGTCCCGGTTCCGCAATCATAGTAGTCATTATATTTCGTCATGATGTAATAGGAGCTTTTCCCCGCCTTCTGTCCCAGGGCAGCTGCGGGAACGATCGACGCCGTAACGTCCCAGCCGAATGATCCCGGAGCATTCTCTTGCGAGAGATCGGGCGAGAAGCTCAGCAGCCATCCCCGGCAGTTATGACCGGTTGTAGCCGACGCCATTACGCCGTAATAGACATTCCCGTCCGGCCCCACCGTAGGCGCCGCGGAGGAATCGTCCCATATCTGGGCGTTTTCATTCGTTTGCGGATCCACCAGCATTGTAGACGTTCGGTACTTCGGGTCGAGCGTTGTCGCATCGAGCCCCACCAGATAGCCGATCGAGCCGTTGCTGACGGCGATGTAGACGGTCGAGCCGTCGGCGGAGACGGCCGGCGCGCAATTCATGGCCACCTGGGTCATCTGCGGGTCTCCGGCCGCGGCCTGGGCGCTGATCCAGGTACCCTTCCCATTGGTATCCACGCGTGCAATGCCGCTCTCCAGACCGGCCGGATTGGAGGCAAGCACCACGAAGCCGAAATAGATGTTACCGTTGGCGTCGGCGGTGATCGGCGTGTCGATCATGACGTCGCTATCGTAGATATTCTTGTTCTTCTTGTATTTTGCCATACCGTAAAAAACGTACTGCCCGGTCTGCCCGGTCTTGGAATCTGGCGAATCGCGGAAATAAACGGTTCCTCCGATGCCGGCCACGAAGAGGCGGTTCTGTACGGTCAGATGCGCCGGCAGCGGCGGCACCCAATCATAGGGCGGCAGGACATAATCCGTTTTCATCTTCCAGATACTGGCGCCGTTCGTGCCGCTGACCGCATTAATCTCGAAATCGCCCTTGGCGGTCGTCTTGACCGGCACGAGAACGGTGTTCGCGGCCGTAATCATCGGAGAGGCGTAATGGATCAGAAGCTCGCCCCCTTCTGGCCGCTGATGCGGCGCAAGGGGCGGATCGTGATCGATCGACATGGTCCAATGCACGCTCGTAAGCGGCTGGCCGGCTGCAGGCGCGCGCGCCGTGTGCTGTGCATCATTGGCATGTCCGCGCCAGGCTGGCGTGTCCTTGGCCAAGACAGGCGCAGCCATGCAAAAGGCAGCGACGAGGCTGCTGATCAAGACCTTCATGGGACACGTCCTTGCGCGGAGCCGCTCCAGACTAGCAATCCGGCGCGCGAAAACAATCGCGCGCGCTCCGGTCCGGGCGGCCTTGGCGGCCCGGTGGCACGGCCGCCAGAACTGTTGTACATTATGAACAAATGACAGGCGGAATCGCCGCCGTCCGCAGGGGAGAGAACATGCCGCATATCGATACCGGGAATACCGGCTTCATGCTGCTGTGCAGCAGCCTCGTGATGCTGATGACGCCGGGACTCGCATTTTTTTATGGGGGGCTCGTCAGCCGGCGCAACGTGCTTGCCATCATGATGCAGTCCTTCGTTTCAATGGGATGGACGACCGTCATCTGGTACGTCGTAGGCTATTCGCTGTGTTTCTCCGGCGGCCGGGGCGGCATCATCGGCAATCTCGATATGGCGTTCCTGCGCGGCGTGACGCTCGCGACGCCCTCGCCGACGCCAGGTATTCCGCTGTTCGTTCACATCGCCTATCAGATGATGTTTGCGATCATTACACCTGCACTCATTACCGGCGCCTTCGCCAATCGCGTTTCGTTCAAGGCCTATATGGCATTTCTTACGCTGTGGCTTCTGTTTGTCTATTTCCCCTTCGTACATATGCTGTGGGGCGGTGGATTCCTGCAGCGCTGGGGCGTGCTCGATTTCGCCGGCGGCATCGTCGTGCACAACACCGCAGGGCTCGCGGCGCTGGCATCGGTTCTCTATGTCGGGCGGCGGCATGTGATCGACACGGGCGCGCATAGCGTACCGCTGGTCGCGCTCGGTACCGGGCTGCTCTGGTTCGGCTGGTATGGTTTCAACGCAGGAAGCGAATTTCAGGTCGATTCCGTCACCACGGTCGCCTTCCTGAACACAGATCTGGCAGCGTCTTTCGCGGCCATCGCGTGGATGGTCGTCGGCTGGTGGCAGGAGAAGCGGCCAACTTTCGTGGGATTGCTGACCGGCGCAGTCGCGGGCCTTGCCACCATTACGCCGGCGGCGGGCTATGTGTCGCCATTCGCCGCAGTCGTCATCGGTCTCGTTTCGGGCGTCGTCTGCTATTATGCCGTCGCCCTGAAGAATCGACTGCAATGGGACGACGCGCTCGACGTATGGGGCGTGCACGGCGTGGGCGGCGCGCTCGGCATTCTACTCCTTGGCGTGTTCGCAACAACAGCTTTCAATCCGAATGGCGCCAACGGCTTGCTCTCGGGTAACCCCACATTCTTCGGCAAGCAGCTCGTTGCAATCGCGATCTCGTCTGCCTGGGCGTTCTGCTTTACCTATGCCATGCTCTGGCTGATCGACAGATTCACGCCGGTGAAGGTGAATCAGGCCGCGGAAACAAGTGGCCTTGATCTCGCGCTACACGGCGAAACGGCCTATCTCGGCGAAGCGTGACGCATCCCCCGGTTCAACCGGGGGACAAGCTTAGGGTTAAGGCTTGTATCCTGCCCTTACCTTGAGCGTGCCAAGCCACCCTCAATCGTCGCGGTAGACGCGCTCGCGGCGCTCGTGGCGCTCTTGCGCCTCAATCGAGAGCGTGGCGATCGGGCGCGCGTCCAGACGCTTTAGCGAAATCGGTTCGCCGGTTTCCTCGCAGAATCCATAAGAGCCGTCTTCCAGGCGACGGAGAGCCGCGTCGATCTTCGCGATCAGCTTGCGCTGCCGGTCGCGCGTGCGCAGCTCGAGCTGACGCTCGGCTTCCGTCGCTGCGCGATCCGCCAGATCGGCATTGGGTACGGTTTCCGCCTGAAGGTTCTGGATGGTTTCGCGACTCTCGCGGAGAATATCGTCCTTCCAGCGCAGCAATTTGCGCCGGAAATATTCGCGCTGCCGGTCATTCATGAAGGGCTCACTGTCCGACGGCCGATAGCCGGGCGGAAGCTCAATACCCATAAATACTCCCCTGACGTGAGTGAACCCCTCGACGAGCGGCCGGGGTTATACAGACGGCCCCAAGCCCCAGCAAATGAATTTCTTTCCGCAGCGGGCTTAACCGCGGTGATAGGGGTGATTTCCAAGAATGGTCAATGCACGATAGATTTGTTCCGCCAACATCACCCGCACAAGCAGATGAGGCCAGGTCTGCGGGCCGAAAGCGAGGCTGCGGCCGGGCTTCACGTTCGGTCCGATATCGAGCCCATCAGGACCGCCAATCAGGAAGACGAGATCGCGCGCGCCTGCGTCCCGCATGGCTGCCAGCATCTCTGCGAAGGCCTCGCTCGTCATTCCCTTTCCGTGCGAATCGAGCGCAATGACATGCGCTCCGGACGGAATGCGCCCGGCGAGTTTCTGACCTTCCTCAGCCATGCGGGCGCGGGCCTCGCGCAGCTTCGACAAGCCAATTTCATCGACCAGAACGGAGGTGATTCCCTGCTGGCGCCCGACGGCGCGGGTGCGCGCGAGATAGTCCTCGACCAGAGTGTTTTGCGGCGTGCCGCGAGCAACGCCGGCGGCCAGAATGCCTATGCGCATGCGCGTATGACGCCGGGTGCAAACGTCAGTGGGCGGCGGCGCGGGCCGGTTCTTTCACCGACCACATGCCTTCCAGGTCATAATAGGCGCGGACCTCGGGACGGAAGATATGTACGATCACATCGCCCGCGTCGACCAGCACCCAGTCCCCCGATTCCAGACCGTCCACCGGCCGCGTGCCATACCCCGCCTCCTTCAGGCGTCGGGCAAGGTGCTCCGCGATCGCGCTTACATGTCTTTGGGAACGTCCATTGGCAATGACGATCGAATCCGTGAGCGATGAGCGGCCTTCGAGGTCGATCGCCACGATATCTTCCGCCTTGTCATCGTCGAGAGAATTCAGAATGCGGGAGAGGAGCGTTTGCTCCTCCAGCCCAGTTGCGCGATGGGCCGCGACTTTCGTCGGCGCCTGGGAGGCGCCGGTCTTACGCGTGGGAATGCGATCCTCCGTTTTTGGTTTGCACGATGAACGCACGGACCACCGATCTTTTTCCCGTGAGCAGCAAACGAATCCCGCGCGCCTCGCAAATTGCGGATTCACTTTAACATACGGCAGTCGGGTCAGCCAACAGGCGAGCACGGATGGCCGTCGCACTGGCCGGACTTCGCCGCGCATCGAGAATGACATAGGCTGGCGGCACGGCGCCGACAAGGCCACGCTCGTCCAACACCCTGAACGCCGCGAGATATTGCGCGGCTTTCGATGCGAGCGGCGCAAGCGTGGTCCCAGGCCGTATCGCCACGGCAATGGGAATGCGGTGCGCGAGCTCCTGCCAGTTGCGCCAGCGATGAAACGTCATGAGATTGTCACTTCCCATCAGCCATACGAAGCGCAACGCAGGAAAACGCTGACTCAATCTCGCCACCGTGTCGACCGTATAGCGTGTGCCAAGCTGCCCTTCGATGTTTGTCACCCGGATATGGGGCAAATGCGATGTCAGACAACGTGCGCGCGCAAGCCGCTCTTCCAGCGAAGCCATCCCGCGCAAAGACTTCAATGGATTCTGTGGCGACACCAGCCACCAGACATAATCGAGACCGAGCCGTTTCAGCGCGATGTCGCTGACATAGAGATGTCCTTCATGGGCGGGATTGAAGGATCCGCCCAGAAGGCCGATGCGCAACCCGGCCGCGACAGGGCCAGGCGGTCTGATCCAGTTTGCGCGCGCATCACTCACGGCGACCATGCCGGCGCAGCTTCGGCATCGCTGCGGTGCGCTCTTGTTTTTTCCACTTCGCGGGCCACGGCACGCAATATCTCGCTCACCCCTTCGCCGCTCACGCCGGACAGAAGAAACACCGGGCGGCCACTGGCCTTTTCCAGCGACGCTTTCTTGCGGCCAAGCTGTGCTCTGGGAATCGCGTCGATCTTGTTGAGCGCAACAATCTCCGGCTTTTCGGCCAGCCCATGACCATAGGCAAACAGCTCGCCGCGAATCGTCTTGTAGGCGCGCGCAATTTCCCGCTGCGTTCCGTCCACGAGATGCAGGATCGCGCCGCAGCGCTCGGCATGACCGAGAAAACGATCGCCCAGACCAGCACCTTCATGCGCGCCTTCGATGAGCCCAGGCAGATCGGCCAGAACGAAATCCGTTCCGTCTGCGCGCACCACGCCGAGCTGGGGCGCAAGCGTGGTAAAAGGATAATCGGCAATTTTCGGCCGCGCCTGCGAGACCCGCGCGAGAAATGTGGATTTACCGGCATTCGGCAATCCGATCAGCCCCGCATCCGCGATCAGCTTCAGCTGCAGAATGATGGTTTTTTCCTGCGCCGGCTGGCCGGGATTGGCTCTGCGCGGTGCGCGGTTGGTCGAACTCTTGAAATGGGCGTTGCCGAAGCCGCCGCGACCGCCTTCGAGCAGCATCGCGCGCTGGCCGGCATGGGTAAGATCGACGATCAGCGTTTCGCCGTCCTCTTCGTAAATCGCCGTTCCTGCCGGGACGCGCAGGACCGCGTCGGCGCCGTTCGCGCCCGTCATTTCGCGCCCCATGCCGTGTTGGCCGTTTTTCGCCTTCACATGCTGCTGAAAGCGGTAATCGATCAGCGTGTTCAGATTATCCACCGCTTCGGCCCACACATCGCCGCCGCGTCCACCATCGCCCCCATTTGGACCGCCGAACTCGATGAACTTCTCGCGCCGGAACGAAACGCAGCCATTGCCGCCGGCGCCGCTCGCGATATAGACCTTCGCGGTATCAAGAAATTTCATCGTCCAAGTCCGCGCGATCCCTCACCCACACCTTTCAGACGACGAGTGAGTACACTGGCAGCCCTCTCCACAAGGGGAGAGGGTGATAAGGTGCATGGCATCGGCAAATCTTGTTCCGGCGCACAGCGCGCCCTCTCCCCTTGTGGGAGAGAGGACCGGCACACTGTTTCCGCCGCACGAACCTGGGCGAGGGGCTACGCCGAACCTTGCGGTGTGCCGGTGTGGACCGAGACATAGGTGCGGCGCTTGAAACCCTTGCGGAACTCCACCCGGCCGTCGACCAGCGCAAACAGGGTGTGATCCTTGCCCATGCCGACGTTTTCGCCGGCGTGGAATTGGGTGCCGCGCTGGCGCACGATGACGTTGCCTGCCCCGATCGCCTGGCCGCCGAACAGCTTGACCCCCAAACGCTGTCCCGCCGAATCGCGCCCGTTGCGTGAGGAGCCGCCTGCCTTTTTGTGAGCCATGTCCGTCTCTCCTTACGCGCCCGCTTCGATGCCGGTGATCTTCAGCTTCGTAAAGTGCTGGCGATGGCCGCGCTTTCTGTGGGTGTTCTTGCGGCGTTTCTTCTTGAAGGCCACAACCTTCTCGCCCCGTCCGTGCTCCACGATCTCGGCATGAACCACCGCTCCCGAAATCAAAGGCGCCCCCGATCTGGGCCGATCGCCGCCCAGAAGCAGCACTTCCTCAAGCCGCAACGTGGCCCCGGCCTCACCCTCGAGCTTTTCGACGGTCAGCACATCGTCCACCGCCACCCGATACTGCTTTCCGCCGCAGCGGATGACCGCAAACATTGCCAGATTCCCTAAATTCCGCGCGCACCCACTGGACTGCCCGACCGGCCGTCCGGCGCGAAGCCGCGCAATATACTTACGCCCGCCACAGGGTCAAGCGATGCTTTACCGCGATCAAAATTGGCGACAGCGCCTTGTCTTTCTGGTAAAGATCGCGCATTGCGAATGCAAATCAAGAGCAGTTCGCTTGGCGGATTCTCTCAGGGGATCAAAGATGAAAAACGCTTATATCGGTCTGTTTGCCAGCGCGGTTTGCTGTGTACTGGCGGTACCGCTCCCGAGCGCGGAAGCCGCCAAGAGCACTTTGAAGAGCCTCCATTCGTTCGGCAGAGCGAACGACGGCATCGTGGTCGATGCGGGTCTCGTCGAAGTAAACGGTACGCTTTACGGCACGACCGTAAAGGGGGGCACTTATGAAGATGGCACACTGTTCGCGCTCGGCCCAGACGCCGGAACGGAAGACGCAGTGGTTTATTCCTTTTGCAGCCAGCAGAACTGCGCGGACGGCGCGAACCCCGTCGGAACCCCGATCGACGTGAATGGGACGCTTTACGGCACGACGTCAAAGGGTGGCACCTACGGCAAGGGCACCGTATTCGCGCTCGATCCGGGCAACGAGACCGAGCAGGTGCTCTACTCTTTCGGCAACAGCACGGACGGCGCCTACCCCGATGCAGGTCTGATCGACGTGAGCGGTACGCTATACGGCACTACGAAATCCGGCGGCGCCTCCGGCAACGGCACGGTGTTTGCGATCGACGCCAGCAGCGGCGCGGAGACCATGTTGTACTCCTTTTGCAGTCAGCAGGGCTGTCCGGACGGCTCGACGCCGCTGGCCAGTCTGATTGACGAGAGCGGCACGCTCTACGGCACAACGCAAAAAGGGGGCGCCCATGGCGGCGGCACGGTATTTGCGATCGACGCCAGCAGCGGCGCAGAGACGGTGCTTTACTCTTTTTGCAGCCAGCCGAAATGCGCGGACGGCCAGTACCCCGAAGCCGATCTGCTCGACGTGAACGGCACGCTGTACGGCACAACATTCGCAGGCGGCGCCAATCGGTCCTACGGTACGGTGTTTTCGCTCGATCCGGGCACCGGCACAGAAGCGGTGGTTTATTCCTTTTGCGGCAAAACCAATTGCAAGGACGGCGAGTATCCCTATGCCGGCCTGCTGGACGTGAACGGCACGCTCTACGGAACAACAGGTTACGGCGGAACCTATAATGGCGGCGTGGTGTTTTCGCTCGACCCGGGCACCGGCGCCGAACAAGTGCTGGGTTTGTTTTGCACCCAGCAGCAATGTACGGACGGCGGCTATCCCGAAGCGGATCTGATCGAAGTTGGTGGGACGCTGTATGGCACGACGCAGGGGGGCGGCGTCTACGGCGATTACGGCACCATATTTGCGCTTACCAACCCCTGACCGTCTTGCGCAGGATTGAACGCGCGGAGTCCGCCTGTCCGGGCGCGTCGCGCAGCGTCAAGCCGGCCGAACAAAAATGAGATGCGTAGTTGCCGTCGTGGCTGCGGCTTTGGCGCTCCCGGCAGCTGCAGCCGCGTTGCAGGCGATGGCGCCGCTGCTCGACTATTCTGCCTGCACGGCGCGCGCCGCCGTGCGGCTCGATGATGGCCGGCCGGACTACGCGCCCATCGCGCGCGCCGTGGCCGCCGCGTGCGGGGACAGCTATCGCACCTATGTCCGCTACATGGCGCGAACCCACCCGGCGGAGCCGGTGCCGAGCAACCGCGACCTCGCCATCAGCGCCGTGCAATATGAACGGAAATACGGCCCCGCGCCGCTTGCCGAGCACGAGCCGCACCATTGATCCCCTCCGCTGCCTTCGGCCCTCACCAAGGCTCGGCGGACGGGTTTCGGCGACCCACAACAATGCGGGACAGGGCCTTCGCGCCAGATAGAACACACGCCGAAATTCCCGCGCGAACCATCCTCGTGGCGCGCATGTCTGCATCGGCGCGCCGCTCG
>Ga0335074_10015794_pt1 | contig 10620 bp, 10 predicted proteins | sample Lox_Sample_23_FD_206715 | JGI IMG/M metagenome (GOLD analysis project Ga0335074, IMG submission 206715) | Soil microbial communities from Loxahatchee National Wildlife Refuge, Florida, United States - Lox_Sample_2.3 | ecosystem: Environmental > Terrestrial > Soil > Wetlands | place: USA...
TGACTGACGGCGTTTTTTCCATGGACGGCGACTTGGCGCCGCTCCACGATTTGGCGCAGCTGGCAGACCGATTCGAGGCGTGGCTGCTTGTGGACGATGCACACGGGCTCGGAGTCGTTGGCGGCGGCCGCGGATCGAGCTTCGCCAATGGGGGAGCGGTCGATGTTCCATTGCAGATGGGCACGCTGTCCAAGGCGATCGGCGCGTACGGCGGCTATCTCTGCGCCTCGCAGGCGGTCATCGATCTGATGCGCACGCGTGCCCGCACCTTCATCTATTCGACCGGCTTACCGCCGGGGGTTGTCGCTGCGGCCATTGCCGCTCTCGATGTCATCGAGCGCCGACCGGACTACACGGCGGAGCCGCTGCGCAAGGCGAAGTTGTTTGCCCGTGCGCTCAACCTGCCGCAGCCACAGAGCGCAATCGTCCCCCTCGTGCTCGGCGACACCGACGCGACGCTGGCGGCCGCGCGTTCATTAGAAGAGGAGGGTTTTCTGGTCGTGCCGATCAGGCCGCCGACGGTGCCGCGCGGCACCGCGCGTTTGCGGTTTGCCTTTACCGCGCAGCATCCGGATACCGAAATCGAGCGGCTCGCCGCCACCGTGCGCCGCCGGGTGCAAGGCGCCTTGCCGTGACCGCGATCTTCATCACCGCGACCGGGACCGACGTCGGCAAGACTTACGTCGCCGCCTCGCTCATCGCACACTTCCGCGCCATGGGCCGTACGGTGCAGGCGATCAAGCCCGTGCTAAGTGGTTTTGATCCAGCGCACCTCGCCGACAGCGATCCGGGACTGCTGTTGCGGGCACTCGGATTGTCGGTCACGGCCGAGGCGATCGAGCGCATCTCGCCCTGGCGGTTCCGCGCTCCGCTGTCGCCCGACCTCGCCGCCCAGCGCGAGGGCCGCAGCATCAATGTCGACGAGGTGATTTCGTTTTGTCAAAGCGCGATCGCGCAACGGCGCGACATACTGGTAATCGAGGGGATCGGCGGCGTCATGGTGCCGCTTGACGGCGAGCGCACCATCCTCGACGTCATGATGGCATTGCGTCTGCCGCTCATCCTGGTGACCGGGAGTTATCTCGGCACCATCAGCCACACGCTGACCGCGCTCGACTCGCTGTATCGCCGCGACATGAACGTCATGGCGATTATCGTGAGCGAAACGCCGGGCTCCACCGTGCCGCTCGACGACGCCGTGGCGGGTATCGCCCGCTTCGCCGAACCGGTGATCGCGCTCCCGCGCGGCAAGCGCGAGGATGGCCAGCCGAGCGGGGGATCGCTGTTCGGCCGTATTGTCGATCCGCTGGGTCGCCGGGCGCGCTGAGCGCACGTTCAGAACACGTGCTTCACCTGCACGACAGTTTCAATTGTTCCTTCGAGATTGAAAAGGCCGTGCAATAGCAGCGTCAGCAGCGTCGAGCCGGAGCGCCAGCGCACCCAGCCGAGAAACAGGCCGGCAACGAAGATTTCGGCAATTCCGGTCAAGTCGTATTGCAAATGCGGTCCGGCCCACAATAGCGAGATGACGACGATTGCCGGCCATGCCGAGCGCTCGGAGCGCACGAAGCCGCGGAAAAGAAAACCCCGATACATGATCTCTTCGCCGGCGGGCGCCACCAGGATGGTGGCGATCAACATCAGCGGCAACCATCCCTCCGCGGCGGCCGTCGTGTATGACACGACTTGAAAGGATGAAACGATCGCGTGCCCGCTGACGAACAGCAAGGCATCGGTGGCGGCGATAATGAGAACAATCCCGCCGATACCCACCGTCACCAGGCGCGTCTTCGGCCACACCAGCCCTAGGTACTCGATCTGGCTGGCTCCTTTGAGCCACACCGAAAACATCAGGACGGCGATAATGACCGGATTGAGCACAAAGACCGAAACCGTCACCACGGCGCCGTCGTAGGGATTCGCATAGACGGCGCGCAGATTGCCACCGCTCCACCACACCAGCACGGCCAGCGCCGTCACCTGACCGGCCATAAAGGCGGCGAACGCCCAGGCCAGCGTCGCCAGATACGAGAGCAACGGTCGCGCGCGTGGCGCCCAGGAGAGCTGCATTCAAATCGCGGCGGTTGTTAGGGACTGACGTCTCTCGCCTGGCGTCACGGCACCAGGATCGACGAACCGGTCGTCGCGCGGCCTTCCAGTTCGCGATGCGCCGTGACCGCATCCTTTAGCGGGTATTTCTGCTGGATTGGAATCTTCACCGCACCTTTGCCGACCACGTCGAAGAGATCATTGGCGATGGCGAGCAGGTCTTCGCGCTTGGCCGCATAAGTATTGAGCGTCGGCCGCGTGGCGAAGAGCGAGCCCTTGGTTTGCAGGATATTGATATTGAAGGCGTCGATCTGCCCGGACGCGCTGCCATAGCTGACGAAATAGCCGAGCGGCTTGAGGCAATCGAGCGAAGCCGGGAACGTGGTCTTGCCGATCCCATCGTAGATCACCTCACAGAGCTTGCCGCCGGTGATCTCCTTGGTGCGGGCGGCGAAATCCTCCTCGCGGTAAAGAATGGTGTGATGACAGCCATTGGCCTTGGCGAGCGCCGCCTTTTCCTTGGAGCCGACCGTGCCGATCACGTTGGCGCCGAGATGGGCGGCCCACTGGCACAGGATCAAACCGACGCCGCCGGCTGCGGCGTGAACGAAGACGTTCATCCCTTTCTCGACCTTGAAGGTGCGGCGCAGAAGATATTCCGCCGTCATGCCCTTGAGCATCATGGCGGCGGCCTGTTCGTAGCCGATCCCCGCCGGCAATTTCACCGCCCGATCGGCCGGGACATTGCGTTCCGTCGCGTAACAGCCGAGCGCGACCACGTAGGCGACCCGGTCGCCGGCCTTGATGTCGCTCACGCCGGGCCCGACGGCCAGCACCTCCCCGGCTCCCTCGTTGCCGGCCGTGAACGGCAAACCGACGGGCGACGGATACATGCCCATGCGGAAATAGGTGTCGATGAAATTGACGCCGGCGGCATGTTGCTTGACCCGAATCTGGCCGGGCCCGGGAGCCGGCAGCTCGATTTCCTCGTAGGTCAAAACCTCGGGTCCGCCGACCTTATGCACGCGCACCGCAGCAACCATTTTCCTCTCCTCATTCGTGCTCGAATTGTCCGGGGAATGCGATTGAAGGCGGATCATAGGCGGGCGAGCGTCGAACACAAGGTGCGGTGTAACGGCGTGGCGCTGTTCAGCGCGCGCCGGAAACGTTGAGGACCGCGCCGCTGACATAGGAGGCGGCATCGGATAACAGGAACATGATCGCCTCGGCGATCTCATTCGGCTCGCCGGGGCGGCCCATCGGCAGCAGCGGCGTGATCCGCGCCAGCCGGCCGGGTTCGTGAATTTCGGTATCGGTGGGTCCCGGCCGCACGGCATTGACGCGGACGCCCTCCTTCGCCACCTCGCGGGCCAAGCCGTTGGTCAGGGCATCAACTCCGCCTTTGGCGGCGGCGTAAAACACGTATTCGGTCGCGCCGCCGGTGAGCGCGGCGATCGAGGACAGCAAGACGATCGAACCTCCCTTGCCGCCATGGAGCGTCGACATGCGGCGCACCGCCTCGCGCGCGCAGATCAGCGCGCCGAACAGATTCACGTCGAGCACCTCGCGGATGGTGGCGGTACTGGCCGCATCGAGGCGCGAATTCTTGCCGCCGATGCCGGCCGAGTGCACGAAATGAGTGATCGGACCGAGCGCGCGCCCGGCTTGGTCGAAGACGCGCACGATGTCATCTTCTTTCGCCATGTCGCCCGGCACCGTGACAGCGTTGCCGCCGGACTTCTTCACCGCCGCGGCAACCGCGTCCGCGGCGTCCATCCGCTTGAGGTAGTTGATTGCCACGTCGTAGCCGCGCTCGCCGGCCAAGCGGGCGGTTGCCGCACCGATGCCCCGGCTGCCGCCAGCAATAAGGAGTACGGGTCGCGTCATCGAACAGCTCCTTGATTGAATGCGCCGTGCCTCAGGGGCGAGACTCGCGCAGAACTCCGGCGACGGCGAAGTAAACGGCCAGAACGCACAGAATGCACTTGGTCCAAAATCCCGGTGCGAGGTTTTCCGTCAAAGCGCGGAATGCCAGGAACGCCCATAGTATCAGCGCGGCCACGGTGAGTATGCGCAACCGCGCGATGCGCAGCGGATGAACGAAATGGACTGGAGCGAAGGTCAGCGCCGCAAGTGCCACGATCGTAGCCGCCGAAAGCCATGGCGCCGGCTTGAGAACGAACACGTAGAACGCCGCCACGTTCCACACGGCGGGAAATCCGCGGAAATAATGGTCCGCGGTCTTCATCCAGCGATCGGCAAAATAGAGCGAGGCGGTGATCACGATGAGGATGCCGAGCGGCATGGCGAGAGCCGGCGGCAACAGCCCGCTCGCGGTCAGCGCATAAGCCGGCACGAAGACGTAGTTCAATATGTCGACGACCAGATCGAGCAGGTCGCCCGACCAGCGCGGCAACACTTCGGCGACGCACAACCCGCGCGCGAAAGTCCCATCGAGGCCGTCGATGACGAGTGCCAGTCCGAGCCAAAGAAACATCTGCGGCCATCGCCCGCCAACCGCCGCGATCAGCGCCAGAAGCGCGCATGCGGCGCCGCAGGCGGTAAAAACATGGACGGCAAACGCAGCGACGGTGCGCGGGCTCGCAGCCTGCCGCGGCGGTTGAATCGGGTCCATCGTCTATTATGCCTCGGCGGGCAAGGTTATGGATGCCGGCCGCCGTGCGCAATCGGCCCGGCATTGCTAATCTTAGTCCTTGCCACCGGCCCTGGCGGCGACGTTTCGCAATGAAGTCGGAAGAGGGAATGTGACCGGGATCGAACAAGGTCTGACCGCGGAAGCGGCGGTGATTGGCGGCGGGCCGGCGGGTTTGGTGAGCGCGCTTGCGCTCTGCGTCGCGGGCGTCGAGACGCTGCTGATCGCGCCGGCGGCCACAGCTGATCGACGGACGACAGCGCTGCTGGCGGGTTCGGTCAGGGCGCTTGCCACGCTCGGCGTGTGGTCCCGCTGCCTTGCGCACGCCGCGCCGCTCCGCGAAATTCGAATTGTCGACGACACGAGGCGGCTCATTCGGGCGCCGGAGATCGTTTTCAATGCCGCGGAAATCGGCCTCGACGCATTCGGCTACAATATCGAAAGCCGCTATCTCTTGGCCGCGCTCGAAGCGCGCGCGGCAGAATTAAAAATAACGCGCATTGCCGTTCCCGCGCTGGAGGTCAGGCCGGATACGACCGCTGTCACGGTCAAGCTCGCAGGGGGCGAGGCGCGTGTGCGACTTGTGATCGGCTGCGACGGGCAGCATTCGCTCTGCCGCGAGGCAGCTCGTATCGCTTCGTCGCGGCGCGTCTATCCGCAAACCGCGCTGACCCTCAATCTTTCGCACGCGCGGCCGCATCGGGACGTTTCAACGGAATTTCATACCCCGGGCGGGCCGTGCACACTCGTTCCCCTTCCGGGCCGGCGATCGAGCCTCGTGTGGGTCGACGAGCCGGCGGCCATCGGCGAGTGGGCCGGCAGGGACGACGCGGCGCTCTCGGCCGAGATCGAACGCCGCGCCCATTCGCTACTCGGAAGCATGATCGTCGAATCCGGCCGCAGCGCTTTCCCGCTTGCCGTCGAAACGGCAGCGCCTCTGGCGCGCGAGCGGATCGCGCTGGTCGGCGAGGCGGCCCATGTATTGCCGCCGATCGGGGCGCAAGGTCTCAATCTTGGTCTGCGCGATGCCGCAACGATCGCCGAATTGGTCGCCGATGCGCATGCCCGGAATGCCGACATTGGAGCGCCCGAGCTGATGGCACGCTACAACAGCATGCGCGCCGCCGACGTCACGGGTTGCACGCTTGCCGTCGATCTGCTGAACCGTTTTCTGTTGAGCGACTTCGTGCCGATCCAGGCGACGCGCGGACTGTCGATCTATGCGCTGGCGCAGTTCGGCGCGATGCGGCGCGCCTTGATGCGCCAGGGCGTGACGCCGGCCGCCGGGCAGCCGCGGCTGATGCGCGGAGAGATGGTTTAAGCGCTATTCCTTAAGCAGCTTTGGCGTCAAAAGCGGCTTGGCGCGACCTGCCCTTCATCCTACCGTTGCGCCCGGGAAACACTTGGATTCGCCAGTGAAGCTGCCGCGCAACTTCTTCAAGGCGTTAGCGATCGGGGCCCCGGCGCCTTTGCGCGAGCTGCCGCCCAAGCTCGAGCGCATGATTCATTTCGTACCGCCGCACGTCGAGAAAGTGCGCGGCAAAGTGCCTGAGCTTTTGCACGAGGTCGACGTGGTGCTGGGCAATCTCGAAGACGCGGTCCCGGCAGACGCCAAGGAAGCGGCGCGTGACGGCTTCATCGCCATGGCCGAGGCCTGCGAGTTCGGCTCGACCGGGCTGTGGACCCGCATCAACGCGCTTAATTCGCCTTGGATGCTCGATGACATTTGCCGGATTGTCGCCGCCGTCGGGCAAAAACTCGACGTCGTCATGCTGCCGAAGGTCGAAGGTGCGTGGGACATTCATTACCTCGACCAGCTTCTGGCCCAGCTTGAAGCGAGATACGCAGTAAAAAAACCGATTCTGATCCACGCCATCCTGGAAACCGCAGAAGGCGTGAACAATGTAGAGGAAATCGCCGCCGCCTCGCCGCGTATGCACGGGATCAGCCTCGGCCCCGCCGACCTCGCCGCGTCGCGGGCGATGAAGACGACGCGCGTCGGCGGCGGACATCCGGAATACAAGGTGCTGGCCGATGCCGCCGCGACAAGCGCGGCGGACACGAAAAGCGCGCCGCGCACGGCCTTCCAACAGGATCTGTGGCACTATACCCTCGCCAAAATGGTCGACGCCTGCGCCGCGGCCGGCATAAAGCCGTTCTATGGCCCGTTTGGCGATTTTGCCGACAGCGCGGCGTGCGAGGCGCAATTCCGCAACGCGTTTTTGCTCGGGTGCGTCGGCGCCTGGACCTTGCACCCAAGCCAGGTGCCAATCGCCAAGCGCGTGTTTTCGCCCGACCCGGCCGAGGTTGCCTTCGCGCGCAAAATATTGGAAGCCATGCCGGACGGCAGCGGTGCGGTGATGATCGACGGCAAAATGCAGGATGATGCCACCTGGAAGCAGGCCAAAGTTTTGGTCGACCTTGCCCGCCTCGTCGCTGCCAAGGACCCGGCAATGGGAGCGCGCTATGGATTGTGAGCGTGATTTATCCCGCCGGGAAGCGTCCGGCCATGGATAAGATCAAGGTTCGCACTGCCAAATTTCAGCTCGGCCAGGTGGTTCGCCATCGCCTCTATCCGTTCCGCGGCGTGGTGTTCGATATCGACCCGGTCTTTGACAACACTGATGAGTGGTATGAATCGATTCCCGTGGACGTCCGGCCGCATAAGGACCAGCCGTTTTATCATCTATTCGCCGAAAACGCCGAGACCGAGTACATCGCTTACGTATCCGAGCAAAACTTGCTGCCGGACACCAGCGGCGAGCCGGTCCGCCATCCGCAAGTCGCCGAAGTTTTCGTAAAGGACGGCAAAGGCGGTTATCGCCCGCGGGCGGTCATGCGGCACTGAGGACCCGCCGCGCAGGTCCAGCGTGGTCGCGAAGCGCCGAGCAAACTACTGGGTCTTGCCTGGCGGAGTCGCCGCCGCCTTGGGCTGGCTCTGTTCGAGCTTCTTGCGCGCTTCGTCGGCGCGTTTTTCCAATTCCTCTTGCAGCTTCTGCTGCTGTGCCTCGAACACTTTGGGATCGGTCGGCGGACCCTCATAGGCCTTAGCGAAGTCGGTGAGCGGCAGCACCACGCTGATCGGCTGACCGTTGGCGTTGATCGCCTGCACGACCAAGCCCTTGCCTTTCTTCATCTGCTCGATCATCTGCGTGCTGGCTTCGTAATCGGCCATACAGCCGTTGGCGAAGCAGATCACGTAAGGCGCGGTCATCGGCTGATTCTGATCGATGATGACACGCGTGCCGTGAATGAGTTGCATGCCGAGCGGCAGCGTCACCCGCAGAATCTTTTTCGGTTCGCCTTCCGGCTCGATCAGCACCGCAGCAACCACCGGCATTCCCGATTCGATGCGGGCGTCCTTGCCGGTGAAGCAGACTTGCTTGGGCTTGGGGTCCTTGTTCTTGAGGCAGAATTTGGTCCACGGCGAATAGATCAGCTGGACCGGCTCCTGCTGCGACGGCTCCTGCTGCGGGGCCGGCTGCTGCGTCGCGGCCGCCGGCGGTTTCTTGGCCGGCGGCTTTTTCGGCTGCTGCGCGAAGGCGAGCGGCGCCGATACAACGGCGAGCGCAACGGCGAGGACCGCTGTTTTGCCGATGGCGCCGAGCGTGCGGCCTACCGGGTGCGCCGGTGCCCACGCGTTGCGATAGGTCATGAGTCGCAATCCTTCCTTCGTGCTGCCGGTGCGCAAAATCGACAATGCCGATTTATCCGCTCACGCTTGGCTCGGTGGTCCGAAAGACGAGGCAAGCCCCACATTCATCGCCACGCGCAAGTCGCGCGGGTGCCCCGGTTGCAGGGTCAATCGACGCAGATTACGGCAACAGCGTGACGCCGGGCAACGGCATAGAGTTTCCGCAAACCGGTGTTATCCTTGCCCGATGCCCAGCGATCGACGGTCTCCGTCGAGTCGGACGCAGCAGCTAAGCCGATGTTGACCTCCGCTTCGTTTCGCCCAACGCGAATCGCGCTCGGCATCGCCCTGGCGGCGGCCCTTTTGCTTCCGCAAATGGCTCGTGCAGCCTACGCCATCGCCATGCACGGCGCCCCGGCCATGCCGGAGAATTTCACCGCCATGCCGTACGTCAACCCCGATGCCCCGAAAGGAGGAAAATTGGTCGAAGGGGTTTTGGGAACGTTCGACAGTCTCAATCCTCTCATCGTCATGGGCCTGCCGGTGCAGGCGCTGCGCGGCCTCGTTTACGAGAGTTTGATGGCACGCGGCGACGACGAGCCGTTCACACTTTATGGCCTGCTCGCCAAAAGCGTCGAAACCGACGACGCGCGCGATTTCGTCACTTTCCGGCTCGACCCGGCAGCGCATTTTTCCGACGGCGTGCCGGTAACAGCCGCGGACGTGGTATTTTCCTGGAAGCTGCTACGCGATCACGGCCGCCCGAATCATCGCACCTATTATTCCAAGGTGGTGCGCGCCCAAGTTCGCGACGCTTATACCGTGCGCTTCGATCTGACCGGCAGCAACGACCGCGAATTGCCGCTGATCCTGGGGTTGATGCCGGTGCTGCCGAAGCACGCCGTCGATCCGGCGACGTTCGAGCAGACAACGCTGAAGGCGCCGATCGGCAGCGGCCCCTATATGGTCGCCGCCGTCCATCCCGGCAGCAGCATCACTTTCAAACGCGATCCCGATTATTGGGGCCGCTCTCTTGCGATCAATCGCGGCCTGTGGAATTTCGACAAAATACGCTTCGATTATTATCGCGACGCCAATTCCTATTTCGAGGCGTTCAAGGCCGGCCTCTACGACGTTCGCAGCGAAGAGGATCCAACCCGCTGGCAGACCGGATACGACATTCCGGCAGTGCGCGAGGGGCGCATTATCAAGGAGTCCTTCCCCGACGGCTTGCCCAAGCTCGCCTCGGACTACGTGTTCAACACCCGGCGACCGGTTTTCGCCGACATCCGGGTGCGGCAGGCGATCTCGTTGCTGTTCGACTTCCAGTGGATCAATCGCAATTTCTTTTATGGTCTCTATCGGCGCAGCGCGAGTTACTTCGACGATTCCGAACTTTCCGCCTATCACCGGCCGGCGGATCAACGCGAACGGGCGCTGCTGGCGCCTTTTTCCGGCGCGGTGCGCGCCGACGTGCTCGACGGCACCTGGTCGCCGCCGGTGACCGACGGCTCCGGCCACGACCGCACGATGCTGCGGCGCGCGCTCGTCTTGCTGCAGTCCGCAGGCTATGTGCTAAACGGCACCAGGCTGGTGAATCGCCTCAGCGGCCGCCCGCTGAGTTTCGAAATCATGGTGACTAACAGGGACGACGAACGGCTGGCGATGGCCTTTGCCAACAACCTCGGCCGCGCCGGAATCGACGCGCGGGTGCGGCTGGTGGATGACGTTCAGTACCAGGAACGGCTGACCTCGTTCGACTTTGATATGATCGAATATCGCTGGGAGCAATCGCTCTCGCCGGGTAACGAGCAGAGCTTCTATTTCGGCTCGGCGGCCGCCGACCAACCGGGGTCGCGCAACTACATGGGCGTGCACAGTGCCGCGGCCGACGCCATGATCGCCGCACTGCTGCAAGCGCGCACCGATGCCGACTTCGTCGATGCGGTGCGGGCGCTCGACCGCGTGCTCCTGTCCGGATGCTATGTCGTGCCGCTGTTCTATCTTCCCGAGCAATGGGTGGCGCGATGGTCGACAATCGCGCATCCGGCGCACACCGCGTTGTTCGGCTATTTGCCGGAGACCTGGTGGCGACAGCAATCGCGGGCGCGGCAATGATTCTCGGCGATCAGGATGCCGCAACGTCGGCGCCGCGCGGCCAGCGCGAGTTCGCCATCGACGAGGCCTTGCGCCGCAGCGCGCAACGCCGGCCCGATGCCCTGGCGCTGATCGATCCGCCTAATCGCGAAGCGTTCACCGGCGGGGCCCCGAGGCGGCTCAGCTA
>Ga0335074_10015799_pt1 | contig 10619 bp, 6 predicted proteins | sample Lox_Sample_23_FD_206715 | JGI IMG/M metagenome (GOLD analysis project Ga0335074, IMG submission 206715) | Soil microbial communities from Loxahatchee National Wildlife Refuge, Florida, United States - Lox_Sample_2.3 | ecosystem: Environmental > Terrestrial > Soil > Wetlands | place: USA: Florida...
TCAGCGACGACCAGATCCTCGCGGGCCTGGCTGCCGCCAGCCGGGACAACGCGCGCACCCCGGTGCAGTGGGACGCGTCCCCGAACGCCGGCTTCACCACCGGGACGCCGTGGATCGCCGTCAACCCGAACTACCGCCTGATCAACGCCGAGGCCGAACGCGCCGACCCGGCGTCGGTCTTCCACTACTACCGGCGGCTCATCGCGTTGCGCCATCAGGACCCGGTCGTCCAGCTCGGCGACTTCACCATGCTGCTGCCCGAGCACCCGTACGTCTACGCGTTCACCCGCCGCCTCGACGGCACCCGGCTGCTGGTCCTTGGCAACTTCAGCGGCAGCGACCAGACGGTGGGGCTCGCCGGGCACCTGGACAGCGGCGCCGAGCTCGTCATCGGCAACTATCCCGAGCCCGCTCAGCCGCTGGACGGAAGCGTCACCGTGCGCCCCTGGGAGGCGCTCGTCCTGCGGGTCACGCACCCGTGGTGAGCGTCCTGCTGATGCCTCGTGCCGCGGCGGCGAGGACGGCGATCACCGCCTTGCCGTCGGAGGTGACGGGGACGATCGCCGACAGCGCCGCCACGACGACGGGCTTGCCATCCCGGACCGGCACCGCGATGGGGACCGCGATGCCGAGGGCGTCCTCGTGCACGTGGCCGGGACAGAAAGCGAAGCCCTGCCGGCGGATCTCGGCCAGCACGGCCCGCAACCGGGCAGGCGAGCAGATCGTGTTCGGCGTGTAGCCGACCAGGGGCCCGGCGAGTATCCGTTCCTGGAGGTCGCTGGGACCGTGCGCGAGCAGGACCAGACCCGATGACGATACGTGCAGCGGCAGCCGCCCCGCGATGCGGCTGTAATTGATCACCGCGCGGGGTGCCGACAGGCGCTCGGCGAAAATCACCTGGTCGCCGTCGAGCAGGCCGAGCTGAACGTGGTGCCCGATGACGGCGTGCGCGTCCTCCATGAACGGCATGGCGGCGTCCCGCAGCCCGCGGGTCGGCGACGCTCGCAGCGCCAGTTCCCACATCCGGACGCCAATCCTGACCCGGCGGTCCTCGTCGCGGGCCAGCAGCCCGTGCGCCGCCAGTTCCGCGATCAGCCGGGACGCCGTCGCCGGGTGCAGGCCCGACCGGCGCGCGATCTCCGAGACGCCCAGCACCGTCTCGTCCGGGGAGAACGCCTCGAAGATGCGCACCGCCCTCGACAGCACCGACTCTCCCGCTCCTGACCGGGCCATTTCCGGAACTTAACACGGACAATGCCTTCTCATTCAATGAGAAGGCCGTCGCGGTGACCATGACGCCGGCCGCAGACTACGGACAGCCGCGATTCCCGGCACGAAGGAGACGGCGATGGCACCGCGAGTATCCAGTGACCTGCTCTTGGTGGGGAGCCTTCCGGCCGAGTCGACCGAGACCGCGCTGCGCGCGGCCGGCGAGCTCTTCGGCGACCTCGTCTTCGCGCTGCCGGACGGGGAGACCGGCCCGAGGGGCGGCTGGGTCAGTTACGAGCGGGAGCGGCTGGTCCGCCCCAACCCCGGCGTCGTCACCGTCCAGGACACCCCGTCCCCGACGGGCTTGCCGCGGCACGCCTACGAGACACCGATCTTCGGGATCCGGCCCGGCGTCACCGGGCTGCACTGGGACACCTGGCCCCGCGTCGACGACGCCATCGACTCCTACCAGGTCTTCAGGAAGCTGCGCGCGGACGGCGCGATCCCCGCCGGGCTGCGGTTCCAGATCGGGCTGCCGTTCCCGTCCAGCGCGCTCAACGGCTTCAAGGCGGATTTCGCCGCGGACTACCCGGTCGCGAACCAGGCCTTCGAGGACCTCGTGGCCCGCGAGCTGACCCGGCTGACCGCGGCGATCCCGCCGGAGGACCTCGCGATCCAGTGGGACGTCTGCTACGAGGTGCTCGACTTCGAGGGCGTGCTCGCCTGGACGGCCCCGGGCGCCTGGGAGCGCTTCGCCGACCCGGTCGGCAGGCTGACCCGGCTGATCCCCGCGGACGTCCTGGTCGGGTACCACCTCTGCTACGGCACGTTCCCCGAGTGGCCCATGTACGAGGCCCGCGACATGGGCCTGCTGGTCCGGATGGCCAACTACGCGGTGGCGAACTCCGGTCGCCCCGTCGACTGGCTGCACCTGGCCGGACCGCGCTACCTGCGCAGCGAGGACGACCGGTTCTTCCAGCCCCTCGACGGCCTGCAACCCGGCGACGCCCGGGTCTACCTGGGCATCGTGCTGCCCGTGGACGGGATCCCCGGCCTCAGGCGGCGCAAGACCACCGCCTCCCGCCACCTGGCCGACTTCGGCGTGGCGATGTACTGCGGCTTCGGCCGCCAGCCCGGCAAGGACGGCATGCAAACCATGCGCGACCACCGTGAGAGTGCCCTTGCCGCCCGCGACTAACGGCGACCTGCGGAGGCGCTAGAAGCCTGTTCGGTGTTCGGTATTGACCGAACACCGAACAGAGGGCATGCTAATTACTGTGGACACTGAGGCTCTGCTTGCCGAGGCTCTGGCGCAGCTGGGGGTGCAGGCCCGGCAGGCCGTCGGCGTGCCCGACCAAGGGGTCGACCTAGTGATCGAGCCTGGCGAGACCCGGGTGCAGGTCAAGCGTCGCGCATTGGTGACCGACGAGGTTGCCCGGCGGCTGCTCATCGAAACGCCGCCCCGCTCTGACTCGGTGCTGCTTGTGGTGGGCGACCGCGTGACCGAGACCGCGCGCAGGCTGCTGATCGAGCACGGTGCCGGATACTACGACCTGCGCGGTCACCTCGCGTTGCGATCGCCCAACGTCGTGATTAACGCTGCTGTGGAGCCGGTCTACGGGCGAGTTGAGCGTACGCATGCGCTAAGTGGCAATGCGGGCTTGGAAGTGGCCACCGCTCTCCTGATGGAACCGGCCGCTGGCGTATCGGTGCGCGAGCTGGCACGCAAGCTCGGCAGGTCGGCGAGCACGGTCTCCGAGGTGCTGGCCGCGCTTCGCCGCGCCGGCCTGGTCGATGACGGGCACCGCGTTGAGGGCACGCAGCTGTTCTGGGAGGTTGCCGATCGCTGGCGTGTCGCCCGCGTCTACCTCGCCCGGTTGCCTGTGCCCGGCGGCGATGCCACGATCACCCAGCCCCTGGGACTCGGACTTGACGACGCGGAGACCACCATCGGGTGGGCACTTACTGACTCGGCTGCCGCCGTGGTGTACGGCGCGCCGCTGGCGGTGCGTGCCGGGCAGCTCCTCGATTTCTACGTGCCCGACCTCGCGACTGTGCGGCGAGCGACCACACTTCTGGGCCCTGCCTCGTCGCGGCCGCAAGCGCGCTGCGCGGTCCAGGTCGCCCCTGTGCCCGCGGCGTGCAGTCATCGAGTTGACCTGGCTGCCAATCCCTTCAAATGGCCGCTCGCCCACCCTGTCTTCGTCGCGCTGGACCTGGCCCAGGACGCGGGGCGCGGTCGAGAGATCCTCGGTGCCTGGACGCCTCCGGACAGGTGGGCGCGTGTCTGGTAAGCGCGTGACGTTGATCGGTGACGCGATGGCTGCGGTCGTCCAAGGCGTCGAAGAAGTCCGCACCCTGATCGGCCAGCCACCGGTGGTGGTCGGCGGGCTGGCCGTGATGTGCCGCCTGTCCAGTCCCTACCGTGCAACCACCGACCTGGATGTCGTCGACCGGCTGCTCGGTGAAGTGCCGCAGCTTCAGGTGCTCCGCGCCGCACGAGGAGCTGAGCCTGTCGAGCCGACCTCCGTGCTGCTTCCCACGGCGTACGGCCAGGTCAAGGTCGACGTGCTTGAGGTCCGGCAGATCGAGATCGACCAGCCGAGCGACGATCCGGGCGACCGCCTGCATGCCTTCGCCCACGCCTGGGCCAACGACAGCGCCACCGAGATCACCATCGAAGTGGCGCCCCTGAGCGGAGCGCACGTCGAGGTCAGTGCGCTGGTCGCCGAACCGGGCCCCCTCGTCGCCATGAAGCTGCAAGCCATCATGAACCGTCCGGCCGACAAACAGGGCACCGACCTGCAAGACATCGTCCGGCTGATCCTTGACGAGCAAGTACGACCCATCGCACTAACTCAACTCGGCAGCTGCGACACAACGATTGCCGCAGACATCGCACTTCATGTCGACCTCTGGCTAGTCGATCGCCGCCGCCAGGCGCTGCGGTGGATTCATAACGCCGGAGGTACAGACCTCACCCTTGACGATCTCGACCTTGTGGCCGAACTCCTGCGCGCAGCGTCTACGCGAAGTTAACTTCGGCCTGCGCTGCAACTTGCCACCTGGAGTGGAGCTGCGCGCTCGCTCTGGGGGAGCAAGCCGCCCATCGGGGAGACTTCCCGCATCTCGATGGAGTCGCGGTCGAGGCCGGCCAGAACGCGGTGCAGGCCAAGAATGTCGCCGCGATCGACGAGCGAGTCCCACCTGTCGAGGTTGCGCTTCCGAAACCGTCTACCGATGCGTGCTGGTCCCCGCGATCCGTGGGAGAGTGACCGTCATGGACGACGGCGGGTGACTCCAGCGAAGAAGTCAAGAGCGTTTAGAATCTTCACGCTGGTTGTCAAAATCCAGGGTCAGTACGATGAGCCTCTCCAAGCGTGTGAGTCGATTATGGATTCTCGCCAAGGCATCTCGGCAAACTGCAGAGCTTGAGAATAATGAATCGTGGAATATCCGATTCTATGCATCCGGTTTAGCGCATAATATGCCGTACGCGGTTGAAACGTGGTAGGACATCATCCTTTCTTCTGCTGTACCGCAGGCTTATGATCGTCTTCGATTTACTATGTGACGCCTGTCCGAGCGTATCGGCCATGTCCCGGCGCAGGAAATCGGTCAATGTCAAACTGTCGGCAATCGCCCGAGTGGCACCGGAAGCACAGGCACTCCTGTGCGCAAACATGTGCCCCAACTGTGTGGTATTGAATCGCGTCGGCGGCCGACAGTGGAGGGAGGGAGGAGCCGCATCGGTTCTCGATTAAGTGTGTGGGGCGCCAGCATGATCGTCATCATCATCTTCTTGCTTCTCGTCAGCTGCTCGATTCTCATGTCCTGCGTCACCTTCCTCGTCGGCCGCTGTGGCCGGAAGCTGCCTGTGGATGACATGTTGCCGCGGGTAGTACACAGCGCACGGTTCGGCCATGAGCGAGATCAGCCCTGTACGCCGCCAGGCGATGCAGAGCCTCGGTGGCCGCATGCTTCCTGAATTAGGGAAGCGTCGGCGGCCAGTCGCTCGCGGGGGCACTGGCCGCCGACTGGCGCCCGTGCGGGCCTGCTCGTTAGGACAGGCCACAGTCGCGCAGAGTCACCTCAACCTGAGCGGCGCGCGGTGAACCTATGCGGCGATACATGGCCAGAGCCTGCAATAGAGATTCAGCAGCTTGTTCGGTCTGCCCTTGCTGCATGCGAGATCGGCCAATGCCCTCTCGTGCACGAGCTTGCTCGATCGGGGCGCCTATTTCAATGGCAACCTCAAGCGCTTGCAGATGAAAAGTCTGTGAATCGGCTATTGATGACTTCTCGCCGATTGTGTTGAGCACTCGGGCTTCATGGAGGCGGTCACCCAGATCTCGGTATATCTGGAGTGCGCGCGTTAGGTTTAGATACGCCGCATGGTCATCTTCAGCTGCATATTGCACGATAGCCAGGTAGTGGAGAGAAGCTGCTTCGCCAAGCCGGTAGCCAAGGTTGTTGCAACAGGTCAGTGCTGAAGAGAGGCTGGCGGCGGCTTCCGCAAATTCTTCGACCTCTAGATGTACCGCGCCAAGCGTTATGAGTGCGTCCGCCTCCCCTGTCCGGTAGTCGAGGGTGCGGGCCAGTTCCAAGCCTCGAGCAAGACTCGCCGCGGCGGCTTGATAATCGCCGATCTCGTATTGCACCAAACCGAGTTCATTGGTCGCATTGGCTTCGCCTAGTAGGTAACCAAGCTCCCTGTACAGGGTGAGCGCCTGCGTATGGCTAGCCACCGCAGATGGGTAATCCGCACTCAAGTAATGCATGGCTCCGAGATGGTTCAGGGCGTGTGCCTCACCGAGCCGGTCTCCTAGATCGCGGTAGAGCTGCAAAGTGTGAATCAATTCGTCGGTGGCCGTCGGGTAGTTACCGGAGAGGTAGTGGGCAGCAGCAAGTTCATTTAGCGCATTCGCTTCCCCACCGCGTTCGCCGAGACTGTCATACAGCTCGATAGCCCGGGACAGGTTATCAACCGCCGCGGGGTAGTAGCCAAAAAGGCGCTGCATGTCGCCTAGGTTCGTCAAAGCACACGCTTCCGCCAGCTGATCGTGGGTGCTGCGCGCAGCTTTGAGTGCGACCTCATGGAACATGATGGCCTGGTCATATTTGCCATTGCGACGCAAGAATCCGTGTACAGCTGTGGAGATTGCGGTGGCGAGGTCGGGACGTCCGTTCGTGCTGGCGTATTCGACTGCGGCGTAGAGATTAGGGATCTCCATCTCTATCCACCTGACCGCGTCTTCCCACCGTCGAAACGGCGGAACGTGCTCGGGCTTCCTGGTGGTCATGGAGGAATGCCTGGCGGAGTTCCATCGCCTTAGATACTGGTCGGCGGATTGGCTCATGTGTGTGTAATAGGCGAGCAAGCGGTCGGCTGCGCTCTCCCTGTCGGTCCCTGGGCCTGTCGCCGCGAGGGCCCGGGCATGCTCGTGGATTAGGTCATGCATTCGGTAGCGGTCGTGGCTGGGCTCGATGAGCAGGTGCTGGTCGTATAGCGCTTCGAGGTGACGGCGAGTGGTAACAGGATCGTGGTCAGTCAGGGCGGCCGCCGCCCAGATGTCGATGTCGGTTCCGGGGTGCAAGCCAAGGTAACGAAATGTCTGCTGCAGGTCGCTGTCGAGGTCCTGGTAGGACAGGTCGAAAGCTGCTGCGACTGAGACATCTTCAGTGGTCATCAGCTCTAGGCGATCCCGTGTGACGGCGAGGTCGGCGGCGAGATCGGCGGCGGTCCAGCCTGGATGGTGGTGCAGCTGCCTAGCCAGCATCCCTACCGCAATCGGGAGGTAGCCGCTCAGCCGGGTTATCTCGGCGACAGCCGGGTCGTCTGGCTTGAGCTCGGAGCGGGCGAGCTGTACGAATAGTTCAGCGGCGTCGGCCGGCGGCAGGGTGTCTAGGCTTACCGCCTGGGCATCCTCCAGTGCAGATAGGTGCCTCCGGCTGGTGATCAGGACAAGGCTCCCGGCGGTACCTGGCAGCAGCGGCCGCACCTGGTCAGAACGAGCCGCGTCGTCCAGCACGATGAGCATCCGCTTGCCGGAGAGGTAATCACGCCACAAGCGAGCGCGTGCCTCGAGCCCGTTCGGTACCTGCTGGGCCGCTACCCCGGCCGTCTGAAGCAGGCTGGCCAGCGCCTCAGCGGGGTCGACGGGCTGTTGACCTGGGGTATGGCCATGCAAGGGCAGAAAGATCTGACCGTCTGGGAACCGATTAGCAAGACGGTGCGCCGCGTGTACCGCGAAAGTCGTCTTGCCGATCCCGGCCATCCCGCCGACTGCGTAAATGCCGACCATACCCCCGGCTTCCACGACCTGCGATGCCGCCGCCATCAACTGCCGGAGTTCGGGTTCGCGGCCGGTGAACGAGGTGATATCGCGCGGCAGCGTCCTAGTAGCTGTCGCGAGGCCGCCCACCGTTCCGGGAACTGGTTGGTTGCTTTGACGCACATGTCCCCGCGCTGCAGCCTCAAACGCCTCCCTCTCCGGGCCGGCAAGATGTAGTGCGTCGGCAAGCAAGTGCATGGTCTCCTTGCGCGGGGTGAGGTTGATGCCCCGCTCCAGATCGCTGATAGACCGGTAGCTCAGCCGCGCCGCCTCCGCCAACTCCTCCTGGGTGAATCCGGCGTCAACGCGCAACTTCCGCAACAACGCGGCGAACGAAACTTCAGGTGACACGGCCACGCGATCCGCCTATCGAGCAAGCTGGCAGGAATCCTGGTCACACGCTTGGGCTATGTGAAAGGAATCCATGCACAAGCGTAGGCCAGGCACGGCACGCGCGCGCGACGTCAGAGACCCGATGTCAGGCGAGTACGTCTGATGTCTCTCCGGTCGGCGACCTCACCGGGAACGTGCCCCTGATCATCGGCGCGACTCGGGTACGGGCCAGGGACCTCAACGGGGGCGACGAGCCGGCCCGAGAGTGACCATGAATGCACGGCCGGCCGCCTGGCCGCTGGCCCACCGCGGAGCCGAAAACCCTGCGCAGACGGGCGGTCCGTGGACACGGAAGGAGCACGTGCCGCAGCCGATGAAGCTGCCAGATGTGAACACGGGCGAGCGGACAGCGCCGCACCGCGGCCTGGTACTCGCGGCCGCCAGCCTGGGTTTCGGGATGATCCAGCTCGACGTGAGCGTCGTGAACCTCGCGGTGAGATCGATCGGCGCCTCGCTCGGCGGCGGTGTGGCCGGGCTGCAGTGGGTGGTCGCCAGTTACACGCTGACGTTCGCCGCGCTGATCCTCCCGGCCGGGGCACTCGGCGACCGCCGGGGCACTAAGCGGGTGCTGCTGGGCGGGTTCATCATCTTCACCGTCACATCGGTGGCGTGCGGGCTGGTACCGAGCATCGGGGCGCTGATCGCCGCCCGCGCCTGCCAGGGGATCGGCGCGGCGGCGCTGGGCGCGTGCTCGCTGGCGCTGCTCAACCACACGTTCCCCGGGGTAGGCGAGCGGGCCCGCGCCGTGGGCACGTGGGCGGCCGCCGGCGCGGCGACGCTGGCGGCCGGTCCGCTGATCGGAGGGCTGCTGATCGCCGCGGCGGGCTGGCGGACGATCTTCTTCATCAACGTGCCACTGGGCTTGGTGGGCTGGTGGCTGACCAAGCGGTACGCGGCGGAGACCGCGCCTGCCCTGGACCGCGGCGTGGACCTGCCGGGGCAACTGGCCGCCGTGGTCGCCCTCACCGCACTGGCCGGGGGGACGATCGAGGCCGGATCCAAAGGGTTTGGCGCTCCGCTTGTGATCGGCGGCTACCTGCTCGTGGTCCTGGCAGGCGCGGTGTTTGTCGCAGTGGAGCGGACACGTGCCCGGCCGATGCTGCCGCTGCGGCTGTTCCGGTCCGGCACGTTCACCGCCGCCGTCTGCGTCGGCCTCCTCGTCAACGTGGTGTTCTACGGCCTCATCTTCGCGTTCAGCCTGTTCTTGCAACGCTATGAGGGGCTGTCGCCGCTATCCACGGGCCTGGCGTTCCTTCCGGTCACGCTCGTCATCATGGCCAGCGACGTGATAGCGGGACGGACCACCGCGGCGCTCGGCGCCCGCCGGGTGAGCGTCGGCGGCGCCCTCGTCATGGGGGCGGGGTGCCTGGCGATGTTTGTCGTGCTGTCTGCCCACGCCTCGGCACTGGTGGCGACGCTCGTGGCGGCGCTTTCTGTGACCGGGCTCGGAATCGGCCTGGTCGTGCCCGCGATAACCTCCGCCCTGCTCGGCAGCATTGACCAGTCCCAGTCCGGGATCGCCTCCGGCGCCCTCACCGCGTTCCGGCAGACCGGCAGTGTTCTCGGCGTCGCCCTATACGGTTCTCTACTGGCCGGTATGGGGGCCGCGGCCGGCCTGCGTACGGCCTGCGCGATCTCCACCGGGCTGCTGCTCGCCGCGGCCGTACTTGGCTGCGCGATCGGCGGGAAAGCCGACCAGGGAGGGCGCGACGCCATCACCGGTCATTCAGCCGCCTTTCCGGGGGCCGGGGGCGGGACCGGCCCGCGGTTATGCCCGGACGTCGGCGACGCGATCGCGTTGTCAGCGGCCACCTGGACGACCAGATCTAGCCCGAGCCCGGACAGTTCCAGCCGGACGGTGTCCCCGGCGACGAGCGGGCCCACCCCCGCCGGGGTGCCGGTGCTGATCACATCCCCTGGGTAGAGGGTGGTGACCGAGGATGCGTAGGACACGAGTCGTGCCACGCCCCAGATCAGGTCGGCCGTGCTGGCCTTCTGCCGCAGCGTGCCCGATACCCAGCAGCGCAGCTCCACGTCGCCGGGGTCGCCGAACTCGTCGGCCGTGACGAGGACCGGGCCCATGGGAGTGAAGGTCTCGAAGGATTTGCGGGTAGAGCGGTCCTCGCCGCCGCGCATCGTGATGTCAAGCAGCCCGGTATAGCCGAACACGCAGGACAGCGCCTCCTGTTCGCTGACGTGCCGGGCCGTGCGGCCGATCACGAGCGCGAGCTCGCCCTCCTGGTCGAAACGCCGGTCGTGGTAGGGGAGCTGGATGGTCCCGCCGGGGTCGAGCAGCGACGAAGGGGCCTTGAGGAAGAAGCCCAGCGCGCCGACCTGGCTGGCACTGCTCATCTCCGCCTGGTGATCCCGGTAGTTGACCGGCGCCGCGATGATCTTGGACGGGTCGGCGACCGGCACGCGCAGCCGGACGTCGCGCAGCGGGGTCCCGGCCTCGCGGTCCGGGACCGCCAGCTCTCCGGCCTGCCAGGCAGCGAGCACGCCGCGCATCGTCCGGGCGGGCAGCGGGATCACCTGATCGCCGGCCAGGTATCCCACCCGGCCGTCGTCGTAGCTCACCAGTCGCATGCGCTACCCCGCGTCCTCCGCCAGCACGTCCTGGTGCTGCCGCGCTTGCTCGGTGCGGGCGACGCCGAGCGCCTCGAGCGCCGGCGCGTCAGAGAA
>Ga0335074_10015800_pt1 | contig 10619 bp, 7 predicted proteins | sample Lox_Sample_23_FD_206715 | JGI IMG/M metagenome (GOLD analysis project Ga0335074, IMG submission 206715) | Soil microbial communities from Loxahatchee National Wildlife Refuge, Florida, United States - Lox_Sample_2.3 | ecosystem: Environmental > Terrestrial > Soil > Wetlands | place: USA: Florida...
GCGGATATGGTGCCCGACGTGCTGGTCGCAGGTTTTCTGATCGCGTTGAAGTGCAAGGGCGAAGCTGCGGCCGAGCTAGCAGGTGGAGCGCGGGCGATGCGCAAGCGCGCGCGTCCACTGAAACTCAATGACGCCAACCTGCTGGATACGGCGGGGACCGGTGGTGACGGCGCCGGCACGTTCAACATTTCGACAGGTGCGGCGATCGTCGCGGCGACGGCGGGCGTGCCGGTCGCGAAGCATGGGAATCGGGCGATCAGCGGACGGGTCGGCGCCGCGGATGTGCTCGAGCAGTTGGGGATCAAGCTGGAGCAGGATCCGGCGGGATTGCAGCGCTGTCTCGACGCGGCGAACTGCTGCTTTATCTTCGCACCGTCGTACCATCCGGTGCTCGCGCGGCTGGCAGTGCTGCGGCGTGCGCTAGGTGTGCGGACGGTCTTCAACCTGATGGCGCCGCTGGCGAACCCTGCGCGGCCGAAGCGCCAGCTATTGGGTGTCGCGGATCCGAAATTGTTGCGGCCGATGGCCGAGGCGCTGGCGGCGCTGGGCGTCGAGCATGGGATGGTAGTGCACGGGAATGATGGGCTCGACGAAATTTCGCTGGGAGCGGCGACACGGATCGTTGAGGTGCGCGGCGGCGAGACGCGCGAATATGAGATCACGCCGGAAGAATTTGGGATCAAGGCGGCGGCGCCGACGACGTTTCTGACTGGCGAAGTGAAAGAGGCAGCGGCGATGCTGCGAGATACGCTTGCTGGCGATGCGGGGCCAGCGCAGGATGTAATCGCGCTGAACGGCGGCGCGGCGATTTATGCTGGCGGCCGGGCGGCGACGATGGCGGAAGGCGTCGTAATGGCGCGGCGGATTCTGGAATCGGGACGGGCGCTGGAGACGATCGAAAAGATGCGCGTAGCGAGTAATCAGACGATAGAAGCTCCGCAGCGTTACCGTTGAGCGACTGGGCGTTTGGCCTGACGGATAGTTAAAGATGGCGTCGATTCTCGATCAGATATTTGCCGCGAAACGTGTCGAAGTAGCCGCGGCGCGAGAGCATGTTCCGCTCGAAAAGATAATTGATGCGGCGAGGAAAGCAGCCGCGCCGCGGTCATTTATTGAATCATTGCGGGTGAAGCGGCCGGCGATAATCGCCGAGATGAAGCGTGCGTCACCGAGCAAAGGCGACATTTTGCCGGGGCTGAATCCGGCGGCGGTCGCGCGTGATTATGCGGAGAGTGGGGCAGCGGCGATTTCGGTGTTGACCGATCGTCATTTCAAGGGAGCGCTCGATGATTTGCGGGCGGTGCGCGAGGCCGTTGCAATTCCGTTGTTGCGCAAGGATTTCATGTTCGATCCGTATCAAGTGTATGAGGCGCGGGCGGCGGGCGCGGATGCGATTCTGCTGATCGCGGCGATGCTCGAAACCGGGCAGATGCGGTCGCTGGCGACGCTCGCGGCCGAATTGGGGATGACGGCGCTGGTGGAAGTACATAACCGCGATGAGTTTGGGATCGCGGAACAAATTGGCGCGACACTGATCGGAATCAATAATCGGGACTTGCATACATTCGAGACTGATATCGCGACGACTGAGGAGTTGCTGCGCGACTATCGCGGAACGGCGTTGATAGTGTCGGAGAGCGGAATCGACAAGCCGGAAGATATTCGGCGGCTCGATGCCTCAGGTGCGCGGGCGTTTTTGATTGGCGAGAGTCTCCTGCGTGGCGGCAAGCCGCGTGAAGCGCTGGCATCGCTGGTGCATGCGCTGGACGAATCGGCGATGCGGGCGGCCGAATGAGCGTGCGGGTAAAAATCTGCGGCATCACGACGCCTGAAGATGCGAGGCTCGCGATCGCGTACGGGGCCGACCTGATCGGGCTGAATTTTTATCCACCGAGTCCGCGTTATATCGATCGGGAGCGCGCATGCAGGATTCGTGAAGCGATCGGCGCCAATGCGGCTGTGGTTGGGCTGTTCGTAAATGCGATGCGTAAAGATATAGAGGAATGCCTCCGTGAATTGGCGCTCGATATGATTCAGTTTCATGGAGACGAAGACGAGAGCGCAGTCACAGGTTGGCCGGTCAAAGTGATTCGTGCGATGAGGGTCACGGCCGGCGCGCCGGAAGAGGCGTATACGACGTGCGCGGATTTCCGCCTGCTCGATACGTTCCATCCGGGACTTTACGGCGGTACGGGTAAGCGGCTCGCTGCGGACTGGCTCGGCACTGCTGACTTATCGCGGACAATCCTGGCGGGCGGGCTGACGCCAGAGAATGTTGCTGAAGCGGCGACGCTTAAACCATATGCAGTCGACGTGGCTGGGGGCGTCGAAGCGGCGCCAGGAGTCAAGGATCCGGCGAAGCTGAGGAGTTTTATCGCGAATGCAAAGTCTTCCTGATAGCCGCGGACGATTCGGCGAATACGGCGGGCGTTACGTCGCCGAGACGCTGATGCCGGCGTTGTTCGAGCTTGAAACAGCCTACAAAGAGGCGCGGCGCGATCCAAAGTTTCGCGACGAGCTGAAACGCTACTCGCGCGAATATGTTGGGCGGCCGACGCCGTTGTTTTTTTGCGCGAATCTGACCGAACGCCTGAAAGGCGCAAAAGTCTACATCAAGCGCGAGGACCTGTGTCATACGGGGGCCCATAAGGTGAACAACACGCTGGGACAGGCGCTGTTGGCTGTGCGGATGGGCAAGGAGCGGATCACGGCAGAGACCGGCGCGGGACAGCATGGCGTGGCGACGGCGACGATGGCGGCGCTGTTCAAGCGGGAGTGCGAAATCTTCATGGGCAGCGTTGACGTGGAACGGCAATCGCTCAACGTGTTTCGCATGAAACTGCTGGGCGCGAAGGTCAGTGCGGTCGATGCGGGCAGCAAAAGCCTGAAGGACGCGATGAATGAGGCGCTGCGCGACTGGATCGCGACGGTGCGAAATACCTACTATTTGATAGGAACCTCGGCGGGGCCGCATCCGTACCCGATGATCGTGCGGGACTTTCAATCCGTTATCGGGAAAGAGGCGCGGAAGCAGATCCTCGAAAAAGAAGGGCGCTTGCCCGATGTGCTGATCGCGTGCGTCAACGGCGGTTCCAACGCGATTGGATTGTTCTATCCATTTATCGGAGACTCGAAGGTTAAGTTCGTTGGCGTCGAGGCGGCTGGATTGGGAATCAGTGGCCCGATGCATGCAGCGACGCTGAGTATGGGCACACCCGGCGTATTGCACGGGAATCGGACTTATCTATTGCAGGACGAGATGGGGCAGATTCGCGAGACCCATTCGATAGCGGCGGGGCTGGATTATCCGGGGGTCGGCCCGGAGCATGCGTGGATGAAGGATACGCGGCGGGCGGAGTATGCGGCGGTGACTGATGCGGAGGCGCTCGACGCGCTGAAGATGCTGTCGGAGAGCGAGGGGATAATTCCGGCGCTCGAAAGCTCGCATGCGGTAGCCTATGCGATCAAGCTGGCACCGACGCTATCGCGTAAGCAAGTGATCGTCGTGAATTTGTCGGGGCGCGGCGATAAAGATATGCAAACGGTCGCGCGAGCGTTCAACGTAGAGCTATGAACAAGCGGGAGAGTAATTCTACAAACGGGCAGGTTGCGGCTGGACGGATTGCGGCGAAGTTCGCCGAGTTGAGAGCGCGCGGCGAGGCGGCGTTGATCCCCTATATCGTCGCAGGCGATCCTACTCTGGAGCGCACCGCGCGGCTGGTGTTTGAGTTTGAGGCGCGTGGTGCGGATTTGATCGAGCTGGGCGTACCGTTTTCCGATCCGATGGCAGACGGTCCGGCGAATCAGCGGGCGGCAGCGCGCGGACTGGCGGCAGGGGCGACATTGCCGGCGATCCTCGCGATGGTCGCCGAATTGCGGAAGCACACGCAGATTCCGCTGGTGCTGTTTGGCTACTACAACCCGATTCATCATTACGGACCTGAAAGGCTGTGCAAGGACGCTGCGAGCGCGGGAATCGACGGCTTGCTAGTGGTCGATCTGCCGCCAGAAGAGGCCGAGGATTTGGCGGCGCCAGCGCGCAGGTCGGGACTCGATATAATATATTTGCTGGCGCCGACGACGCCGCTCGAGCGCAGCCGCGTGATTGCGCGATCGGCGACCGGCTTTCTCTATTACGTGTCGGTGACGGGCGTCACTGGCGCTCGCGCGCAGCTTGGCGCGGACCTGGAAGAGAACGTACGCAAATTGAGGAAGGTAACGAAGCTGCCGATCGGTGTCGGGTTCGGGATCTCGACGCCGGCGCAGGCGCGCGAAGTTGCAAGCTTTGCCGACGCGGTGGTAGTTGGGAGCGCGATTTCGCAGCTAATCGAAAATAATCAAAAGTCCGAGCATATGGTGGCTACGGTGGCGGATTTTGTTGGCTCGTTGAAAGAGGCAACGCGCGGCGCGCGGTCAACTGACGCGTCGATGACGGCTTAGCAATGGCGGAGCGCGAACCAATACCGGTGGGGCAGCCGCCAAGCGCGGTCCAGGTTCCTGCAGCGACGCCAGCAGATGATATCTGGGTCAAATGTCCCGGTTGCAAGGAAATAACCTTCCGTAAGGAAGTCGAACGCAACCTGAACGTTTGTCCGCGCTGTGGCCATCATTTGCGGGTGACTGTCGAGCAGCGGCTGGCGATTACGATTGATCGCGGGACCTGGCACGAGATGTTTGCCGAATTGAGGATCGGCGACCCGCTCGGGTTCGTCGATTCCAAGCCATACCCGGAGCGGATGGAACAGGCGCGGCGCAAGGCGGGGCGCAATGACGCGGTGGTGACGGGGGTCGGCAAGATTGTCGGGCGGCCGGCTGCGGTCGCGATCATGGATTTCAATTTCATGGGCGGCAGCATGGGGGTGGTAGTCGGCGAGAAGATCGCGCGGCTGATGGACCATGCGCATAAGAAGAAGATTCCCGTGATCGTGTTCGCGTCGTCGGGCGGGGCGCGGATGCAGGAAGGGATCCTGTCGCTGATGCAGATGGCCAAGGTCGCGGCGGCAATCAGCCGGCTGCGGACGGCCCATGTACCGTATATATCGGTGCTATGCGATCCGACGACGGGAGGGGTGGCGGCCTCGTTCGCGAGTCTCGGCGACCTCAACCTCGCCGAGCCTGGGGCGGTGATCGGTTTCGCCGGGCGGCGAGTGATCGAGCAGACGACGAATCTGGAATTGCCGGAGAATTTTCAGACAGCGGAATTCCTGATGGCGCATGGGATGCTCGACGCGATCGTGACGCGTGCGAAAATGCGCTTCACGCTCGGGCAATTGCTCACGATGTTGCGCCCCCGAACGGCAGGGGCGGCTGGAAAGTAGCGGGCGGCGCGGACGAAAATTTGTGTCCGTCTCACAGGCCTGATCGGCAAACTGATAGCGCACTCGACTGCCTCGACTTACTCATGCGCTCGAATTTCCGGGCAAACAGTCTGAACCGCATCCAACCGAACAACCAGGTCAAAGCTCCATGCTGGGCTGAAGCGGCGTCAGCGCATGATGAGGTTTAATCCTTCCGGCGTCGTATAGCGTTCCAGGTCGGTGAAACGCTCTGGAACCTGTTGGTTGACATAAAAGGGCTGGTCGTCGCCGGGCTCGGCAAAAATCGTGGCGTGGTCGGTCTGGATATCCCAGATGCCATAGACCATCGAATTGGACGAGTCTTGCGGACCGATGCCCGGGATGTCGAGCGTGTGGAGGAATAGTGCAATGAAGCGCTTCGGGCGCATCTGAGAATCGTAGAGGTCTTCCCATAACGGCGCATAGGTCGCCTTATCGATGTAGAGTATGCGCTTAGCGAAACAATACCCAGAACCTTGTGACGGCAGTTTACTTACCGCGACTTCATAAACGTCACGCAGCTGCCATTTGCCCCACGAGGGTTCAGGCCATCCGAGGGGCATCGAGTAATTTTGAGGAAAGCGGCCGGTAGGCATCGTGTAGTCGAGCAAGCTGATGATTTTCTTTTCGCCGATAAACTCGGCAGAAAGTTGAGTGAGATTCGAGTCGAAGCCGTAGCGGCGATCGTCCGGAGTCTCGTCGGTACCGAGATCGGGACTACATCGCGCGGCGGGCGACAGCGGCTGATAACGCCGGAGCGAGGGGATGAATACGTAGACTTGTTCTGGTTGCGCCAAGTCGGCGTGCGAAATAGTCAGAACCGCCGTGTAGCGTTCCTCTTCAGGCTCCTCCACCATTTCATACTGCGTGAAAAACTTGTCTTCGGTACCGGGGAGATCATTTGCGGCGCCGGGATCGGTATTGAAGGATAGCTGCCGGTAAATCTTCATGCCGGCTTTGCAGCTAACGTGGTGGCCGCTATCAACGAAGCAGACTACGCCTTTGGTGTTCACAGTGAGGTGTGGCGTGTAGCGATACCAGAGGTTGGCGAGAATCTTCCAACCCTTGTGAGGATCGCTGGGCTGCGGAAACGGGATGCCGCCGCTATAACCGGTCAGAGTCAGGCCGCCATTGGGAAGCTCGACGATTTTGACCTGCGCGGAGTACTTTTCCGTTGCGGCCAGATAGCTGGCTGGCAGAGGATGGATGATGGTTGGACCGAGCGGTATCTGAATGTCGGGCGGCATCTTCCAAAAGGAGCCGCCTTCGAACAGAGAGACCATGCCGTCGGGCATGAAGGAGCGATAGTCCTGCCAATTCTGCATCGTGATGGTTTTGCCGATAAGATTGGAGTCCGACCTGGTAGCGGCATCGTCCGTCATGGCTGCGGCGGCGGTTGTGGCAGTTTCCGAAGAGGCGGCTTGGTTGATAGCAGTGCTGGAAGAACCGCCATCTGATAAACCCGAAGACGGCTTGGCGATGGTTTGTGCGCTTGCGATGCGAGGCGCGAAGCTGATCACCGAGACGAAAATCCAGATCGTAAGGCGGCGCGTCAGGGCCTTGGCTGCTTCCATAAAGTAAGGAACCTCAAGTTGAGCAGAAGTCGTGGATAGTCTTTGGCGCGGACCGTAGTCAGTCTGGAACGAACAGTCAAGACTAATTGACGAGGCTCACTGTCTGCTGATCTCTCCAGAGGGCCTTGAAAATAAATCGTGGCGCGGCTGTGGCAAGATGTTTGAACGAATGTTCAGATATATTCTATGGTCAGCAGCACTAGCGCGAGCCGAATCCAGACTGGAGACCACAAAACCGCGAATAGAATGCTTTCACCGCACGCGTGGGCGTCGTAGAATGCGCGGCAGTTGACTATGGAGCGCATGCCGGAAACGCTCGATTGGCTATATTCGCTGGAGGCTCGAGGCGAGATTTACAAGCTCGAGCGGATGGACCATGCACTGCGGCTGATCGGCGACCCTCATAAGAAGATTCGCGCGGTGCATATTGCCGGGACCAAGGGCAAAGGCTCGGTCGCGGCAATGATCGATGCGTGCTTGCGGGCGGCGGGCCATAGATGCGGGCTGTATACGAAGCCTCATCTGGTGCATCTAACGGAGCGGACCCGAATCAACGGCGGTGGGATGCCCGCGGCGCAAATGCTGGACTATATCGACCGGCTGCGCGCGATTTATGAGCGGGCCGGGCTCGCACTGACGTTCTTCGAATTCACGGTCGCGCTGATGTTTCTTTACTTCGCCGAGGCCGGGGTGGATATCAGCGTAATCGAGACCGGGCTGGGTGGGCGGCTCGATTCGACCAATGTGGTGACGCCGCTGGTCAGCGTGATAACGCCGATCGGCTTCGACCATATGGATCGTCTGGGTTACACGATCACGGCGATCGCGGGCGAGAAAGGCGGGATTATCAAAAGCGAGGTGCCAGTGGTGATCGGTGCGCGCGATCCCGAGGCACGGCTGGTGCTGACGTCGATCGCGAGCCAGCGGCAGAGCCCGGCGTTCATGATGGATCGCGAATTTTCGTATCGCTCGCATGCCCCGGCGCACAGGATTGATTATCACGGCTTGGGGCTTGAGCTGAGGAATGTCGAATTGGGGCTGGCCGGTCCATTTCAGCATGAGAATGCCGCGATTGCGCTTGCGGCGCTCGAAGCGCTGCGCGCGCAAGGCTGGACGATTGGCGAGGGGGCGATCCGGACGGGGCTGGCGGAAGTGGAGTGGCCAGGGCGCTTCGATATCGTTTCGCGGCGGCCACTTACGGTACTGGATTGCGCGCACAATGAATTGGCGATAGAAGCTTTGCTGGAAACCGTGACGGTTGAACTCGGGGAAGAAGTCCGGCCCCATCTGCTGTTTGGCTGTCTCGAAGATAAGCAATGGGAGCGGATGGCGCGGATGCTGGGGCCGCGGATGAGTTCAGTTACGCTGACACGGGCGCAGCCGAAAAGGCCGCTTGACCCGGCGTTGCTCGAACCGATCTTCGGAAACTACGCGCCGACAACTGTGGTGCGCGAACCGACTGAGGCGATCGCGCAGGTAATGGCGCGGGCGAAGGAAAACGAGGTGGTGCTGGTGACCGGTTCAGTCTACCTCGTGGGGGAGATTTATCCGTGGTTTTTGGCGCGTCAAGGGCGGCAGGGGCTCTTTCCTGAGACGGCTCGCTAAATTGATTGGCGGCGCGTCACGCAATGTGATGGCGCCAATGCTCGCGGCGGGAGTAACAGCGATCGCGTCGCTGATCGCGCCCGCGCTGGCGTGCGCGCAGATGGGCGAGGGGTTCGCCCAAGCCTTCCAGGGCAGCCATCATGGCGTGGTCGACGTGACCGCGCGCAAGTTCGTCTACGATTCCAAGACCGATACTTTCGTGGCGATTGGCGATGCGGTCGTGACGCAGAATCGCACGGTCTTGACCGCCGATCAGGTGACGATGCAGCAGAAGACGCGGATGATGGACGCGGTTGGCAACGTTCATCTGGTGGATCCGCTGGGCAACATCACGGCCAAGACCGGCAAGATCAATCTCGATGATGAGACTGCGGACCTGACTGACGCGACGATCACCGACCATTACGGAACCTATCGGCTCGAAGGGACGCGGGTCATCAAGAAGAGCGGCCAGCGCTATCACATCTTGGACGGCTTCTTTACGACTTGCGGATGCGACCCCGGCACACCTGACTGGAGTATCACGTCGGACGAGATGGACGTCCATCTCGGCGATGAGGCAACGGCCAAGGATCCGAAGTTCGACATACTCGGCTATCCAATTATGGGACTGCCGTTCGGCACGTTCCCGATAGACACTGACCGCCATTCGGGTCTGCTGGCGCCGCGCCTCGGCGAATCGGGCCTGCGGGGCGCCCAGATTGTGCAGCCGTATTACTACGCCATCAACAAGAGTTCGGACGCGACGGTGGCCTTGGATGTCGAAACCTCGCAGCGAGTCGGACTGCTGGGTGAGTATCGGCTGATTAATGGCGACGACGATTTCCTGTCGGTCGACGGCGCCTTTTACAACGAAAGCCTTCGTAGCGAAGCGAATCGCCAGGACGACATAATCGACAACCAAATCGCCGACGATCACATCCCGATGAATCGCTATGACGTTATCGGGATGATGCGGCAGCATCTGACAGACGATTGGGTGCTCTACGGTAACGGGCTGACGGTCAGTGACAGCCTGGAACTGCGCGAGATGAACGTGTGGACGCTCTCGCGCACGGTCGGTCCGGGGGCGCAGTATCCGTACAATTTCGTGAGCATGCGCGATGCGCTGGGAGTTCTTGGCACGATGTATAGCTACGACAATGGCTATGCTGACGTGCACGCCGATTGGAATCAGGACTTGATTCAACCGCAGGAATTCGCCCTGCAGAGTTTGCCAACCGCGCTATTGAGCGGGCGGCAAGAATTGCTCGGCGGCCTGATGTACAGCGACTACGATTTCAGCGCGACGAATTTCTGGCGGGCAGAAGGACAGAGCGGAACCAGGATAGATCTGTTTCCGCGGGTGACGCTGCCGTGGCGCTTAGGAGACTATTTGTACGGATATGGAACGCTGGCGGCGCGCGAGACAGTTTACGACACGTCCGGCCACGTTCTCGATATCATCCCGGTGGGACAGCAAGGGCTGCAATACAATAACGGGGTGAAGCTGGGGCCGCTGGGGCCGGGTGGCCTCGATAGCCGCGAGATGCTCTATGGCAGCGCCGGGGTCGCGAGCGAGATCGAGCGAGTTTACGACCTGAATTGGAAATATATCGAGAAGATCAAGCATACGTTCGAGCCGTTCGTGAACTACAGCTACATTCCGTCATACGGGCAGAACGATCTGCCACTTTACGACGAGACTGATCGAATTGAGCCACGCAACATGTTCACGTACGGCTTCACAACGCGGATTTTGGCGAAGCTGCCAGCGTTGCTGCGCCCAAGTGACAACGGTGATTACGTGCCGGACGTCCAGCAGGACTCGACTATCAGTCCGTTCCGAGCGCAGAACTACGGAGCTGGCGCAACTACGGAATTGTTCCGCTTCACAATGGAACAGGTTTACGATCTAACGCACAACGTCGCGGTGGGGGGATCGCACTTTTCGGCGGTCGACTTGACTGGCCAGGTGTTTCCGACGCGGGTAATCTCCTTCGGCAGCCAGTTCGGCTATTACCCGCAAAATAACCAGATCAGTTATGCGAACGCTTATGTGAACTTTCAGCCGTGGTGGACGAACAACAGGCCGCGAGTCTATACCGGCAACGCGGAAGAAGGT
>Ga0335074_10015803_pt1 | contig 10618 bp, 11 predicted proteins | sample Lox_Sample_23_FD_206715 | JGI IMG/M metagenome (GOLD analysis project Ga0335074, IMG submission 206715) | Soil microbial communities from Loxahatchee National Wildlife Refuge, Florida, United States - Lox_Sample_2.3 | ecosystem: Environmental > Terrestrial > Soil > Wetlands | place: USA...
CAGCTCGCGATCTGGACGTGAGTCCGGCACTCGCGGGGGACGCCGCGCGGCGGCGGTTCGCCGCCTCGCGGGTCGCGCGGCTGGCGACCGTCTCGGCCTCCGGCGTGCCGCACCTGGTGCCTTGCACGTTCGCCCTGGACGGCGACTCCATTTACGTGGCGGTCGACCACAAGCCGAAGACCACCACCAACTTGAAGCGCCTCAGGAACATAGCGGCCAACCCGCACGTGGCTGTTCTGGCCGACTACTACGACGATGACTGGGCCTTGCTGTGGTGGGTCAGGGCAGACGGCGTGGCCGCCGTGCTTGATGAGCCAGCTGCGATGAGCCGGCCGGTGCTCCTTTTGGCGGAAAAGTATTCGCAGTATGCCGACCAGCCGCCGGCCGGGCCTGTGATCGCGATCTCGGTGACCGCGTGGAGCGGCTGGTCGGCCAGCTAACCGGCTACAGTCCGGCGACGGCCGGGATGACCTGCGAGCCGATGATCTCGAGCGGCGTGAGTTCCCAGACGTTGGCGACGAAGCCGATGGCCGTGTCGAAGCCGGTCTCGGCGAGCGCGCCGAGCTGGTCGATCATCTCCCCGGTCTTCTCGCCCCTGGGGCCTGGATCGAAGATGAAGTAGCACGACTTGCTGATCTCGTCGTAGACGCGGTTCTCCGCATCGCAATGCTCACGCAGGACGTCGAGCTTGCGCGCGAGGTCGGGTCCGGGGAACAGGTTGCAGGCATCCGCGTACCTGGCGACGAACCGCAGGGTCTTACGTTCTCCGCCGCCGCCGATCATGATCGGCGGGTGTGGCTTGGTGAGCGGCAGCGGATGATTGAGCGGGCGGTCGAGATCGTAATGCTCGCCACGGTAGGGCTCGTCGTTGCCGCTCCACATCTGAAGGCAGATCTGCAGCGTTTCCTCAAGGCGCTCGAATCGCTCGGCGACCGGAGGGAACGGGATGCCAAGCCCCTTGGACTCCTCCTCGTTCCACGCGGCACCGATCCCCAGCCAGGCCCGGCCTGCCGAAAGGACGTCGAGCGTGGAAATGATCTTTCCGAGGATGCCAGGGTAACGGTAGATGGCACCAGTGACGAGAGTCAGCAGCTTGGCGTTCGTCGTGCAAGCGGCCAGGTAGCCGAGAGTCGTGTACGCCTCGAGCATGTCGTTCTCTGCGGGCCCGGCGACGGGGATCTGGAAGAAGTGATCCATGACGCTGATGAACTCGAACCCGGCGTCATCCGCGGTGCGCGCGACCGCGGCGAGGTCCGCGCCGAGGGTCGCCGGCCCGCCTGGCCAGTTAAAGTCAGGAACCTGCAATCCGATCCGCATTCCGGTGCCACTTCCCATCCATCCGCGACTGCTGTCAGGCCAATCCTCCCACTCATCCCCAGCCCTCGCTCCCCGCCGCCGAGCCCGCCCCCGTGCCGCGGCATGCGGTGCATTTCGGGCATTCCGCGGGCGGGGAAGCTACGAGCGCACGAGGCGGGAAACGGCTTCGGCGGCTTCCTTGACCTTGGCTTCGCCTTCCGGGCCGCCCTGGGCGACGGCCTCGGTCACGCAGTGGCTGAGATGATCTTCTAGCAAGCCGAGCGCGACTGACTGGAGCGCCCTGGTGACGGCAGAAACCTGAGTGAGTACGTCGATGCAGTAGACATCCTCGTCAACCATGCGCTGCAGACCACGGACTTGGCCTTCGATCCGGCGCAGGCGCTTGAGGTAGGCATCTTTGTCCTGGCTGTATCCGTGCATGCCTGACAATACCGTGCTTGGCCTGGGCAGCCGAAACCGGCTGCGACCAGCGGTCGCGTGCCCGCGCACGCGACCGGGCGGGCACGATGATTACTTGCCGGCGATCCGGGTAGCTGCGCGGCGGATTGCACAGCAAAAGAAGGAGTGATTGTGATGGCCGGGACGGCGCTCCGCTTGCCGAGAAGTCGCGGCGCTTTCAGCGGCGTGTTGCTTATCCTGCTCGGGATCTGGGGCGGCTTGGTTCCCCTGATCGGACCCTATCTGCATTACGCCTACACGCCTGACAAGGCGTGGGCGGTGACCGGGGGGCGGGTGTGGCTTGAGTTCCTGCCTGCGGCCGGTGCAGTGATCGGCGGGATCATCATGCTGACCAGCAAGTTCCGGCCGGCCGCCATCAGCGGCGCTACGCTGGCCGGCATCAGCGGCGCCTGGTTCGCTTTCGGCGGGCACCTGACCAGGCTCCTCATGCACAACCCGCCGGTCCAGGGCAGCCCGGTCGGCGGTTCGTTCGCGCGAACCATTGAGCAACTCGGGTACTTTACCGGCCTGGGCGTCCTCATCATCGGAGTCGCCGCCATCGCGGTTGGCCGGCTCTCCGTGATCTCGGTGCGTGACCTGAAGCTGGCCGAGCGCTCGGCGGCTGCCGACGCGGTTCCTGCCGCGACCAGGGCCAGCAGGACCCCGGCTCCGGCCGTGTCGGAGCCGGGCGCGATGACCGGCCTGCCGAGGAGGAGGAAGGCACCGCTGGCCACCCTGACCAAGATGGCGAGCGGGAAGAAGGCCGTGAACGCCAGCGAGGACACCGAAACCAGCCGGCCAAAGGAAGAGGTCGGCTCAGGAACCTGATTGCCCGGACTGATGCGCGGAAACGCGCTAATCTGCCATGTCTGTTCTGCCATGTCTGTGCCCGAGTCCGCCCGCACGGGGGCTCGGGCGCATTTTAGGCTCGGCCGACCCTGGTATGCGATTTAGCCCGAGTCCGGCTTGGCAATACCAGTCAAGTTTTGTCGCAACTTTCAGAACAATACGATACGAGACGTTTTTAAAATTCTGAGGTAGGCTGTAGCGCGATGGCAAGCCCAGGAATTCCGGCGCGGCTGCGTAAAATCGCGGCGCTCGCCGAACGCGGACCCGCCGGAGCGGCGGCATCGCGGCCTGCGGGAACAGATACCGCTGACGTCGCTTCACGCAGCTACGCTCCGCTCTTCGCTCCGCTTTCAGCTGACCCTGATGAGCCGGACGTTGTCGCGCATTTGATGGAAGCGCCGCTTGCCGTCCCGACCCTCAGCCAGCGCACTCCGGTCAGGTCCGTGCGACCAAGGCGCGGCCGGCCGCGGAGTGAGCAGGCCGACCGCATGATCCTCCTGGCTACCAACGACGTCATCGCCGACAAAGGGGTTAGCGGGCTGACGATCGAGGAAGTCGCCTCCCGTGCCGGGGTGGGCAAGACCACGATCTACCGGCGCTGGTCATCTCGCGGCACGCTGGCGCTTGACGCGTTCCTTGCCGAGGTCGGTGAGCAGCAGGCGCTGCGTGATACGGGAACTCTTTCCGGCGACCTCCGCATCGCGCTCGGCGAATGGGTGCGAGCCGTCGGGGGAACGAACGCGGGCATCATTCTCGCCGGGCTGATCGCGGAAATGCACAAGGACCGTGGGCTGGCGATGGCCTGGCAGGACCAGGTCATCGCACCGCTCCGTGCCCAGTACTCGATGATGCTCGACCGGGCCATCAGCCGGGGCGAGATACCGGCAACGACCGACGCGGGCGTCGTGCTCGACCTGGTCTTCGGTGCATGCTATTACCGGCTGCTCCACGGGCACCGGCCTCTGAACGAGCAGTTCGTGAACCAGGTCGTTGACCTTGTCGCCCTGGGCGTCGGCGCCCAGTCAAACTTAGCCGGGCGGCCGTACGTCAGGAGCTGACCCTTTGGAGAGTCAGGGTTCCGTGCGTGTCGTGCGACACCTCGATCACATCGGCATCAGGCCCGGACAGCAGCACCGCCGCGCCGGTCACGTGCACGCCGCCAGAAGCCGCGCCCGTCGCCGGGTTCAGCTTGCTCACCGTCAGCGCCGCACCGCTGCCGCTCAGCACCGCCAGGCCGAAATCGGCCGAAGCGAGCGTGGCGTCGTTGACGGAGACCTGCTCGGACGTCAGCGGGGCCAGCGAAGAACTGTAAGTGTTAACGGTCACGTGGTGGCCGAAGACGAGCAATTCCACCTTTCCGCCAATAAGCACCAGCGGATTGCCTTCAGCCACCGACAGCTTGCGGGCGTGTAGCGCGCCACCAGGAGTCGCATTATCCAGGTACGTGCCGCTCGGCGGGTTCGACTGGAAGTAGAGCCCGTTTGAGCCGGCGGCATAGCCGTCAGGCGAGGGGAAGCCGTACTTGGAAACCACGTGCACGGCCGAGGTCGCGGTGTTGATCCGGCTGACGGTCGCGAACTCGAATCCGCTTTCATCCGTCGCCCAGTCCGTCCACGACCAGAGCGTATTACCCGCCCCGGAGATCAGGCCGGCTTCGGTGATCGGCTTGACCGGAGTTGAAAGCGTGAAGTGGCGCAGGGCCTTGTAGTCGCTGCGACGGTATTCGGTAACCGTGAGCCCGGTCTCCACGAACAGGTCAGAACTGCTCGCAGCCAGTGCCTGCACGGCGTGCCCGGCGTGGACCGCGGTCTTCGGCGCGGCGTTCCCCTTGACCACAGAGACGACCGAGCCGTGCGAGTAGTACACGGCACCGTCAGGTGCCTGCGTGAACGACTGAGCGAAGACGTTGGACGTGCTGCCAAGGGAAATCTTCGGCCCCGCGTGCAGCGCGGGGCCGCGCGACGCCGCCTGAGCGCCCGACTGCGCGACCACGATTCCCGCGATGGCGATCGCGGCGGCCGGAATGACGGCACCCGCGAGACGTCCTCTTCTGGCAACGGTCAGGGCAGACATCTGTGGTTCCCTTCGTCCGGTCCATGGATCATACAAAGAGAAACCCCGGATCGGACAGAGAGCACCAGATCGGAATGGTCAGGTCAGCGGACGACGAGGATGGTCGATGGCTGGAGCAGCCAGCCAGGGGTCACCTGGCGCCTGAACAGATACCCCCCTGGGGTATAATCGGATCGTGCTAACAGTACTCAGCGACCTGGGCTCGTCGTTGCACGAGTCGTTCTTCATGTTCTGGGACACGCTGTGGGCGCTGCTCGGCGGCTTCGCGCTCTCCGGCGCGGTCCAGGCATTCGCACCCCGGCGGCTGCTGCGCACCAAGCTCGGCGATCACCGGCCTGGTGCGATCGCCAGGGCCTCGGCCGCTGGCGCCCTGTCCTCATCTTGTTCCTACGCGGCCTCGGCGATGGCGAAGTCGCTGTTCGCCAACGGCGCGGACTTCGTCACCTCAATGGTCTTCATGTTCGCTTCGACGAACCTGGTCATCGAACTCGGCGTCGTGCTTGTCGTCTTGATGGGCTGGCAGTTCGCCGTGGCCGAGTACGCGGGCGGGATCATCATGATCGGGCTGCTTGCCTTGCTCGGCGGCTTGTTCCTGACCGCGAGACTGGCCAGCAAGGCAAGACCGGTGCCCGCGCAGGCCGACGAGAACGCCGGGCGCAAGCCAGGCATCCGCACCAGGGCAGGCTGGACGAGCGCGGCGACCTATACGGTCTCCGACCTGACCATGCTGCGCAGGGAACTGCTGATCGGCTTCCTCGGGGCGGGCATGCTTGCCGTGCTCGTGCCCGTCTCGTTCTGGCGCGTGTTCTTCCTGTCCGGGCATGGCGCCTTGACCAGCATCGAGAACGCGGTCGCCGGCCCGTTCATCGCGATGATCAGCTTCGTTTGCTCAATCGGCAACGTGCCGCTCGCCGCTGCCCTCTGGCACGACGGCATCAGCTTCGGCGGCGTGATCAGCTTCCTCTTCGGCGACCTCGTCGCGCTGCCGCTCGTGCTGATCTACCGCAAGTACTACGGCGGGCGGCTCGCGTTGCGGATGCTTGCCGGGTTCTGGGCGCTGATGGCGGCGGCCGGGCTGGTCACCGAGTTGGCCTTCAGCGTGGCCGGCCTGATCCCGGCCCGCGCTCCCGCCTCCGCGCCGGTCGCGCCAGAGCACCTGAGCTGGAACTACACGACCGTGCTCAACTTGACCTTTCTCGTGATCTTCGCGGTGCTTTACTACCTGCACAGGACCAGGGACCGCCTGCGCTCAGACACCGGCCACGCGATCGACCCCGTCTGCGGTATGCAAGTCGAACGGTCGGCCGCCCCTGCCCAGATGCGGACCGAGTCTGGGACGTACTGGTTCTGCTCAGAACACTGCCTGGACAAGTTCGCTAGCCTCGGATCGCTTCAATCACGTTCCAGGTCGCCAGCCCGAGCATGACGCCTGCCCCCGCCAGGGTGATTGCCCGAGCAGACACGAGCCGCAGCAGCCCGCGTCCGCCCGCGATCGCGAGGCCGGCCACGGCCCACAGCGCCAGCAGGCTGGCTGGACCGACGGCAAGCGGGTCGTGGTACCTGGCGGCCAGGTTAACGATGAGGATCTGCGTCAGGTCACCGAACTCGGCGACGAGGATCACGAGGAAACTGGCACCAGCCACCCGCCAGAACGTCGGCTGAGTGTCCCTCTTCGCCTCGGCGAGTTCCTCGGCCTCGTTCCTTCCCCTGATCAGCAGCACCGCGCCGAGCGCGAAGAGCACGGCGACGACAATCGACAGCACGCGGTGCGGCAGGAGCCCGATCAGGCTGCCGAGCGCGATGGCGAGTACCACGTGCACCGCGAACGCGGTCGCCACCCCCGCGTACACGTACGCCGGGCGGTACCTGCTGCCAAGGATCAGGCTCGCCAGCGCGGTCTTGTCGGGCAGTTCAGCGACGAACACCAGCCCGAACGTCGCGCCGGCCACGGCGAAGCTCACTCAGGCGATCTTGCTCTACGCGGGGACAGGCGGCAAATCTCTGGCTTAGAAAAAACTCTTACCTCACTGTCGATCTGGGACGCTGGCGTTCGACGCGTGGGCGTAGGAAGTCAACGATAAGAAGGAGCAGTCACGATGCGATTCCTCGGATATACGCTGGCCGACCCGTCCATCCCCGCTCTTGCTACCAACGCCAGGGAGCGCGCGCTGACCGCCGCTCGTGCCCGCTCGGCGGCCGCCGGTCAGCCCGGCTGAAACAGCCATCCCCCCCGCAGAGTCCCCGGCCCTCGCCCCCGCGACAGCATCGAAGAGCCACCGATGTCGTAACCCGCCGCGGGCCGGCAGCATCGCTGGCTCCCCGTTGCTGCGGGCACAACATCAGGTAGCCACCGATGTCCCTGGCCCAGGCCCCGCGAACGACAACAACGAGCCAGCGATGCTATACGCCCCGGCGAAATGCCCGGAACGCGCCAGATGTTCGGGCCGGGTTCTGGCGGGCGGCGGGAACCCGACCGCGACCGCAGCGGGGCCGCCAGCCCGCGGCGATCAGGATGCGCGGGAGTGCCTGGGCTGGTACCACGTCGCGGTGCAGCCGGGCGTGCCGCAGTGCACGCGGCGGTGGCCGCGACCAGGCTGGGCCAGGGCCGCCGGGCAGTCGCACGGCGACCAGCTAATGATTACCCGGCCTGGCCCCCACTGGTGGCCGGCCGGACACTGCTCGGGATACGGCCACCAGTCCGGACGGGTCACTTCACTCATCCCACTAGTAGAACATAAATTCGATATCCAGGCTTGACAAGTACCTGTGACCTAATCAAGAAATAAGCTGGTCAGCCGGGTACCCAGGGGACCACCATGACGAGAATGAGCGAGCAACCCAAGCGATGGACTAAGGCGACCGTCTACCCCGACATGTGGGCGGACCCCGACGATGACCCGCGCAACCCCGACGGCGTCAGTCCGGACGGCGAACTGGCGACGCTGCAGGACTACATGACGCACTACCGGCATACGCTGCTGATGAAGTGCGAAGGCCTCAGCCCCGAGCAACTGGCCAGGAGATCGGTGCCGCCGTCGACGATGTCCCTTCTCGGCCTGATCAGGCACCTCGCCGGCGCCGAGCGGGCGTGGCGTGGCTGGATGTTGCCCGGCGATCCTCCGCCCAGGCTGTACGGCGCGCGGGATGCCGACTTCGACGGCGCGGTCGGCGACCAGGCGACGGTCGACGCCGCATACGCCGATCTGGCTCGCGAGCAGGCAGAGACTGACGCGTTGCTGGCCGAGCATCAGGATCTCGGCGTGCGCCTCGGGAAGGAGGGCATCGCGGTACGAGAGGTGCTCGTACACAGGATCGATGAGTACGCCAGGCACTGCGGCCACGCTGACCTGCTGCGGGAGTGCATCGACGGGCGGGTGGGCCAGTAGCCACCCTGAGCCGGTGCCCGGCCTGTCACACTAACGATCATGCACACGCTCGTCGCTGATCATCCGCTCATCGCGCACAAGCTCACCGCGCTCAGGGACATACACACTGAAACGCCGGTGTTCCGCAGCCTGACCGACGAACTTGTCACGCTCCTCGCCTATGAGGCGACCCGTGACATCAAGGTCGAGCGAGTCCAGGTGCACACGCCGGTCGCCACGGCCGAAGGCGTCAAGCTGGCCAGGCCGATCCCGCTCGTCGTGCCCGTGCTCAGGGCCGGCATCGGCATGCTCGACGGAATGGCCAGGCTGCTGCCCAAGGCCGACGTCGGTTTCGTCGGCCTGGCCAGGGACGAGGAAACCCTGGTCGCGTCCACGTACGCGACCAGGCTTCCAGCCGACCTGACCGGACGTGACACGTTCGTGCTCGACCCGATGCTGGCGACCGGCGGGACGCTGGAAACCGTCTTCGGAATGCTGGCCGCGCGCGGCGCCGCCTCCCTGACCGCGATCTGCCTGCTCGCCGCGCCCGAAGGTATCGCCAGGGTCAACGAGGCGTTCCCCGACGAGTTCCCCATCCCTGTCAAGGTGGTCACCGCCGGCCTGGACGAGCGCCTCAACGAGCGCGGCTACATAGTCCCCGGCCTAGGCGACGCCGGCGACCGACTCTACGGCGAGGTCTAGCACCCGCGCACCGAGCCGGCTGGCCGACGGTCCCGCCCCGCCCCGGCTGCACAGCCCGGCCAGCAACATCAGATGTCCAACGATGCTGCTAGCCCTCCCCCGGCTACAGCATCAAAGGCCCAGCGACGTCACAGCAACAGCATCAGATGGCCACCGTTGCTGGTAGATCCGCCTCGCCAGCAGCAACGCGGGGCCATCGATGCTGCTCGCCCGACTACGCGGAGGCGACCGCAGGCGTCGGCTAGATCCCTACCGGGTGCCAGACGGTCTTGGTCTCGAGGAACGCCAGCATCCGGCGCGGGGTCGGAGGAGCCGCCCAGTCGTCCGCCGACCAGAACACTCGCTTGACGTTGGCCGCCGCGAGCCGCTCAAGCTCTGCCCGCGACCCGGCAGGGGCGCCGCTGAGGTCGAGGGCGTTCACGTCGAAGTGCCCGGCCAGCACGGGCGCGAGCTCGGCCGTACGCCCGGTCAGCACGTTCACGACCCCGCCAGGCACGTCAGACGTGGCGAGCACCTCGGACAGCGTGATCGCGGGCAGCGGCCGCTCCTCGCTGGCCACGACCACGACCGCGTTCCCTGTCGCGATCACGGGCGCGACCACGCTGACGAGCCCGAGAAGGCTCGACTCCGCAGGCGCGATCACCGCGACGACCCCGGTCGGCTCGGGAACGCTGAAGTTGAAGTAGGGGCCTGCGACCTGGTTGGCGCCGCCCGCGACCTGCGCCACCTTGTCGGGCCAGCCGGCATACCATACCCACCGGTCGATCACGGCGGCCACTGTCCTGCGTGCGGCTGCCATTGACATGCCTTCAGCCGCCAAAATCTCCTCGGCGAACTGCCCGGCCCTTCCCTCGGTCATTTCCGCGACGCGGTAGAGGACTTGTCCCCTGTTGTACGGCGTAGCCGAACTCCACTTGCCGAAGGCCGCACGGGCCGCGACCACGGCGTCGCGCGCGTCCTTGCGGGAAGCCTGCGCGGCGAGGGCGAGCAGTTCGCCGTTCTTCGCGGCGTGAACGGGATAGGAACGGCCGGATTCCGACCTGGGAAAGGCGCCGTTGACGTACAGCTTGTAGGTCTTGCGCACGGACAGCCGCGCGGCATCATCAGACATCTAGATATGCGGCGAGCCCGTGCCTGCCGCCCTCCCGTCCGAAGCCCGACTCCTTGTAACCGCCGAACGGGCTGGCCGGGTCGAACTGGTTGTAAGTGTTCGCCCACACCACGCCCGCCCTCATGCGCTGCGCCATCCACAGGATCCGGCTGCCCTTCTCCGTCCAGATGCCTGCCGACAGGCCGTACGGGGTGTTGTTCGCCTTCGCGACCGCCTCTTCAGGGGTACGGAACGTGAGCACAGAGAGCACAGGGCCGAAGATCTCCTCCCGCGCGATCCGGTGCGACTGGCTGACCCCGGTGAACACCGTCGGCGCGAACCAGTACCCTCGCGACGGGAGCTCGCACGGCGGCGACCAGCGCTGCGCGCCCTCAGCCTCCCCTGCTGCGGTCAGCTCGGTGATCTTGTCGAGCTGCTGCCGCGAGTTGATCGCGCCCAGGTCGGTGTTCTTGTCCAGGGGGTCACCGACCCTGAGCGTGGAAAGGCGCCGGCGCAGCCGGTCGGTGACCTGCTCGGCGACCGACTCCTGCACCAGCAGCCGCGAGCCCGCGCAGCAAACATGGCCCTGGTTAAAGAAGATCCCGTTCACGATGCCCTCGATCGCCTGGTCGATGGGCGCGTCATCGAACACGATGTTGGCGGCCTTGCCGCCGAGTTCCAGTGTGAGCTTTTTGGCTGAACCTGAAATCTTTTGATTGATCAAGATGCCGACCTCGGTCGAGCCGGTGAAGGCAACCTTGTTCACGTCCGGGTGGTCGACGAG
>Ga0335074_10015805_pt1 | contig 10617 bp, 9 predicted proteins | sample Lox_Sample_23_FD_206715 | JGI IMG/M metagenome (GOLD analysis project Ga0335074, IMG submission 206715) | Soil microbial communities from Loxahatchee National Wildlife Refuge, Florida, United States - Lox_Sample_2.3 | ecosystem: Environmental > Terrestrial > Soil > Wetlands | place: USA: Florida...
TCACCCGGACCAGCCTGCGCGCGAGGTCGGGCCGGTCAAGCGTCTGCGTGAAGAAGAACCGCAGCGCCGAGACGATGCTGTTCATCGTTGGCACGGGAACGCCGGCCTCGCGCTGATCGACCTGGAACCGGCGCAGATCCTCCGCCGTGGCCGTGTCGGGCGAGCGCCCCAGAAACGTGGCGAAGCGGCCGACGTCGCGGATGTAGTTGCGCTGCGTCTCGGGCGAGAACCGGCGCATGTTCATGTCGTCGATCAGTCGTTGGCGCAGCGGACTGATCGGGGTGGCGGTAAGTGGATTGTCCATCGAGGGCTCCTCTGTTGAAAGGAGCCGCAATGCTCTGTCCGCCTCTGACGCCGCTCAACCGACGTCCAAACGTCCCGAATTTACCTGACCCTCACCCGGCGCGCCCTCCCGCGCAGCGGGTTCGTTCTCCGGCCAACTCCAGTCACTGAGGTCCACTGGTCTCGATGTCCTTCTGAGTCGAAATCAGTCCAACTGATCGGCTTGTGACCCCTAGAGACTCGGGCCGCGCGCCGAGGGGGCTGGCGCCGGGGGTTCGGGCCGATTGGGAGCCTCCGGTTCGGCGACAGGCGCGCCCTTGATCGCCGTCGCCATCGCCCTGGCATGGTCGACGACGAGGACGCCGGCGGCGCGTTTCAATTGCTCGTCGATCGTCTGCACCAGCGCCATGAGGGCGTCGCGTTGCTGCTCGAAAGCCTGGCGCAAAAGCCCCTGCTGATAGGAGACTTTCATCTCGCCACGGAAATCCGGCCGCTCCTCGGCGACCTTCTCGATCCGATTGTGGTTGGACAGCCCAATCTCGACGGCTCGGTCGTGCTGTCGGCGCGCTTTGCCGGCGATGTCGAGCGCGAGCGCCTTGTAAGGCTTTTCTGAAGCGTCCTTGGCGACCTCTTTCCAAAGATCGTCCTCGGTCATCGGCGTGACGTCGCCGAGCGCCCGGGACCTCTGAACGGCGGCGTGGACGGCCGCCTTTGAGATCAGGGTATGTGTCCGCCCAGTGGCGCGGCTTTCGGCAGTATAGGTCTTGAAGGCCGAGGTGGCCGCGGTCCCATGCGGCAGTGCGTTGATGTGCTCGCCCTTGGTGCTCATGCCCTGCCCGGCGTCGATTGTGAAGGCGTGGCCGAAGCCGAGTAGGAGCCTCCCGGTCTTCGGGTCCGAGAGCCGCTTCCAGTCGATCTCGGCCGTCTGACCGCGCGCGTTGCGCAGAACGAGGCCGGCGGCCGTCCTCCAGACCACCTCGACGATGTCGCCGTTATTGCCGATCGTGGCGCGCCTGCCGTCGATTTCGGCGACGGTTTTCCGGTACATCCGCAGCCGATCACCGGTCGCGATGGGCAAGTCGAAGAATTCTGGCTTTTCGGATCGATAGACGACCGCCTTGTAAGTCGCCTCGTCCGTCCCGATCTCGCCGCGGGCTTTGAGACGCTCGCGGATCGCCCGGCTGATGTCGGCCGCCTCGGCGTTGGTGAGCGTGGTGATCGTCACCCCGTAGCTCGGGTCTTGGGATTTGAGCGCGTCGTTGCGCTCGAAGTAGAGGTCGGCGATCTGCCGCACCACCTGGTCGGTGTCGCCCTCGAGGAGTCTCGCCGTTCCGTCCTCGCGCTTCATCGCGAGCGCTGTTTCCGCTTTGCCGTCGCGGAAGAGGGCGGCGATCTTACGGTCGCGGTCGTTCTTCTGGCGGACCGCGGTCAAAACCTCGGGCATGGCGGCCTTCGGCAGAACGCGTTTCAGGAGCGCGATCGTGTCGCCCGCGTCGATCGACTGCACCTGTTCGCGGTCGCCGAGCATCTTGATGGTCATGCCGGTTTTGGCCTGGAGCTCGAGGAGCTTGAGCATCGGGCGGGGACCGATCTGGCTGATCTCGTCAACGATAAGGATTGTGTTCTCGTCCGCCGAAAATTCTCCCGTGTCGATGGCGTTGAGGAGCGGTTGGAGGGCCCACGTTTCGTCGACGCCGGCGTCTTTGAGAGCGTCGGCCTGCCGCCAGGCGGTCGACATGCCGATCACCCTCCGGCCGTCGTCGCGCCAGGCGTCGACCAGCGGCTTCAGAAGCGTGGTCTTGCCGGAGCCGGCGACCCCGGTCAGGAGCGAGAGTTTTCCGCCGGCGCCCAACGCATGGATCGCGCCGAGCTGCTCTTTCGAGAACCGGACGCCGGCGTCGTCGGCTTCGACCCGCTCGATCGCCGCGCGGACTGCCGAGTCGGAGAGATTGGCCGAAAGGTCGCGGGCGGCCGAGCGCGCCATTTCGGCGACGCTCTGCTCGATCCGAAGTTGCTCGGTGTGGCTGATCCGCTCCTTGCCTTCGTCCAGACCGGAGATAAGCGTGACCGTTTTGCCCTCGTGGACGAAGCCGCGCGTCTCGATGAGGCTTACGACCGCGTCAACGTCGTCCCGTCCGCCCGCAGCTCCTGCCTCGATCAGGCCGCGCGCCGCATGAACCCGCAGGCGCTCGGCGTCGAGGACGGCTTTCAACTGGAATTCCGCGGAGAGCGATGCGGAAGCGTAAGCGTAAGCCGCCTCGCGCCGCTGGTCGGACGTACGCTCAACTCGCGGCGTCGCGCCGAGCACAGATTCGGGCTTCCAGCCGAGTTCCGCGACCTGCTCGCGCCAGACCGCGTGAGCTTCCTCCTTGGTCTTGCCTAGCCTTCCCGCGGCGCTCGCTTCATGCAGCATCTGTTTCTTGCGCTCGAGCGAGAGCTCGTCCCAGTCTATCCCGTGTTCGTGAGCGTAGCGCTGCGCATCGCCAACCACCTGCCGGTCGCGTTTCGAGAAGGTCGCAACGGCGTTCTCGGGGATATCGAGGGCGACGGCCGCCTCTCCGCCGGCATCGAGGCCGATCCTAAGCCCAAGCGCGCGCAGGCGGTCAGCGAGGCGGGCTTGAAAGAAGGCCCCGTATTCCGGGACCTTGTGGGTGGTCAGCGCCTTCGAGTCGATCGAGCCGACCCGACCATCGTCGGTGACGACGAGGTTGGGAATGAAATTGTGCAGATGGTAATGCGGATCGCCGACGATCGGCGCGTCGAGGAGGTAGGTCGCCCCGTCTGGCCCGTTCTGGACGGCGACGGTCGGCCGCGCCGCGTCGTGGGCGAACGTCACCCAGCCGATCTCGCCTGCCTCCGCTCCTTTTTCTCCCGCATGCCCCTTTCGGGCGAACCCAAGATCCCGAGCCGCGTAGCGGAGCGCATCGTCGCTCGCGGCGTGAATGGCGTTGCGGATCATCTGGCGCTCGGCCTCGGTGGGCGCGAACTCGGCCGCGAGAGATACGGATTTGTGCGGGGCGAAGACGAAGTCGAACCCCGAGTTCTTGCGAACGTGCTGGCTCCAGTCCTCGCCGGTGTCGGCGCGGCGCGCTTCGAACAGAGCGTCGAGCTGGCCGTCGCGGGGAGCAGTGCGGGCGCTCGCGATGCCGAGCGCCGCCGCGACGCGCGGGTCCATGTCCGGCCGCCAGTTCGCTCGCTCGCCGCGGCCTGTGTAGTAGGCGGTGAGGCGCTCCCCGGTTTCGAGGTCGCGGCCGTCGAGGGCGACGCCATGGACCTTCAGGGACTCGGGCTCCGGCTGGTCCTGGGTCATGTAGGCGCGGATCGCCGCGCCGTCGCTCGCGGCCGAGATTTTCCGGAAATTGAGCATGGGGATCAGGCGCGCCCGGCCCCGTTGGGGGGAGTGTTGCGCTCGGCTGTCGCGGCTTCGGCAGGCGTGAGCCGCATCAGGGCGTCGTTGATCTGACGCAGCAGGGCGGCCATGCCGGATTGCTGGGTCAGGATGCGGGCGAGAAGGTCGGCGAGCGATGGCCCTTCTTGTTCGGGCCGCTCCGGGGTCAGGACTTGGATCAGATGGGTGAGCTGGCCAGTCAGGGCCTCAAGTTGGCCCTGGAGGGATTGGCCATTCTGAAGAAGAGCGTCCTGGGCGTGATCCATCTTGTCGAGCAGTTCGCGGACGCCGATGAGGTCGTCGGCGATTCGGCTGAGGTTCGCGTCATTGGTGTCCTGGCGGGCGGCCATGAGGATGATCCCTTCGGTCGGGGTTGGTCTGGGGTCGCTGGTTAGGAGGCTAGTGAAGCTGGTTTCGCGCTTCGTCCTCATCGGCGCCCGGCCTCATCGCCTCGATCATATGTTGCACCGTGCCCGACAACGATCGCACCTCGTCGCTGCGAGCTTTGACGTTGGAGAGCAGGGCGTGCTGCACCCGTGCGAGCCCGTTGACGGACGCGCGCGGGCTGACGATCTCGTCGCTCGTTCGGGTCAGAAAGGGTTCAGACAGTCTGTTCGGCGTGGGATGGGTCATCGTCATAAACCTCGATCTCGATGGAGGGGGAAGTCTGTCGGCGGCCTGCGCGAACGGGAAATCGAAACAAGGGGAGTTTCCAAAAAACGAGCCGCTCGGGCTGACTCGAACAAAAGGGCGGCGCGCGAGAAAACGAGGCCGCAGAGAGCGTCAAGGGCGGCCCATCTTGCGCTCTGCTAGGAGGGGCGGCGGCGACAGGCCAGAAGCCGGTCTACGGCCTACCTGACGCCCATATCAGCCGCATTCGATTAGGAGGGCTCGATCTCCCAGCTTGGCGCGCCAGAATTCTGGGATCGCGGCCGTCGGGCCGCTTCCCGCCCGCCGCGCGGGCGGACTGCACGAAAGGTGCATTGGTCCATGTAGCTGTGTTTCGAGCCTTCCGAGTGAAGCGCCAACGAGACGCGACTGAAGCGCCGGTGAAGCGCGAGCGAAGCGCTGGGGGTCCGACAGGCGTCGAGAGGTTGGGGAAGCGCGAGGCTGGAGGTGAAAAAAGGGATTAGTTGTTTGCGCGGGTCGTCGCTCTGATGGGTCGGTCGAAAGGAGACTGATCCATGACAACGAATGCAGCGATTAATATTAAGCCGGTGGCGCCGCCGGCGCGCCGCCGATTGATCCTCGCCTTGGGTCGAGGCAAGTCCGGAAAGACGATCTGGGCGCGTTGGCTGACGGAGGCCATGCGCGCCAGAGGCATAGATCCGGTGGTGGCGGACGCCGACATCTATGGGAGCGGTTCATGCCGCTACGAAGAATGCGCGCTGCGACTGAATCGCAACGATGGGGAACAGTCGTGGTGGGATGCGGTCCTTGCGGATAGCCAAGACCGCATCGGCCGTCCTGTCGTGGTCGACTTCAGTCTCCATCAGGGGTTGATTCCTCGGGTCGATCCGGAAGGGTCCGATTTTCGCGATCGATATGCGGAGATCGGCTTCGACGTCACCAAAGTGTGCTTCTTTGCGCCGGACACGGGCGACGCCGATGCGTTCGTCCACAATCGAGCGCGGGTAACCGCGACAGACACGTTGTTGGTGTTGAACGAGGGCGCGCCCGGAGAGCGGGGTAGCCATCAGTTCGATAGCGTGCTCGCCCACCCTGCGGTGCGCGAGGCGATCGATCAGGGGGCGCGTGTGGCTCGGATGCCCAGGCTTCGATCTGATCTCGCGGCGGACCGAGAGATCGCAAGTCTGATCGGGTTCTCGAAATCAGGGGTCCCGGACCAAGAGCCGTTGGCGTTCAAGCGCCTGGGTATGAGGACGTGGCTCGATCGAATGGAGACGGCGTTTTCGCCGTTCGGTCGCGAGCTTGGACTCGGATGAGCCAGGCGGGAGAAGGGTCCCGCAAGCCAGAAAGCCCGCAACGCGCAGGGCTGGAGGCGATTCTCGCCCTGGCCCGTCGATCGCCGCGCCATTCGTCGCTGTTCTGGTTCTTGTTCGACCAGCACGATCAACTGATCGAAGCCAAGAAGCAGAGCGGGCTTGGAATTCCTTGGGAATCCATGTTGCCGCGGTTCGCCGCTCTGAATCTGACGCTTTGCAACGGAAAAGCGGTTACGCCCAAGGGCGCCCGGCAGACGTTCTTGCGGGTGCGGAAAGAAAAGGCGCGGCTTGCCGCGCTGGAAGCTAAAGCGGAGGCCGAGCGCGCGTTCCAACGCGCGCGCGATCCTCGGCAGAATATGCCCTCGCGCTTCACCGGAACATTCACGGCGCCCTTGTCGGATCATCAACCGCCTCGGGTCGATCTGCGCCAACTGCCTCCGCCATCCATGGCGGCGGAGGTCGGGAGCGAACTGACCGTCATGCCTGGCGGACCGGTGCTGACTGGGGGGCCGGAGGAACTGCTTCCGGCCTCTGAGTTCACCATCATCTTCGAGGGCGAGCCCCTCGATCTGCGTCTGTTTATTTGGCCAAACGATCCTCGGCCTTGGGACCTTCCGGAATTCAACGACGAGCAGCGAATCCGAGTGATGAAGAAGCATCTGAAGATGCGCTTCGAGTCGTGGAGAAGAGAGCGCGGTGGGAGTCGGACTAATCGTGTCGATAAGGAATGGAGGAAGAGACTTGGAAAATCATGAGATCGGCGGGCGTAAGCCCGTATTGATGGTTGTCGTTGGGCGTCAGCGCGTCGGCAAAACATCGTTTCTGAACGCGCTTGCGCAATATCTGCAGGAGCGCGGAGCGGAGTTCGCCATCTGGGACACAGACCAGATGAACACGACCAATAACATGTCGCTGTTTCACGCACAGGCCAGTGCTCCGCCGTCCGAGCGGCGGGAGGAGGTCAAGGCGTGGCTCGAGGCGCGCTTTCTTGACATTGCGGAGGGTCGCTATGACGCGCTGCTCGATGTCGGCGGGGGCGACACGCCGCTCACGCAGCTTGTCGAGGATGTGCCGGTTGCGGCGGCGCTCGCCGAACTCGGGGTGAGGGTCGTCGTGGTGCATGTGTTGGGTCCGGACGTCGCTGATCTGGATTATCTCGATAGGTTTGAGCGCAACCTCTTCACGCCCGAAGCGGTCCTGATTGTGAGGAACAGCGGTCTGATCCTGAATGGGCGATCGGACGACATCGCTTTTGCGACGCTGCACGGTCACGCGGGTCTTCAGCGTGCGTTAGACAAGGGTGCGGTGCTGGTGTCGTTGCCGCGCTTGGTCTGCATGTCGGAAGTGACGGACCGGGGCCTGAGCTTTCCGGAGGCTCTGAACGGCAAGTCCGGCGCGGACGGGAAAGGCTTGTCGATCTTCGACCGGCTTCGCGTTCGCAAGTGGTGGGCGGACGAATTGCCACGAGTATTTGCCGAAATCCCAGCCGAGTGGTTGCCGGAAATGCGGGTCGAGGCAACCGGGACGGGCGGATGACAGCGATGAGCGGAACGGAGAGGCCCGGCGTTGCTGACGCGACGTCGGCCAACGAGGGAGCAGCGCGCGTAGCGCGTCGCGACTTCGGTCTCGCCGACGAAATCGCGAGGGTCGAGCGGGCAGCGCTCGATTGGGGTGTGCATGTCGATGCGCTGGAAGGTCGGTTCGTGCATGCGCTTCTGAAGGCGATTGAGGAGACCGGTAAGACCAATCTTGCGACGCTCGGCGATCTTGAGGCGCTGTTGGAGAGAGCGCGTCGAGAAGGCGAAGCCGACCGACGTCGAATCGAACGGATGATCGAGGCGGGTTCGAACGCGCTCGCGATGGCGCATCAGGCGACGGAGCGAGCTGGTCTAGCGAGCGTCCACGCCGAGGAGGCGATCGAGGAGTCGATTGCGCGGATTGCACAGGAGATGTCGCGCGCACTTCTGTCGGAAAGCCAGAAATGGCTGGTCTTGAAGCAGACGGAACGCAATCGGCGCGAGGCGTGGCGACTGGCCGGTTGCGTCGCCGCCGCAGCAGTAGCGATATTCATTGGCGGCGGCGCCACGATGCAATGGTGGAGTGCGAAGGAGAGCGCGGCGCGCCAAGCCGTGCTGGAAGCGGTCGACCGCTGTTGGGTTGAGCCAAGGATGGTGCGGACGGCGGACGGCAACACTGTCGAGATGTGTCGGCTCGCGGATTTAACGACGGACAGGCCGAATTGATCGGGCGAAGCGTGCGGGTGAAGGGCGGCAAACGACGGCAGGCTGAGTTGGGCGCCGCGAAGCGTTAAGGGAGGGAAGGAGGGCGGAGGGCGTTTGGCCCCCGCCCTCGATGGGGGCGTCAGCCCCCGAAGGCTCCCATCTGGGAGGCGGCGGCCTTCTTCTCGACCGCGGCGTCGACGGGGGCCTCGTAGGCTTTCCAGTCTTCCCCGGTGAGCTCCTTGTAGGCGTCGATGGCGCCGTGGGCTGCTGCGAGGAGGGCGAAGGCCTGCATCGCCATGTCGGCTGCGAACTCACGGGTGCGCTGCGCCTTGCTTTCGAGGCCGATCGGGTTGCCGTGTTCGTTGTCGCCGCCATCGGCGGCGCGGGCGGTGGCGTCGCGGGCCTGAGTGACCTTTTCGGAGTAGAACCGGCCGGCCCCGACTGCGGAGGAGACGAGGGCGCCGACGATGCGCTGGAAGTGCATGGCGGTCGCCTTGTCGTTGAGGGAGCCTTCGAAGGCCTCGGCCATGCGCTTGACCGCGGTCGTGTGGTCGGCGCGGATGGCGTCGTATTCGGGGACGATGAGGCCGAAGGCCTGGGCGACGTTTTCTGCGACGCCCTGGTGGGGGCAGAGGTGGGCGGCGGTCTCGAAGGTGACGGGGGTGCGGGTTTCGCGCTTGGGGGCGGACTTGGAGCGGTTCGTGGCCATTATCGAAAATCCTTCTCGTCTTGCGCCGTGGGCCGCTGGCCCATCGCCAGCTCGCGTCCCTCGGTGCGGCTGAAAGAAGCCCGGCCCGGGCGGCCTGCACCCGGAGCGAAGCGAAGGGCCGCAGCGTCAGCGGACGGCGGAGGGAGGCGATTTTGGTTCGCGAGGAATTCGACCCCCTCTTCATGAAAAACTCTTCTTGGCTTTAATTCTGGGGGGTCGAAGGGGAAAATCGTCGAGTGCAGCCGTTGCCGGCCGAGTGGGTCGGGCTTAAGCCGCCCATAACCGAGGGATATGAGCTGGTGATGGGTCTTGTTGCGGCCTTATGAAAGCGCGAGATGAGAAGGATTTTCGGGAATGGCCGTCGCACATTGGCCGCGACGTCCGCCCCAAGCGTGAGATCCGCTTCGCTCCCCGTTGGAAGGCGCCGCCCTTGCCTCCGCTCCTTGTAGGCGTCGCGGAAAACGTCGCCTGGCGCGGGTTTCGGCCTGTTCCCGGATAGGGAGCCTGCTGGTTCGGCCGAGCTTGCGCGTCAAGCGCGTGACCGAAGCCGTCTCGGTAGTCTCCCTCGTGAAGACAAGGCGACCGCCAGGCACGCGCTCAGGCTGTCGGGCAAAGCCCTCGGCGTCGGCGGGCGGGCCGGCCGTTTCTACACCGATCGGCAAGGTTTCAGGCTCGCGACGTTACTCGGGGCGCTTCGTAGGTGAGGCGGCGATGACGAACGCGGGACTCTTGGCCGGAACGCGGCGTTGCATATCCCCGCATGTGTTCGCAGTCGTCATGGCGCGCTCCGGTAGGCTGCTTTCCGCGTTGCATGCCACGGCGCCGTCGATGCCGATCCACAAGGATCACGAGAAAGACGCTGGAGCCGAGGCGTGCCCCAGGTCATGGGTTGAAGAGAAAGCCGGCGCCGCGACGAGAGCGCGTTCGTCAGCTGACGCCTCCAAGGGGCGGGGATCCTAAAGGCGTCCACCCCGACCCAGACGTCGCGCGGCCCTAGTCCTGCGCCCGCGCGTCAGTATCAGGCGCGGCCATACGCCGCGCGCTTCGTGGGGGCTTCGTATTTCCGCTGCTCGTCCGTCTCCGTCTCGATCTTGACGAGAACGGCGCTCCAGAACGCGTGGAGCTTGCGCGAGCGGGCGCGCCTGGCGCGTCGCAATTCGGCCTCGACGCGCTTGATCGCGTTCTCCGCCCCGAACCGTGCGGCGAGTTCCTCGACGCCGCACCCAAAGGCACGCATGAGGATGCGCTGTTCCTCTGGCGAGGGCGTGAGGTCGCTGTGGCGATCGATCTTAGACATGCGTGTCGAGCGTGTTCAGAAGGCTAAGGTCATAAGCCCTGCGGCGGAAAAGTCGACGCTCGGATGGCTCCGGACGCGGAGCAGCCGATCACGGAATGCGTGCCTCGTCGCCGGATGGCGAGATACTGCGCGACGAAACCGGGACGGCTCTTGCTGCTGAAAGTTCTGAAACGCCAGTAACCGTTCTGCTGCATGTCGACGCCCCTCCCGGAGGGCGTGGATCTGGTGGGGTGCGCGCCGAAAAGGGCCGTGGAGAGGTCAGGCTGTGGGAGGCGTCTGTTCGTTATCGTTGTCTTCGACGGGATGGTCCTCGAAGGTCAGGCCCTCGTAGAATTCGGCGAGCGGAATCGCGAGGTCGATTTCGGGGAGAGCGAGGGCGTCGCTGTCCTTCAGGACGAGGACGTTCCATCCGTCCGCGGCGCGCACGTAGACGGTGGCGCCGATCCGAGCCTGCTCGAGCATGACATAGCGCTGGACCGAGGGCGTCGCCTGATATTCGCGCGCCTTGACGATGCGGTCGGCGGCAGCAGTGTTCGGGCTCAGCACCTCGAAGATCACGACGGGATTGCGGACGATCTTGAGGGCCGGATCAAGACCGGAGCAAATCACCATTCCGTCCGGGTAGCGACTGCTGTTTTCCGCCGCCTGGATCTTGAGGTCGCTGCCGAAGAACTGGCATGGCTTTCCGCGCAACCGGGTTCCGAGCGCCAGCGCAAGATTGCGTTGGATGGCGGCATGAGCAAGGCTTCCGCCTGCCATTGCGACGGGCTCGG